>Ga0099364_10002460_pt1 | contig 29485 bp, 25 predicted proteins | sample TergutTh196P3_FD_73070 | JGI IMG/M metagenome (GOLD analysis project Ga0099364, IMG submission 73070) | Microcerotermes parvus P3 segment gut microbial communities from Pointe-Noire, Republic of the Congo - Th196 P3 | ecosystem: Host-associated > Arthropoda: Insects > Digestive system > Gut ...
CGGGGATAAGCTGATTTGCGACTGGATCGCGTCCGTCAACCCCAATATTCTTACCGTGCCCACCAATGAAGGTTACGGGAGCGGCGCGGCGAGCATCCATCCCAACGTCGCGGTACGCCGTATAAGAGAGACTGTGAAAAAGGCCACGGCGCAGGATAAACAGGGCTGCATGTATCCCCTGCCCGAGTTCTTCTCCGCCGAAGTCAACTTCAAAGAAAACCCCAAAGCGACCCATGGCAGCTTTTACCCTGGCGCGGAACAGGCGGACGCGCGCACATTGCGATTTGAGTCCGATGATTTTTTCGAAGTGATTCGCTTCTTCCATTTTGTATTATGAAAATAAATAGATTTGTATAAAATTTGGGAGGTGGTTATAAAGGCTATATCTCTCGAAGGGAAACCTTGCTGTATGTCGCGGTGTAGAAAGCTCCGGGACTTTTTTTAGGAGCGTTGGCTTGAACGTCCAAGAACCAAACCTAAGGAGGTACGAGATTGTGAAACATCGGAAATTAGCAAGCTTTATAGGTATTTTGCTGGCATTTTGTTTTATCGTTGGATGCGCTGGAGTGGCTTCGGCTAAAACCGAACTGGTAATCGCCATGGACGAAGATATCAGTGGATTGGACCCTTTTGTGACAAACGAGACTATAAACAATGTATTTACCACCATTATCTATGACACCCTTCTGCGCGTGAATTTTTGGGACAAAACTATAAACCCAAATCTTGCCGAGTCCTGGGAGAGAGTTTCGCCCACGGAATATATATTTAAACTCCGCAATGACGTCAAGTTCCACAACGGAGCTCCCATGACGGCCCGCGACGTCAAGTTCAGCATTGAGCGCGTCGCGGCAAGCAGCGGTATGGCCCCTAAGGTCAATATGGTCCAGGAGGTTCAGGTTATTGACGATTATACCGTGCGCTTCCTCCTCAATTCTCCCAACACCACCCTGCTCAACGTGCTTACGTTCTGCGGCACCAGCATCCTTAACGAAGAGTTCGTGCTGGCCAATCCGGACAGATACGTCCACAACGGCACCGGGCGCTATATATTCCGCGAGTGGATTTCAGGCGATTCCATAACGCTGGACCGTAATGAGAATTATTGGGGAGAAAAAGGCGGGATGCCGGTCTTGCGGTTTGTCGTCACGCCCGAAGCGGCAGCCAGAACCATCGCCCTCGAAGCGGGTGACGTTGATGTCAACAGCGTCGTGGCCGCCATTGACGTTCCGACACTTCAGGCCCGCTCCAATATTACGGTTTATGAAAACGTCAGCGGCAAGGTCGATTATCTGGGGCTCAACCTTAACCTTGATAAATTCCAGGATAAAAATGTCCGCCTGGCGATAGCTCACGCAATTAACAGACAGGAAATCATTGATATTGTGTTGGAGGGCCGCGGCTATCCTATGGCAAGCATTCTCGGCAAAGGACAGGACAACCACGACGCCGAAATTCATCCCTATCCGTTCGACCTGGCAAAAGCGAAGGAATTCATGGCCGCCTCCGCGTTTCCTGACGGCTTCGATGTAAACGTGTACGTCAGGAGAGAGGATCAAAACATCGTCGGCCAAATTCTCCAGGCACAGCTTGCGGAAATTGGCATTAACCTGAATATTGAGCGGACGGAGATCGCTATCTACCTTGAGCACGCAAGAAGCGGGACCCTCGATATGTTCATGGGCAGCTGGCAGCCGGCGCACACCGACGCGGACAATCCGCTGCGCAGTTTGTTGATGTCCGTTCGCGCGGGCACAACCAACCTGGGCTGGCACCGGAATCCTGAGTACGACGGATGGATAGAGCACGCCGCTACCTTTATTGACCCCGTTGAAAAGCAGGCGGCATACACCGCTATTCAGCGGTACATTGCCGAAGAACTGCCCATTATCCCGCTTTACTCTGAAATGTGGACCGCGGCTGCCAAAAACCAGGTAAAGGGCGTCAGAGTGCCCCCCGCAGGCGATTCACTTCCTTACCACGCTTTCTACTGGGAAGATTAACCCGAACAAAACAACCGACATTAATATAACCCGACCTGATGAACAGCGGCCGAAAACGTTTTCTGCGTTTTACGGCCGCGCGTTCCGGCGACGGTAACAGGAGAGAATTAAATGATAAAATTTATCATAAAAAGGCTGCTGATGGTAATTCCCGTTATTATCTGCGTATCTTTCATTATTTTTTTCATCGTCAACCTTGCGCCCGGCGATCCGGCGAGGCTGATCGGAGGCATGGAAGCGACAGAAGAGGCCATTGAGCGTTTACGCGAGGAACTCAGACTAAATGATAATATTTTTCTGCGTTTCGGCAGGCATATGGTCAATATGTCGCGCGGAGATCTGGGAACGTCGTACTATAGCGACAAAACAGTTTGGGAAGCCTATTTTGAACGGTTCCCCGCAACGATTCTGCTTGCCTTCTGCGCCATTTCGTTCGGTTTATTGGTTTCAATTCCGCTGGGTATCATATCCGCGGTTAAGCAATATTCATGGGTAGACAATTTTGGAATGGTTTTCGCCCTGCTGGCGGTCAGCATGCCCAACTTTTGGCTGGGCATTATGCTGGTACTGCTGCTTTCTCTTCGATGGGAACTTTTGCCCAGCGGAGGGTTTCAGCACTGGTACAGCGTCATCCTGCCGGCATCTGTAATTGGAATGCAGATGTTCGCGATAATGACCCGAATGACCCGCTCATCCATGCTGGAGGTCATTCGGCAGGATTACATTAAAACCGCCCGCGCCAAAGGGCTCAGCGAAAAAGTCGTAGTCCTCAAGCACGCTTTCAGAAACGCGCTGATACCGATCATAACCACTATTGGAACACTGTTTATCGTCATGATGGGCGGAGCTGTCGTAGTTGAACAGGTCTTTTCGTGGCCCGGCGTAGGGCGATTGCTCATGGATGCGGTTAGCAAGCGCGATTACCCGGTGGTTATAGGAAGCGTTACGCTGAGCACCATTGTGGTATGTACTGTCAACCTGGTCGTAGACATCCTTTACGCCTTTGTTGACCCCAGGATCAAGGCTTCCTACAGCCAGCGATAAACAGCAAAGGGTGGGATTTTATGACTCAAGTAAAAATTGCCAAAAAGAGCAAGTTCATCGCGACTTGGAGAAGGCTGAAGAAAAGCCGGACCGCAATGATCGGTTTATTTCTGCTTTCCATTATAGTTTTTTTCGCTTTATTTGCTGATTTGCTATTCGATTACCGCGGCGACGCGCTCAGGCAAAACGCCAGGATTCGTTTGCAGGGCCCAAGCTGGTCTCATCCTTTCGGCACCGACGAGTTCGGGCGCGATATTCTTGCCCGCGTCGCGTTCGGCGCGCGGCCTTCGCTGTATATCGGCATCGTGTCCTGTGTACTTTGCCTGCTTGTGGGGGTGACCTTCGGCGCGCTGGCCGGCTACTTCGGAGGGATCATTGATAATATTTTCATGCGTTTCTTCGACGTTCTGCTGGCTGTCCCAAGCATTGTGCTGGCCATCATAATTGTGGCGGCTTTAGGGCCGAGCCTGAATAATATCATCATAGCGATCAGCCTGGCCGTTGTCCCTCAGTACGTGCGTATTACGCACTCCGCCGTCATGACGGTGAAGGATCAGGAGTATATTGAGGCCGCCAGAGCAATCGGCGCCAGCACGCCCCGTATTATCATAGGACATATCCTGCCCAACTGCTTCGCGCCCATTTTGGTGCAGGCCACTGTGCGCGTCGCGACCGTGATTGCGGACGCGGCGGCTTTGAGCTTTCTTGGGCTTGGCATTCCGCCGCCGCATCCGGAGTGGGGCGCCATGCTGGCAGCCGGGCGCGGTTTTTTGCGCGCCGCGCCGCATATAGTGCTGTTTCCGGGTTTTGCCATCATGCTAACGATTCTTTCCCTTAACATGCTTGGCGATGGCCTGCGCGACGCGCTTGACCCCAAGCTGAAGACTTAGGAGGCGGGGGAATGGAAAAGAGCAAATTTATTCTCGATATTCAAGACCTTGTTGTGGAATATCATACGGAAGACGGCATAGTCTATGCCGTCAATGGTATGAATTTGCAGCTTGAGCCCCAAAAAACGCTTGGCCTGGTGGGAGAGACGGGCGCCGGTAAAACCACCACGGCAATGTCCATCCTGCGGCTTGTCCCGGACCCGCCGGGCGTGATCAAAAGCGGTAAAATATTTTTAGACGGCAGGGATATACTTTCGCTTCCCATTCGTGAAATGCAGGAGCTAAGAGGCAGTTTTGTCTCGATGATCTTCCAGGATCCGATGACCTCCCTCAACCCGGTGCTTTCGATAATTGAACAGATAGCCGAGGTTATCAGGCGGCATGAAAATATCGGCGCCGCCGAGGCAATGGAAAAAGCGCTGGAGATGCTTGATACTGTGGGAATCGCGCGTGACCGCGCGAATAATTACCCTCACCAGCTCTCCGGCGGTATGCGGCAACGCATCGTGATCGCCATTGCCCTGGCCTGTTCCCCTAAGCTTTTGATTGCCGACGAACCGACTACCGCCCTTGACGTGACCATTCAGGCGCAGATCCTTGAAGTTATGAAGGATTTGAGACATAAGTTCCATACGGCGATGATTATGATCACCCATGATTTGGGCATCGTCGCCGAGATCTGCGACGACGTGTCGGTGATGTATGGGGGAAAGGTGGTGGAGCACGGCGCCTTGACAGAGGTTTTCAAGCAGACTAAGCATCCTTACACGGAGGGGTTGTTCAACTCTTTGCCAAATATCAACTACCGTAGCGAAAGATTAAAACCAATCCCAGGACTGATGCCCGACCCGACCGAAATCCCGCCGGGATGCACATTTGCGCCGCGCTGCGGGTACGCGATAGAAAAATGTTTTTCCGAACCGCCCGCTTTACGGTGGTTCAGCGATACTCATTACGCATTATGCACTCGGTATGAAGATCCGGCATTTTGTTTGAAGGGGAGGTCATCCGCATGGCAGACACAATCCTAAAGGTCAGCGGCCTTAAAAAGTATTTTCAAACCCACAAGGGATTGCTTTACGCGGTAGATGACATCGAGTTCACCGTTGAGCGGGGAAAGACGCTGGGGCTCGTCGGCGAGTCCGGATGCGGCAAATCCACGACCGGCCGCGCCATATTGCGCTTGGTGGAACCGACTGCCGGAGAGGTTATATTTGAAGGTCAGGATGTTACCAAATATAATAAAAAACAAGTTATAGCGATGAGAAAAAACATGCAGATTATTTTTCAGGATCCGTTTTCCTCGCTGGATCCGCGTATGTCAGTCGGGCAAATCATCGCGGAGCCCATTACAATTAACAAAATCCTGAGTAAACGCGGCGACGTGGAGGATCGTGTGGCACAGCTCATGGAAGTGGTGGGCTTGACCCCGCGCCTGATGAACAGCTACCCGCATGAACTGGACGGCGGGCGCAGACAGCGGATCGGCATTGCGAGAGCATTGGCTCTTGAGCCGAAATTTATCGTGTGCGACGAACCGGTATCAGCGCTGGATGTTTCTATTCAGGCGCAAATTCTCAATTTGCTTAAAGAACTTCAGGCGGATATGGGGCTTACCTATATTTTTATCACGCACAACCTGAGCGTGGTCAACCATTTTTCGGATGATATCGCAGTGATGTACTTGGGCAAGTTGATTGAAAAAGCGCCGTCCGAACGGCTTTTTGAAAAACCTCTTCATCCCTATACGCAGGCGCTTCTTTCCGCCATTCCCGTTCCCGATCTTGATTACAAGAAAGAACGCATTATACTGAAAGGGGAAATCGTTTCTCCCATCGGTTTGCCGGATGAATGCCGCTTTGCTCCGCGCTGCATCCACGCTAAACCGGAATGCCGCAACGGTATTCCGCCTCTCGTCGAGGTTGAACCCAATCACTTTGTCGCTTGCCTGATGGTGTTGTGACGCCAGACTGCTCTCGATCATTTCAACTCACATATTGATTGTTAATCAATTATGTGAGTTGAAATATCTGGATATAGTTTGCCCTTATAACACATTCACCGCTCGCCTTGATTCTATCATATTCGGCTCATTAGTTAATTTTATTCAAAGGGCTTTGTACGGTTTTTTATTATTTGGTTAGGATATTCATGTATTCTATTTTTCATCCTGTTCCTTACGCAATCGGGCACCATGCTGCTGATATCCCCGCCAAACTGGAATACGTTCTTGACGGCGCTGCTCGAAAGGTATGAATACTGCGGCTCGGTTACGATAAAGAAAGTTTCTATATCAGGGGCAAGCTGCCTGTTCATGAGAGCCATCTGAAATTCATATTCAAAATCGGACATGGCGCGCAATCCGCGTATTATTACTTTACTGCCGAGAGATTGCATAAAATTTACCAACAGGCCTGAAAACGCGCATACCTGCACATTATTGATGTCTACAAGCGCTTCTTCCGTCATCTGCTGGCGTTCTTCAACGCTAAAGGAAGGATCTTTCTGAGTGTTCATAAGAATCGCTACTATTACTTCATCAAAGATTTCCGCTGCGCGCTGCGCTATACATATATGGCCGTTGGTTACAGGGTCAAAAGACCCGGGATATACCGCGCGAATCTTATTTTTATTCAGATTCAATTTAAATCCTCCCTTTTGAGAGTTTACTCAAGGATACGCTTCCGCGCCTCATCCCAGGAAAGCGCGTCTTTGATACTGTCGGCTACGGTCTTTGTGGCTTCCCATAATAATAGCTTTTTGGCTTTATCGCAGTTGGCGAACGCGCCGGCGACATCGCCCGGGCGCGGTTCCTCCTCTTTAGCCGGGACCGGTTTCCCGACGACCGATTCAAATGCCGCCAGCAGCTCGCGGACAGTTACACCGTTTCCCGTGCCTAAATTGATGACGGCAAACGACCGCCCTTCCTCCGCGATACACAGGTCAAAACGCTCAACCGCCGCGACATGCGCCTTCGCCAAATCCCATACATGCATATAATCGCGGATGCCGGTACCGTCGCGCGTCGGCCAGTCGGCGCCGGTCATGGAGAAATAAGGAATCTGCCCGCCCGCGGCCTGCATGATTTTGGCTAATACGTGAGTGGGATTTTTGACGTAAGGGCCGGTGCGCATGGCGGGGTCAGCGCCGATAGGGTTGAAATAGCGAAGCGCGATGGCGTTGAAACCTTCAGCCCGCGACAGGTCCTCAAGCGCCATTTCCATCATCAGTTTGGTGCGCGAATATGGGCTTATGGGTTTTAAAGGCGCTTCTTCAGTCGCCATAAATCCCGGAACGGTGTCATACAGCGACGCCGATGATGAAAAAACAATCCGTTCGACGCCCAAAGCGACCAATTGATGAAACAGGTTCAGGCTCTTGGTTACATTCTCGTGATAGTATTCATAAGGCCTTGCGACCGAATCCGGAACGATGATGAGCGCAGCGCAATGAATGACCGCGTAAATATCGCGGTGCTCGTCGAAAACATGGGTGATCAAAGCGCTATCGCCAATGTCGCCTTCGTAAAAAATCCGGCCTTTCGTAAACTCCCGCCGCCCATTGACGAGATTGTCAATAATAACCGGCTGATGCCCCGCGTCAATCAGCGCCGACGCGACAGTCGATCCGATGTAACCGGCGCCGCCTGTAATGAGTATCTTCATGTCAAAATCCTTCCCTATCGTCTATATTCAGCGAAAAAAACGTAATGGCGGAATCGCCGTAAGAACGGGATTCCATCAATTTCCATGTTGAGTATTCGATATTTTCCCTCGCAAAATGTTCATATATGAATACTCCATCGTCCTTTAAGAGCAAATGATTTTTTTCCAGGATCGGGACGAGAGTTTTGTTCCATCCTTCATTATAAGGGGGATCGGCGAAAATCACATCAAAAACAAGCCCGCGTTTTTTTAGCCAGCTTAAAGCCCTCCTCAATTCAAGGGCCAAAACAGCGGAGAATTCTTTGCATTCGGACGGGATCGCGTTTGTGATTTCCGCAGCCCTGTCCTTTAATGATTCGACAAAATAAACCGTTCCCGCGCCGCGCTTTAACGCCTCGATCCCGACGCGCCCGCTTCCCGCAAATAAATCGAGAAACGTACAATCATACAATTTTTCCTTGCTCTCCAATATGCTCATGAGGGCGAGCAGCAGCTTACCTGAGGTCGGACGGGCTTTTTTCATGTTTTCATGATTTTATGCGGTTCGCCAGGTCGCTGAGCGCGCATCTGACCGATGGGGTGAGGAAAACCGAGGAATTGCCGTCTATTTTTACAAGGATAATATTTTTCTCATTTTTCTCGCTTTTATTAAGCTCATCACGAAATACGACTTTTAAATAGTATTTCTGCTCGAACCCCGCGTCCGACGAGACCGTTTCTATAAGGCGCGCGTCGCCTGAGCCTGAGCTGAAATGCCTTTTAAATACCCAATGCACATCGCTGCCGGAATTTCCTCCTTCATCGAAAAGGGAGTCAAATTTTTCAACGTTGATTTTACTGAAATCCATATCCTCAATCCTGATGTGCATCTGTCCGCTGCCTCCGTCCGCAGAGCCGTTTTCTTCTGATGTAGATTTATTTAAGAGCCTTTCCGTCGTGAAAGAAGATTTTTTTCTTACCCTGACCCTCCACACACTGCGCCCCATCTCAAGCCATTTCCGATCGTATTTTGTTTTAAAAGGGCGGTCGGGGTTATTCTCGTAACTCATGCACTCAAGGGAATCATGCCCGCTCAGGGTATCTCTTGCGCTTTGAGCGTAAACCTCGTCGTCCGTCGTAAGCTCAAAATAGCCGCCGATTTTTAACACGGACGCCAAGGTATCGGCAAATTCGGATGAGGTGACCCTTCGTCTTGAATGGCGTTCCTTCGGCCATGGACACGGAAAATTCATATACACGCGGTCAAAACTTTCATCAGAGAAAAGCTCCCTCATCAAAAATCGCGCGTCCCCTGCAATGATCCTGATATTGTCCAATTTTAAAGCGTGCTTCACCGCGCGCACGACGCAACTGCGCGAGACTTCAATTCCCAGAAATAAAGTATCCGGTGAATTTTTTGCGTGGAAAGCCATGTATTCACCGTTACCGAATCCTATTTCCAAAACGCGGCTGCTCCAGCCTGAAAAACAAAGCGGAAGGTCGGATCCTTCCGGCCTTAACAAAATTTTTGACAGTTTCGCGTCAACCGGGAAGTTTTTATTTGTCATTTTTCTCGTACAACTCTTCATGTTCCTTCAAAAGGATTTTTATATCGTAGTCTAATATTTTGTTATATGCAAGCTCAATTATTTTATCAACTTCAAGCACGTTTTTTTCGTCGGCGCAATATATCATGGCCTCGGCGAAACCCTCGGTCTTTTTGTCATCGGCTTGGACAAGTATCCCGCACCCGTCTTTAAGCAAGTCTCTTGTTCCTTTTATATCGGACCCTATGACCGGCGTTCTCATCGCCATGCTTTCCATAACGCTTCGCGGAAGCCCCTCTCTTATCGAGGGCATCACCATAGCGACAGAGGCGGCTATGAGAGGGCGGACATCCATTTGAAATCCGATAAAATGAACTCTCTCGCTCACATTTAATTGGCCCGAAAGCTCCTTCATTTCGTTCATTAAACTACCCGTGCCCGCAAACGCCAGGTGAAAATGCCCGTTATCCGCCATAACCAAAGCCTTTATCGCATCCGCGTGCCTTTTGCCCGGATTGAACTCGGCTATGAATGAAAACAATTTGTCGGAAGGTTTCAGCCTGATGGAATTTCTCAGCTCCAATATTTCTTCAGCGGATACCTTTTCTTTTGAATAATATTCAAGGTCAAGTCCTATTCCGTTCATCATTACTACACGTTCGGGGGGCAGAAATGAAACGGCCGCCTGATGATCCTCTTCGTTCATGACGACCAGCAGGTCAGTCCAGCTTGCCGCTGTTTTTTCAGCCGTTCTGAATATGAAATTTTTAAACCGCCTCCCTTCCTTATGGAAATGGAAGCCGTGAGCCGTATAAATAACGCGGGTCCCCAGCGCGGCTCTGATATTTCTCAACGCGTAACGGACAATGAAAGCCGCCACGGGCGTATGGACGTGAACGATGTCGTAACGTTCCTTCTTCGCTAATTCGCGCACTTTTTTCACGCACCTGTGAAAATCGGCTAAACTTGAAAACGGGTTCCTGCTCCAATCAATATCATAACAATTATCGAAATGAAACACGCACTCTACGTCCCTGGTAGCGCCACGCGATAAACAGTCAATCTGCCATCCAAGCCCGCGAAAATTCTCCGCATACGGCAAAAGAAAAGCTTTTAAAGTTACCGGAACTGTCGTTACCATTAAAATTTTTTTCATAATCCAATAATTATTCCTATTGATTCAGTCCATTATTCCTTAAAAAACGGAAGCATGGTCTTAAATTCCTGAGTCCCGGATCTCCCGATCATGTGATAAATTATCGATTCGATCGGCAATACCGAGGCCCCGCAAGCGCGGGCCTCATCCATCGCCAGGTTATGATTACAAGGGTTCCTGCTCCCGCATGCGTCCGCCGCGATCACCGTTTTTATTCCCTGCGACAAAAGGTCCATGACGGTTGAAAGCACGCATATATGGCTTTCTATCCCGAAAACTACCAGTAAAGCCGGATTTAAACCGGCTGCGCCGACGGTCAATGAACGCCCCAGCCCCGTTAATTTTTCATGGAAGCCGCTCTCATCGCAGCATGAGAATGTATTTTTTTCATATCTTACAGCCGCCGCGGGCAGTGACTCCAACAGCGGGCTCACGGTGCCGCCGAGCCCCTTTGGGTACTGTTCCGTATACAACATGGGGATTTCCAGCACTTCCGCCGCTTTCAGCAATTTGATCGTGTTCCTGACTATTTCATCTTTGCCGGATATAACGGGCAGCAATTTTTCCTGCACGTCGATCATAAGCATTACCGCATTTTCTTTCCTCAAACGATTTATCATTATTTTCACCCTCCCGCCAAAAAATAAAATAAAAGCGTACCCAAATAAAACCCTACTCCTGCTCGTCTCCAAAGCCGCCTTTAAACTCCGCGTAACGGCAAACCGGTTTATACGAACAATACCCGCAAAGCGCTGAATCATAGCGGGGCTTAAATTCTCTCCCCTTTAAAACCTGAACTGCGGAACTTAACTTCCGCTCCGCGTCATTGAGAAGCTCTTCAACGCTTTTCCTGACTTTCCTGCCCGCGTAGATCAAAGAACAGGAGTCGTCAAACGCGCCGAAAATCTTCTCCTCCGCAAGGGAAATATATCCGGCGCCTATTATCTCAATGCCGCTCATTTTTAACGCTTTGGCATAAATGCCAAGCTGAAGCATACGAGGTGGTATTTTGCCGGTCTTATAGTCTATTATCGCAGCCCCGTCCTCAAATATATCAAGGCGGTCGCAGCGCCCCGAAAACTCAAACCCTTCCGCTTCAAATGAAACCTTATGCTCAAATTTAATATCCAGCCGCCTCTTAGCGTGAGAGCTCATCCTTTCCTCTATTTCATCCTGGAGCTCCGCGGCTCTTATGGTTCTGGTTCTAAGAAGATTTTTCCTGCGGGCGAGCCTTTTATCGTAAAATAAATCCTTATATTTGGATGTGAACCGCTCGCTGCCGTTATTTTCTATTTTCTCCCACAATGAGGAAACTATCATGGATAAATTTACATTCGCTGACAGCTTCTCCTTCCACGCCGCTTCCATGATTTCATGGACGAGATTGCCGGCGGATAAGTTATTATAAAGCTCGGTGACAGGCTCCTTTATCTTTTTCATGTATCTTGCCCAGTAAAGGTAAGGGCACTCCACAAGCTCATCCAACGCGCTTATCTTGATTTTATTATTTTCACCGATTTCCGAGGGGATGTCCCTTTTATTGGCGCTTGCGCTGCCGTTGATTTCAATTTGTTCAAAGTATGGGGAACCTTTAGGAAACAGGTCGGAAAAATTTTTGCGGATAACGCCTATATTCACAAACTCTTTGGATGCGAGAGCGGAAGCAAGGCTGGGGGACTCCATTAACGGTCGGTTCTTATCGTCGGCAAGCGGGCGTGATATAACCGCGAAACGCTCGGCGGAATAAAACAACCTCCTCAATAAAGCCTCTTTCTGAATTCGCTTTTCATGCAGGGTCGTTAAATGGACAATTTTTGAATTCGGATTTGTATATTCATTGATACGTTCACGCGCCTGATCGCCGATGTGCGATGAATGATTTCCCGGCCATTCTTTTGCCGTAACGCCGGTTATTATAAGAGTGTCAAAACTTGCAAGGGACGGAATTTTTGAGTAAACCGATACCGCCTCCGACATATCGGGGCTGGTCGCAGTTTGAGATTCCTCAGCCCATTGGCTTAAAAATTCCATTGCCGCAAAACCTTTGAAAATTTGATTTCCCGCGCTGCCCACTGAAGGCTGCAATTCTTTCATGAAAAGAAGCTTGCGCTCAAGTTCGGAAATCGCGCTGGAAAGTTCGCGCAAGGCCGTGTCAAAAACGCCCCCTGCATCTCCGATCACAAAATGCCGCAAGGAATCAAGCCATAACCCTCTTTCCCCCGAAAATTCAAACAGAGCTTTCATGATTTGGGCGGGGGTTCCTCCTTTCTCGATTGCCCCGCAGAACTTGTTCATAGCATTAAAAGCTTTCATCCCAACAGCGTTTGGCTCCTCAGACAGGAACTTTGCCCAGTTTCCCCCCGCCGGGCCGCGATACATCATCTCCGGTTCCGGCGCGCTTCCCCCTAAGCAGGCATGAGCCAGAAGCATGGCCGTCTCCTTCGTCTGCCAGCCATTTTTGTAAGCGCTGAAAATTTTCTTCGGCAGGTATCCCAAAGGAGTTTCGGAAACTTTCGCGCCCGCGTATGTATTCACCGGAATGTTATAACGGGAGAGGGCGTCATGGAGCATCCTTATCCTGTCCTGAGAAGTCAATATCCCTATCGAATCCCATCCCGTGAAAGGCTGTTCCGCAAACGCTCCGGATTTACGGCTCCACAGCGCGAGTTCCCTCGCCAGTAAGTCAAGTTCGCACAGCGAATCGGGCGACTCGTATAAATAATATTCTTTATTATGGCTTGAAAATATATTTGGACTGTCGTTCACGTATTTGACAAACTGCGCGGAGGCGTCGTAAATGCCGTCAACGAGGGCTTCCGGTTGTATCAGCCTAACGCTTGCCCCGCTGTTGGACATTGACTCTATAAGATTTTTTTGGGCGTTTGTGAAAGAGAGGAAACCGGCAAACACAAAATTTTCACCTTTTATGTTTATCCCGTTCCCCTCTATAAGCTCCCTCGCGCGCGCCGGAATTTGAGCGCTGTCCATGAGCCCGTTCCGGTCAAGGTAATCAAGATATTCCCTGTAAATCTCAAATAATACCTGCTGGGATAAATCAGGCTGCGAAACCGCCGCTTCAAGAATTTCCGGGGAAACTTCCTCGCTTATAAGTTCCCTCAGAGATTCCGACAGCATATCCATATACCCGGAATGAATGATTCCGGGCAGTTCTTTTAAAACCTCGACTTTTTTCCCGATGAGCTCATTGACTATATGCCTTAAAATCAGCCTGTTATCCGGCGGGTCTATCTGGCGGTAACAAAAGGGCTTTTTATTCGTGTCCGCGGCTTTAATACGCGAAGCGAATTCCCTGTACAGGTCGTTCCATACATACGACCTTAAATCAGGGTAGAAACAGTCGGCGCCGCGGCCTGCCAGGTCCAAAAGCCACTCGTTGTCTCCCGATGTGGGTACTATAAAAAGCGCATCCGGTATATCTTTTAATAAATAGCGCAGTTCCTCGAACGTCGTATATTTAGATATAAGGATGCTCATTTACCGGCATTTTTCAGTTTGTCGTAAGCTTTGTCATATAAAGGAACGTCTATCCCCAGCTTACGCGCTTCTTCGCACACATATCCGGTCAATGCCTCAAGCTCGGTGTCGTTTCCTTTTTCAAAATCAAGCTGCATTGACGTCCTTGTCTCCGGGACAAAGGAAGAAGCTTTTTTAAAGGTCTCCTCCTCTATGCTTTCAGGCAAAGCCACCCCTTTGCCCCTTGCCACGGAGACGATTTCACGCACAAGCCCCTTATACATGTCCGCGCTGTCCTTATCGGAAAACAATTCTCCGAGATTTCTCATATAAAAAGACGTGGCTGTCCCAAAACTTGATATCATCAAAAATTTAATCCACATCTGATTTTCTATGTCAGACGTAAGCGTTACACTGATTCCCGCCGCTTCAAAAAAATCGCGGATACCGGAATATTTCCGCTGGTTATCCTCTTCCGTCAAATTTGGGTTGCCGAACAATACTTTCAGGACGTTCCCATTCTGCTGCACGATGCCGGGGGAGACTACGAATCCCGATACGTATATGCAGCCGCCCAATACGTCGGAGTCTTTGTAAATTGCTTTAAGTTTGCGTTCAGCTTCCAATCCATTCAAAAGCGGTATTACCACGGTCTCTTTTCCCACTACGGGCGCTATTTGATTTGCGGCGCTTTCAAGGCCGTAATTTTTCACGGCAAAAACCACTGCGTCGGCTTTTCCGATCTTATGGGGGTCGTCCGCGGCCATATTCGGGCGAACTATACAGGAATCATTATTCGCGCGAAGCTCCAATCCATCTGAAAGCACCTTTTCCAATGTTTTTCCGCGGCAGAAAAAATTAACGCTCCCGCTTTCATACTTAGCCAATTTGCCCCCTACTATCCCGCCAATTCCGCCAATTCCCACGATAACTATTTTCAACGCAAGATAACACTCCTTTTTTTTGTGATTATTTACGGAAAATAATAACATAAACCAAAAGGTATATTGCTTATGATTTGAGTTTGAGCTAAACTCTCTCAGTGGTTTGACATTTTGACATACCCTGCGGCTAAAGCCACTGGTTTCCCCGCCGCTGTTTCATAAAGAAAATTCTGTAGGAGGAATTGATTTGCTTGCTTCAGAAGAAAAATCATTAAACAGGGAAAACGCTAAAATAAAACATATCTTCAAAAAGCATATTACGGTGGAAGAAATGAAAGAATACTCTTTCCCCGGCGTGTATGTGGATGAGGATGTGATAAATAAAAACGGAGTTGCTTTAGTGCCTAAAGGAACTGACCTGGAATCTTTAGCCAAATTCGCTCCAGGCATGGAAGAAACATTACGCAAGTGGGGAATAATATCCATAAACATATCAATACAAGAACAAATTGAAGTTAAGACTCTGGAGAACATTATCAAATCCTCCGCGGTCGATTTTATGAAAGTTGACCCCAAATTTGCAAGAGACACGGTCGAGCAGGTAAGCGACGTATACGGGCGTATTGCTAACGGAGTCTGCGAGCCGGAAGATATTTCAAATCTTGTGGACCAGGGAAATACATTGGCCAAAGCGGTAGTCCAGGCGCCGGAAATAATGTTTTGCCTCGGGCACGTTCGCGAAAGTGACGAATACACTTATGTACATTCATTGAATGTTGCCCTTATAGGGGGATTTGTAGCAAACAAACTGTTCCCCGGCAACGAAGATTTGGTTCGATGCCTGTCCACGGGCGGGGTATTGCACGACCTGGGAAAAGCGAGGGTTCCGAGTGAAATTTTAAATAAACCCGGCCCGCTTACAGATCCCGAGTTTGAAATAATGAAAAAACATACGATATATGGAGAAGAGTTAGCTAAAGGATTTGGAGTGCATGATCCGAGAATATTATCCGTAATCCGCGGACATCACGAAAGATACAGCGGAAACGGATATCCGGATGTTTTATCCGCCGATAAAATAAGCATAGAAGCAAAAATATCGGCTGTTGCCGATGTCTTTGACGCTCTTACAGCAAAGCGCGTATATAAAGAGCCAATGGAATGCAGGAACGCCATCATAATGATGATAGAGAAAATGAGCCAGCATTTTGATCCCGTTATTTTGCGCGCTTTAGTAACATCCATAGGGCTGTACCCGCCCGGCGCGACGGTTGAATTATCGGACGGAAGCCTCGGGGTGGTGGTTGGAACCAGCGGAAAAGATTTAGTGCGGCCTAACATCATGATAAGCTTTGATAAAAATGGAAGGAAAGCGGAAGGGGTACAAATAATAGACTTAAGCAAAATTGACGAAAAAACTGACGAACCCATATTTATAAAAAAAGTGGTTCAGGACCTTGGGAAAATAGCGTTCTAAAAGGTCAGGGGTCTAATTTATCCAAGCTACTTGTAAAAACACACCAGGTTCCATTTGTTTTTTTAGCCTCATACATGACGGCGTCAGCGGCGCCGAGCAGCGTCCGAGGGTCCGAACCGTCATGGGGATATATGCTTATTCCGAGGCTTGCGGATATTTTATACTCAGATCCTTCAAGTTCAAAGTAAGCGTTAATATGTGACACTATGCGATCCTTTATTTTGATTAAATGCTCCCTTCTGTTAGTGCTGCAAGGTATCAGCATCCCAAATTCATCTCCGCCGATGCGCGCTGTCGTATCAATTTCCCTTGTGCTTTTAGAAATCCGTTTTGCAAACTCGATCAGGAGAATATCGCCTGCGCGATGTCCCATTGTATCGTTGACTTGCTTGAACTTATCCAGATCAATTACAATAACGGCAAGCCGTGAATTACTCCGCTTGGCTCTCGCTATTTCATTAATGATATGTTCATCGAAATAAGCTCTGTTTTTCAGCCCTGTAAGCTGATCATGGAAAGCGCGATGGGAGAAATCGTTTTTTTGTTCATTCAATTTTTTTAAAACATCATTAAGCTGTTTCGTCATTGCATTGAATGCAGACGCGAATTCTCCCATAAAATCTATTCTTTGTTCAAAATCTCCATCCGCCACTTCGTTGGCAAACCAGATAATATGATTAAAATTAGACTGTAAAGCCTTTAAAGAGCCGGGTATAAAGCCTTTGTTCCTGACTGAGTACGAAAAATCTCCGTTTTTTGCCATAATTAAAACATGACGCACTTCTTGCAATGCCTCCACCAATTTTTGAGCTTCCGGCATATCCGAAATGGAATCCGGTATACCGGGAGGCGTTGCGTCAAATATCAGTGATGAAAAATATGACAAAACGTCTCTTAATTTTTTTTCTGAAATAACTTCTGCTTCAAGTTTATTTTCAGTCATTTAAAAAAAATCACTTCAATCGCTTTTTTCAGCAGAAAATCTGCACGTGCGGTCCCCCGTGCACCAGCAATCTATTTCTTTAACCGCATATTCGGATCCTGTAAAGCTTTCCAGTATCCCGGAAATGAACCCTTCATCGTATACGCAGATCTCAAAATCAAGTTCAGGAAGGCCGGAACAGTCAACATCCTCATCAATAGTAAGAACTAAATTAGCGGCGTCGGTCGCCATAGATTCAACCCGTAAAATTCCTATTTTCATTTCCCTGAGCGTTTCCTGAAGCTTTTTTATAAATTCTTTCACATCGGCGCAGCCCTGTAAATTACGTTCATAAAAAGCCCTCCCCGCTTTTCTTCCCGCCGCGTAAAATATCTCGTCAGCTTTTTCCGTGCCAAGCGCTTCCTCAAGCACATCTCTGAGAGTGAACTGCATAAGGCGATAAACTTCAAGTTTAATTTCCCTGCCTAAATTTGGCCTTCCAAGGTCAATGTCTCCCAATAAATTCCATGAAAATCTATATTTTCTATCCATAATTATGCCTGCCTTTCTTACATTTTCGTCAAGCTATAAATCCACTTCCCTTTTTTTCCTCTTCCTGGATTTTCTCATCAATTATTTCTTCAAACTCAATTTCTTCGGATTTTTCCGCTTCCTCCGCTTCCGTTTGCATTGGTTCAGGCTCTCCGTTCGCTTCAAATTTTTTCTCCTCTTTCGGCGGAAGCTCTTCTCCGTCGATAAGTTTCTGAAATTCCACTCCGTCGAGCACTTCACGCTCAAGCAAAACATCCGCTATGTGGCGAAGCATCTGTTCGTTTTCCTTTAATATTTCAAGGCCTTTTTTGTGACAGCCGTCAATTATTCCCTTCACTTCCTGATCTATGGTACGCGCCACTTCGTCGCCGTAATTTCTGTCCTCGGCGGCTATATCCCTCCCCAGGAATACCTCCTCATGCTTGCGTCCATGTTTCACCAATCCAAGGCGCTCGCTCATTCCAAGCTCCATGACCATCTGGCGCGCCATTCGCGAAGCGCGGTCAAGGTCGTTCGCCGCGCCGCTTGTGACGTCTTCAAAGATAATTTCCTCAGCCGCGCGGCCCGCAAGAAGTATGCTTATCCTTCCGAGCATATCCTTGCGCGACATAAGGAAACGATCCTCCTCAGGCAGTTGGAGGGTGTAGCCAAGCGCGGCATGCCCCCTCGGTATTATCGAAATTTTATGCACCGGGTCGCTGTCGGGAAGATGTTTCGCCACGAGTGAATGTCCCACTTCATGAAACGCTATTATCCTTTTTTCCTTCTCGCTTATAAGCCTGCTCTTTCTCTCCGGCCCAGCGATCACGCGGTCTATTCCCTCCTCAAGGTCTTCCATGGCGATGCATGGGCTTCCGCGCCTTGTGGCTAAAAGTGCGGCCTCGTTTATCAGGTTTGCCAGGTCGGCTCCGACCAATCCGGGAGTCCTGCGCGCGATCACGCCAAGGCTTACGTCGTCACAGATTTTTTTGCTTTTAGCGTGTACTTTGAGAATTTCCTCCCGTCCCTTGACATCAGGGCGGTCCACCACTATCTGCCTGTCAAAGCGTCCCGGGCGCAGCAGCGCGGGGTCAAGGATGTCCGGGCGGTTCGTCGCGGCTATCAATATGATCCCCGTCGAATCATCAAATCCGTCAAGCTCGACAAGCAACTGGTTCAATGTCTGCTCGCGCTCGTCATGGCCTCCTCCGAGCCCGGCTCCGCGCTGGCGCCCGACGGCATCCATTTCGTCTATGAATATTAAACAGGGCTGATACTTCCTTGCCTGCTCAAAAAGGTCCCTTACGCGGGAAGCTCCCACGCCGACAAACATTTCAACGAAATCGGAACCGCTCACGCTGAAAAACGCGACGTCGGCCTCCCCGGCCGCCGCGCGCGCAAGGAGGGTTTTTCCGGTGCCGGGAGACCCGAGCATTAGCACTCCCTTTGGAACTTTTGCCCCAAGCGATTGAAATTTGGACGGGTCCTTCAGGAAAAGAATAACTTCCTGCAATTCCTCTTTAGCTTCGTCGCAGCCCGCCACATCGGCGAATGTGACTTTAGGGCGGTTGTCGAGAAATAATTTAGCCTTGCTCTTTCCGAATGACATCACACGTCCGCCGCCGCCCTGCATGTTATAAATGAAAAACAGCCAGATGCCTATTATCAAAAGAGTCGGCAGCAGGGAAGAAAGTACGGACATCCACCATGAGGCTTTTTCAGGCGGCTCTATTTCCACGTTGACGCCTTTTCTGACCGCTTCGGCAGCTATGCCGCCCGGGTCTACTACGTTTACAATATATTGGCTTCCGTCCTTCAGCTTTCCTTTAATGACTTCCTCCTGAACCAGAGCAGTATCGACCCTGCCAGCTTCTATGGCGTTCATGAATTCGCTGTAAGTCAACTGATGAGATTCAAACACTGTCGTCGTCGGCGTCATAAAATTATTCACAAGACTAACCATTACAACAATCAATACCAAATACAAACCAAGGTTTTTAATCATACGACCCAAAAATAAAACACCGCCTTTTTATAAAATCAAACCGGCACAGCTACATGTATATCAGGAAGATGCCTCCATCTGCCTGAATAGTCAAGTCCATACCCAACGACAAACTCGTCCGGAATCTCGAATCCGCAATAATCAACCACCACGGGAACTTTACGCCGCCCTTCCTTGTTGAGCAAAGAACAAACTTTGAGATTTGCGGGCCCGCGCCTTTGAAGGATGCTCAACAGGTATGACATGGTCAATCCCGTGTCGATTATATCTTCAACTATCAGCACATTTTTGCCCTCTATATAAGTGTCCAGGTCCTTCACAATACGAACGATGCCGCTTGACTTCGTGTCGGAACCGTAAGATGAAAGCGCCATGAAATCCATACGCACGTCAACATCCCGACCTATAGCGCGCACAAGGTCAGCAATAAAAACAACAGCTCCTTTCAATATACCTGCTACAAGGAGTTCCTGCCCGTTTTTATTTTCAGCTAAATTCTTCCTGATATCCTCAGCTATTTCATTAACGCGAGCTGATATCTGGTCCCTCGTTATAAGAATGTCCCCTACCCTGTAGTTCACTCGTTTGTTCACTCCTGCTCGGAAGTAAAAAGTCAAAACTAAATTGCCCACAGGCCATATATTTTACACTATTTTTCAATAATCCATACAAGTTCTCCCGCTTTGGCACAAACTGCCGCGTTACTTTGCCATTGGAAGGTAAATTTCCCCGATCGCTTTATAAGGTCAGACAAAATCTCAGTCCTCCGCCTGCTCAGGCTTCTGAGCCCAAGCGCCCTGCCGGTTTCACGGATGAGGATTTTTATGTCCTCGGGCGCAAGGCGGCGAATTTCCCTGATACTGAAATTTTTTTCGCCTCCCTTTTCACGGCAAAGCGAATCCAATAAGGCCTTCCCAATTTGTTCCTCTTTTTCCCTCCAAAGGCTCATTTCCTCCGAAAGTGACGCGAGGTGCTCCACGGCCTGAGAGTTCATGGAGCTTTCAATCAGAGGGATGATAACGTTCCTGAGCCTGTTGCGCAGGTAATAATTTTCGTCGTTGGTGGCGTCCTCGCGCCACTCTATCCCATTTCTCACAAGCATGGAGCGCAGAGAGTCCCTTGAAAACCCGAGGAGCGGGCGAAAGTAAATTCCCCGCCGCCTGGGTATCCCAACCAACCCGCGCACTCCGGTCCCGCGAAAAATATTCAACAGCACGGTCTCAGCCGTGTCGTTGCGATTATGCCCCAATGCCACCCCGCAGGCGGAATATTTTTTGCATACGTCCTCAAAGAAACGGTATCTGAGGCGGCGCGCCGCCATCTCCATTGATTCGCCCTTTTCGGCAAGGGCGGGGACGTCAATATGGCCGGCAACGCACTCAATACCCCAATCCGACGCTAATTTACTTACAAATTCAGCATCCTTGCGCGAATCTTCCCCGCGCAACCCGTGCTCGACATGTGCCGCTATGGTCTCTCCGCTCCAAAAAGACCGGAAGAGCCACAGCAACGCAACGGAATCAGCCCCGCCGGATACCGCAACAACGACCCGCCCGTTACGGGGCAGGTCAAATTCCTCGATCGCCCTCAGAAATTTCTTACTTTCAGCCCGGCTGTCTCCGCACGACATTGATAACCGTAACCTCCGGGGGAGTTAGAAATCGCATGGGAGGCCCCCAGTGCCCCGTTCCGTTGCTGACGTACAGTAAACTGTCCTCATAAACGGACAGTCCATTTTTAGCTTCGTGCATGGAGTTTACCAAATATCTCAAAGGCCAGATCTGCCCGCCGTGCGTATGCCCTGAAAGCTGAAGGTCAAACAGGCCGATAGTATCCTCATGGACATAGGGCAGGTGCTTTAAAAATAAAATAAATTTTCCGTCCAAATCGTCCGGTATGGATGAAAGGAGGTCAAAACCGTGATTCCGCTTGGACATCATAACGCCTCCGGGGTTATCGACACCGGCGATGATAAGGGAGCCGAGGTCACGCCATTCCGAATGTAAGACCTCATACCCCGCCCTTCTCATAAAATCAACCGATTGGTCAAAGCCCGCGTAATATTCATGATTTCCGGTGACCGCAAATTTGCCGAGAGGAGCCTCCACGGAACCGAGAATTTTAAAATAATACTCATCATTTCTCAAATCCATGTCGACAATATCGCCCGTCAGAACGATCAAATCCGGTTTTGCCACGCGCATGAGCTCCATAGCCCTGATCAGCCGGTTGGGGTCGAAAGACCTTCCTATGTGCAGGTCGGTTATCTGCGCAATTCTTATCGCGTCAGTACCCGCCGGCAATTTATCCGTTAAGATCGTGGTTTCTATGGCCCTGACGTTCGCCCCCTCGAAATACCCGTAACCAAGCAGCGCGGCGGCAAGGGTAAATACAAGCAATACCTCATGCTTTGCGTTGATTTTTACTCTCCGTAAAAGCCAAAGAGCAATTCCAATTATATCCGCCGCTAAAAAGAGCGCGAACGTAAAGCCCGTGAACGTAAAAAACATATATCCGATCGCGGAAAGCGTCGGACTGCCTATTAAAAAAGGCCTTCTGAAAAAAATCCACCAACAGACAATTGAAGCCGAGGTCAACAGCCAAACAAGCGCGGATTTTACCCCGATTCCCCTCCATGTTTTATAGCATATATAGGATGCCATGCCGAGAGCAATAAACGGTATCAGTCTCCACGGACTAATCATCAATCACCCCGTTACCCTTTATAAGCTTTAAAAATATCAAGGAAAGATTCCACTTTTAAGGATGCCCCTCCGACAAGCGCCCCGTCTATATTCGGCATTGAAAGCAGCTCTTTTGCGTTGCCGGGGTTTACGCTGCCGCCGTAAAGGATGACGATGTGGCCTGCGCTGCCTGAAAGCTTGCAAATAAGCTCCCTGCTGTATTTACACGCCTCCTCCGCTTCCTGGGAGGTGGCGGATTTTCCCGTTCCTATCGCCCAGACGGGCTCATAGGCGAATATTATCCTTTCCGTCTCATCTTTTGATAATTTACCTATCCCTTGTGTCAACTGCTCGTTGAGGACATCAAATGTCCTCCCGGACTCCCGCTCCTCAAGCGTTTCCCCATAACAGAAAACGGGTATGAGTTTGGCGTCGAGCACAGCTTTTAATTTTTTCGCCAGCAGTTCGTTGTTTTCTTTGAAAATTGAACGGCGCTCGCTGTGCCCTATTAACACGTGAGTGCAGCCGGACTCCAAAAGCATGGGTATCGAAACTTCACCCGTGAAAGCGCCTTTAGGTTCAAAATAAACGTTCTGGGCGCCCACGAGAACGCGCTTTTTTTCAGCTATCGCCGTCGCGATGGATGTGAAAGGCGGAAAAACAGCTATCTCAAGCTCCGCACCGGCTTCGCCTTTTGAACCGGCTTCGCCGGCGCCGGCGGGGGGCATTTTCGCGAAGAAATCTTTCGTCTCCGCGCATGTCATATTCATCTTCCAATTGCCGTAAAGATATATTTTTTTCATAGATTATCTCCTTTATTGTATTTTCAGCGGTTCCATGCCCGGAAGCTCTTTTCCTTCGCAAAACTCAAGGCTCGCGCCGCCGCCGGTCGAAACGTGGGACATCTTATCCGCAAGTCCAAACTGAGCTGCGGCTGCGGCAGTATCCCCGCCGCCGACAACGGTCGTTCCGCCTTTGGCCGTGCATTCCGCCACCGCTTCGCCGACCGCTATGCTCCCCTCCGCGAATATGGGATTCTCAAAAACTCCCATGGGGCCGTTCCAAAGCACCGTCTTTGCGCCAACGATCGCCTTACGGAACAGTTCGCGCGTTTCGGGCCCGATATCAAGCCCCATCATCCCGTCGGGGATATCCCCTTTTATAATGCTTGTGTCCTCTTTATTTTTCGTGTCAAAAGCGGCCGCGGCTATATTATCAACGGGAAGGAGTATCTCTACTCCCGCCTTTTTAGCGTTTTCAAGCATATCGCGCGCGAAATCAAGTCTTTCCGAGTCACAAAGCGAGCCTCCGATGCCGAATCCCCGCGCTTTAAGGAATGTGTACGCCATTCCGCCGCCTATCACTATTTTGGAAGTTTTCTTCATAAGGTTTTCTATCACGGCTATCTTATCCGACACTTTTGCGCCGCCGAGTATAAGCACGTAAGGCTTTTCAGCGTCTGAAGAGCTCACCGCGCCAAGCATTTCGGCTTCGCGGGCAAGGACGTCTCCGGCGTAGGACGGAAGGAGGGTCATTATGGCGCTTGTGGAGGAATCGGCTCTGTGCGAGGCGCTGAAAGCGTCCATTACAAATGCGTCAAAAGGCGCGGCGAGCTTCTTTGCGAACTCAAGGTCGTTTTTCTGCTCCTCATTGTAAAAACGAACATTCTCAAGAAGCATGATTTCGCCCGGCGAAGCTTTTGAACCGGCTTCGCCGGTGGGCATATAATCAAGCTCTGAGCTGATCTTAGGAGATATGCAGTCATCAATAAAAATTACCTTGGCCCCATAAGCTTTTTCCACATCCGGGACTATGCGCGAAAGGGACATTTCCGGGACCGGTTTGCCTTTCGGGCGTCCGAAATGCGATACGAGGGCAACTTTAGCTCCGGCTGCGAGCAGTTTCGACACGGTTGAAGCGTGGGCGCGTATCCTGTTATCGTCGGTCACTTTGCCGTCCTTGACCGGAACGTTGAAATCAACGCGCACAAGCACGCGCTTGCCGTTGACATCCTCCGGTTTAAACGTCTTGAGTTTCATTTTTTTCTGATCCTCCCTTTTTGCCATTAAAAATTTATGACTATTATACATCACGATAATACCCACGAGCTACGCTCTCGTGTAGCTGAAACAATAAATACCAATGGAAATCCTCGTGTAAGCGCGGTATACTGATGGCGGCAGACAGAGATTTGAATCATGAGCTTATTGCCAATGGACATTGATGTACTGCCACCGTCCGATGGCCGGGAAGAAAGAACAGCGATGTTGCATTAGAAAGGAGGGATGAATTTTGAATAATGAAGAAAAATACATCACACAGTCTGAGCCGAATTATACAGAGCGCAGTTACTATTGGAAAACTGCCATAGGGCTTCAAAAGGTTGACGGACTTACGCCGTCTGATTACTTGATTCAAACAGCCAACGCAAATATTGAAGGCAAGATTTCTTTTGAAGAAGCGGAAAAGTTAATTACAGAATATTACGAACAGAAACCAGCGGGGGTTGATGAAAGCCGGATCGAGGAAGCCGATAAAGTTTCCTTGCGTATAGCCGGATTACTTTCGGAAAAAACATTCACATTGTCACCGGTTGAACTCATATCAATTCACAAGCGGCTCTTTGAGAACATTTACGATTTTGCCGGAAAGATTCGCGATTATAATATCAGCAAAAACGAGTGGGTGCTTGGCGGTGAGACTGTATTTTATGCGAGTGCCTACAATATTCGCGAAATCCTTGACTATGATTTTGCTCGCGAGAAAGAATTCAGTTACGCAAAACTTGATGCCCGCGCAACAGTAGAACATATTGCAAAATTTATATCCGACTTATGGCAAATTCACGCTTTCGGCGAAGGTAACACACGCGCAATAGCTGTGTTTGCTATAAAATATTTTCGCACATTCGGTTACGATGTGACGAACGACATTTTCGAGAAACATTCGTTGTATTTTCGCAACGCGCTTGTCCGCGCAAACTACAACGATAACAAGCATGGAATATTCGCGACTTATGAGTACCTGAATCTGTTTTTCAGCAATCTTTTATTCGATGAAAGCAACGTACTGCGCAACCGTGAGCTTAATATTAAACTTAGATAACGAAACGGAGAAAGATGTGCAGATTATTTTGTTTTTAATTTCGCCCCTGTCCTCCCAGAAGCGGCAGCAGCGCCGATTCAAATCCGGGCCAGCCTTCCGCGTGGTTCGTTTTTTCCGCGAATGAAAGGCGCGCGAGTTCGAGCATAAATCTTTGGATAGCGGATTTTCCATAAATCTTTAATGCCTGTTTTGCCATGCGCGCGGCGTAATCGCGGACGCCCAGCGCCGCAAGGGCAGCTTTTTCATCTTTGAAAACAGTGATATAAAGAGCGGGGCGCAGTCTGTTTGAAAGCGCGGTGATCATCGGTAGCGGGGAAGGGTCATGTTTCAGGCGCTTCAAGCTTGAAACAACGTCCTCAGCTTTACCGGTGGAGAATCCGTCCAAAAATTTGAGCATCGCGCTTCCCCCCTCGTCAAAGGAAAGCTGCCTCACCAACTCTAAAGATATATCGCGCGGCTTTGAGTAATCCGCAAGTTTCACCAATTCCCCGCGAAGCTCTTCCTGCTCGTCTATCGATTCCGCTAAAAGAGCGGCGGCTTCATAGGTTATGGAGACACCCAATTCCTTGGAAAAGCGCATTATCCAGTCTTTTCGTTTCCAGGGAGGGACTGGCTCCTCTTTAGCCGCGAATTCGATTTTACTCCGCGCCCCTTGCGAAAAAATTTTTGCCCCCCCTTTGCCCTCATTAGCAAAAACGCAGATAACAACGCTGTCGGCCTCAGCGGAAGCGTCCAAAAACTGCTCCAATTCCGGAGGAAATTCGCCTAAATTTTCCGCGGATTCTATAACAAAAAGCTGCTTTTCGGCGAATAATCCCCCGCTGCGGCTCATGGCGAAAACCCCGCTCCACGAGGCTTCCTTGTTTTCCGCGCCGCGCCCTGCCGTCTTGGCGTCGAGGCGGGAGGAAAGAGAGTATCCGTTTTTACTGTAAAACGAGATATACTCCGCTAATTGTCTTCTTTGGGCAATCCCCGCGGGGATAACGCACAGGCGCGGCATAAAATTCAGCCTAATCCTTAACGACTATGTTCACAAGTTTATCCGGAACGCTTACTACTTTTACTATTTCCTTGCCTTCTACGCGCGCGGCGACATTCGCATGTTCCATGGCTATCTTTTCCAGCTCGCTTTTCTCCAATCCCGACGGCAGAGTCAACCTTGCCCTGACTTTGCCGTTTATCTGAACCACTATCGTGGCTTCTTCGGCTTCAAGGGCGGCTGTGTCACATTCCGGCATAGGTTCAAAATCAAGCTGAGTTGCATTTCCGAGCATCTGCCAAAGCTCCGAGGCTATATGCGGGCAGAACGGGAAAAGACAGTTAAGAAGGACGCAAACAGCCTCCCTCATGAGTTTCCATTCGGTCGGGTCAGCCGGCTTGAACGCATATATGGCGTTGACAAGCTCCATCATACGGGCAACAGCGGTATTGAACTGTTTTTCCTCCCAAATATCCCTTGTAACGTCAAATACGGTGGAATGTATTTTGCGCTTAAAGTCCTTCTGCAAACTGTTTTTAAGCTCAGATACGGGGATCACATCGGCGCCGCAGCCGGCGAGCCCGTCAAGGTTTTCCTCGACAGCCCGCCACACGCGGTTAAGAAACCTGTGCGCTCCTTCGACTCCCTGCTCAGTCCAGTCTAAATCGTTCTGGGGCGGAGCGGCGAAAAGAATGAAAAGCCTTACGGTATCAGCGCCGAAACGATTGACTATCTCCGTCGGATCAACGACGTTCCCCAGAGATTTCGACATTTTAGCCCCGTCCTTAATGACCATTCCCTGAGTCAGCAGGTTGCTGAACGGCTCGTTTACGCGCAGCAGTCCGATATCTTTCAGGAATTTAGTGAAGAACCTGGCATATATGAGATGCATACACGCATGTTCGATGCCTCCTATATATTGATCAACAGCCATCCAGTAGTCGGTATCCCTCGTATCGAAAACGACATCCTCGCGGCCGGGAGAGCAAAATCTCAGGAAATACCATGAGGAGCAAAAGAACGTGTCGAGCGTGTCCGTCTCGCGCCTTGCGCGTGAATTGCAAAGGGGGCATGTGGTATAGAGCCAGTTTTCAGCGGTGGGCAGAGGCGTTCCCGCTCCTTCTATAAGCTGGACATCAAGCGGAAGCTCAACGGGGAGCTGTTCTTCCGGGACAGGAACGATCCCGCATTTATCGCAGTAAACGATTGGGATCGGGGTTCCCCAGTAACGCTGGCGTGAAACGAGCCAGTCGCGAAGGCGGAAATTGACTTCGGCCTTGCATATTCTGGTTTCCTCCCCCCATTTGACCATAGCGGGAATGGCGTCCGCAGTCCTCATGCCGTTAAACTTTCCTGAGTTACAGACGATCCCGTCATCTGCGAAAGCTTCTTCCATGGTATCGCCGTCGAGGATTTCCCCTTCTGGGTTTATTACGGGGATCACCGGTATGTTGAACTTGCGGCAGAACTCAAGGTCGCGCTGGTCGTGCGCGGGAACTCCCATTATCGCCCCCGTCCCGTAATCCATAAGCACGTAATTCGCAAGCCATATGGGGACCAGTTCCCCCGTCGCGGGGTTTATGCCGGAAAATCCCGTATCGATCCCAAGTTTCTCCCCGCCCGCGCGTTCTATTGAACTCTGGGCTGAACATTTCCTGACAAATTGCTCTATCCTTTTTTCGAGAGGAACTCTTTTTATCATCTCCTGAACGAGCTCGTGTTCGGGCGAAAGCGCTATAAATGTCACTCCGTATATCGTGTCAAAACGCGTGGTGTACGTTTCTATCTTTGCGTCAAGTTCCGGGACTTCAAAACTGAGGCGGGCTCCCGTGGACCGTCCTATCCAGTTGCGCTGCATTATACGAACCCTCTCGGGCCAGCCGTCAAGGTTATCTATCTCGTCGTACAGGTCGTCGGCATAGTCCGTTATGCGCAGGAGCCATTGTTCGAGGTTTTTCTTTGTGACCTGAGTCTCGCAGCGCCAGCAGCGCCCGTCATGCACCTGTTCATTGGCGAGAACTGTTGAACATTCTTCGCACCAGTTGACCGGAGCCATTTTGCGGAACGCAAGCCCTTTTTTATACATCTGAAGGAATATCCACTGGTTCCATCTGTAATAATCAGGCAGGCAGGTCGATACGCGGCGGCGCCAGTCATAGCTGTAACCCATGCGTTTAAGCTGTTCGGTCATGTATTCGATGTTACCGAGGGTCCATTTATTAGGGTGAGTATTGGATTTTATCGCGGCATTCTCGGCCGGGAGCCCAAATGCGTCAAATCCCATCGGATAAAGGACATTGAACCCCTTTTTACGCGTAAAACGCGTGAGCATATCGCCCATCGAATAATTGCGCACGTGTCCCATGTGAAGCGCCCCGCTGGGATATGGGAACATCTCCAGGCAGTAAAACTTGGGTTTACTTTCATCGGTTTCGACATGGAAAGTGCTTTCATTCTCCCATTTTGCCTGCCATTTACCTTCAACTGCCTTAAAATCGTATGCCATAAAAAGCCTTCCTCCTTCTGTAAGGGGCTGTAACAAAAGTCATGAAACCGGCCCCCGCCCACTACATATTATGATAAACCCGTATCGCCTGCACAATATATTGCGGGAGCGCGGGCGTCCCGCCCGCTTTTGTAACAGCCTCTTTCGCGCAAGCTATAACAGTATACAACTTCTTAGAAGTTATTTCCTGAATAAGTTGTCTGATTTTATTTTTTCTTTTAATTATTTTTTTGTACAAAATTTTGGCGTTAATTTAAATGCTTATTTATTAAATCAAGCGCTGCAAGGTTTTATGTATATGGTTTTTGGTTTGTCGGAGGTTTAGGAAAAAACCACTATTTACGAGCGGAAGGGAACGAGGAAACTTTGGCTTAGTGGTGGGGGTTTGCCTTGATTTTTTGCCTCTGTCCTTTGGAGAGATTTTTTGCAGACGACCGCGGAAATAAATGTTTAATTGTAAAAAACAAAAAAACGAACTTCCCTATCGTCGCAGAGGCGGTTGCCGTCGTAGGTGCGGTTGCCGTTGTAATCGTAGGGGCGGCTATCGTCGTCGTAGGGGCGGCATTCTGCCGCCCGTAGGCGAAGCGACCCAATTCCGCTTCGTCTTCACGAGCCGGCGAAACCGGTTCTTTCA
>Ga0099364_10002461_pt1 | contig 29475 bp, 25 predicted proteins | sample TergutTh196P3_FD_73070 | JGI IMG/M metagenome (GOLD analysis project Ga0099364, IMG submission 73070) | Microcerotermes parvus P3 segment gut microbial communities from Pointe-Noire, Republic of the Congo - Th196 P3 | ecosystem: Host-associated > Arthropoda: Insects > Digestive system > Gut ...
CACTTTTTCCCGCCCTCATTTACAGGCTGATACAGTCATTCCGAACGAAGTGAGGAATCTTGATCAGGTCCTTTATATGCAACCAATGCAAAGTCCTCTCCCAAAAGTAATATTATTTTTCCCAAAAATCACAGGTTAATTCACAAAGGACACAAAGTGTTAAATATCGACATATATCAACTTGTGCTTTTTGTGTATTCTGTGTCTCGCTGTGTGTGCGACCCTTGCGGTCGCTCAATTGGCATCCCGTATAGTATTGTAGGGGCGAGGCTTGCCCTCGTCCTTTGTATTTTAGGCAACCGCAAGGGTTGCCCCTACAATATCTATCTTCATATCATTCAAGGCAACCGCAAGGGTTGCCCCTACAATATCTATCTTCATATCATTCAAGGCAACCGCAAGGGTTGCCCCTACAATATCTATCCTTATATCATTCAAGGCAACCGCAAGGGTTGCCCAAACAGACACCGTTAAACGATACTACATATTTGCTTTATTAATAATGCAAGTTATAATTTCAGAACTCCTGACTGATCATTTGCTATAAACTTAAATTACAAAGTATTAGGAAAATGATACCGCAAACAAAAAATGTCTCATTTTTTGGAGTTACCCCGAATTGCGCTTACGAACGACCGCAAGGGTACGCCCCTACCGTTTATTTACCTTGCACTCTACAGAGTGCTGCTTCGTGGGATGTAGGAAATATATGGGGTTTGTGTTTTAGGGGATCCCCCGAATTGCGCTACCGCTTATTCGGGGTTATTTACGTGGCACTCTACCGAGTGCTGCAGTGTAGGATGTACGGAGGGATAGCACTACAGAAAGGTCGTAAATTCGTTGATTGTGCCCTCAATGCGGGTGCAGATTTCATAGTTACTAACGACCACCATTTTAATATTTTGAAATCTCTAAACTTTCCACATGTCAAAGTTTTCAGTTTCTTTAGCCACTAATTACACGAAATTTCAGGAATTTTTCTCTGTAGGTTCCTTTGTTGAGACGTGGCACGCCACGTACCTACCATTACTCATTACTCACTACTCATTACTCACTACTAACTACTTATTCACTCATTCACTCATTTACTCATTCCCATATACTATCGAAAAATTATTCTTTTTTTTTTGGTTTTTTCAAAAAAAAAGCGTTACTTTGCATTTCAAAATTCTCTAAAAATGGCATCTAAATCATTAAAAACCAAAAAGAACACTAAATCTAACGGTAATAATAAAACAAATATTTTTACTGCAATTAGAAAAAATTTTCAAAATGAAACAGTAAAGTTTGTTATGGGAATTTTACTGATTGCTTTTGCACTTTTTATGACTTTTGCTTATTTTTCGTTTTTCTGGTCAGGTGCCGCAGATAGTAGCAAGTTAGAAATACCTTTTATTGAATATATAACAGAATCAGACCTTAAAGTAGAAAATGTTACGGGCAAATTTGGTGCATTATTTTCAGATATTATTATCAATAGGTGGTTTGGAATAGCCTCAATATCAATTATTTTTATGATTTATCTTGTTGGTTTTAGATTATTAGGCGCAAAATTATTACCATTAAGAAAAACTTTTCTTAAAATAACTATTATAACAATTTGGCTTTCAACTACTATTGGCTTTTTTATGATTGATTCAATAGATGATAAATATCTTCTTTTGGGTGGTGCCCATGGACATTTTGTTAGCGACTGGCTTCGCTCTGCAGTCGGTACATTTGGAACTTTCATTATCATTGTACTTACTTTTATTATCTACACCGCGGTGAATTTCGGATGGTTTATGGGACTTTTTAAACGCAAATCAGGAAGCAAAAAAACAAGGGAGAAAAAATCTACTCCAAAAGAAATCAACAAAGAAGATGAAAATGAAAACGAAGATGAAGATGACGAGTTAGAAAATGAAGATAACGAGGACGATAACAGCAATGTGGTTACTCCCCAAAATACTACAAATCCCAAAAAAAATCCCGATTCGTCAAACACTTCGGGTAGCGATTTTTCTTTTACCATCGAAACACCCATACCCGAAGATGAATGGCAACCTAACTCCGACCAACCACTTCAAACCCATACACTTACAGTAGAAAAAGCTCCCGTTGAAAATGTTTCATTAGACGAATTAGATAATGTTCCACTTGGCGACTACGACCCAACATTAGATTTATCAACATACAAATTGCCCGATATAGAACTATTAGACGACCACGGTGGCGAACAAACAGAAGTGCAAGAACAAGAACTTATTGACAATAAAAATAAAATTGTCAAAACATTAGAAGATTACAAAATCGACATAAAAAGTATCAAAGCAACTGTTGGTCCAACTGTAACGCTTTATGAAATAGTTCCGAGTCCGGGCATCAGAATTGCAAAAATCAAAAGTTTAGAAGATGATATTGCATTGTCTTTAAAGGCTTTGGGAATAAGAATCATTGCGCCAATTCCAGGCAGAGGAACCATTGGCATCGAGGTTCCAAATTCTTGTCCTGAAATTGTTTCAATGAAATCTATTATTACAGCAAAAAAGTTTCAAAATTCAACTTTTGAATTACCAATTGCATTAGGAAAAACCATTTCCAACGAAACGTATGTTCTCGATTTAGTCAAAACTCCGCACATGTTAGTTGCAGGTGCCACAGGACAAGGAAAATCTGTTGGATTGAACGCAATATTGACTTCGTTACTCTACAAAAAACATCCATCACAGTTGAAATTTGTACTTATTGATCCCAAAAAAGTTGAGTTGAATATTTATAGCACAATAGAACGTCATTTTCTTGCCAAGCTCCCCGATGAAGAAGAGCCTGTTATCACAGATGTAAAACGTGTTGTTGCCACCTTAAACTCGCTAACCATCGAGATGGATCAGCGCTACGAATTATTGAAAAAAGCACATACGCGAAATATAAAAGAGTATAATTCAAAATTTATCACCCGCTCATTAAACCCTGAAAAAGGTCATCGTTTTTTACCTTATATAGTAGTTGTTGTTGATGAGTTTGCCGATTTGATAATGACTGCGGGAAAAGAGGTAGAGCTTCCCATTGCACGAATTGCGCAATTAGCGCGGGCAGTCGGTATCCATATGATTATAGCCACACAGCGACCATCTGTGAATGTTATTACAGGAATTATCAAAGCAAATTTCCCTACTCGTGTTGCGTTTAAAGTTGCACAAATGATAGATAGTCGCACAATACTCGATTCTCCTGGCGCAAATCAACTAATAGGACGCGGTGACATGTTAATTTCGCAGGGTAACGATTTGGTACGCGTACAATGTGCCTTCGTAGATACTCCCGAAGTTGATAGAATAGTTAATTTTATTGGTTCACAGCGCGGTTATGCCACTGCAATGATATTGCCGGAAGTTGCCGTCGAAGGCTCAACACCCGATTCTGCTGACTTAGACCCATCCAAAAGAGACCCAATGTTTGAAGATGCTGCACGATGCGTTGTGCAAAACCAATCTGGCTCTACATCTTTGATACAAAGAAGATTTTCAATAGGTTACAACCGCGCAGGACGTATAATGGACAATTTAGAAAAAGCAGGAATTGTAGGTCCCGCCGAAGGTAGCAAACCCCGAAATGTTCTGATTCCCGACGAATTTGAATTAAACAGATTTTTGGCACGAATGGGATAATTCCCTCAATATTCACTCCCCAACGCACATAAAACTCTTTGTAAGTCGGTTGCCTAAATCATCTACAATAGTTATATAATTAATTCCTGTAACTGGCAATACTTCAATTTGATGTAATGAGTTGGTGTCGCCAAAATATTCATTGTTGAAATGCCAATGTAGGGTTGCCTGCAGATTTCTGTGGACTGCTTTTAATACAATCCTCGAAAGATTTCCATCTAAACCAATTGGCACATAAACAGTCGTTCCTGGTGGGGGATATATAAAGTCCATTGGAGCAAATAATTCAGAACTTTGGCAACCTTGTTTAAATGGTGGAAGCGATTTATATTCAGGGTGGAGTTGTTTATAATACCATTCAATAACAGGTGGCAAAACAAATCGTTTTTCACTGTTCAATTCACCCGAAGGTTCACAATCGATGCGGGTTTGATGAAGTCCATCTTTTGTTAAATGAATTAAATAATGATATGGGCAAGCACCTGTTTGTTTGACAGTTACAGGAATATATACAGTATCAACATCTTCACAATATTCAGAATTTCTAAAACCAGATTTTTTGCAAACAGTTATTTCAAGAAAGTCATCATAAGGAACTAAAAATTTGGATGTTGGGGGCAGAAGGTTAAAAAGTTCAAACATAATTGGAGCAGCCGTTGTTCCGCCGATTATTGCAGGATGTCCTTCGCCAGTTGCATTTCCTACCCAAACGGCGACAACATATTCGGGTGTAATTCCAATACTCCATGCGTCTCTAAATCCGTAACTTGTACCCGTTTTCCAAGCAATTTGGCGTGAAGAAGAAAAATTTTCCCATCCTAATTCTTCGGGAGGTCTTTGAACGTTGGTTAATGCTTTTAATGTAAAATAGATAGCAGAAGCAGATAAAATAAAAGGATTAAATTGCTGTTTAATTTTTTTGTCATATTTTTGAGGAAAAAATGTTAATTTTTTGAAATCATTGTCAAAATACACTGATCCTTTTTCGACGAAATTGTTAAGAATACGTGCCAATGAGGCATAACAACCTGCCAAGTCCCACAAAGTAACTTCAGAACCTCCCAGAATCAAACTCAGACCATAGTGAGAATATGGTTTGTTGACGGTTGTGAAACCCATTTTTTGTAAATCGTTCAAAAATATGTCGCCGCCATATTCATTTAAAAGTCTAACAAAAGGAACATTTAGCGAGCGGGACAATGCTTCGTCTGCAAAAACAGCACCATCAAATCTACGTTGATAATTTTGAGGAGTAAAATTTCGGTAATAAGTCGGTACATCGGGAAGTAAAGTTTTTGGCAGAATAATTCCTTCTTGCAGTGATTTTGCATAAAGTATCGGTTTTAGTACGCTACCCGAACTCCGTGATGCCCTTATAATATCAACTTGATGCCCTTTTGTGATGTCCTCGCCGCGACTATTTCCAATATATGCTAAAACATGTCCTGTTTCCACAGAAACAATAATAGCCGCAGCGTTATGTATTTGATTTTGTTTCAATCGGTCGGCGTGTCGATTAATGACATTATCGGCTAATTGTTGCAATCGGTGGTCAATTGTAGTTTCGATACGTTTCCCTCGATGTTCTTTTAACATAGTATTAAGAAGATGAGTTGCTTTTTGAGGAATTGGGAACGGCTTTTCGGGTAATGGTTCGGCGAGTGATAATTGGTAGGTTATCAGGTCAATAACTTGTTTTTGATATAGTTTTTGGAGAAGTCTATTACGTTTTTCTAAAAGTTGTTGCCTGTTTTTACCCGGATGAACCATTGCGGGCGCATTTGGTAAAACCGATAGAAGAGCCGCTTCTGCCCATGTCAGTTCAAACGAGGGACGGTTGAAGTAACGCCATGCTGCCGCTTCCAAGCCGACAATATTTCCTCCAAAAGGTGCTTCTGCTACATATAACGACAAAATGGAATCTTTGTCAATAAAAAATTCCAATCGAACAGCCAAATAAATCTCTTTAATTTTATTAAACACATTTCTCTTAGCAGGTTTTGAAAGCCGAATAACCTGCATTGTAATGGTACTCCCGCCACTAACCTGTTTCTTTTCTTTGATATTTTGCACTATCGCCCTTCCGATTGAAACCGGATTTATTCCCGGATGCCAATAAAAATACTCATCTTCAAACAATAAAAGGGATTTTTTAAACTTAAAAGGAATCGAATCGCCGGGTGGAAAACGCCACTGACCGTCATCGGCTATTTGAGCACCAAGTAAAACAGACTCTTTGTCGGTTAATATTGTGCTATAAGGAGTATCAAACAAATTGCGAGGTTTTGTTAAAATGAAAAATATGAGTAGTAAAACGCCGATAAAAAGACGTACTTTAAAATTTTTACTTATCGAAACGTTTAATTTATTTATTCTTAAAAATTGGAACATACATATTATTTATAACAAAAACAACCTGATAAACAATTATTTCGCCGTTATCTTAACTAATCATTCCCCAATTTCCTTTTTCTATTGCAAGATGTCGCATTCTTTCCTTTAATAAAAGATTTTCATTTTTGGTTAAAAGTGGGTCGTCGTCAAGTATCATTGTAGCGGCATCTCTACCCAGAATCAAAATTTGGCTGTCTCTTGCGAGGTTTGCAATTTTCAAATCGAATGGTAAACCCGATTGTTGTGTTCCTTCTAAGTCGCCGGGTCCACGAATTTTCATGTCTGCTTCGGCAATTTCAAAACCATCGTTTGTTTTTATCATAATTTCCATTCTTTTTCTGGACTCTTCGCCCAATTTATAAGATGTCATAAGGATACAGAAACTTTGTTCGGCACCTCTACCAACTCTGCCGCGCAATTGATGTAGTTGTGACAATCCAAATCGTTCGGCACTCTCGATTATCATTACAGAGGCATTAGGAACATCCACTCCAACCTCAATGACCGTTGTAGCGACCAAAATATTTGCTTCACCTGAAACAAATTGTCGCATTGCATCGTCTTTTTCAACTTGTTTCAACCTTCCGTGCGCTATCACAACTTTCAAATCGGGAAATGCCTCACGCATATAGTTACAGCCATCATTTAGATTTTTAAAATCCATCTTTTCGGATTCTTCAATCAAAGGAAATACAACATAAACCTGACGACCGTTATTTATTTGACCACGTATAAATTTGTTGAGGCTGTTTCGGTTATTATGGTAATAATGATATGTTTGAACAGGTTTCCTTCCGGGAGGCATTTCGTCGATTACAGAAACGTCTAAATCTCCATATACTGTCATTGCCAAAGTTCGAGGGATTGGCGTAGCCGTCATCACTAATACATGAGGCGGAGGTTTACTTTTTTTCCACAAACGCGACCTTTGCGCTACTCCGAAACGGTGCTGCTCGTCAATAATAATCAGAGCAAGTTTTTTAAACAATACATTATCTTCTATCAATGCGTGAGTACCTATAAGTATTTGTATTTCACCATTTTCAAGACCTTCGTGAATAATTTTTCGTTCCTTCTTTTTTGTTGTTCCCGTTAATAATGCAACTTTAACTCCCAAAGGTTCGAGCATTTTTTTGAACGTATTAAAATGTTGTGCTGATAGAATTTCAGTTGGAACCATCATACATGTCTGAAAATCATTATCAAGCGCAATTAACATAATCATCATTGCCACCAATGTTTTTCCGCTTCCAACGTCTCCTTGCAAAAGTCGGTTCATCTGTTTTCCACTACCTAAATCATGCCGAATTTCACGTATAACCCTCTTTTGAGCATCGGTAAGTGTAAAAGGCAAAAAATCAGAGTAAAAACGGTTCAGATAATCACCTACTTTGGGAAATGGACTTCCTTTACTAATAGAAATTCGCTTATTTTTGAGGCTAAGTATATTCAATTGGATATAAAAAAGTTCTTCAAAAATTAATCGGAACCTTGCTTTTGCAAGTATTTGATTATCAGGCGGAAAATGAATTACACGCAATGCAGTGTCTAAATCTATAAGTCTATATTTTTCAATCAAAAAAGATGGCAGTGTTTCGGGAATTTTTGTCTTTAATGAAAGTAGAAGGTTTTTTACTAACTTCTGTATTCCTTTGGAATTAAGGAAATTTTCTTTCATTTTTTCGGAAGTATTGTATGCAGGGTTAAGTCCAAGAAGATGTATTTGTTTATTACTCTCGTCATAAATTTCTATTTCAGGGTGCGCAATATTATATTCGTTGTTGAAAATGGTTGGTTTACCAAAAACTATATATTCTACATTTTGTTTCAAAAAACTTTGTATATATTTCAATCCTTTGAACCAAATAAGTTCAATATATCCCGTCCCGTCTGAAAAAATAGCGGTCAACCGTTTTGTTCTACCCTCGCCCGCACTTTTAATAGATAATATCTTTCCTTTCAGTTGAATATGAGGCATCGAACTATCTATTTCACTTATAGTAAATATCTTACTTCGGTCGACATATTTATAAGGAAAGTAGTAGAGTAACTCTTCAAAAGTCTCTATATCTAATTCTTTTTTAAGGAGTTCCGCCTTTTTGGGACCTACTCCTTGAAGAAACATAATATTTTGAGATAATTGTTCTAACATAAATGCGAAAGTAGTAAAAATTTTTTAAATAGGATTTTTTTACAAAAATATTATCAATTTTTTAATTTTTAATTTTTGTCATTTTATTTTCATCTTTATATTTTATTTTCAAAAATATTATATAATTTTGCCGCTTTAATTTATTGTAATTTTTTATTAATTGTTTAAATATTAAATGTTTATGAAAAAAATAGCATGTTATTTATTTGTTTTCACATTTTTGACTTTACAATCATGTGATTTAAATGAAGTCAACGCTTTGACCGAAGCAGAAGTCATTGAAGGTTTAAAAGCAGCACTTTCAATAGGAACTGAAAATGCTGCAGGTATTCTTTCCGCAACTGACGGATACTTTTTAGACGCAATAGTTAAAATTTTGCTACCACCCGAAGCAAAATATATCATTGACCAAGCAAAAGATATAGATTTAATCAGCGAGTCAGTTAAAAAACTTGAAAGTGATTTGCTTTTGAGTATTAACCGTTCTGCGGAAGCAGCGGCAAAAGAAGTAGGTCCAATTTTTTTAAATGCAATTACTAATTTAACTATTCAAGATGGTTTTGCAATTTTGAGAGACGAAAAAGATGAAGAATTGGTCTTTATGGCTAAAAATACTTATCCCGCTGCTACACGATATTTGGAAGTTAATACCTACAATCCATTAAAAGATCTTTTTCAACCTAAAATTAAAAGCGCGTTAGATATAAAAATTGTTGAAGGATTCTCTGCAAATCAAACATGGAATTCTTTGACATCTTTATGGAACAATTTACCTCCTTATTTAACAATGTTTATCGATGATTATAAAAAAGTTGATACAGAACTTGATACATATCTAACCGAAAAAGCATTAGATGGTTTATTTTTTAAAATCGCCATCGAAGAAGAAAAAATAAGAACAGACCCTTTGGCAAGAGTTACTGATATTCTTAAAAGAGTTTTTGGAGAATAGATTTTAAAGTGAATAAGTGAATGAGTGAATGAGGGAATGAGGGAATGAGGGAATAAGTGAATGAGTGAATGAGTAAATAAGAAAAAACCTTATTTTCACCTTATTTTTTCAAACAAAACAACCTTAGTAGAAAAATGAGGGAATGAGTAAATGAGGGAATGGGTGAATGAGTAAATAAGAAAAAACCTTATTTTTTTAACAAAACAACCTTAGTAGAAAAATGAGTAAATGAGTCGTTAACCACTAATCACTAACCACTAACCACTATTTTTGCGACCCTTGCGTCCTCAACTTTGCGCCTTTGCGTTAAAAATAATCCAAACGCAAAGAACCCAAAAAATTAGTAGTGTAAATTAGTGTATTTAGTGACTAAATATTAATAACAGATGAACGAAATTATTAATTTTCTAAAAGAATTAGAACAGAACAATAACCGCGAGTGGTTTAATAGTAATAAGGACAGGTACCTTAACGTAAAATCCATGTTTGAAGATTTTATAGAACAAGTAATTCAAGGACTTGCTACATTTGATAAAGATTTATCAATCGTAAGCACAAAAGAGAGCATTTTTCGTATTCATCGCGATACTCGGTTTTCGCATGACAAAACTCCCTACAAAACTCATTTAGGAGCATTTATGGCAAAAGGTGGAAAAACTAATCCTCGCGGGGGCTATTATGTTCACATACAGCCCAATAATTCTCTTTTATCGGGTGGAATTTGGTGCCCTACTCCTGCAATTTTGAAATCTTTGCGTCAAGAAATTTATAATAATGCTGATGAGTTTTTGTCTATTGTCGAAAATCCGGACCTTACACACTATTATCAACACGATGACGAAAAACTGAAAAAAGTTCCTCCGACATTTCCAAGTGACTCTCCCGTTTCTGAATGGTTAAAAAACAAACGTTTTACGCCTGTTTGCTATGTTCCTGAACAAATTTTTTCAAGTAGCGATGCCGTTCAACAAACAGTTGAGCGATTAAAACTGCTCTACCCTTTGAATAGTTTTATTAATTATTCACTTTCATTATAGAGAAAAGAAAAAGCCCCGAATTTTAGGACTTTTTCAAAAAACATTATACAATAAATTTTTAATTTCTCAAACTTTGCGACCCAATAATATTGAAAAATTCTGCTCTTGTGGCGGGATTTTTCAAGAACGCACCCGTGAAATCGGAAGTTGTTGTGATGGAATGTTGTTTTTGCACACCTCTAATCTGCATGCACATGTGCTGTGCCTCTATAACAACCGCAACACCTAAGGGGTTCAATGTATTTTTTATACAATCTTTAATTTGGGTTGTCAAACGCTCTTGGACTTGGAGTCTTCTTGAATATGTTTCCACCACTCGTGCAATTTTGCTTAATCCAGTGATATAATATCTCGGAATATATGCCACGTGTGCTTTTCCGAAAAAAGGCAAAAAATGGTGTTCACAAAGAGAATATAGCTCAATGTCTTTTACAACAACCATTTGCCTGTAATTTTCACGAAACATGGCAGATTTAATTATTTCTTCGGGATTAATATGATATCCCTGTGTTAGAAATTGCATTACTTTAGCAACTCGCAAAGGAGTTTTTTCCAAGCCCTCACGTGAAATATCTTCACCTACCAACTCGATAACTTGACGATAAATATCCGATAACTTTTCTGTTGTCTCCTCCGGATACAATTCTTTTGTACTATAACCTTTTGTCTCACTCATTTTACATGTATTAAAACTATTTTTTCATTGTGCAAAAGTATGAAAAAAAATCCACTATTTTCATAAAAAAAGGCATGAAATTGGAAAATTTCTTCCATGTTTGCAAAAATTATGGAACTTTAAGTACTCTACAAAACCATAATTACTTTTCAACAAGTAATTATTGTTACTCATTTTTTCCAACTATTCACCTTTAATATTGTCAGCCCGATAGCTTAAAAATGCTTCGTTGAACTTTACTTTTTCAAAAAAAGTGAGTTCGACCTTCGTAGGTAAAGCCAAAAAATACTTTAATTTAAGCGGCGTACCAGGGGTAATAGACATTAATTGCAACCCCTTTTCTTTCATAAAATAATCAATTGCCTCTTCTTCACTGAATCTATTTGCTGTTATTGCATGAAATGTATCTACTACTTCCTTTCGCATATTTTCTTGATGCAAGAAGAGTTTCTGATATAAAAACTCCTTACCCTGTGAACTCATGTAATAAGGAAAAAGATACTTATGAATCACAAAATATAAGGACCCGCAAAAAATAATCAGTAATATACATGTTCCCATATTTTTATATTATTAATTATAAAATATAATTTTTTTAGGATTCTATTAAAAAAATAGAGTTGCAAAGATAATATATTATTTTTTGTTTTTACAAATTTTTTTTAAGAATTTATTGATTTAAAAAGTATATTAATATGTAAATATTTGTATATCAATGATATTATAATAGTTCTAAATATTTAAAATATTTAAACACGGACGAGTCCATTGCCTGTGATGGTAACACTGTTGAGGCTAATCTTTATAATGAGCGTGAGTGCAATTCGGGCCAACTCGTATAATATCACATAGTTGCATTCGGTATGATAGTAACATAGATAAACCCGTTATTGGTTACCCTTGATTTGCCCCTATCGAGGTATCTCCAAAAAAAGTGGTCGACTCCTGCCAGAGTCAAGTCGAAGTCACGTTCTGAGGTTATAAATAATGAAGGCTAAAGTAAGTTTTTTTAATTAAAAATCTTTAAAACTTTTTTTATTTCAAATTTTTTTTCTATTATTGCGCCCTGAAAAATTTCAATAATGCCTAATTAATAAGCATTACAACTGTTTTTATTACTTTTTTGTTACTTTTATGGAAAAAAGAAAATTTTATAAATATTTTTGGGGAAACATCTTTTTTTTGTTGTTTTTTGCAACTCATTCTTTCTCACAACCATCTGCTCATGTGGAAATAAATGGTATTGACTATATGTGTTTTGATAGAGAATCAATCTCTCTTACCGATAGTATTAGAATTCACTATAAAATTACTTTTACGGGACAACATCCTTTTGGAGCCAGATTAGTTGTTCATGACGAGGAAGGAAAATCCATTCCACCACCTTATGTAACTCCCCGTAGTGCCACTCCTATTATTCAAGGTTATTGGCATAGTAATCTTGGACTAATTGTTAAAGATTATGAGGGAGTTAGTCAAATTAAATTTACTCTTACAATACTTGATTATTACGATGGTAATGTACCTGAAGATCAATGGATAACCGACAACATTTCGGGTGAAATTATTTATAACTTATATCAACTTCCCTCTCCGCGATTTGATAGAGTATATGATAAAGAGTGCGGCGAAACCACTACCATTATTGTAATTGACCAAGATGGTGACGGAAATGCTGTTGGAGGTACATTCAAATGGGAAGAAGAAAACGGAAAAGGCAGTTTCGAACCTGATAATGAACTGATTACAACCTTTTCTGCAAATCCATCTGATGATCCTTATAAAATAAAATTCACTCAAACCAACGGCGAATGTCCTACGCAAATATCAACTGATCTTATTTTTCTTGGTGCACCAAAAGGGACTATTTCAACTGATTCCGAAATTTGCGGCGAAGGAGACGCAAAAATTATTTTCAATTTTGAAAATTCCATTGAATCATTATTACCATTTACTGTTGAATATACTGATAATGAAGGTGCTACATATCCTTACAAAACAATGACAACTCTTGTTTCAGACACAACAATAAATGTTAAAGGAACAAAAACATTCACCTTAAAAAGCGCCACAGACCTCAATGATTGCGAATCGACTCCAAGTGATTTGACGGGCAATGCTTTAGTAAAAGATATTACACCTCAACCGTTTGCCTTTGCGCCTGAAAATGAGGCCTGCGGAAATTCAATTGAATTATGGACTCTAAAACCAAAAGAAAATGAAAATGAAACCGGTGAATGGACATTTTTTGAGAAGTATATAACTGTTTTTGGAACAGAAGCTTGGGTGCCTGCAGAGGGAGAGTGTAAATACGATAAAGATGATCAATATAGTTTGCACGAAATATATTCTTTTGAAACTCCTGAAATATTGAGAGATTTTATGGATTTTAGGTTGTTTTGGACATTATCTGTTCCTTTTAATAATGATAAATGTTCGGCAACTGACACCGTCTATGTTAAATTGTGGGAAATACCCACAGCAAATGCAGGAAAAGATACAATTGCTGTTTTTAAAGAAATAACATTAAATGCAAAAGAACCTGAAATAGGGACAGGCATTTGGAGTATTATAAGCGGAAACTGCGACGTGATTGAACCAAATAATCGCAATTCAAAAGTAATAATTAATGATTTTTTCCAACCAATAGAACTACAATGGACTGTTACACACGGAAGTGAATGCAAAGATAGCTCTCAAATTAAAATTACAAAAGTAGATTTTAAGGCACCTAATGCCTTTTCTCCGGGTGATAATGGAAAAAATGATTTTTTTGTAATATATGGGGCGTGGGGCGTTGAGGATAATAAACTTGTGGTATTCGACAAGAACGGTATAGTTGTTTATGAAAAAGAGGGCTACGGAACGGACAATAATTATTGGAACGGAACATACAAAAACGGTGACCCTGTACCAGATGGCATTTACAACTATGTATTTATTGGAAAAGATATTAAACCCATTAAGAATTTTTTAGTAATCAAACGAGATAAATAGATATGAAATATTTGAAATATTTTTTAACATTTGCATTTTTGCTAATTATTCATTTATCACTATTTTCGCAGGATAGAATGTTGATGATGTCTCAATATACGCATAATAGGTATATGTTAAATCCTGCATTTGGTGGTTGTCGTGATGCATTTTCGATATTTGGCGCATATCGAATACAGTGGTTAGGTAGCGAGTATCCGCCTAATTTTCAGGCACTTACGGCGCACGCTCCAATGAAAAATGAAAATGTTGCACTCGGTGCATTAATTTTTAATGAAAAATTTGGACCATATCACGGTACAAAAGTCAATGGTTCTTATACTTACAGGTTATTTTTAAAATCAGGCACAAAAATAGCATTTAGCCTCAATCCTGGCGTAAGATTGGCAAACTACGGAATGGAAAGTTTAGATATTATTGACAATCCAGACCCTACTTTTGAGGGTTGGGATAAAGCCGAGTATGATGCCCGCTTTTCAATGGGATTCGGAACAGCCTGGTACGGCGAAAAATTCTTCCTCGGATTTTCTGTTTACGACTTCTTTTATCGAACCCCATTTGACCCAGATGCAGATTTTTTCTCTCTGGGGAAATCAGCGCTATTATTGACTGGCGGATATCTATTCAGGATTACAGATACTTTTATTTTTCAACCTTCAACATTAGTAAATATCGTGGAATCTAAACATACAATAACCGATATTTCTGCTACGTTAATATTTGGCGATTTGTTATGGGTTGGAGGCACTTGGCGGACTAATAATGAATTTATTGCAATGGTTGGTTGGAGTATTACTCCGCAGTTCAAAGTAGCATATAGTTATGACTATCCCACCGGTGAACTGAAAAAATTTAATGCAGGAAGTCACGAACTTTCTATTCAGTTCGATTTCGGTTATAAAATTATTACTCAAAGTCCAAAATTCTTTTAGTTTAACAGAAATATGTTTCCAAAAATTTATTTAATAGCAATCAAAATAGTGTTTTTTGTTTTTGGTTCGATTTCTTTTGTCGGAGGTCAAGAAATTAATGTTTCCAAATTAAAAATTAACACCAATCGCACAAGCGAGATTGCTCCCCTTGTTCACGATTCGATTTTCTATTTCGTTTCAAACAGAAAAAGTGAAGTAATGAAAACTTTTTTTAACCAAGACAAAAATTATCTATATAGAATTTATCGCGCACCTTTATTCTCAAACGGCAACATTGGAAAAATCACACAATTTAGACCTGATAAATCTTTCAAGTTGTCATCGGGTTCTATTGCTTTTGCGCCTAATGATAGCTATCAAATAGCCACTTTCAATAAATATACATCATATAAGGAATCCCGTTCTAAGTCTAAAAAGCAAGAAAATTTACTTGGACTCTTTGAGTCTCAAAAGATTGGTTATGATAAATGGAGCAAATATACACAACTCTCTTTTTCTGAAGAAATAAATTATTCCTTTGCTCAGCCGACCATTTCTCCTGACGGTCAAATGCTTGTCTATGTATCAGATATGCAGGGAGGTTACGGAGAAACAGACCTCTATTATAGTACCAAAACTCCTTATGGGTGGAGTGATCCGATAAATTTTGGCGAAAACGTTAATTCATCTGCAAAAGAAGTTTTTCCATTTTTTCACTCGTCGGGAATTCTCTATTTTTCATCTGATAGATACGGCGGGCAAGGCGGATTCGATATCTATTATACTGTGAACGAAAACGGTCAATGGTCAAAACCACTCCCACTGCCGGGTCCAATAAACACCTACCACGACGACTTCGGTTGTTACTTTTTCCCTGACGGACTTTCTGGTTATTTTGTTTCTACAAGAGACGGAACCGACAATATTTACCGTTTTGATTACCAAATTGATTTTTGTAGATCAGCAATCGACGTCGTAGAAGAAAATTATTGTTTTACTTTTTTTGAGGAACGAGCAATCGTTGCTGATACTATTCCTGTTAAATATCAATGGACATTCAGCGACGGCAGAAAAGAATTTGGAGTTGAAGTTGATCATTGTTTTTCTGGTCCTGGTTATTATGAAATTGAACTTTCTGTAATCGACCTCGTTACAGACGAACACTTATACACAGTTGCTTCTTACCCTTTTGATATTGAAAAACCTCAACAGGTCTATTTTTATCTACCCGAAAAGACGAGAGCAGGAACCTCTTTTACAATGGAAGCCGAACTTACAGGTTTTGGTGATGTAGAAAATGTCCGTTATTTCTGGTCTGTCAACGATAGTGAGCCTGTAACGGGAAAAACATTCAAATATGATTTTCGTAGACGTGGAAATTATATTATCCGCTGCGAAGCATATTGGGATAATAACCGAAAAATTTGCTCTCAAAGGAGTTTGATTGTGGAATAAAATTAAGGGAAACGAAATAGATTCCTCACTTCGTTCGGAATGACTCTTTTAGCCTGTTAATAGAAACGTTAAACGGGTTGCGGGGTTGCCGCAACCCGTTTAACGCTCATCCACCCCCGAACAGTTAGTCATTCCAAATGTAACGAAGTGCAAATCTACATTTTAGAATCAAGATTTTTGCCTTTTTCGTCATGCTCGAAATTGAGCAGAAATTGTTTCATTGTTTCGACAATTTGTGATTTTGTAGTGTTTGTGCCACTGAATAATCTATTTAAAGAAACGAACAAAGCGTCAATTTCGGTTATTTGTCGTTTTTCAATGTTTTTAATAATTCCTAATGCGTGAAAAGCTGTTAAATCAACTTGTTCATTTTCGGTAAAAAATTCTTCGTAAGATTTTTCACCTGTTGTATCAGAAACAAAGTAGAAAACGGGATAGTTTTGGTCATTTTCTAATAAATTTTTTGACATTTGTCTTGCAGTTTCTTCTGAGTCGCACTCAACGGCTTTGTAGCCTAAATTTGCGAGAAACATTGTTGCTATTTGTGCGAATGTAAGCATTTGTTCGGGTTGCAGTTTCGGGAAAAATATTTCGCCTGATTTACCGAGTATACATGCTAACATACATATTTGACCGCTTTCGTCGGGAGAAACAAAATATCGTTTCACGTCATTAGGTGCGGAAAGCGGTTGTCGTTTCATAACTCGCTGAATAAAACCGTCTAAAAGCGAGCCATTTGAAAAAGCAACATTAGCAAAGCGTGCCGTTGTGATGGAATATTTATCTGAATATGACATAATTAAATCTTCCATTATTTTTTTAGAACCACCCATTATATTGACAGGATTTGCCGCTTTATCTGTTGAAACACAGAAAAAATGTTTTGGAGGATATTCTGATAATAAATCCAGAAGTTTTCGTGCATTTACTACATTATTGGTTATCAGCGCCTCAACGGAATATATATCTTTTTCAGAACGGACATGCTTATGCGCAGAAAAATTAGCAACAATATCAAATCCGCCCTCATTTCGGAACATTTTTTCAAAAACGGCATCTGCATAATTGATGGGATATGTAATGTATTTTTCAGGAACATAGCCGTCTGCGGTACTCCTAAGGTCGCGCGTTAGTTCGGTAAGTCCATTTTCGTTAATATCAACTACATACAATTTTGACGGTCTAAATTTTAAAACCGCACGTATAAAAGAAGAACCGATAGTTCCCGCGCCCCCGATAACCAAAACTGATTTGTTTTCAATTTCGGCGCGCAATTTGTCTTTATTTGCCTCAATATCTTCGGCAAACATACTTTGCTGACGTAGTGTAATATTGTCAGCAATAAATTTTGGAATGTTTATCATTATTTAGTTATTAGTTTTCAGTTATCAGTTTTCAGTTTTCAGTTTTCAGTGAATGAGTGAATGAGTAAATGAGTGAATGAGTGAATGAGAAAAAACCTTATTTTTACCTTATTTTTTCAAACAAAACAACCTTAGTAGAAAAATGAGTGAATGAATAGTTTAATAGTTTTTAGTTTATAACCTTATTTTTACCTTATTTTTTCAAACAAAACAACCTTAGTAGAAAAATGAGTGAATGAGTAGTTTAATAGTTTTTAGTTTATAACCTTATTTTTACCTTATTTTTTCAAACAAAACAACCTTAGTAGAAAAATGAGTGAATAAATAGTTTAATAGTTTTTAGTATACATTATTCATATTATTGATTTTAACGCAAAGTCGCAAAGTTGAGAACGCAAGGAACGCAAAAATAATGTGGGAAAAAAGAAAAACTGTGTCCTTTGTGAAACCTTTGTGTCCTTTGTGAAACCTTTGTGACCCTTGTGGTAAAATAACAGGGATTTTCGGAGTAAACTCATTATTCCTTATTTAATAAATTTATTTTATAAATATTCTGGTTTTTGGGGTAAACCTTTAAGCCACTTGTAGTGAAGTTCACTTTTTGGAAAAATGATTACCCAAAATGTTAAAATAATAATTTTAATGTCTACCCAAAATGAGATATTTTTTTGATACCAAAGTTCGAGTGCGCCTTTGTATGGCGCTATTTTGGTATTGTAAATTTCTTGCGGATTTCCGCCTTGGGACAAAATATGTTCTTCATCTCGAAACACGATTGAACCAATTCCTGTTATTCCGGGCGGAGTGGCGTATACTTTTGCTTTTATTTCATCTGAATATTGCTCAAAACCACTAATAACTAACGGTCTGGCACCAACTACTGACATGGTACCTAAAAGAACATTAAAAATTTGAGGTAGTTCGTTCATCTTTGTTTTCCTCAAAAAACGCCCAAAAGGCAAGACACGTGGGTCTTTGCGAACTGTAATGGTCCCGGGACCCATTTTTTCACTATTTTTGAGCATTGTAGCAAATTTCCATATAAAAAATGGTCTATTTTTATATCCCATTCGTTTTTGGAAATAAAAAACTTCATGCTCGCCAGTTAAAATTAGTACAATCATACAAACAGCAAGTATTGGACTTAATATCAACAAAGCAATTAATGCTAACAAAAAGTCTATTAGTCGCTTAAAAAAATTTCGGTAAATCTTCATAAATCAGTGAATGAGTAAATGAGTGAATGAGTGAATGAGTAAATGAGTGAATGAGTGAATGAGTGATATGAAAAATATAAGCTATAACGGTCAATCGCATTCCATTAGGCGATGCATTGAATTTATTGAAATGAATGCAACGCTTGGTAGAAAATGAGAATAGCAGGATTCCTTTGCATCCCGTTAGGGATGCATCCCTAACAGGATGTAAGTACAGAAAATCGCAAACCCTTATATGTTGTTTATTTTTCATCATTAAATGAATAAGTATTTTAAATTCGTAATTCTTTTTAGTTTTTTGTATTCAGTGAATGAGTGAATGAGTGAATAAGTAAATGAGTAAATAAGTACTAACCACTAATCACTAACCACTAACCACTAACCGCTAACCACTAACCGCTAACCACTAACCGCTAACCACTAACCACTAACCACTAACCACTAACCACTAACCGCTAACCACTAACCACTAACCACTAACCACTAACCACTAACCACTAACCGCTAACCACTAACCGCTAACCACTAACCACTAACCACTAGCTTTTTCAATGTTAACAAAAAACCATCCTCTACTTTAATTGGCAGGTCTTTTACGTCAATAGATAATTTAAGTTTCATATTTGATACAACATAATTTTCGGTTAATTTTTGCAAACGTTCTGAATTGAACGGAAGTCTAAGGAAAGTTCCTATTTTAGCAATCAAAAAAATAAACGATTTATTTATTTTCCAAATCTTTGCTTTTCTGTGCGTAGAGGTTGCAATCAGTTGAATTAATTGATTCGTAGAAATTGGCTTGTCATCGGCTAAATTATAAATTCCACTTTCAGGTTTTTTCTCAATAAATTGTTTTATAATAAATGCTAAATTCCAAATATTTAAAAATGAACGCCTGTTATCAAACGCTCCCAAAGGATACGGAATTCCTTTATTCACAACTTTATACAACAAATTAAAATTTCCTTTGTTACCCGGTCCGTGTATCATACAAGGTCGAAAAATATAAACCTTTTTTTCGTTCCAATTTTGTCCTTGTATATATTGTTCGGCTTGCAATTTGCTATTTCCATACGGTCCAACCGGTTTAGGAACAACATTTTCGGATAAAAAATCAGTTTCAACTTTATCGGCAACCGCTTTTACAGAACTGAAAAAAATAAATTGCGTAGCATTAGAAACTAAAAATTTATCGAATATTTTTTTTGTAAGTTCCGTATTTATGTCAAAATACGATTGTGCATCGCTCTCTTTTTTAGTGTCATGCGCTTTCCCTGCTAAATGAATCACTACATCTATTTTATCCCACGGAAATTTTTCAATTTCATTCCAAGTAAAATAGTTATTTTCTTGTTTTTCAAAAATATCCATTTCCCAAAAAACAAAGTCGTTTTTAAGAATATTAATTATATTCGTTCCAATAAAACCGCGCGACCCTGTAACAAGAATATTCATTTTTCTTTAATTTTTAGTAAAAACTAGTTCAAATATTTTACGAAAATATTTCATCATCAAAATAAGCATGTTAGTATATATGCCGTTTTCCTTACATCCTCTAACAATTTCTTTGTTTAAAATATAGTTACTTTTCCACGATTTAGTGCTTGTTCCTCCCGTACGCATCTTAATCATATCTAAGGGTATATACCTATAAGATAGTTTGTTAGTGTATAAAAAACGAATCAAAAGTTCATAATCGGCAGAAATCTTATAATCGGTTTTGTAATATCCGTATTTTTCAAAAAACTCTTTTCTAACGAAAAAAGTAGGATGTGCGGGCATAAAACCAAAACGAAATTTTTTTGGTGCAAATCTTGCTGACGAATAGTAACGTACAGTTGTATTTGGATTTTCAGGCAAAACAAAACGAACATCTGCAAAACAAGAATTTATTTCTTTGTCTTGAAAAACCTGCGCCACCCTCTCAATGCAATCTGTTGTTGTATAAAAATCATCCGAATGTAAAATACCGACAATATCACCCGTTGCCCTTAAAATACCTTTGTTTAAGGCATCATAAATACCATTATCTTTTTCGCTTGTTAATTTCATACGTCCATTAAAGTGTGGCTCGTATAATTTAATGATTTCTAACGTTTTATCCGTTGAAAATCCATCAACAATTATATACTCAATATCTTTATATGTCTGATTTAGAACAGATTCTACGGTTGAACGAATATATTTTTCGCTATTATAACAAACGGTTATTATTGAAATTAACATTTTATTATTTTATAAAATATTGAGTATCACAAATAAAAGAGTTGCAAGAGATACATTTCGCAATTCGGAATTTATTCTTTCTGGATTATTTTTAGTAAAAACAGCCCATACAATCATCATGAATAGAGGTAATGTTAAAAATGGTAAAAGATGCTTATTTTCAGATATATATGTAAAAATCCAAAAAGAAATCCATGCTAATAAGATTAAGAAAAAATTGTACCAAAGTGCTGGATATCTACCTATTTTAACAACAAGTGTATTTTTTCCACAAACTTTGTCGGTCTCTAAGTCGCGGATATTATTAAGGTTAAGTACCGCAGTGCTGAAAAATCCTATTGTTGATGCGGGTAATAAAATAGCCCAATCCCATTTTAGACCGTGCAAAAAATATGTGCCCGCAACGCCAAAAAATCCAAAAAATATAAATACGAAAATATCTCCAAAACCACGATAACCGTAAGGTTTACGACCTATTGTATAACAAATGGCAGAAACAATTGCCGTTATTCCCAAAAATATAAACACAAAAGCACCAAGTGAAATGTCTTTGAACGAAACTAAAACTAAAACCACACCCGAAACGAAAGAGAGCAAAGTACAGATTATTATTGCAATTTTCATCTCTTTTAGAGAAATCACCCCACTCTGAATCATTCTTGTGGGTCCTACCCTGTTTTCGTTGTCTGCCCCCAAAACCGCATCGCCGTAGTCATTTGATATATTTGCGAGTATTTGTAATAATAGCGTTGTAATTGCCGATAGAATCAAAATTTCCCATCTGAAACAGCCTGTTCGGTACGCAACAATGCTTCCCATCAACATCGCCGAAAACGACAACGCAAGCGTCCGCAAACGGAGTGATATAATCCAAGGTTTTAATTTGTTCATAGTATGATATGTTCTAAATTGTACCCAAATCAAGATAGATTATCAATATCTTTCAATTTTATATACCAAATTTCAATTTTTTCGAACATTTGGTCTGCAAAAGTACAAATTATTCTTGAAATAGAAAAATTTTTATTTTTTTTCATATTTTTTTTGTTTTTAAAAAAATTTGTATCTTTGTATTTGATTTTTTAAAAAATATTGTTTAACGAAAATATTATTTTATGGCATAAACTTGCGTAAATAGTACGCACATTTTAGAGTATAAAGGAAAAAGCGATAAGCTTGAATTTTGGTTCTTGAAGCCTCGACAATTTCATACCAACCAAAAAAAAACGGATTTTTTTAACGCAGCGATGCGTGGACTTTGTTCAATATTTGGTTGGTAGGTAGTCGAGCACCTCGAGAACAGAATAAGCAGGAAATACGTCCACGTTTTTTTTATGTGTGTATTTCAAAGGTATTTTATACAAATGGACAAGCCCGGATACCGCACAACCGGTTAAAACAAAAACACGGGGCAAAACCTGCGAAGCCGCAAATATAATAGCAAAGAACAGGAATTAGAGTTAAAATAATTTAGTAGTAATTAAATTCATATAAAATAATGAAAAAAATAAGAATATTTTTAAAGTCCGCTGTAGTAGCGATGATTTTTGGAGCGGCACTAACAAATACTAATAGTGTCAATGCTCAGTTGGTTGATTCGTCAGAAAAAAATTTTCACTCAAGACAACAATCAAAAAAACAGGCAAAAAGATCAGCAAAATCTGCCAAAAATTCAGCAAAAGAGATGAGAAAAAAAGGGTGGGAAGTAGTTGGAAGTACCCGTACAATTGAAGATGCCTTCATTGCACATTATGAAAAATTAACAAGAACTGAGGGTGAAGAATTATCCGGAATGGCAATCAATTGCGCCGTACCAGCAAATTGTAAAACAGCGGCTTTTAATGATGCCGCTCTCAATTATGCTCGTTTAACAACAGGAGAAATTATAGAAAGAATGAACGGTGATTCAAATCTGGATCAGGCAAGAGAAGACAGTGCAGAAGAATTTAACAAATTTTATCAAGCTTTCGAATCTTATGCAAGGGCAAGTATCAAAGGCATTATGGGAAGTACACCGTCTTTGTCGCTTCAAAACAAAACAACAAAAGAATTTTGGGTGTTTTATATAGTTGATGCCAAAGGCGCTGCGAAAGCAAGACAAGAAGCATATGAACTAGCAATGAAAGAAGCTGAAATGATTAAGGCACTTGAAAGAGCAACTAAGCAAACTGAAAAAGCGCAGGAGTATGCCAGAAAAATAAGCGATTTTGTTAATGAAAAACCCAACTTGCCTTCTATTGTGGATGAATAAATATAGATGTGATGAAAAATCTTAATTATTTCTTATTATGCGTATGGTTGCTGCTACTGTGCAGCAACTGTGCGCTATTTTCTCAAAAACCACCAGAACCTTGGACAAAATTAGAATACCCACCAATAAGAGGAAATTACGACGGATATCGATTAATCACGGGCAAAAACGAAAAAGAAATCTTGCAAAAATTGAACTTAGAACTATGTAACGAAGGTGGGGTTTTAATAGATATTAAAACAACTGGGCACCTTTATCTTGACCAAGCTAAAGGCGGAAAAGAGGAAAATATTCAATTCACAGGATATACTATTGAATGTGGAGGGGTAAGAGTATGGTACTACAAAGTAAAGGAACATCGAGATGAAAAAGGAGAACTATATGTTCTTTACGAAGTATCAAAAAGAGACGATTTTACACCCTATTATCCGATTTATAAATTGGTTGACAATTACGACAAAAAAATGGCTTTTGTACTAAGTTTTATTCCATTTGGAACGCCGCAGTTTTATAAAGGAAATAGAGGATGGGGTACATTTTTTCTTGTAAGCGAGACACTTGCACTAATAGGAACGGGAATGTCACTCTATATGTCTAATAGTTACTATGATGACTTTAACAAAGAACGGAATCCCGAACAAAGAGATGAATATAAACGATTATCACAAAATTTCGAAACATTGTGCTATATATCGGCAGGAATAGCAGGAAGTTTATACCTATCGGGAATTTTACATGGTCTTTTTGCCGAGGGAAAATATAAAAAATATGAACTCGCTCTATTGCCATTCGCGACACAAGAAAACAAAGGAATTATGGCAACTTTTAAATTTTAAAGCAATTGTAATGTAAATATTATAAACATTATGAAAAAAATAGCATTTTTGATATGCTGTGCGTTAACGTTTGTAAATTGCAGCAAAAAAGATTTTAATAACCAATATGCCACAATTTACGGTGTGGTTAGCGATAACAATACTGGCGAACTGATTTCAGTTGCAAGCGTAGTTTTGTCCCCCGGCGGCAAAACAAAAACAACAGGAACAGACGGACGTTACGAATTTAACGACCTGGACCCCGCACAATACACCGTTACAGTTCAAAAATCAGGTTATCAAACCAATAGAAAAACAGTTACGGCAGTAATCGGAGAAAGAACGGAAGTAAATATTCCAATAACGAAAAATAATTGATTATGAAAAGAGTTTTTTATGTAGTATTTGTAGTTGTCTTCACATTCTGTAGCACCTGCAAAAAGCAACTTGATAAAGAAGTTGCTATTTACGGTTTTGTAGTAGCCTCGGGAGAACCTGTTAATGCGGCAGCAATTCTTTTGACTCCTGGAGGAGGAGTTAAAATTACAGGCAGTGATGGATTGTACGAATTTTCTGGACTTGAACCCGGAAAATACGAAATTAAAGTTTTCAAAGAAGGTTTTCTTAGTTTCAACCAAAGTATAGATGCTTCTGACGGAAAAGATAAAGAAATAACCCCAATTCTAATTCCAATCGCAGGAAGTCTGTCTATTAATAAGGCATATATAGATATGGGGTCGAATGAAAGCAACAATATTGCAGGTTTTACGCTGATAAACAACGGCGATGACGAATTGACATGGAAGGTTAGCAATGCAGCAGGATGGATAACTAATATTGATCCAGCAAACGGCATTGTGTCCGCTAAAGGACAAGAGGGCGTTACAATAAAAATTGACCGTAGCAGATTAAGCACAAATATCGTAGAAAACTACGCAACGTTAGTTGTTCTTTCTTCCACTGACGGCTCTGTTGCCGAATTGTTGGTAACAGTTTTCGGTACTGGGGATGGAACAAACATTACTATCAGCAATGAACCTTTCGTTATTATTGACGGGCTTTTTGTGCAAACCAACGACATTGGTGGTCTGATGCGTTTGTATAATGCAAAACTCACTTGTGAAAGTTCTGCAGTTGGCAATTACAATGACTGGCGATTACCTACAATAGGTGAACTTGCCTTATTATATACTAAAAGATATGCCATAGGAGGGTTTCATCTTGAACCTTCAGGGGGTACTTACGATAATACAGGTTATTGGAGTTGTACAGGTTCTGATGTCTCATCCGCATATATGATAATTTTTTATAATGGAAATCAATATTATAGCAATAATCAGTTTCGCTGTCGTTGCGTTCGTGAATCAAAACCATTACCTATAGTTTCTACTCTATCTGTTACTAATATTTCAACCAATGCCGCTACATTAAACGGTCGGATTGATAATCAGGGAGAACCAGCTTTTACAGAACGTGGATTTGTTTTTTCACATATATTTCAAAATCCAACAGTTGAAACAGATGAATATACAATCAAAAGAGTTGTACCTGGTACGAGTACAGATTTTAGTTCTCATGTGGAAGGACTTACCGCAGAACAAACTTATTTTGTGCGTGCGTTTGCCACAAATAGAAATGGCACTGCGTATGGTGAATCGATAAGTTTTAAACCAACATCGGATTAAGAAAATAGAGTTGAAATTTGTAGAAAATATTAAAAACACAATTAGAGCAATGGAAGCAGATACCATTTCAAAACACGGGCGAAATCCGAAAAGCCAGACGAGTAGGAGTAACCTTTTATGCCCGAAAAGGAGCGGGCAAAACAAAATTGAAACAGCAAAAACAATTAAATAATATTTTTATGTACAAGAAAGTAATAACAACAGCTCAAAGAATGAGCAAGCGAGCGTTAATCGCCGCAGTAGCAATATTTATTGCAAGTGCAATAATTGCACAAAGTAAACAAAAAGTTGCAGTTTGGGTAAGCGGTTACGATGCTGATATTTCGATGGTTGTAGCCGACCAGCTAGTAAGTGCCATTTCGGTTAGCAGCAAATATGAAGCAGTAGAACGTAGTGCTGACTTTCTCAAATTGGCATCTAAAGAAACGGGATACCAAATGAGCGGAAATGTTGACGATTCACAAATAGTTGTTTTGGGAAAACAATTAGGAGTAAAATTAGTTTGTGCAGCGAAGATTAGTTACGTTGCAGGTACAAATTATGTATCTGCTCGGATTATCAATGTTGAAACAGGAGCAATAGACAAAGCAGCTAATGTAAATAATAAATTTGAAAGTATAGATGCTATTATCTATTCTTGTGAAACGTTAGCATCTGGATTGTTAGGCGTTAAAAGCAAATCAGAAATTGCTCAAGAGCAACAAGCTATTGAAATGCGAAAACAAGAGGAAGAAAGAAAAAACGAACTGAAAAATATAGAAAATAAGGAAAAAGAAAATTTTTTAAAGCAGGAAAAGTCCAGAGGTTATACTATCATAAATTCTACCTTGTATGTGCATACTGCAATAGCTGCAACAAAAGTAACATATAAAAATGCTGTAAATACCTGTACCTCAAGTCGTGTTGGTGGTTTTAGCGACTGGAGAGTACCAAGTTTGTCAGAAGCAAAACGTATTTTATTTACAAATGAAGAATTCGGTGGTTTTTTAATTCCGTGCGGATGGAACACATGGACTTCGACAGAAACAAAAAAAGGATATCGGATTAGTTTTAAGGAATATGAATTTAATGAAAAGCAGGATAGTTTTTTGGGTGTAGCCCTTGATTGTATCTGCGTTCGTGGACGATAGAGAAATTGCATTGTAAAGTGTATAAGTGTTTATATAATTAATTAGTTTTTTTTATTAATAAGTAATTTAAGTAATTAGTAAAATTTTTTAGAAGTTGCGCCCGACACGAATTTAGGGATAATATTATGACAAAATTAAGAAGTTTAAACAGATTGCAAGTAATGGAAGCAGATACCATTTCAAAACACGGGCGAAATCCGAAAAGCCAAACGAGTAGGAGTAACCTTTTAATGCCCGAAAAGGAGCGGGCGAAAAATAGAAATTTGATTAATTTGCTGAAAACGTTTATGTTATGTGGGCTAATAGCCCTTTGCTGCATAAGCGCATCGGGTCAACAAATACCTGGTGTGACATTACGTAACTTTGCAATAATGCTAGAGATTAAAAATTGGACTAGAGGATCCGATCATCCTTCGATTGACCCATACCCCAATAATTATGATGTTATTGGTCCCTCGGTTTTTAGTACCATACCCGGTGTAAAAAAAATTGTAGCCAGGCGTTACAACGCAAGTATTTCATTTGGCGAGGTCGTAAAAGGTCAACTTACAGAAATTGTTAGTTACGCATTTGATGAACAAGGGAGAGTAACGGCAATTGACAACAGGAGGATTAGATATCAGGGTAATGAAATTATTGATGTAACTGATTATCGTAATGATGGTTCAATTTTTAAAAAATATCAAATTCCTAATTCCGCGAGTAATTTAACCATAAATGAAAGTCGGTATAGTACTTATAATAAGGTCTCGGAAACAAAATTTCAAAAAACTGATTCGAATGATGGGGTAAAAACCTTTTCTGTAAGTGACAACAATACTTTATTTTGTTATGACTATGATCGTCTAAGAAGTCAAACTTTTTATCATTTCTACAGGTTTGATACCGGCATTCTTTATTTGTCTTCTCGTTTGACTAAGTATCCGTCTGATAAAACAAACAGTCCTTTAACCTTTCGTTATAAGATTACTAGAAATAGCGATAATCTTATTAGTCAATTAATTTGTTTTCGAGGAGTAATAGCAGACGAAAAACCAGAATTTATAATCGAATTTACGTACGAGAGATGATTTAGCAGTGCGTTTTTGGATAAATGGTGTTTTTTGGATATCCCCCGAGTTGCGCTACGGCTAACTCGGGGTTATCTACTTTGCACTCGTGCGGGGTGTTAGTGGGTGGGATGTAGGGAGAAGATTGGGGTGATGTCTTTTATCTTTTACTTGCTGGCATAATGTTTTGTGTAGACCTCACTTTTAAGATTTCCAAAGTGGTTCGTTTTGCCAATTATTGAAAAAGCCGTATTTGTAAATCGGTACGTTAGGGTAGGCATCTATAAGCTCAAGGATTTTTTGTTTCAAGTTTTCTTCTTTACTAATATGTTTGCACATATATAACAGGCATGAAATTGTAGAAAACGGTTTGTCTAATTGTCCTTGTTTTAACGGTTTAGAAAACCAAGCATTGGAATGTTTATTCGGTTTCATACTTGGTCGCTTAACCATTGTTCGACACCACAAACGTGAATGGTGAGCAATGATATTTCGCAAGTAAGCAATTGATTCCAGCCATCCTGAAAATACATAAGGAGAATTAATGCCCATTTCTTTGGCAATAATTCCTCTTTCTGGCAAATTGATATTCAGATTTTTATATATTTTAGAAATAGTTCCCATTGAGGCAACTTCCAATATTTTCCATGCATCTGCACTTTGTCCTTGGTAACGGTTTTGATGATCTATTACAAAAGATTCTTGACTACGATTAAACTCTTTTTGCAACTCATCCAAAACCCATACATGTACCGTTTTGTTTATTCCATTTATATTTTGTGTGTTATTGTTGAATAATGCAGGTTTTAGATACCATAATCCGCCGTATGCCATTGATAAATGATAAATTAGTTTAGTTCGTAGGGTAATTTCAATTATTTCTACACCACCGAAAATTATTTGTCGTAGTTTTCGGTCGAAATCGTATCTTGCCAAAATGTCTTCAAAATATGTGTTGGGATTAAACGTATGCGATAAAATATCTTTTTGGGCATCCCACCAATACCCTTTTAGACGGTAATAGCTTATGTTTTTCAGTTGGTTATACGCAAGGATTTCATTTTTGAAAATCATGCCTCGCTGTTTCAACAATGTAATTTGGTCGTAAATTGAGAATGCCGGTTTGTTCATAATTATAAAAAAATGAGCCGCGCCAGAGCTTACGGGATGGCAACGACTACTATTGCGCGCAAAAGTACATCCTTTTTTTTAATCTGCAAAATTTTAACAAAAATTTTTCATAAAAAATGCAAAAAATATTGTTTTATAAATTTTTTCTATGGGTGATATTTCGGTTGGGGTTGGTTTTACGGGCAATGGAGTTGGTGTTGCGTTGAGGTTTTAGGATGCATTATTCATAAAGCAAATATTTCATGTTGTTTACGGAGTCTGTGTGGGCAACCCTTGCGGTTGCCATGAATGATATGGAAATAGACATTGTAGGGGCAACCCTTGCGGTTGCCTAAAATAAAATAATACGCCAAGGGAAACCTAAAAAAAGGGCGAGGGCAAGC
>Ga0099364_10002462_pt1 | contig 29470 bp, 16 predicted proteins | sample TergutTh196P3_FD_73070 | JGI IMG/M metagenome (GOLD analysis project Ga0099364, IMG submission 73070) | Microcerotermes parvus P3 segment gut microbial communities from Pointe-Noire, Republic of the Congo - Th196 P3 | ecosystem: Host-associated > Arthropoda: Insects > Digestive system > Gut ...
AGCCGCCCTTGTATTCCTCCCCGGTGTTGTCTCTGGGGTCGCCGTTGGGAATCGAAGACGCGGCGCTTACCTCATAGTCCACATCCTCCGCAAGCTCCTCGCCGCCCACCGTGACCTTGACGCTTCCGCTTTGGAAGGTCAGGCCCCGGCTCATGTAGTCGTGCACGGTGAAGGCGTAATCCTTGTAGCCGGTCATGACAGGAACGCGGGAGCGCAGCTTGAAGTCCACTCCGCCGCCGATATTCACGTCGGTCCAGTCCATCCAGCCGGCGTCCTCCGGATTCAGGGGGCTGACGCCCGCGTTGTGATTCCAGATCTTTTTGTCGATCAGGGGCGCGTCCGCCTTGAGATGGATCGTTTCATTGGCCTGCTCAACGGTGTGCAGCGCGCTGTAGGCGACAACCCTTTCGCCCGTGGCCTCGCCCGCGCTGTCCGTTGCCCCGCCTTCGCCGATGATCAGGTAATAGCCGTAATCCAGGCCGGAGAACTTCACGCGGGCTTCGTCGGGGGCAGGCTCCTGGGCGGCGCTTTTTTTGAAATCGGCGTGAAAGCCGGGGTCGCCGGCATATGCGGTCAGGGCGATGTTCAAGTCATCCATGTCGGGGTCGTTTTCCAGGTAGGCCATAAAAGCCGCGCTGGTGCTGCCGAAGGGAAACGAGGGGCCGGTCGAGCTGAGGAAGGCGTCTGTCGCGGCCGTGGCGGTGTAGGCGTAATTCTTGTCGGGGGCGGTGCCGCTGACGGCCACGTCAAAGAGCTTGTAGGCCTTGAAATCTCCGGCGGTCAGAATCAGGCTGGGGGGCGGGATGACGGTGAGGGCCGCGCTTCCCGCGGCGGACGCTGTCAGCGGCGGCGCCGCGGCCATCAGCAGGACCAGGGCCAGGATACATGCCATCATTTTGTTTCGTTTCACTTTTTTTAACTCCTTTGTTTTTGGTTTTTTTATTTCAGATGATTGCGATTGTGCTGTATGGTTGTTTGCCACGGCTCGGCAATGCCTCGCCCTACTCGGGACTGGCCGATGGCCATATCTATGGAACAACTCTGTGTGCTATGTGTTTTTTTGTCCGGTAAGCGCGGTGAGCTCGTTATTATTCCAATTGTGTCAACCACCTTTCGCGCCTGTATTGATATGTCAATGCTCCTGCCAGGAACAAAAACAGCAAGCTGGACAGCGCTGCCGCGGCAAGGGCGAAGGGCCGCTTTCCGGGTCCGCCGACCTTGGGGAAGACAGGGCCGCCATGGGTGTAGGTGTTGGTGAAGCAAAGGCCTTCGGCGGCCTCCGGATTTCCGGCGGCCTCTATTGTCCAATAGGCCTCGCCGGTGATTTCGCCTTCGCTCACGGTGATGGCCGCGAGCCTCGGCGCGCTGTCATACTGCCAGCCGCCGCCGCTGTCGTCAATTTCCGCGATCCGGAAATAATACAGGTCGTCCGCCAGGCCGTTGATGTAAAACGAGAGCTCGTAGTCGCCCGGGCCGGCGGTCTCGACCGCGGCGGGGGGCGGCAGGCACACCGGGTTCCCGCCGCAATAATCCGTTCCGTCGGCGTTGACCTGCTCAATGGTGAATAAGATCGTTTTCGGGGGGGCGTAGGCGCCCGCTGCGGAAACCGTTTTTATGCCGCTGATCGTCAGCTCGGCGCCCGGCGGCATATATCGGTTGGTGAAGGCTATGGCGGCGGTGCCGGCGCTTTCGCTCCACTCGCTCCATTCGCTCCACTCGCCGGATTCCTCTGCCTTGACGCGGTATTCCACCGCCGGGATCAGCTCTCCCTCCGGGCCGACCTCCACCGTGATCCGGATGATATATACGCTTTCGTCATAGCTCCAGCAGCTGCCGAAGGAGCCGGGGGCCTCGGTTACTCTATAGTAGGCCGTGCCCGGGCCAAGCTCCGCGAGCGGAAAGCTGAACTGCCCCGCGCCGCTTGTCTGCGCGGTATCCGAAACCATGGGGAACACGGGATAAACCCCCTCCTCGTCCGCGGTGCGCAGAAGGTGATACGTAAAAACGGGGATTTCCTCCGCCGGGGGATTGCCTATTATCATTTTCTCGCCGCTGATTGTGAGCTCGGTTTCCTCCGGGCTGTTGGACAGGGTGATATAGTCGGTTCCGGTGTCGGAGAACAGATCGACGAGCGTCAGGGGATCCACGGGCATCTGGTAGCCCGGCGGGGCGGCGATCTCGCGCGCCGCGAAGAGCGCTCCGTCCTCCGCGCTTTCCGGCGTCAGCCAGAGGTTTTCGAACAGGATTGAGCCGGCCGCGTCGGTTGTGCTCTCGTCAAGATAATAATAGGTATAGCCGGAAAGCGTGAACGTTGCCGGTATGCCGGCCGGCGGGGAATTGTTGCCGTAATTCCAGCTCTGGCCGGCGGGCCAGGCGATATAAAGCGCGAACCGCGCGCCGGGCAGAAAGCTTTCCGTGTTTTTGGCGTCGTTTTTCAGGAGCAGGAATTTTCCGACGCTGCCCAGCCCCGAGGCCTTAACGTCATGGAACCTCCACTCTTCCGCGTAGATATCCTCAAACATGCCCGCCTCAACACGGTTTACGATTTGGATATCTTCTCCGATGCTGCCCTTGATCAGTGCCTCGTAAATCAGCTTTACGGGTGTTTCGTCGGGTATGACAAGGGTGATCTCGTTTTCACCGGTCAGCGCCCATGTCCAGGGCGCGTCCGGGTCGAGCTCCGGCGTTTGCGCGAGGGGCTGCTGCGCGTCGAAAACGCCGGAGCCCGCTATGCTTTCGGTATAGGCCCCCAGGCTCGTCAGGTAAAACATCAGGGTGTCGCTCATCCTGTCCGCGACGCACAGGTTTTCGCCGCCGTTGAGCCGCAGGCCCTTCGGGTTGACCGCGATGGAAAAAACCGCGAGATTGCCGTCCGCGTGCATCTCCTTTGTCAGGGCTTTTGTGCCGTATTTGACCTCGCGGCTATGGGTAAACCGGCCATTGACGGTTTTATGGAGCTTGTCCCCGCCGCCGACAAAGCCCGCCGTGTTATTCAGGACAATCTGATCCAGAATATTTCTGCCCTCCGGGAGCCGCAGCTGATAAAACACATAGATGACCTGGTCGTATGCCGCGTACCAGCTGGGGTCGGGGTCCGAGCCGTTGAGCAGCAGATCGTCCAGATCGGCCGTGAGAACGCCGTCGCTGACCGCCGGGTCCCCGCCGCCGGGATAGCTGTACATCTGCCCGTAGCCGACGTAATCCGCATAGCCCTTTTCGGCATAGAAGGAGCCCGGCACATATTCCAGCCGCTCGTCAAACTCGTCGAAAAAGACAGCCGGCCCGCCGCTTTGAAAAATCTGCTGCGTCCAGCCGCCAAAGCCGTCGGAGCCCCCTAAATCATACCACAGCGAGTAGCCGTTCAAGACGACCTGATAACTGAAGATGGCGTCGTCCCCGCTCTCCGTTATGGTGGTATTGGTTTTGTGCAGGGGCCAGTTGATCTGGGTGTTTGGGCCCGCGATTGAGATCGAATTATCGACGATAATGTCCATGGTATTCGACAGGGAAAAGGCCGGGCTGGCCTTTAAATATTCCCCGAAGGTCGCGTATCCGTTGTGGTTCAGCGGGGTTGACAGGGGAATCTGATAGGTAACGACGAGAACCGCCGCTTCGTCCAGCGGCCATGTGCTGCTTTCGGCGTCCGCGCTGTCGTCGAAGAGTATGAGCCACCTCGACGGGTCCGGGGCGAGGGGCTCGAAGCGCCATCCGAGCGGCGCATCCTCCTCGTCAAGCGCGATACCGTTGAGCGTTAGGGAGATATTCCCGGGATTGTTCACGGGCCAGCCCACGCCGGCGATCTGCAATTGATCCGAAAGATACAGCTGCCTGCCCAGCATGCCGGAGGGGATGTTGATGACACAGGTCCATAAAATGTTTTCCTCGTCGGCCCAGCCGGCATATTTATGCGCGCTCAGCCCCGCGACTCCCGTGCTCACGGCGGCCTCCCTTTCGGGGCTGCCAGGCAGGTCGATCGTGACATGATTCTTTACCTGCCCGTTCGACGGGATCAGATTCACCTCGAGCTCGGTGTCATAGACCGCCGTGACATAATACACTTCCTGGGCCGGGGAGCCGTGGGTGGCCGGAATCGTATAGGAAAAGCCCGTGGCTGTGGTGCTGACCGTGATTTCCGGCGCGAGGGCGGCGTTATCCTGGCCGCACAGGGTCAGCGTGACAAGGTCCGGCATGACCGCGCCGGGGCCGTGGGTGTCGGTGATGGTGCTGCCGCCCAGCGGAACCAGCCCGTCGCCGGCGCTCACCGTCCATGTGATCCGGCTGTCGGCCTGGCTGTATGTGCCTGTTTTGCCGATGATGGTGTGCGAGACCGCCATGTTTTGGCTCACGGAGGCTTCTTTTTGAACGTCGCCGGCTGTTGTATAATCGACATGGGCCGTGTTGAAAACGGTAAAGCGGTAATTTGCCGTCGCGGCGTCGGGATATTGGGCGTCGATGTAGTCGGTCAGATCAACCGTGTAAGTGACGGCTACGCTCTGGTCCTTGGCCAGCGCCAGCGCCTGGCCGAAGGCGATATCCCAGCCGGGCGGGGCCGCGCCGCGCCAGGACCACGTGAAGCCGCTTGTCCCCCCGTTGACCTTGACATTGGATATCATGATTTCCGACGGCCCCAGGCCGGTGCTGCCGGCCCTGACAAAATCCGAAAAGCCGTCGATGACCAGGCCGCCGTTTTCGGCGGTGATGACAACCGTATAATCGACGGTTTTCGCGGCGGGGTCAAAGGCGGAGGCGGTTTTCGTTATCCTAGGGACCCCCACCGGCTCCTGCGGCTCCAGAACGTCTATGGAAAGGGTGAGGTTATTGCCGAAATCGAAGCCGCCGCCGCCCTCGAAGCGGGCCATGATATCGACCTCGAACTCGGCGTTTGTATAAACCTCGATGAAGTTGGCGGGCGCCGGCCCGCCGTCGGCCCAGACGTTTTCGAAGCGGATGGTAACAAGGCCGCCGGTCGTGACATCGCAGTGCCCGATGACCGGATTGGACGCGCCGGTGCCGATGATGGGCGCGTTGCTCACCGCGTGGTCTATCAGGATATTGGGCGGCAGCTGATATATCAGGCGCCCCGCGCCGTTGTACGCGAACTGCAGGTTGGTTTTTTCCTTGAAGGATATGTATAACACATAATCCTCCCCGGCCGTCACGCTGCCGCCGGGCGGAAGGGTATTCCCCGCGCTGTCCCTGATGACGACCCCCTTGGTGAAGTTGTTCAGGTCCCAGCCGTCGCCGGCCGCCGCGAACGCGTTTTGCGGCGACAGCACGCCCGTCAAAGCCATAACGGCAATGAGCAGCGGTGTCATCATCACAGCCAGCGCCGCCCCTTTTCGCCTTTTGCCTGTGGGTATCAGGCTGTCATTTCTTTTCATACGCACACTGTTCCTTCTGTGTTTTATTCACGATGGCCGCGGCGGCCCCGCCGGCGGAGAAAAGAAGCAGCAGAAACGGCAAGAGGAATATCGCGCTGTTGTCTCCGGTATCCGGCACCCGCTCGCGGAAAGTGTTTTTCTCCGGCGCGCTTCTCTCCGGCATACTTCTCTCCGCGATGCTTTTTGTCGTCTCCGCTTCGCCGGCCCGCGTTACCGGCATGGCATTGCTCCCGGCGGACGCGTTCGGCCAGGATATAGGGCGCCGCGGCAGGGGCGGCACAGTCAAAAGCGGCACTGCTTTGGCCGGCCGGGCTTTAGATGGTTCTGCCGTGGACGGTTCTGTGACAAACGGTTCTGTGGTAGTCGGCTTTGTTTCAGACGGCTCTGTTGGAGATGGCTCTTTTGGAGAAGGCTCTGTGACAGGCGGTTCTGTTTCGGATGGCTCTGTTTCAGGTGGCTCTGCTGGAGGTTCTTCGGCTGGGACCGCCCTGTTGGGGACGGTGATTGTCACTAGCCCGTCGGGGTCGGCGGCCAGCTGGACGCCGGCGGGCGCTTTTGCCAGGGTGTAGCGCATTTCGCTGGTGACGGAGTCCCGTGAGGCCTTGATCCAGATGGGCTCGCCGATGCCGAAATGATGGGCGGGCGGTGCTTCCTCCGTCAGCTTCAGATAAAACAGCTCCGCGTCAAGCTGATACAGGGCCTGCGCCCTTCCCCCGCTCCCGGTCGCGGGGAAGGGGATATCATGAAGCGCGCCCGTTTCGTAATCGGTATCGGTCGTATACCGCAGCGCGAACACCGCGGGCGCGGCGATGCCGTTTCCATCCTCGTCCACTTTATGAACGGCGATTTTGTGGTCTATCCAGGTTTCCACGCTTTCTCCGAAATAGTTTGTTATTTTTGTCCCGTATTTGACCTCCGGCTTCAGCGCGGCCTTGAACTCCACTTTGATTTCCGTCGCCGCGCTCACCGCCATGGTGCCGGTGTTGCTCAGCGCAATGCGGGATATCCCGCCCGCCGTCTCATAAGCGGCCTTTAAATTCAGGTCGTCCGGGCCTCCCTCCGGCCCCTTGCTTTGCGTGAACGCCGGGCCGGCGTCTCCGCTCACGTCAATCCAGGCGGAAGCGCTGTCGGGCCTCCTGTAAATTCGAATGGAGCCCGGCACGAAATCCAGGTTGCCGTCCAGCGTGTCGAACACGTTGAAATTGCCGGCGGGAATATCCAGGGAGCCGGATTTGCGGAATTCGACCGCGTAGCTCAGCTCCCGGTCCGCATCGGGATTCATATTGCTTTTCTTCGCGCCGTCAACTGTTTTTTTCGCGCCGGCCACCACGGTTCCCGCGCTGCCGAAATGGTAGCTGTAGTCGGCGGCGGCTTCTTTCGAGATTGCGCCGTAAGCCGCCGTATTGCGGAACGTGAGCAGCCCGTCGGAGGGAATCCTCCATTGCGCGCGGTCAAAATAAATATGGGGCCGGATCGCAAAGGCCTTCCCGTGAAAGAAGCTGTTTTCGTCCAGAACATTCATTTTTACTTCGAAGCTATCGCGGCCCCCGGGCTCCCTGGCGGCGGAAAGCGTAAACTCCTCCCTGCCGTGATAGAGATAGCGCCACTGATTGATGACGGTCCCGTCCGGCAAGACGCTTTCCCCCAGATGCTCCCTAGTGAACGAGGAAAGCAGATTTCCCGTGTTGTTGCTTTGAACGGTCTGCGTGGTAAAAGGGGTTCTGGACTGCACGCTGCCGACGGAGCCGTCCGCCGTGGTATACAGGGGCACGCAGCGCGTGTTCGCGGTATCGCTCCAGGGTACGGCGCGGATCTGCTCGTAGGGCGCGCCCTGCCCGTCGCCGGCGCCGGTGTAGCTGTTGATCGCGTAAAAATGAATTTTGCCGTCGCCCTCAAGCCGGTAGCCGACATAGAGGGAGCTGTAGGTCACCAGGGTGCCCTCGCCATTGTCCAGGCGCTCCGCGATGCTCTGGGACAGGTTCAGCCGGAGCACCAGGTCGCCCGGCACGTAGGCGCCGGCCCTGCCCTGGCTGCCCTCCACCCGGTTGACAGCGGCCAGATAGCTCGAAGGCAGGTCCATGTAGTACCCGTTCCCGTCTTTCTGTATCGCCGACGAGTACGCGATGATATCAAACGACCGGTAGGCCTGCCGGTAATCGTCCAGGTCTGCCGCGTTGATATTGGGCGCGTTCGGGATAAACAGCCGCATGCCGGTGGGCAGCTCGTCCCTGAGCGTGCCGGTATAAGTCATCCCCTTCGAGGCGATCAGGCCGTTCCCGAACAGAGCATAGTTGAGCCTTAAGGTATAATAGAAGGAATTGCCGATGGCGCTGTCCTCCATCAGCTGCCTGTCCGTGATATGGCTGGCGCTGGCCGTTTTTAAAAGAAAATCCTCCGGCGCGAGGCCCGGCGGCGAGGGCCGGGTGCCAAAGTTGATCCCGGGGCCGGTGGTTGTGTTCTGATGCTGAAGCAGGATCGTTCCCACCGAATCGACCGTGACGGCCTTTTCCGTGAACTCGCCGCTGAAGTTGAGGGTACCGACAAAAGAGAAGCTCGCGGCCATAACAGCTTCCTTAAAAGCGATAACGACCCGCTGCGTTCCCGTGGCCGGATCGTACGCGAGCGTAATGTCCACATAGGGCAGAATCGCGGCATTCCCCGCCTCAATCACGGCTTGGTCAAGGCGGACAAAGATTTCCGGCAGGCGGATGGTATAGCTCTCGCCGGGGGCCGTTTGCGTAAAATCAAGCCGAAGCTCCAGCCTGTCCCTGTTATCCACCGGAATCGCTTCGCTGAGGTCCGTCACCGCCGCGCCGTTCAGCCTCACCGTCATCGCGGGCTCCCCCGCGGCCGATGTGCTCAGTCCGGCTGTGATGCCGCACAACAGCATAGCGGCAAGAAGAATACAGCTCAGCTTTTTCTTTCTTTCAAATTTTTTCTCTTTTTCGAGCTCTTTCTCTTTTTCAAACTTTTTCTTTTTTTCGAGATTTTTCTTTCTTTCGGGCTTTTTCTTTCTTTTCATGATGTTCTCCTGTTTTTTTAACTAAAATCAGCCGCGCTGACAGGCTGTAAAAATATTTATCGTGTGAACGGGAAGCCCTGTGGCCTCTTCTACGGTAAAGCGCACCCGGGCGGCAATACCGCGCGTAATCATGGTGACATTCAGCCCGCGGATGGCGAGAACGTGCAGCTCAACGGACAAGCCGCCGGCGTCTTCGCTGACGCGCACATCCCGCCGGCGCGGCCACGTCCCAGCGTTTGGCAGACCGGCCACGCCGAAGCAGGAGGAGGCCGCTTTGCCGATGAGCTCATCGAAGTATTCCTGCGATAAACCGGCGCGAACGGAAGATCTCTCAAGCCGAACCATAACGTCTCCTCTCTTTATGCTGGGTATCCAATTTGCCTGTGGGCATATCATAGCACAGCCTCAGGGGCTTGCATACACCTAAAAGGGTGAAAAAACGGGTCTGTTTATTCGTTTTTTTATTAAATATAACAAAGAAGACCCGGAGAAATTCTCCAGGTCTTTCAAAATATTCGCTTGACAAGAATGCTGTTTTCCTTAAAATTCCTGGTACGTCCCCAGATAGCGGAACATGTCGGCTTCCCGCTCCAGCTCGGCCAGCAGCTGTTGGAGGCTGTCTGAAATAACCGGCGTTTCAATATCGAAATAGAACATAAACGCGAATTCCCGGCCCGGGATCGGTCTGCTTTCCAGCTTGTTCAGATTGATTCCGTGGGTGTAGAACCTCGCCAGAACATGATAAAGCGCGCCGGGCCGGTGCTTCAGCGCCAGCATGAGACTGGTTCTGTGAGCGCCCGGATATATTTCCGGCTCTTTTGATACGCAGATAAAACGCGTATAATTGCTGTCGGAGTTCTGCACATGGTAGGACAGCACCGACAAGCCGTAGAGCTCGGCGCAGTCCAGAGAGGAAATGACCGCGGCGTCGCCGCGGCCGGCGCCTGCCACCTGCCGCGCGGCCCTGGCCGTGTTTTCGCTTTCCGTGACCTTGACGCCGTTCAGGGACTTCAGGAATTGGCTGCATTGGCGCAGGGCCTGTTCATGCGAAAACACCTCCCGGACATCCTCCAGCTTCGTGCCCTGGGGCGCCAGCAGGCTGTGCGCGATCGGGAGCTTGACCCCGCGCACGATATGGAACTGGTAACGGCCCAGCAAATCATACACCTCGTTGACCGAGCCGGCGGAGCTGTTTTCCAGCGGCAATACGCCGAAGCGGCACAGGCCGCTTTCCACCGCCTGGAAAACGCCCTCAAAGCTGTCCATATAGGTGATGTCGGCCAGGGAAAAGAGCTTGTCGCAGGCGGCCTGGGAATACGCGCCCTCCACGCCCTGGCAGGCCACGGCGGCCCTTGCCGGGAATTCCTTCGGCGTATGCGCCGCGGCCTGCGAAAGCAGCCGCTTTACCGCCGAATCCCGCTGGTTTTGCGCGGCCTGATAGCTGGCGCTGAGCTCCATCAGGGAGGAAAACAGCGCGGCGGCGTACTCGGCCAGCGCGGGCGGCGCCTTTTCGCATAACCGGTATAAAAGCTTGCGTTCCCGCTCCCTGTCGCGCAGCGGCAGCGCGTGCTCCTCCTTGTATCGCCAGACCTCCCGGGCCAGCTCCATGCGGCGTTCAAAAAGCGCAAGCAGGCTGTCGTCAACACTGTCGATTTCGCCGCGCAGCTCCTCCAGAGTCATGGTATTTTCCCCTTTCGTTTTTCTGTGCTTTGTGTTTTCTGAAATGGCGGTTTGCCACGGCTCGGCACTGCCTCGCCCTACTCGGGACTGGCCAATGGCCATGCCTTTGAAACAAACCTGTGCGCTGCGTTTGAATCGGCCATTGGCCGGACCTGAGTAGGGCGAGGCAGTGCCGAGCCGTGGCGAAGCAACAATCTTCTCATAATAAAAGACCGGCACATTTCGCTTTTTGTGTTTGGCTTTATTTCGTTTTGCCCCTGCCGGTAATCTCCAAAACCCGCAGCACATCCCCGGCCAGCTGCGCGAATTCCTCCGGCGTGATGGATTGCGGCCCGTCGCAAAGGGCGTGGGCGGGGTCGTTGTGTACCTCAATCATCAGGCCGTCCGCGCCCGCCGCCGCCGCGGCCATGGAAAGCGGGTAGACCAGCTGCGCGATGCCGGCGGCATGACTGGGGTCGATCACCACCGGCAGGTGGGTCATCCGCTTGAGCATGGGCACGGCGGAGATATCCAGGGTGTTGCGGGTGGCGGTTTCGAAGGTGCGTATGCCGCGCTCGCACAGAATAATCCGCTCGTTGCCGCCGGACATAATGTATTCGGCGCTCATGAGCAGCTCCTCCAGGGTGTTGGCCAGCCCCCGCTTGAGCAGAATCGGCTTTTCCAGCCGGCCCAGCTCCTTGAGCAGCTCGAAATTCTGCATATTGCGCGCCCCCACCTGGATGATATCCACCGGCTCAAACAGGGGGAGGTGCTCCGTGTTCATCACCTCGCTGACAATGGGCATGCCGGTGAGCTCCTTCGCCCGCAGCAAAAGCTCGATGCCTTCGCCCCGCAGCCCCTGGAACGCGTAGGGCGAGGTGCGGGGCTTGAACGCGCCGCCGCGCAGAAAATTCGCCCCGGCCCCCTGCACCCGCTGCGCGATGCCGCAAATCTGCTCCGGCGACTCCACCGAGCAGGGCCCCGCGATAAACTGAAAATGGCCCCCGCCGATACGGTAACCGCCCAGCTCCACGACGGTATCCTCCCCGTGGAATTTGCGGTTGGCTTTTTTGTATGGCTCGCTGATGCGCTGCACGCGCTCCACAATGGCCATGCCGCTGATCAGGTCCATGCTCAGGCCCTGGGTGTCGCCGATGAGCCCGAGCACCGTTTGAAACTCGCCCCGGTTCACGTTTACGCGCAAGCCCTGTTTTTCCAGCCAGCCGATCAAATTGTCCATGCCGCTTTCGCTGACGCCTTTTTTCATAACAATAACCATGTAATATGCCTCCCCGCACACGCGAATAATAAAATGATAAACAGCTTAGAGAAAAATTATAGAAAATCGCGGGACGATTGTCAAGCATAATAGCCCGTTTCATCATCTTGCCTAAAAATAGCATTGCGGTCAGGCGGAACTTTTCCGTCCGCTTCCTGTTTATTTTGGCCTGACCGGTTTACAACAGCCGCCAGACTTGATATAATATATTTTGGTGCTTTATGAAACTTAAAAAATATGGATCAGTCGTATGATTAGGAGGAAAGAACCCAATGGCGAGAAAAACAAAAACCCTCAAGGGCAACTCCGCGGCGGCATATGTCTCTTATGCCTTCACGGAGGTCGCGGCCATCTATCCCATCACCCCCTCGTCCGATATGGCGGAGGAAACCGACGCCATGGCGGCCGGCGGCGCGGTAAACATCTTTGGCCAGACCGTAAAGGTGGCTGAGATGCAGAGCGAGGCCGGGGCCGCGGGCGCGGTGCACGGAAGCCTGCAGGCGGGCGCGCTCACCACCACCTACACCGCCTCACAGGGCCTGCTGCTCATGATCCCCAACATGTATAAGATCGCGGGGGAGCTGCTGCCCAACGTCATCGACGTTTCCGCAAGATGCGTGGCCAGCCACGCGCTGAATATCTTCGGCGACCACAGCGATGTCTATGCCTGCCGGCAAACCGGCTATGCCATGCTGTGCTCCAGCAACGTGCAGGAGGTTATGGACCTCGGCGCGGTGGCGCATCTTTCCACGATCAAGAGCCGCGTGCCCTTCCTGCACTTCTTTGACGGCTTCCGCACCTCCCACGAAATCCAGAAGATCGAGGTCTGGGACTACGACGAGCTTAAAGAGATGGTGGATATGCCCTCTGTTGACGCGTTCCGGGCGCGGGCGCTGAATCCCGAGCACCCTGTGCTGCGGGGCTCCGCGCAAAACCCGGACATTTTCTTCCAGGCCCGCGAGGCCTGCAACCCTTATTATGAGGACGTGGTGGGCGTCACCGAGGACTATATGGCCGAGGTCAACCGCCGCATCGGGACAAATTATCAGCTGTTCAACTACTACGGCGCGCCGGACGCCGAGCGGGTGCTCGTGGCCATGGGCTCCGCCTGCGACACGATCGAAGAGACCGTGGACTTCCTCAACGCGCGCGGCGAAAAGGTGGGCCTGGTAAAAGTGCGGCTCTACCGCCCCTTCAGCGCGAAGCACCTGGTGGCGGCGATTCCCGCCAGCGCAAAGAGCATCTCCGTGCTCGACCGCACCAAGGAGCCCGGCTCCCTGGGCGAGCCCCTCTTCCTGGACGTCGTGGCCGCCCTGCGCGGCACGGGCTTCCACAGCGTGCCGGTCTACGGCGGGCGCTACGGCCTGGGCTCCAAGGACACGAACCCGGCCAGCATCCTTTCGGTGTTCGCCAACATGCGGGCCGCGCAGCCGAAAGAGCGCTTCACCGTGGGCATCAGCGACGACGTCACTTATCTCAGCCTGGACATCGGCGAGAACCCCGACACCTCCCCCGAGGGCACCTTCAGCTGCAAATTCTGGGGCCTGGGCGGCGACGGCACCGTGGGCGCGAACCAAAACTCCATCAAGATCATCGGCGACAACACCGATATGTATGCCCAGGGCTACTTCGCCTATGACAGCAAGAAGACCGGCGGCATCACGATTTCGCACCTGCGCTTCGGCAAAACGCCCATCAAATCCACCTATTATATCAACAAGGCGGACTTCGTGGCCTGCCACAACCCCTCCTATGTGGATAAATACGATATGCTCAGCGATCTCAAGCCGGGCGGCACCTTCCTGCTCAGCTGCGGCTGGAGCGTGGACGAGCTCAGCGCGGTCTTGCCCGGCGCGGCAAAGCGCCATATCGCGCGAAACGATATCAAATTCTACACCATCGACGCCACTGAGCTGGCCCGGGAAATCGGCCTGGGCGGCCGCGTGAACACGATCCTCCAGGCGGCGTTCTTCAAGCTCACGGGCATCATCCCCGAGGAGCGGATTATCGGCCTGATGAAAAACGCCGCGACAAAGAGCTTTTCCAAGAAGGGCGAAGCCATCGTGAAAATGAACCACGACGGCATCGACGCGGGATTCAGAAGCGCGATGAAAATTGATGTTCCCGCCAGCTGGGCCGACGCGGAGGACGTCTCCACCGAGCAAGCGATTCCCACCGAGAGGGCGGAGCTCAAAAAATTCGTCGGCGAAATTCTGCGGCCCATCACGGCGCAAAAGGGCGACGACCTTCCGGTGTCCGCCTTTGCCGATTCCGCCGACGGCAGCTTCCCCCAGGGCTCCTCCGCCTTCGAAAAACGCGGCATCGCCGTTGACGTGCCGGACTGGAAGCCCGAGAACTGCATCCAGTGCAATTTCTGTTCCTATGTCTGCCCCCACGCGGTCATCCGTCCCGCGGCCCTTACGCAGGAGGAGGCCGCCGCCGCCCCCGACAACATGAAGACCGCGCCCATGACCGCTATGCCGGACTACAAGTTCGCCATGTGCATTTCGACTCTGGACTGCATGGGCTGCGGCCAGTGCGCCAACATCTGCCCCGGCAAAAAGGGCGAAAAGGCCCTGGTCATGGAGCCCATCGCCAGGCAGATGGCACAGCAGCCCTGCTTTGATTACGCCGAAAAGCTCGACGAAAAGCCCGAGGTCCTCGAAAAGTTTAAGCCCTCCACCGTGAAGGGCAGCCAATTCAAGCTCCCGCTGCTGGAGTTCAGCGGCGCCTGCGCGGGCTGCGGCGAAACCCCCTACGCGAAGCTGGCCACCCAGCTGTTCGGCGACCGGATGTACATCGCCAACGCCACCGGCTGCTCCTCCATCTGGGGCGGCAGCGCGCCCAGCACGCCCTACACCGTGAACAAGCAGGGCCTGGGCCCGGCCTGGGCCAACAGCCTGTTTGAGGACAACGCCGAATACGCCTACGGCTTCCAGCTGAGTGTTGCCGTCCGCCGCAAGAGGCTGGAGAGCATTTTGAGCGTATTCGCGGAAGTGGGCGAAGCCGCGTCCGGCACGATCGCCGAGCTGAGAGACGCCTCCGCCGAATGGATCGCGAATAAAGACGACGTTGAGGCTTCGAAAGCCGCCGCGGCAAAGCTGGTGCCCCTGCTGGAACTCGCCGACAAAGAATGCGGCTCTTGCGGCTGCGAATGGGATGAGCTGTATAAACAAGCGCTGGTCGAAAAAGATGTCATGGTCAAAAAATCCATCTGGGCCTTCGGCGGCGACGGCTGGGCCTATGATATCGGCTTCGGCGGCCTGGATCACGTCATCGCTCAGAATGAGGACGTCAATCTGCTGATCTTCGACACCGAGGTGTACTCCAACACCGGCGGCCAGGCCTCCAAGGCGACGCCCACGGGCGCCGTGGCGAAGTTCGCGGCCTCCGGCAAGGAGATCAAGAAGAAGGACCTCGCCCAAATCGCCATGAGCTACGGCTACGTCTATGTGGCGCAGGTGGCCATGGGCGCGGACTACAACCAGTGCCTCAAGGCCTTCCGCGAGGCCGAGGCCTATCCCGGGCCAGCGGTGATCATCGCCTACGCGCCCTGTATCAACCACGGCATCAAGGGCGGCATGGGCTTCGGCATGGCGGAGGAAAAGAAGGCCGTCGAGGCCGGTTACTGGCACCTGTTCCGCTATGATCCCCGCCTGAAGGCCGAGGGCAAGAACCCCTTCCAACTCGACAGCAAGGCCCCGACCCAGAGCTACCGGGACTTCATCGAAAGCGAGGTGCGCTACAGCTCCCTCAAGCGCGCCTTCCCGGATAAAGCCGATGCCCTCTTCGAGGCCTCCGCACAGCAGGCAAAGGAGAAATACGAGCATCTGGCCAGGCTGGTGAAGATCTACGGAACCGAAGAGTAAGAAATAAAGAATAAAATCATCGCTGAAGGCGGTATGATCCGCCCTCAGCGATGATTTCATTTTCAGGTTGACAAAACGAGCCATTTATGCTATTATAATAACATAAGCAAAGGCGCTTATCGGCACTGCGTTGTTTTTCAGCGTGTCGGTGGGCGTTCGTTTTGCTCCCATAAAGGAGGTACGCATGATGAACTATTCAAAAAAAGCCTTGAAATGGGCCACGGAAAGAAGCCGGAACCAGCCGGAATTCCATCAGGCCCTCATGGAGATCCTGCCCACGCTCCAGCCCTTTCTCGACGAGCACCCCGAGTACGAAAGGGCCAGCATCCTGGAGCGCCTGGTGGAGCCGGAGCGTCAGATTATCTTCCGCGTTCCCTGGGTGGACGACACCGGCGCGGTGCGGGTCAACCGCGGGTACCGGGTGGAGTTCAACAGCGCCATTGGCCCCTATAAAGGCGGCCTGCGCTTCCACCCCAGCGTCTGCATGAGCATTATCAAATTCCTGGCCTTTGAGCAGATTTTTAAAAACTCGCTCACCGGGCTCCCCATGGGCGGCGGCAAGGGCGGCTCCGATTTCAACCCCAAGGGCAAATCCGACAACGAGGTGATGCGTTTCTGCCAGAGCTTCATGACAGAGCTGCACCGCCATATCGGAAGCAATACCGACGTTCCCGCGGGCGACATCGGCGTCGGCGGGCGCGAGGTCGGTTATATGTTCGGGCAATATAAGCGCATCGTCAACCGCTTCACGGGCGTCCTCACCGGCAAGGGCCTCAGCTTCGGCGGCTCGCTTGTGCGCACGGAGGCCACCGGATACGGGCTGGTCTATATGGCGGATAAAATGCTCGAGACCCTGGGCACAGACTTCGACGGCAAGGCGACGGCGATCTCCGGCGCCGGCAACGTCGCCATCTACGCGGCGGAAAAGGCCGCACAGCTCGGCGCGAGGGTCGTGACCATGAGCGATTCCGACGGCTATATATATGATCCCAAGGGCATCGACATTGCCGCGGTAAAACAGATTAAGGAGCAGCGCCGCGGCCGTATCCGGGAATACCTCGAATACCGGGAGGGCGCCCAATATGTGGAAAAAGGGCTTGTATGGTCGGTTCCCTGCGATGTCGCGCTGCCCTGCGCCACGCAGAACGAGATCGACGAGCACGGCGCCGCGCTGCTGGTTCAAAACGGCTGCGCCGCCGTGGCGGAGGGCTCCAACATGTCCACCACGATCAAGGCCATCGGCATTTTGCAGGGCGGCGGCGTTCTGTACGCCCCCGGCAAGGCCGCCAACGCGGGCGGGGTGGCGGTTTCCGGCCTGGAAATGGCGCAGAACAACGTGCGCCAGACCTGGACCTTCGACGACGTCGACAAAAAGCTGCAGGATATCATGCGCAGCATCTATACGAATATTTCCGAAACGGCGGAGCGCTACGGCGCGAAGGGCAACCTTGTCGCCGGCGCCAACATCGCGGGCTTCGAGAAGGTCGCCCAGGCGATGCTGCAGCAGGGCATCGTTTGACCGCGCGGCGGGAGCCGCCGTTTTCCATAGAAGGCAAATCCCCGGCAGGGAAGCCCGCTTCCCGCTGGGGATTTGCATTTTTAATTTTATAGTTCTTTTATTTTTGGCGCTTTTAGCCGGCGAAGGCCGCGGAAGCCTCCTTTGAAAGCAAAGGAGGTGCCCCGAAGGGGCGGAGGAATTTTGCGCGCGAGCGCAGGTGCCCTGGATCGTTCCGCTTCGCCGCGAGAAAAGAACAACGTATCACTGCAATTGTCTGAAAGAGGCTGATTATTAAGCAGCTTTTTATTTATCCGGTTTTCATCCAGGCCCAGCCGAAGGCGAAAATGCGCAGCAGCCACTGTATCAACACGGGCAGCTTTTCCCACCACTCAAGCGGGACACTCTCAAATACCGCTGTTGCTGTCACGGCGCCCGCCGGCATGGTGAACTTTGCCGTTTCGCTGGCCGCGCCGGTGCCCTCCACGAAGCTAACCGAGGGGCTGACGTCCCAGCGCACAAAGCGGTAGCTTCCGCCCTGGGGAGCCTGCGCGGTGAGGGTGACCGTCTCTCCCGCCGCGTAGCTGCCGATGGAAGCTCCGTTCACGGTAACCGCGTAAATCGTGCTGTATACCGGCGTGACGGCAATATCCTGGGCGGGCATCAGGAACTTCACCGTCGTTTTGGTCGCGTCCGTGCCCTCCGTGAAGGTCATTTCCCGGCTGAAGCTCCATTGCAGGAAGCGCGAGCCGTCGCTGAGCGTGGCGCCTGTCGTAAGCGTGACGGTTTCGCCCGCCGGGTAATCGCCGTAAGGCAAACCGTTATAGCTGACGGAATATGTCGCCTTCTCCGCCAGCAGGTACACGCTGAAATGGTCGGTTTCGAACTTGAGAAAACCGTCTGTCCTGGCGGTGCCGCGATTGAGGATGACCATGGGGACATACTGGCCCTGGCTGTTGAAATGGAAGACCTCCAGCCTGTCGGGATCCAGGCCCGAAGGGAAGGGCACGCAAACCGTGACCTTCGCGCCGTTCAGGGGCTGCTGGTTGTCGGGCTCGAATTTAATGTTGAAGCAGTAGTCCGGGACCTCAATGAAACCGCCGGAGGGAAGCACGCCCGTGTTCAGGTTGGAGGCGGTTTGCGTAACAGACAGGGCGGGCTTGTTGTCCTCGCCAAAGGCGTCCCAGGGGAACGTGGCGGTAATGCCGCCCACAGGGGTTTCCACGGTTTCCGTATAAGGCGGGATTTTGGGGTTGACCTCATTGGCGATGATTCCCTGAATCGCTGTGGTCATGGCCCTCATGATCTCGTACAGCCTGCCGTATTCGTCCGGCGTAAGCCCCGCGGCGATTGGCCAGGGCATTTCAACGAGGCTGTCAGCCTCCCATAGATCAACGCTGATCAGGTGGCTCAAATAAAGGCCAAGCCGGTTGGCATCGTCCAGCCCGCCCTGCAGCAGCTGTTGAACCGCCGCTTTGTCCGCCGGGGAAAGCAGCTCCATCCTGGCATCCATTCCTGTGTAAATCACCCCCAATTCATCGGAGACCTGCTGGCATTGCGCCTGCGTGGCGGGGCTCGCGGGGTAAAACTCGTTATAGAGATCCTTCAGCGCGTTTAATTTATTGATTCCTTCCAAAATATAATACTCGTTACGCATCAACAGCTCGTCGTCCAGCTGCTCCTGCGTGATTTGCCCGTCCACAAGCTTGAAATACAGGGCGTCGATATAAAACCTTCCGCTGGCCTCGATGTCGGCAAAAAAGGGGCGCAGGATTTCTGTGGTGTGCTCTACCTGGTCAAGCTCATGCTCGAAATAAAGGGCGTAATACCAGCCGTCCGGTTCTCCCTTGGCCTGCTGCTCCCATACCAGAAAATTGAGAAAGCCCTGCTCAATGGCGGCCGGGAGAAAGGGCGGGTAAGGCGCGTGGGAATCGTGGGCGCCGGCCAGAAAATAGACCTCCGAGCGAAGCTTGAGAAACTGCTCGGTCGTCTCGTAGATGGTAGCGGCGCCGGCTGAGACGCTAAGCGCGCCAAAGACGACCATCACCGCCAACAAAGCGGACAAAATACGTTTGTTCAGTTTCATAGTTAACTCCTTTATTTAAAATAGTTTAAGAAATAATTGCTCAAAAATAATTGGTCTCAAAGCAAATCAGGCTGCCCTCCAGGTGCCAGATCATTTCGCTGGTGGTGACGGCGTCCGTCGCGTGGTAGACCCGCAGCGCGGATACATCGCTTACGCCTGAGGGCACCGGGAGCTTGACGGTGACATAGCCCTGGGGCTGCACATCCGCGCCGCCCGCCTGCAGCTTGATACTGTAGGTCGCGACAGGGGTTGCAGGTGTGGGCGAGTTTGGGTCAATGACGCGGGTGTTCATGGTGATTCCACTGGTTACGCTGAGGGAGGCGGACGCCGGCAGCTGGTTAGACTTGAATTCCACTGTCACGCCGTTCACCGGCCCAAGCGTCCGCGCAACAGGCTGCGTTGTTGTCGTTGTTGTTGTTGTTGTGCTTGTTGTCGTGCCTTTCGTTGTTGTTGTCGTCGTTGTGGTGCTTGTCGTTGTAACGGCCTGGCCGGGATTGCTGGCCGCCGTGTAGGAATATCTGGTGGCTGTCGTGGCTGTGGCCGTTGCTGCTGCCGCTGCCGTGGCCATGGCCGTTGAAGAGGGAAGCGTTATCGTTTGGGCCGCGCTGCTTGTATTTTGTATGACCGTGCCCCCGGTCGCGGGTTCCGGGGGAAGGGCGGCGGAAGCGGCGGCGCTTCGCGCGGGCTGCGTATGGGTGCCGGGCCGGGCGTATGCGTCGTATACGGCGCTTCCCTCCGTGAATACGGACAGCGCCTGCGGCGGGAACGATTGGGCCGCCGGCGTTTCCTCAGAGGCGGCGGCTGTTGGGGCGGCGGTCATGGCCCGCGTCTGCTAGCTCCGCGCGATGACTACCCCGGTGATGCTTCCGCCGCCGATCACCACGGCCGCCGCAACGCCCGCGATGATTTTGGGCAGCGACATTGCCGCCAGAACGCCGCCGCCGGAAACCGCCGCGCCGCCCGCCGCCACCGCGCCGTCCTTCAAAATGACAGAGGGCAGCTTCGCGCCGGAGGCCTTGGCGGTGCCGCGCAGCGCCCAAGCCAGCAGCGGCAAGGGGGCCGCGCCGTGCAGCTTCGTGCCCTTTTTCTCCAGGGCCTCCACGCCGTCGCTGATTTTCTTTTTTCCGTAGCGCAAACGGCTCTTGGCGGTCTCATAAGGAATATCGAGGGCCTCGGCGATTTCTGTTACGTCCATATCGCCATAGTAGCGCATGAGCACGCACAGCCGTTGATCCTCCGGCAGCTCGTCCACCAGCTCGAGAATCAGGCGGCGGGTTTCCTCGTTGTCCATTTCCGCCGCCGGCTCGTATTTTTCCTCGTCGGGCAGCTCCTCCAGAAAATCAGCCTCGTTGTCTTTCCGGTCAAAGAGCTTCGGCTTGCGTTTTTTGACATAGTTTTTCGCCGCGTTTCCCGTAACGCGCCGAAGCCAGGGGTCGAACAGGGCAGGATTTTCAATGGTATGCAGATTTTGCCAGGCTCTCAGGTAGGTTTCCTGCAGGATATCCAGGGCGTCCTCCTCATTTCTGGCGATGGAGAACGCGACGAAGTACGCCCTGTCCCGCGTGAGGCGGTAGAGCTCGTTGAAGGCGTCCTCGCTCCCCTGCTGCGCGCGCCCGGTTAATTCCGCGATTGCCGCCGCGTCCAATGACATCCTTATCCACCCGGCCCTTTCTCTCGTCTCATCAATTCGCTTACCGTAAGGCCTTTTCGCGCGGGGGGGAACCCGCGCGCTTTGGCAGCCCAGGCAAGCGCCGCCCGAATCAGCCGCTTCAATGCCCACCACCGTCCTTTCACTCATATAGACAACGCCGGACGGCGGGCGGGGTTACATTTTTGAAAAAAATTTTCCGGGTTCATTATACGCGATTCAGCGCTGAAAATCAAGATTGAAATTCCGCTTGCTGAAATAACAAAGCGGTGAAGCTCTCGAAGAGCTCCACCGCGGAAAATGATATGATCTACTTTTTCTTCGCCGCCCTGGCTTCGTCATAGGGCGCCATGCCGGTCTCGTCGAAGAGCCGCGCGGTCTCCTTGCAGATGTTCAGCGAAAGCGCGATGCATTCGGTGTCGATGTTGTCCGCCGTGTCCTCGCGGGTGTGGTAATAGGGCCTGGCCTCGTGGCTCACGCCAGTGAGGCCCGTGGAGCGCAGGCCGAACATCGAAAAGGCCTCGGCGTCCACCGCGCCGGGATAGAGCTCGCTGTCGGGGATATCCGCCCCGCAGGCCCGCGCGGCGGCGTGCAGCAGATCCCCCACGGCCTTGTCGTTGGTCACCGTGCCCGTGCAGCCGAAATTGCAAACACGCAGCTCCGCGACCTCGCGCATGGTGTCCATGGCGATGAAGATGGTTTCAACCCCGGGATCCGACAGCTCGTCAAAGTGCTTTTTCGCGAAGGCCTTCGCGCCGCGCAGACCGGCCTCCTCCGAGCCGCTGAGCAGGCAGGCCACCTCTGTGTTTTCGAAGCGGAGGTCCGCGCCGTGCATGTCCCGGAGCACCGACATTGCGATGTAGTTGGCGCTGAGGTTATCGTTGGCGCCGTCGCAGATAACCCTGCTGTTGAGAAAGAACATGACGGCGAAAGCGAAGGGAATGGTCGCCAACAGGATAACGCCCCAGATAACCCAGCCGCCCGTGACCTTGCCCAGCGCAAAATCCTCCCGGATAAACGCGCCGAAGCCGCCGGCGTACAAGGCGATAAAGTAGACCAGCTTCACCAGGCTCGCCACCAGGCAGGCCAGCACGGTGAATATGCCGCCCGCCATCACGGTGCCCAGGAGCACCACGCCGCCCAGACGGGAATAGCGCCACTCGTTGGAGGCGTCGGTATGCCCGCCGAAGATGACGCGGCGCTTGACCTCGCCCGAGGGCTTGCGGGTGGCGTAGACATTGCGGGAAACCTTCTTGGGAAAGAGAAAGTCGATGAAATTCTGATAAAACAGGAATTCAAACAGGAACATCAGCAGCGCGAGCAGCGGCAGAACCGCGCCAATCACCGCCACCGCGATGGAGCTGCCCCCCAGCCAGAAGCAGACGACGCTGAGCAGGGAAAACACCCCCGCGATGGGCATGAAGCCCAAAAAGGCCTTGGGATGCACAGCGAAGTCCTCCATGATCACCTCGTCGGCGAAGGTCTCGCATTCCGCCTTGAAGTAGGCCTGGGCATCCCGCTCCGACTGCGTGCCGGGCAGGCGGTTTTTAAAGGCCTCGCACACCTGGCGGATTCCGTTGACCATATACTCCATGGTGGAATCTGTCACGCCAAGCCTTGGCTGATCCAAAACGATTTTCTTTGGCATCTGGTTTGTCCTCCTAGAAAAAAGATATGAACTTAAAAATATAAATAATCACGTATATTACTATAATATAAACGCGCGGAATATGCAAGCTTTTTTTATTGCGCAGGCTGCTAACTGCGCGCCACAACGTTCATAATCGACGCCCAAATGGCCTCGAACGCGATGAAGAACAGCGCGTTGGCCGCCGTGAGCTGCCTGGTCAGCGCGGCGGCGACCAGAAAGACGACAGCCACAAACCAGCCGATCAGCTGCGCCCAGCGCATGCGCTTTATCCCCGCCCCCAGAGTGATGCAGGCCGTAACCGCCCGCATAAACGCCCGGAGGCTGTCGGTGTGAAAGACGGAGGAGGCCTCCCGCTCCCGGGGGGCACGCATCTGGCGGCGGCCCGCCTCGCTTTGAGGCGCCCGCAGAAGCTCCACGCTCTCGCCCCGCAGGCCGAAGCCCGTGGTGAGAATATCGTGGGTGATGCTGGGATCGTTGTTGCACACGAACAGGCCGATGTCCTCCTGCTGCAGGCGCTGGAAGTAGGGCGTGAGGGAGTCGTCCGGCTGATAGCTGACGACGAAAAAGGCCGTCAGGCGCTTTTCCACAGCGAGATAGAGGATCTTCCGGCCGTCGTGCTCATACACACGCTCGTCTTTCTCTCCCAGGGCCACAGTAATGTTGTGGTTTTCCAGCAGCCTGCGATTGCCGAAGAAAACCTTCTGGTTGTGAATCCAGCAGGAAAGCCCCATGCGGTCCTCATAGCTGAGGTCGCGCAGCTCCGGCAGAACGGAGTGGTCGCCCTCCACCACGCCCTCAAACACTGCCTGCAGCGGCCCGCCGGAGGCAATGGCGATGGCGGCGGCATAGAGCAGAACCTCGTCCGTACGCACCTGCCAGTATTCCCGCCAGCCGTGCATGCGGCCCTTGCTGCGGCGAAACAGGTCGCCGGAATCCACCATAACCCCGCCGGCGCGGGCGCAGTCCTCCGCCGCCCCCGTGCCCAGAATCGCGATCTCGTTTTCCTGGCCGCGCGCCCCTCTGGTGAGGGCGCGCATGTGGTTGTAAAGCGTGAGCAGGCTCTTGCCGGGGATGCTCAGGCACATGGCTCCCGCCGCCGCGGATATGGCCGCGAAGGCTGATTCCGCCGCGAAGCCGGCGCACAGGCCGGCGACCGCCGCGAAGCCCAGCGCCAGCAGAATCGCCCAGCGGCTCATTTGGTCCACGGCGTCCTCCCGTGTGGCCGCGCGGACGAACTCCGCGGGAAAACGCACCGGCACGGGCTGCAAGACCTGGCCGCGCCTGCCCGCGGATGTGATATTGGCCGCAGCCGCGCCGGAAGCGGTGTTTTCCGAAAAGCGCAGGGCATAAAGCGGCGTTCCCTTCGGGCGGAAGGCGCAGAAATAAAAGTGCTCGCAGCTTTGGCGGGCGCGGAGCCAGCGGGCCGCGAAATACATCGTGCTCAAAAAAAGGTACAGCGCCGCGTAGGAGCTGCCCGCCTGTCCCCCTTGGCCGGGGATACACAGCAGCACGGCCTGCGCCAGGGTGAGGAAAGCGGCCGCGGCCAGGATACTGCCCGCGCCCGGCTTGCGGCGCAGGATCCCCTTCACGCCCCGCAGCAGCTCTTCGCCGCCGCAGACAATGCCCGCCAGGAGCAAAAGCGCCTGCGTAACGCCCTGCCAGAGGGGAATGCCTTCTGTCGCCGAGGGCTGGCCCCGGAACAGCCCGATGGCCAGCAGCACGCAGGCCGCCAGGCTCAGCAGGCCCAGAAGGACAGCCGCGCGGCCATGGGCGCTTCGCATCTTCAAAAGCCGCCGGTATACGTTGTCCCGGTCGCCCGGGGTCTCGAATTCGAAGGGGGGCGCGTCGGTGTCCTCCGCGCTTTCGGCGGCGGCGGGCGCGGGAATGGGGGCAGCCTCCTCCTGTGCCGGCGCGCCGGTTTCGCCGTTTTCCTCCAGCTTCTCCGTGAGGTAGTGAATGGCCCGGAACTGGCTGGTGCGCTCCTCGCGGCTGCGCCGTACCTCCCGCTCCAGCTCCTCCTCGCTCAGCTCCCGCGGCGGCTCGTCATGCTCAAAATCCGGGAAGCGCTGCTGGCCGTCGGGTACCCCGTCCGGATCCGCGGAGTCCGGGAGCGCCCGCTTTTCCCGCTGCAGCAGGTCGTCGGCGGCCACGACGCGCGGCACCGGCGAAAGGTCGGTGGTCATTTGCTGTTCGAGCCGCTTGACCATCACGCCGGGTTTTTCGATGGTGCGCTCCAGGGCGTTTTTCAGGCTGCCGGAGCCGTCCGGGGTAAAGGGCCGGGGCCGGGGCTGCGTGCCGAAGAGATCGAAGCGCAGGGTAGCGGTCTTCGGCCTGGGCTCCGTGACCTCGTCCGGATGGATCTCGTCGATGGCCTCCGGCTCAGGCTCGGGCTCAGGCTCCGGTTCGGGTTCCGGTTCCGGTTCGGGCTCAGGCTCCGGCCCTGCTTCCAATTCGGGCTCCAGGCCCGGCAAAAGAGGGACAGAGGCGCTCTGAATCAAATCGTCAATGTCCGAAAGCGACCAATGACGGCCCTGCTCCGCTTTGGGAGGGGCTTCGTTTTCGATAAGCTGCTGCAGGAGCTCGTCCAGCCTCGGCGGCAGATCCCCGGGCATATATTCACCACCCCATTTAGATATTAGATGTTAGATTTTAGATATTAGATTTTTGCCGGTGGGCGACCAATATCAATTTCGCAAGAGGTCCATACTAGATTTTAGATTTTAGACTTTAGATATTAGATTTTGTAGGGGCGGCTTGCAAGCCGCCCGGGGCTTCAATTATTAAATTATCGCGCTGTTTTCTGATTTCGTACATCAAAATCCCCGCGGCCACGGAGGCGTTGAGGGAATTGATTTTTCCCTTCATCGGCAGGGAGAGCAGCGCGTCGCAGCGCTCCCTGATGAGGCGGCTGAGCCCCTGGCCCTCAGAGCCAATGACCAGGGCGATAGGTCCCTCCAGCTTTTGTCCGTGATACAGGCCGCCGTCCATATGGGCGCCGTAGATCCACAGCCCCCGGGCCTTGAGCTCCTCCATGGCGGCGGCGAGGTTGGGCACCCTGGCGACGGGAACATAGGACAGCGCTCCCGCCGAGGCCTTATACGCCGCCGCGCTCAAGGGCGCGCTGCGCCGCTTGGGGACGATAAGGCCGTGGGCTCCGGCGGCCTCCGCCGTGCGGATGATCGCCCCCAGGTTGTGGGGATCCTCAATCTCGTCGCACAGGATAAAGAACGGCTCCTCGTTTCTTTCAGACGCGGCCTGGAACAGATCCTCCAGCTCCGCGTAGGCCCGGGCGGCGGCGGCCAGCACCACGCCCTGATGGAAGGCGCTGCCGCACAGGGCCTCCAGCTTGCGCCGGTCGGCCTCCTTCACCACCGCGCCGCGCTCCTTCGCCAGGGCGATGATTCCGCCCAGGGAGCCGCCGCTTTCACCCTTCGCCAGAAAGAGCGTATCCGCCGGCCGGCCGCTCTTAAGCGCCTCTGTCACAGCGTTGCGCCCGGCGACATAGTCTGTTTCGTTTCCCATAATAACGCGTTAAATCCCTCTAATGTCTGAAATCTAAAGTCTAAAATCTGATATCTAAAGTCTATTATACCACATCTTGTGATGAATTGGTAGTCTTTTTGAAAAAATTTCCTATCTTGTGTCTAAAAAATAGAATTCCCTGAAATTGGCGAAAACATAAAAAACAGTTTACATCCAACGCCCATTATGATAAAATGTCGGTGATTATCAAACAACAAAGGAGAACATCCGCATGAGGCTTGGCATCGTCGGCCTGCCCAACGTGGGCAAGAGCACGCTTTTTAATGTGTTGACCAACGCGGGGGCGCAGTCGGCCAACTACGCGTTTTGCACCATCGAACCCAATGTGGGAATGGCCGCCGTGCCCGACGCCCGGCTGGACGCCCTGGCGGCGCTCTACCGCCCCCACAAGCTCACCCCAGCGGTGATTGAGCTCGTGGATATCGCGGGGCTGGTGCGCGGGGCCTCCAGGGGCGAGGGCCTGGGGAACAAATTTCTCTCGCATATCCGCGAGGTAGATGCCGTGCTCCACGTGGTGCGCTGCTTCGAGGACGACGACATTGTCCATGTGGAGGGCAGCGTCGATCCCGCCCGGGACATCGAGACCATCCAGCTGGAGCTGATCTTTTCGGATATCGAAATGGTCGAACGGCGGATTGAGCGGGGCACGAAGGCCCTCAAGGGCGACAGGTCCCTGGCGAAGGAGCTCGCGCTTTGCGAAAGACTGAAGGCGCATCTGGAAAACGGAAAGCCCGCCCGCACCCTGGATTGCTCCGCGGAGGAGCGCGCGGTTCTGGATGGCGCCGCCCTGCTGACCCTCAAGCCCGTAATCTACGTCTGCAATTTCAGCGAAGCCGATTTCGTTTCCGCGCAGGGCGGCATTGAGGCGCATCCCTCCTGCCGCGCCGTCGCGGAAATCGCGGCGGCGGAGGGCGCGCGGGTGCTGCCCATCTGCGCGGAGCTGGAGGCCCAGGTCGCGGAGCTTCCGCCGGAGGAGCGGGGGGAATTTTTGGCCGAGCTGGGGGTGGAAAGCGGCGGTCTGGACCTGCTTGTTCAGCGCAGCTACGCACTGCTGGGGCTGATCTCCTTTCTCACCGCCGGGCAGCCGGAGGTGCGGGCCTGGACAATCCGGCGGGGCACGAAGGCGCCCCAGGCGGCAGGCAAAATCCACACGGATTTCGAACGCGGCTTCATCCGCGCGGAGGTGATCGCCTATGACGACCTCATGGCCTGCGGAAGCATGCCCGCCGCCAGGGAAAAGGGCCTTGTGCGCAGCGAGGGCAAGGAGTACGTGATGGCGGACGGCGATGTGGTTCTTTTTCGGTTTAACGTGTAATGATATTCAAAGCTTAGTTGTGTATTAGTTTGTATTAATTTGTGTTAATGTGAAAATGATTTTCAAAGCGCGGCTCTATTTCAGGCAGATCAGCACGGCGTCCGCGGCAACGCGCTTCATCACGCGGCTGCCCTGTGCGCTGGCCGCCGCGATTCCGGCGCTGCCGGGCCGGCAGCAGCCGTTCGCCTGGCAGCTTCCGTCGTCACGGACGACTGCTCTGCCCATCATGCCGACAGCCGCCCATTCCGGGCGCCGCGCACGGGGCAGGTAGGGGATGGCGGGGTCATAATCCGGGTTGAGCTTCGGCCTTTGGCGCCGGACGGCCTGCGCCTGCTCCCCCGGCTCCTCCGCCCATTCATAGACGACGGCGCCCCACTTGTCCCGCTGGTACATGCCCTGCCAGCCGCAGCCCTGCGCGTTGCCCGCGAGGGCCGGCGCGGCAGAGACAACGCCCAGAATATAGTCATCCTTCGCGCTGGCAAGACGGATATACTCGCCTTCAAGGGTAACGAAGCGGCCTGTGCGGTCTTCGCCGCGGGGGTTGCCGTCCTGCCATTCGAACATTTCGGCATAGTCCGCGCCGTCGGCATAGCTCGTGCCGGCCAGACTCATGCTGCCCTCGAAGGTAACGCGCATGGCGTTGCTTCGTGTTTCCGCCGCCGTATTCCCGTTGCCGATGAGAAAGGCGTCGTCCTGGGGCGATCCATTGAGTGCCGGAGAGGAGGCCGCGTTATATCTGCCGATGACGGTCTGCATGTCGTTGCGCGCGATGGTGTAGAAGCCCCCGGCATGGGAGGCGTAGCCCTGCGCGCTGGTGAAGCTGCCCTCCGCGTGGGAATAGCGTCCGGCGGCGGTGGTGCCGATCCCCTCCGCGTGGGAAAAATCGCCGCTGGCGGTGGTGTCGCGGCCCTCCGCGTGGGAGCACTCCCCGCTGGCAGTCGTGTTGAAGCCCTCCGCGTGGGCGTTGTAATTGCTGGCGGCGGTGCCCAGCCCCTCCGCGTGGGAGGCGCCCCCGCCGGCGGTGGTGTTGAAGCCCTCCGCGTGAGAAAAATCACCGCTCGCCCTGGTTCCAAGGCCCAGCGCCACGGCGTTTTCACCCATGGTATAATCGTCCGGCGTGTGGATGCCCCGCAGCGAACCGGCCGCGTTGCCGTCCACCAGATTGAGCGGCCCGTCCGTGCCGGCGGGCCCCGCTTCGCCCTGGGGACCCATGGGTCCCTGGGGCCCGTCTGGGCCCGCGATACCGGGCTGGCCGGCCGCCCCCACCGCGCCGGGCTCGCCGGGAATCCCCTGGGGACCCGCCGGCCCGGGAGGTCCCTGCGCGCCGGGCTCGCCCTGCTCGCCCTGTATGCCCTGCGGGCCGGTCGGTCCCGTGGGGCCCCTTTGCTTTCCCCCGCAGGGATTGCCGAAGCAGGGATTCAGATTCGGCAGGCTCAGGCTTGGCGGGCCTGGCTTGCGGGGTGATGAATTGCTCATGTTGGCCATTGTACTTACTCCTCTCTCCTCAGCCATCTGGCGTACAGGATCGTATTGTCCATAATCGGCGACGAAAAGTTATAAGGGGTGGTCAGTGTGGGGTCTATGTACCAGCCGCCGAACCTGTCACAGCCGCGCGTCGGCGGCGGCGGTTCGGCGGCGGCGGTGCCCATCACCACGGTCTGCGCGGGCACGGCGGAGCCCCCGAAGGTGAAAAAAATGACGTTGCGCATGATGCAGGGGATATACTGGTCCAGGCCGTATATGTCGGTGACGTAGTAAATTTCCGTTTCAAAATCCCAGGGGATGGTGCGCTCCGGGTCCTCGTACCAAAAGGTGAAGGCCCGGCCGCAGCCCTCCACCGGCGTAGGGTTGGGCACCACGCCCCCCTGCGGCACGATATAGGTAAAGCTCTCGCCGCCCAGGGGACGAAAGGTGACCGTCACAGCCGCCACGGTGCAGCCGATGGGCATCTGGATGTCGAAGTCGTTGTAGGCGTAGGTGAAGGGGGCCGTGAAATTGGTCGCCTGGATATGCGTGGACGAAAGGCTCCGGAATTGGGTGCACAGCAGCTCCATGGATACATCCACATCGCCCGCCGTGCAATTCTCGGTGGTGCAGGCGTTGCCGGAGATATCCCGCCCCTCGTTGGACTGGTTTCCGCTGAAATAGACATTGGGCCCAACATAGAGATGCGTCCAATAGATGCTCAGCAGCTGGCTCGCCGTGGGAAGCGTGCCGGCGGAGTAGGTGGCGCCGATGCCGCCCGCCGTGCCCTGCAGGGCCTGGTTGTTGGACAGGATCACCGGCCCCGCCGTGGGCACGCCGGCCGGCGTTACGCCGAGATAGACGTTGCAGGCCACGTTCGCGCCGCCGTTGTAGAACAAAATGCCCGCGCCCACGGCGTTGTCGCCGGTGGATTCGTTGCCGGTGATGGTGCCGGCGTTGATCTGGGCGGTGCTGGCGACATTGGCGTGCAGGGAGATGCCGCCGCCGAAGGGCGAGCTGTTGAACCGAACATATCCGCCGTTCATGACGAGCAAGGC
>Ga0099364_10002463_pt1 | contig 29468 bp, 26 predicted proteins | sample TergutTh196P3_FD_73070 | JGI IMG/M metagenome (GOLD analysis project Ga0099364, IMG submission 73070) | Microcerotermes parvus P3 segment gut microbial communities from Pointe-Noire, Republic of the Congo - Th196 P3 | ecosystem: Host-associated > Arthropoda: Insects > Digestive system > Gut ...
GATTCGTCGGAGTGGGGGTCCGGGGTCTCCCCGGCGCGTTTTGGTTACTTTGCCGCGTTGCAAAGTAACAGCCCCCGCGGCTTGAGCGGTGAAAAATAACCGAAGATAAAACCGCGTTATAACCACCCCGTCAGGCTACGCCTGCCACCCCTCCAAGGAGGGGAATTTTCGGGCGGCAGGTTGCCGCCCCTACGGCCTTCGGCAGGATTCAGGTTTTAGGATTGAGGATTTAGGAAGGGAAGAAAATTGTCGTGCCGTCCTTTTCCTGAAACCTAAATCCTAAAACCTGCGGCGCTTCGCGCCGCTGTGCGTCCCTTACAGCGTATTATACTCCAACCGCGTAATTTTCAAAAATACACATCTTGCCTTTTTACCGGTTTTTTTGGTATACTGTATATTATACGACAGTATTCTCACTGCCCGCGCAGATTTACACCGGGAGGTCCATACAATGACACAGCCCCTAACCCCCATGATGCGCCAATATATGCACATAAAAAATCAGCACAAGGACCACATCCTGTTTTATCGGCTCGGCGATTTTTACGAGATGTTCTTTGATGACGCGCTGCTGGCCTCAAAGGAGCTTGAGCTTACGCTGACCGGGCGGGACTGCGGCATGGAAGAGCGCGCCCCGATGTGCGGTGTGCCGCATCACAGCGCGGAAGGCTATATCGCGCGGCTGATACGAAAAGGCTACAAAGTCGCTATCTGTGAGCAGATGGAGGACCCCGCCGCCGCCAAGGGCGTGGTTTCGCGCGAGGTTGTGCGCGTTGTTACTCCCGGTACGCTCATGGAAACCGGCCTGCTGGAGGAGGATACAAACAATTTCCTCTGCTGTATCTGCTTGGAAGAAAGCGGCTGCGGCATGGTGTTCGCGGACATCTCCACCGGGGAGATGAATTTGATTGAGCTTGACGGCAATTCCGACAGTGCAATTATAGGCGAGCTGGCGCGGTATATGCCCCGCGAAGTCATCTTCAATCCGGATTTCCTTTCACGCGCGGGCGTCGCAAAATATATGCGCGAAAAGCTTTTTTGCACTGCCGACCTTATAGATGCCGAAAGCTTCGCCCCGCATACGGCAAGCTCACGCATTGAAGCGCATTTCGGCAAGACCCCCGACGCGCTCGGGATGGGCGGGAAACCGCTGGCGCTCCGTGCGGCGGGCGCACTGCTTAAGTATCTGGGCGATACGCAAAAAACAGGGGTAGAGCGGCTGATCGGCGTGAATGTAGTGGAGGAAAGCCGCTATATGGCGCTGGACATAAGCGCGCGGGCGAACCTGGAGCTTTTGCGCACGGTAAATCGCGGCGAGCGGCGCGGGAGCCTGCTCTGGGTGCTGGACCGCACAAAAACCCCGATGGGCAAGCGCCTTATCAAAGCTTGGATCGGCCAGCCGCTTCTCAGCCCGCCGGAAATAGAAAAGCGGCTGAACGCAGTGGAAGAGCTTTTTAAAAGCGAGCTGCTGCTCTCGGAGCTGATGGATGGGCTTTCGGGCGTGTTTGACATTGAGCGGCTGACAACGCGCATTGTGTACGGCAGCGCAACGCCCCGCGAATATAAAACGCTTGAGCAGGCAATCGGGTTTTTCCCTGCGCTAAGGGGCAAGCTTTTACAGGTTAAATCGCTGCTGCTTAAAAATATCTGCGGTGATATTGACGAACTCGCTGACGTAGGAAAGCTTCTCGCCGACAGCTTGATGGATGAGCCGCCGGTAAGTACAGCGGACGGCGGTGTGATCCGCGGCGGTTATGACAGTGAGCTTGACGGGCTGCGCGCGCTCATGAAAAACGCGCGGGGCTACCTTGCGCAAATGGAGTCGGCGGAGCGCGAAGCCACAGGCATTAAAAACCTGAAAATAAAATACAACAAAGTCTTCGGTTATTTTTTAGAGGTCACAAGCTCATACCAAAGCCTCGTCCCCGAACGCTACATACGCAAGCAGACGCTGGTAAACTGCGAGCGGTATTTCACCCCGGAGCTTAAAGAGCTGGAGGAAAAAATCCTGACCGCAAACGCCAAAGCCACCGCTATTGAAGCGCGGCTGTTTGAAGACGTCCGAAAAAAAGTCACTTTGCAGCTCCACAGGATCCAGCGAACGGCAACGGCAATCGCGCGGCTGGACGTGCTTTGCTCCTTCGCGCGGGTATCCTTGGACAACCGGTACACAAGGCCGTCTGTAAACACGGGAAGCGCGGTAAGCATACGCAGCGGCCGCCATCCCGTGGTCGAGCTTCTTTTGGAGGGCGCGCCCTTTGTCCCGAACGACACGGAGCTGGACACCGCCGCCAATCAAATCGCTGTGATAACCGGGCCGAATATGGCGGGTAAATCCACATATATGCGCCAGACCGCGCTGATTGTACTGATGGCGCAGATCGGCTGTTTTGTCCCCGCGGCAGGCGCGGATATCGGCGTGGTGGACGGGATTTATACACGCATAGGCGCGTCCGACGACCTTACCTCCGGGCAGTCCACGTTTATGGTGGAAATGCGCGAGGTCGCGCAGATACTGCGCAGTGCCACATCAAAGAGCCTTCTAATCCTCGATGAAATCGGGCGCGGCACCTCCACCTACGACGGCATGAGCATCGCGCGCGCGGTTTTGGAATACATCGCGGACACAAAACGCCTGGGCGCGAAAACACTGTTCGCGACCCATTACCACGAGCTTACTTCCATGGAAAACGACATCCCCTGCGTGAAAAACTACAACACGGCTGTAAAAAAGCACGGCGAGGACATCACGTTCCTGCGAAAAATCGTGCGCGGCGGCGCGGACGACAGCTACGGTATCGAGGTGTCAAAGCTGGCGGGCATCCCCACTGTGATTGTAAAACGCGCCAGGCAGATACTCGGGGACCTGGAAAAATCGCGCCCGGTAAGGGACGGGAAGCTTAAAGTCAAGAAAATATCGGAAATGCCGGAGGAAATGCAGATAGCCTTCCCGCAGAAAAGCGAAGCAGAGCAGGCGCTGGAAAAGCTGGACCCGAACACGCTCACGCCGATCGAAGCGCTGACAGCCCTGTTCGACTTAAAGGGGAAATTGAGATAAAGCAGGTGAACTGTTGAAGGAAATAACCGTCGGCGCAAATGACGCGGGGCAGAGGGCGGACAAGTTTTTGCGCAAGGCACTGCCCTCGCTGCCTGTTTCCATGCTGTACAAGGCACTGAGGACAAAGCGGATAAAGCTGTGCGGAAGGCGGCTTGACCCGTCGGACAAGCTTTGTGCGGGCGATGTTTTGTCTGTCTATCTGAGTGACGAATTCTTCACGCCGCCTCCGCTCCCGTTTTTGGCTGCGCCGCCGAATGTGCGCGTGGTTTACGAGGATGAAAACATCCTGCTGGCGGACAAGCCCCCCGGGCTTGTGGTGCATGAGGACAACGAAGGCTCCCGCGATACGCTTATCGGCCGCATCCTGCGGTATCTCTACGAGCGCGGCGAATTTGACCCATACGCGGAAAACGGCTTTGCGCCCGCGCTTTGCAACCGTATCGACCGAAACACCGGCGGGATTGTCATCGCCGCCAAAAATTTTGAATCACTGCAAATACTCAGCGAAAAAATAAAACAGCGCGAAGTCAAAAAGCTTTACCTATGCCTGGTACACGGCACGCCTGAACCGAAAAAGGGCTTGCTGAAAGGCTGGCACACCAAGGACGGGACGGTAGTTTCAATTACGCGGCATGAGCGCCCCGGCGCAAAAACCGCCCTGACAAAATATCGGGTATTGCGCGAGGATGGAGAATTTTCACTGCTGGAGGTAGAGCTTCTCACAGGGCGCACGCACCAGATACGCGCGCATCTGGCGTCTATCGGGCATCCGATTGCCGGCGACGCGAAGTACGGGAAAACGAAAACCCCCGGCCATAAATTCCAGGCGCTGTATTCCTACAAGCTCACGTTTTTGCCCGGTGAGGGGGACGGGCGGCTCGCCTACTTAGCGGGCAGGACGTTTACAGCGGAGAATGTGCCTTTTTTAAGTAATCAAAGAGGTGGAACAAAAAATGAATAAACTCAACAATTTCAGCGAAATAACAGCCGCGCATATACTGCACGCCGCCGCGCAGTTCGGCACGCCGCTTTATTTGTACGATGAGCGGCTGATCGCGCAAAAATGCGCCGCGCTTACCGCCATGCCCAATGCCTTCGGCATTACGGTAAGATACGCCATGAAGGCGAATTCCAACCGCACGCTGCTTAAAATAATCGCCTCGCATGGCCTGTTATTTGACGCAAGCTCCCTGAACGAAGCGCGCCGCGCGCATCTGGCGGGGGCCTCTTACAAGGATATCATCCTAACAACCCAGGAATTTCCCGACGGGGATGATTTAGCCGACCTAAAGCGTATGATGCTTGCGGGGATGAAGTACAACGCCTGTTCACTCAGCCAGCTTTATAACATCGGTACTTTCGCGGCGGAAAATGAGATAAAGCTTGCGGTGCGCGTACATCCCGGCACAGGCTCGGGGGAATCCGCCACGAGAAATACGGGGGACGAATACTCCTGCTTCGGCATACATCTTTCAGATATCCCGGCGGCTACTGCTTATGCGGACAGGCTTGGCATTATCTTGGACCATGTCCATGTTCACATCGGCTCCGGCGCAAGCCCCGAAGCTTGGCGGAGCAATATTGATTTAGAGCTTGAAATCCTCGAAAAACATTTCCCGAAAGCCGCTGTAATAAGCTTCGGCGGCGGCCTGAAAGAAGCGCGTATGCCGGACGAAAAGCCCGCCGATATTCAAATGCTGGGCGAGTACGCAAAAGCAAAAATCGCGGATTTCCACAAAAGAATAGGGCGGAAGCTCCATATGGAAATTGAGCCGGGGACATATGTGGCGGCGAATGCCGGATACGCGGTGACGCGGGTAATCGACAAGAAAAAAAACGGCGGCGGGCTTAATTTTATAATTTTGGACGGCGGCATGGAAATCAACACACGGCCGCTGCTGTACGGCTCCCGCCACCCCTTTTATGTTATAAGCAAAAACGGCGCGCTCCTTTCATCCGAGTTTACCGAAACCGCAGGCGATAATCTCTATGAAGCCGTAATTGTGGGCAAGTGCTGCGAAGCAGGTGATTCACAGTGCCTTGACGCGGACGAGGTCAATATCCCGCGAAAAATGGCACAGCCGGAGCGCGGGGATATCGTCGTAATAGGCGGCACGGGCGCGTATTGCTCGAGTATGTCGCCCATGAACTACAATTCCCATACGCAGGTGCCGGAGGTTCTGCTAACAGCAGACGGAAGCTTGCGGCTCATACGCAAGCGCCAGACGCTGGAGCAGATGCTGGAAAATGAAATGTAGGGAAAATTGACTTCATTGCCGGAATGTGGTAAAATATTTGCATTGAATAAGGGAGGGGAAAATTATGGAAAATCGTATGCTTACGCTTAACAACGGTGTGGAGATACCGCAGCTCGGGCTGGGCGTGTTCCGATCCGAACCCGGTGCGGAAACCGCCTACGCCGTTTCCTGCGCGCTGGAGGCGGGCTACCGCCATATCGACACCGCCGCGGCATACCGCAACGAAAAGGATGTCGCGCAGGGGATCAAAGACAGCGACGTGCCGAGAAGTGAGATTTTCATCACATCAAAGCTTTCTACCGAGGATATCAGGGCGGGCAATGCACAGGAAGGCGCCAAGCGCTCACTCGGGAATCTTCAGACCGATTATATCGACCTGTACTTGATCCACTGGCCATGCCCCGGCTATGCCAAAGCGTATGAAACGCTGCAGCGCCTGTATGAGGAAAAGAAGTTCCGCGCGGTGGGGGTCAGCAACTTTGAAGTGAAGCATTTGGATGACCTGGAGGCACGCGGCTTTGTGACGCCCGCGGTCAACCAAATTGAGCTTCACCCGACCTTCCGCCAAAAAACCGTCAAGCCCTACAGCGAAGGGAAGGGTATCCTGATCGAAGCCTGGAGCCCATTGGGCGGGCGGGATTTCCTGCTGGTGGACCATCCTGTTATTGCGGGGATCGCGCAAAAGCATGGAAAAACCGGCGCGCAGATACTTATCCGCTGGCATATTGAGGACGGGAATATCGTAATCCCGAAATCCGTGAAAAAGGACCGCATTAAAGAAAACGCCGATGTATTCGGTTTTGCGTTGGATGCGGAGGATATGGCGAAAATCGCGGCTATGGATACAGGCAGGCGCAGTTATTGGGACCCGAACCGCTGGGAATAAAAAACTTATGGGGCTGTTGCAACAGCCCCATTTCATTATGCCCATAAATTATCCGGGTACAGCCCGGATTTTACTTTTTGCGCAATCGCATCGCATACCCCGGCCTTATCCTCCCTGTAGGTCACGCCGTACCATTTGTCACCGCTTGGGAGGACTTTCACGTGCGCTTTCCCCGCGCGGACAAGCCCGCCCACAATGACCGGGACATAGAACTCCGCCTTCATCGGGTCGGGCGGTACTTCCTCGCTGAGAAATTTCGGGAAGGCTATTTCGATCTCATCCATCATCGCCGCAGGGAACCCCCAGAAATTCATGGAAACAATTTTATCGTCCGCCAGCGCCGCCCACGAAGCGCCGCCGTCCTCGGAAAATTTGATCCCGTCGGGGAAGGGGCGGATCATCGTGCGCTCGGCAATATCGGAAAGGCAACCGCCGCTGTCAACCTCACAGACACCGCGCGCGACATGACCATGCTCCGTTACGGTGTTTTTCAACAGGTACCCCGCCATTGAGTATTGTTCACGGGCGGGCCGCTCCGCGCTTTGTACAAGATAATCGTAAATCAGCTTAAACGCTTCCGGCCCATAATAATCGTCGGCATTGATGACCGCAAACGGGCCGTCTAGCAGATTTTTCGCGCACAGCACCGCCTGCCCCGTCCCCCAGGGCTTTTCGCGGCCTTTGGGTACAGAAAAGCCCTCCGGTATGCCGTTTAGCCGCTGGACAGCGTACGCGGTGTCCATATGCGCCGAAATCCTTTTGCCGATTGTTTCCCTGAAATCCTTTTCAATCGCTTCCGATAAAATAAACACCACGCGCACGAAGCCCGCGCGCTTTGCGTCATAAACCGAATAATCCACGATAATCTCGCCGTTCCCGCCGACAGGGTCGATTTGCTTCAGGCCGCCGTAGCGGCTGCCCATGCCTGCCGCCATAACGATTAGTGCAGGTTTTTTTTGCATCGTATCACCCATCCTTTTGTAAATTATGCTTTTGTGAATTTAAGTTTACCACAAATTTTGGAAGTAGGGAACACTTTTATACTTTGGAAGTTAATTGTAGTGCAGGTTTTGCAGTTGCCGAGAATTTGAAGTAAAAAAATTGCGCCTACAATATGCCCGTTTCTTATTGTAGCTTTGCACAGCCCAACCGCTCAAGCCGCGGGGGCTGTTACTTTGCAACGCGGCAAAGTAACCAAAACGCGTCGGGGAGACCCCGGACCCCCGCTACGACAAATCGCATAGATTTGTGCCCTTCATCGCGCACGTCAAAAGCATAGCCCTATAATCCGCCCAATCGCTCAGCCGAGCCAAGCTCCAGGGCTTGAACGCGAAAAAAGGTATTAGGAAAAAAAGATATTTGAAGACTTTTTCCGCTGTTATTACGTGCGCGGCTTTGTGCCTGGCGCCGCTCTTTCCTTTAGGTTTATGCCTACTTGTCTTTGCGGATTTGTGTCTATAATATCTACAATGCATTGTGAAGGTTTAAAAAGCGGGGGAAAATATATAATATGCTTTTTTTCTTATTATCTTTTTCCCCGCGCCCAGCATTTGAGCCTCGCAAGGCGAAAGCGGAAGGCAGATGTATCGTGTTGGTTGTAATAGACATGTCGTTCTGGCAAGTGTGGATTCTTCGATTTCTGCGGGGGGTCGCGGGGGTTCTTAGGGGGCGAGTGGGGGCAGCGGCCCCCAGACCCCTAAGCCGCGTTTTTCTTTGTTACTTTCTTTTTGGCGGTGCAAAAAGAAAGTAAATAGCCGCGCTTCGTATTATACTAAAAAAATATCATCGGTGATGCACCACAATACATAGACGGGATTTGTGTAACCCGGCAACATCTTGTGCATGATTGGATGTCGGACGCGCTCCCTTGCCTTTTTAATGTTATATGCAAAAAATACGCACTTGATTTTGCTTTTATTACTGATATAATAATAAATACGTGGAGAATTGAGGGGAAAAGTGGTTTTTTGTCCCTGAATTTTAAGGAGGTGGGGAAATGCTGATAGGCGAGTATACCCATGCCCTGGACGCGAAGGGCCGTGTCAACTTCCCCGTAAAACTCCGGGAGGCGCTTGGGGGGCGTTTTTATATCACCAAAGGGCTTGACAACTGCCTTTTTGTCTACGGTGAGGATGAGTGGGAGGCACTGGCTGCACACGTGCGTAAGCTTCCGTTCGCAAAGGCAAAGGATGTCCAGCGTTTTTTCTTCGGCAGTGCCGGTGAAGCCGAGCCGGACAAGCAGGGGCGTGTCGGAATCCCGCAGAGCCTGCGTATCCACGCGGGGCTGGACAGGGAAGTTGTGATTGTCGGCGCGATGGTGCGCGCGGAAATTTGGGACAAACAGCGCTGGCAGGAGCGGCTGGACGGAATGTCCGCCGATTCTATCGAAGCCATCATCGACGATGTGGGCTTTTAGGCCATGGGGTACAATCACACACCCATCCTGTTAAGGGAATGTATAGATGCGCTTGCGGTGCGCCCGGACGGCATATATGTTGACGGGACCGCCGGCGGCGGCGGACACTCCGCGGAGATTGCGCGGCTGCTCACAACAGGCAGGCTGATTGCGATAGACAAGGACCCGTCAGCGGTAGAAGCCGCCGGTAAAAGGCTTGCGCCTTTTCCGTGCGCGGCGGTTGTACGGGGAGATTTTCGGGACATACCGGAAATTCTGGACAGTTTTAAAATCCCGTTTGCCGATGGGGTACTGCTGGATTTAGGCGTATCGTCACACCAGCTCGACGATGCGGCGCGCGGGTTTTCCTACCACCAAGACGCGCCACTCGATATGCGTATGGGCGGTGAGGGGATAAGCGCCCGCGATGTTGTAAACACCTACAGCGCACAGGACCTCGCACGTATTTTGAGAAACTACGGCGAGGAGCGGTTCGCAAAGCGTATCGCAAACGCGGTTATCCGCGAAAGGGAGAAATCCCCGATTGAAACTACGGCACAGCTCGCGGAGCTGATAAAATCCGCAATACCCGCCGCGGCAAGGCGTGAAGGCGGGCATCCCGCCAAACGCAGCTTCCAGGCGATACGCATTGAGGTCAACGGCGAGCTTGACAGCCTTTCGGGCTTCATGGACACAGCGCTTGCGGCTTTATCGCCTAAAGGGCGCCTCGCGGTTATCACATTCCACTCACTGGAGGACAGGATTGTGAGCCGTCATTTCGCACAGTGGCGCAAGGGCTGTGACTGCCCGCCCCATTTCCCCGTATGCGTATGCGGAAAACAGCCAAAGGTAAAAATCATATCGCGTAAACCGGTTACACCGTCGCAACAGGAGATTGAGCAAAACAACCGCAGCAGGAGCGCAAAGCTCAGGGTTGCGGAAAAAATATAGAGCTATAGGGGGAAACTGCCATGCAATACGCACAGAACACATCATCGGCATACGATCTTTCGGCATTTGAGGAAAGGCGGCGCGCCGAAAAGCCTTCTGTCAAGATGGTAAAGACGTCCCGCCGACGGCAGTTCCTGGCGACCTTGGTTACGCCCAAGAGCTTTTTTATGTACGCGGCGATAGTGATGACTGTGTGCTTCATTGTGTACAATAACGCGAAGCTGTCCGAACTTAATATTGAAATAAGCCAATATCAAAAAGAGCTGCGGGAACTGCACAGCAATTATGTCAAAATGGAAAGCCAGGCGGGTTCATCCATGTCGCCGAGGACGATCGCGCATACAGCAGAAAACACATTGGGGCTGGAGCGCATAGACAAGCACCGGGCGCATTATATCTATCTTTTCCGGGAGGACAGGATAGAGCTGGCGGATGAATCCAAAATGCCCGCCGACGGTATCACACAGCGCATAGCCGCCGCCGTCAGCGCCGCGAAGGAATATCTGTCCGCGCGGTGAATATGAATATTGTATAGAAGATAAACGCATCCCCACGGAGGGCATAATGACAAGCAATGCCTATACCCATAAAATTACTACAAGCAAAATGCGCGGACGTATGCTGATCATTATGCTCGGCATTTTTACCGTGGGCTTCGGGCTGCTTATCTACAGGCTCTTCTACCTACAGGTTATCAATGGCGAGGAATACCAGCGCATGGCGCTCCAGCAGCAGACGCGCTCAATTACATTAGGGGCAAACCGCGGTTCAATCTACGATACGAACGGGAATATTTTAGCCCAAAGCGCGACTGTCTGGAATGTGTGCGTTTCTCCCGCACAGCTCGACATGGAAAGCTTCGACACGGCTGCCGCCGCTTTGGCGGAGATCCTCGATGTGGAAAAATCCTTTATATTGGAACAGGCGGCGGACCGCGGCTCGTATTACAAAAGGATCAAACGGCGGATAGAGCGCGAGCTGATGGATCGGGTAGACGAGTACATAATCCAGAACAAGGTCCCCGGCGTTTTTTTTGAGGAGGACACCCGCCGTTATTATAAATATGGGAGCCTTGCGTCTACACTTCTGGGCTTTACAAATGCCGACAACCAGGGCGCGTATGGCCTTGAAGCGCGCTACGAGAGTATTTTAGCGGGTACCCCCGGTGTGGAGGTTTCCGCCAAGAACGCGCGCGGGCAGGAGATGAGCCGTATGTTCTCCCAGCGGTACGAGGCGCGGGACGGCAACAGCATCGTGCTGACTATAGACGAATCCATCCAGCATTTCTTAGAAAGGCACCTGCACACCGCGGTGGTTGAGCATAACATAAAAGCGCGCGCGTCGGGCATTGTCATGGACGTAAAGACAGGCGCGGTAATCGCAATGGCGACAAAACCCGATTTTGACCCCAACGACCCGTACACGCTCTCCCCTGCCGATCAAAGCATACTTGACGAAGGCTTTGAGCCCGGCACCGAGGAATACCAGAAAAAGCGCACGGAGCTTTGGTACGGCCAGTGGCGCAATAAAGCCATCTCCGACCCGTATGAGCCGGGTTCTGTCTTTAAAATCGTAACGGCGGCGGCGGCGGTGGACAGCCGCAAGGTTTCACTCAACGACCACTTCTATTGCAGCGGCGTGGTGGATGTTTCCGGCGTGGAAATACACTGCTGGCGGCGTACAGGCCACGGCCAGCAGGATTTCACCACGGGGATGCAAAATTCCTGCAACCCTGTGTTTATCGCGCTGGGCCAGCGCATGGGCGGGCCGGCGCTGTTTAACTATATGCAAAACTTCGGGCTGCACAGCCGCACCGGCATAGACCTGCCGGGGGAAGCCAACAGTATTTATATGCCGCTGAACCTCCTTTCAAAGGAAGGCATGGTAGAGCTGTCGTCCACATCCTTCGGGCAGAGTACAAAGCTCACCCCGATCCAGATGATCACGGCGGCTTCGGCGGCGGTCAACGGCGGAAAGCTCATGCAGCCGTATTTGCTCAAGCAGGTACTCGACCCCGCGGGAAATGTTTTAAGCACAACACAGCCTGTCATGCGCCGCCAAGTCATATCGGAGGAGGCTTCCTCGACTGTCCGCGGTCTTGTAGAGGCTGTTGTAGCGGACGGTTCGGGGCGGCATTCCGCGATACCGGGCTTCCGCATCGGCGGCAAAACGGGGACATCGCAAAAGCTTGACCAGGAAGGCGACGAGCATATTTTGTCCTTTGTCGGGTTTGTCCCCATGGAGGACCCGCAATACGCGGTCCTTGTTATGCTCGACGAGCCTTACCTGCCCGGGGAAACCGCATACGGTTCAACAATCGCGGCGCCGGTTGTCGGCGCGATTATAACCGATATGCTCCATTACGCGGGGTACGAGCCGCAGTTTACCGAGCAGCAGCTCGCCGAGCGCGAGGTTTCCGTCCCCGACCTTATGGGCGAAAAACCGCACGAGGCACAGGCAAAGCTCACCTCGCTGAGCTTACAGACCAGGATAATCGGCATGGGCGGCACGGTAATCCGCCAGATACCGCTCAGCCAAAGCGTCATGCCGAAGGGCGGCACGGTGTTCCTCTACACCGATGAGGAGGACCTGCGCGATGATATAATCGTCCCTGTCCTTGTGGGCCTGTCGGCAATGGAGGCCAACAGGCTGCTTACAGACAGCGGGCTGAATGTAAAACTGGAAGGTACAATTTTGGACGGTGTACCGATGGTGGTAACAGAACAATGGCCGCTGCCGGGTACGCAGGCAGGTACGGGCGATATTGTGGTAATTACCTTACAGCAGGCAGATTAGTATTTAGGAGACCCGGGTTATGACACTTTACAAGCTTCTGGACGGCATAGCTTTTGAAAGCGGTGCCGCGGATACCGAAATCGGCGCGATCACCTGTGATTCACGGCAGGTGGAGCGCGGCAGCTTATTCTTCTGCCAAAAGGGCGTGAAGCTTGACGGGCACGACCACGCCGCAAAAGCTTTGGAGATGGGCGCCGCCGCTGTTGTGGCACAGCGCGACCTCGGGATAAAAAATCAGATTATAGTCCCCGATACGCGTGAGGCCTGGGGATACGCCTGTGCCAATTACTTCGGCAATCCCGCAAAAAAGCTGAAGCTGATGGGCGTTACGGGGACAAACGGCAAAACAAGCACAACCTATATCATGAAGCAGATCCTCGAAGCGGCGGGGAAGAAAACCGGGCTGATCGGCACGATCCAAAACGAAATTTCCGACATGATAATCCCCGCAAAGCATACCACGCCCGACCCGTTCCAGCTCCACGCGATGTTCAGCCGTATGCTGGCGGCGGGATGCGAATATGTAGTAATGGAGGTTTCGTCCCACGCGCTGGACCAAAAGCGGCTGGCGGGATGTTATTTTACCGCCGCTGTCTTTACAAACCTTACACAGGACCACTTGGATTATCACGGCACGATGGAAAGCTATTACAACGCGAAAAGGCTGCTGTTCGATATGTGCGGCACCGCGGTAATTAACCTGGACGATGCATACGGCAAAAGGCTTCTCGAAGAAATAAGCTGCCCTGCCCGCACGTTTTCCTGCGGGGACGATGCCGCCGCCGACTTCGCCGCAAAAAATATAAGGTTCACCGCGCGGCAGTCCAGCTATGTAACCTTTCACAACAGCATTTTGCACAAGTCAATCATCCCGATGCCCGGTATGTTCAACGTATCCAACGCGCTTGCCGCAACCGCCGCCTGTGAAGCGGCAGGGATCCCGACAGAAGACATAACGAAAAGCTTGCCGGGATGCCGCGGCGTGCCCGGGCGGATGGAGATACTGGAAACCGACACCCCCTACACCGTCATACGGGAATACGCGCACTCCCCGGACAGCCTGGAGAAAATGCTCACGGCGGTGAAGGCTTTCGCGCCGGCGCGCGTGGTCGTGCTGTTTGGCTGTGCGGGCAACCGCGACAGGACAAAGCGCCCGCAAATGGCAGGGGCCGCCGCAAAGCACGCGGATTTCTGCATCCTAACCTCCGACAACCCGCGCGACGAGGACCCGCAGCGTATCATAGACGACGCGCTCCCCGGGTTCAAGCCCTACCGCACGCCCCATAAAGTCATCGCGGACCGTTACGACGCGATCCGCTGGGCGCTGGAAAACAGCCGCCCGGACGACGTTCTGGTGCTTGCCGGGAAAGGCCACGAGGATTACCAGGTGCTGGATTACGGCACGATCTTCTTTGACGAGAAGGTGATAGTGGCGGAGCTGTTGGCGAAGATTTATGGGGAGAAGTGAAGGTGCCAATATGAACCTCTCCTACCACGACATAGCCCGCGCGGTTGGCGCGGCGTATAACGGCACGGAGGGCACGGCTTCCCGTATTTCCACCGATTCGCGGGACATAACGCCGGGCTGTGTGTTTATCGCGCTGGAGGGCGAGCGCTTTGACGGGCATGACTACGCCGCAAAAGCGCTTGAGCTGGGCGCGGCGCTCGCCGTTGTTTCAAAACCCGTAAACGCCCCGCCGGAGCGGCTCATTTGCGTCCCGGACACCCGCTGCGCCTTGCTTGATATCGCGCATCTGCATCGGATGGGACTGGACGTTAAAGTAGTCGGGATTACAGGCAGCGTCGGCAAAACTACAACGAAGGAATTTACCGCCTGTGTGCTGGAAGCCGGTTTCAACACGCTGAAAACTGAGCAGAATTTAAATAATGAGGTCGGGCTTTCCCATACGCTTTTCCGCCTGGATTCAATGCATAGGGCGGCTGTGCTGGAAATCGCGATGGACGGCCCCGGGCAGATCGCGCCGCTGAGCCGCGCCGCCGCGCCGCATATCGCAGTCGTGACAAAAATCGGCGTGACGCATCTTGAAAAAATGGGGACGCGGGAAAACATCCGCGATGAAAAGCTTTCGATCCGCGCGGGGCTGGCGGACGGCGGTGTTTTGATCCTAAACGGCGACGACCCGCTCCTGCGCGGTTTTAAGGACGCGCGGCTTAAAATCATCACCTATGGGCTTGAAAACGAAAGCTGTGATGTATACGGCACGGGGCTTCATGAAGCTTCATCCGGCACAGCGTTCCGGATTCATTATCGTGGTGGGATTTATGACGCGCACATCCCCGCTTTGGGGGGGCATAACGCTTCAAACGCGCTTGCGGCTTTCGCGGCGGGGGTTTCGGCGGGTATCAGCCCGCAAAACGCCGCCCGCGCACTGGGCGCCTATTCACCCGCCGGGATGCGCCAGCGCCGCCGTGAACACGCGGGTTTTACCGTTATAGAGGACTGCTACAACGCCGGTCCCGATTCTATGGAGGCCGCGCTGAAAACACTGGCGGGTATGCGGTGCCGAGGCGCGGGGAAAAAGATCGCGGTGCTTTCCGATATGCTTGAGCTTGGCCCGGACGAAGAAAAATTCCACGCGGACATCGGCGTACTGGCGGCAAAGCTCGGCATTGACTATCTGCTGTGTACGGGGAAATTATCGGCGGCATATGCCGAAGGCGCAAAAAAAGCCGGGATGAAAAACGCGCTTCACTTTTCCGAAAAGGATGAGCTGTTCGGTTATCTGAAAGGCATCCTAAACACGGGCAGTATCGTATGGTTTAAAGCCAGCCGCGGCATGAAGCTGGAAACCGTGATGGAAAGATTGTATAACGAGATTTAAATATAGAAAGGGCGGATGGTTGCAATGGCGGATATGCCTATGGTTGCTTCGGCTGTGATCGGCTTTGGGATAACGGCGGTACTCGGTATCTGGCTGGTGCCGCTGCTGCGCAAGCTCAAATACGGGCAGACGATTTTAGATATCGGCCCGTCATGGCATAAACATAAGCAGGGCATCCCGACAATGGGCGGGATTATGCTCGTTGGCGGAATTGCGGCGGGGATAATAGCCGGGCTGGCAATCATCGAAGGGTCGGACACGCCGCTTTCGCAGGTTGACCTCATGCGTGTGGTTATGGGGATATTGATGGCGGCGGCATTCGGGCTGATCGGCTTCACGGACGATTATATCAAGGTCGCGAAAAAGCGCAACCTCGGGCTTACCGCAAGGCAGAAGCTTATGGGTATGTTCGTGGTGGCGGGGCTGTATTTGCTGGGGCTTTATGTCGCGGGGGATACTTCTACAATCGTGTTTGTGCCTTTTCTCGGTCAGTGGGATTTTGGGCTGTTTTATTATCCCGCCGCGATGCTCGGGATCGTGTTTATGGTCAATGTGGTAAACTTTAATGACGGTGTAGACGGGCTTTGCTCGTCCGTGACATTCGTGGTCTGCATGGGGGTCATGGCGCTTTCCGCGCTCCTGCATTTTTCGGGGATGAGTATGTTTGCGGCGGCTGTTGCGGGCGGGTGCCTGGGGTTCCTTGTATGGAATTACAACCCCGCGAAAATTTTCATGGGGGACACGGGCTCGTTCTTTTTGGGCGGCTGTGTGGTCGCAATGGGCTTTGGCCTGGGGCTTCCGGTATACCTGGGATTATTGGGCATAATATACATTATTGAAGGCGTAAGCGTGATGATCCAAATGATGTATTTTAAAGCGACGCGCCGCCTGACAGGCACGCCGAAGCGATTATTTAAGATGACGCCGATCCATCATCATTATGAGATGCTGGGCTGGAGCGAGGGCAAGATCGTCGCTGTGTTTTCGGCCGTGCAGCTTTTGTTCTGCGGGCTGGCGGTTTATGCAGCTATGAGGCTCTGAGTGATGACTTTGTCATCACTCCTTATGGGGGGTATCCAATACCCCCCATATTCCCCCCGGTTCCGCGCCCGTTGCGCGGGTTAAGGAAACCTTCGGCGAAATGAATTCGCCTTCGGGGAATTACGAACACCGTAATTTTTTGCTTTGTCTACACTCTGAGGCTCTAATCAAGGAAAGATAAGGGGGCGGCGTTTTGACATACGCGCAAGGGCAGCAGGAGGGGCGCAAACGTATACGGCTTGGGCTGTTTAATTTTAAAGAAGGCGGCATGGATCTGACCTTCCTGATACTTGTGTTCCTTTTGCTTACAATCGGGCTTGTTATGCTTTTTTCCGCAAGCTACGCCGATGCTTTTGTAAGGCGGGGCGGCGACAGCTTTTATTTTATATCGCGACAGCTTATTTTCGCGGTGATCGGGATTGTCGCGATGCTCGCAATCTCCACCTTTAATTATAAAGTGCTGGAGCGGTTCGCGTATCTTATTTTAGCAATAACGGTCTTTCTGCTTATTGTGGTTGTGCTGTATGGATTTGTCGTAGGCGGCGGGCGCTCACGCAGGTGGATTGATTTGGGCTTCATAACCTTCCAACCGTCGGAGATTGCGAAATTCGCCTTGGTGATACTTTTTGCCCGGATGATAAACGCAAACTACGATCAAATGCATACATTCCGCCGCGGTATCTTTCCGTTTCTTATGGCGATGGGACTGCTGGCGGGGCTGATGATGCTTCAGCCGCATCTTTCCGGCACGCTGATAATCCTGTCCATCGGCGCGATCATGATGGTTATCGGCGGCGCAAACTTAAAATGGTTCGGGCTGGCGGCAATCGCGGGGGCTGTGCTGCTGGGTTTGGTTGTAATGATCCCCGGCGTTATCAGCTACGCCACGGTGCGCATAGAATATTGGCAGCACCCGGAGCTGGACCCGCGCGGACACGGTTTTCAGATTTTGCAGTCACTTTACGCGATCGGGTCGGGCGGGCTGATGGGGACGGGCATCGGGATGTCCCGCCAGAAATATCTCTACTTGCCCGAGCCCCAAAACGATTACATCTTTTCGATAGTCGCGGAGGAGCTTGGTTTTGTCGGCGCATCGCTGATTTTGCTGCTGTTCGCGCTGCTGGTATGGCGCGGCTTTGTCATCGCGATGCGGTGCCGCGACCGCTTCGGCTCACTGGTTGCGGTGGGGCTGACAACGCAGGTGGGCATCCAGACGCTGCTGAACATAATGGTTGTGACAAACACAATCCCAAGCACAGGCATCTCCCTGCCGTTTTTCTCATATGGCGGCACGGCGCTGTGTATGCTGCTGGCGCAGATGGGCGTGGTGCTTTCGATATCGCGCCAGACGACGATGGAGAAGGCGTAGGGGGTTCGGATTATTTATTTTAGCGGGGGCTTTAAGATGAAGGATTATACAATAAGGGAAGCAACCATTGAGGATTTAATAGATGCCGCAGCTCTCATTTGGGAAGTATTCATTGAATTTGAAGGCACGGATTATTCCGAAGAAGGGTTAACATTCTTTAAAAGCGGATTAAAATACGAAACCATGAAAGACCGCTTGCTTAAGGATGGGCAAAAAATGTGGCTCTGCTGCGACGGAGATAGAATAATAGGTGTAATCAGAGCCAGACAGCCTTGCCATATAAACTTGCTGTTTGTGAAAAAAGAATACCATAGAAAAGGCATAGCCCGTGCCTTATTTGGTGTAATGAAAGAACATTATAAACAAGCAGGTTCGTATTCCGAAGTTACTGTAAATTCATCCCGTTACGCAGTTGAAGCTTATCGCAGATTAGGGTTTGTTGAAACTGATACAGAACAGATGAGCGATGGTATTCGTTATACACCTATGGAGTACATCATATAATCATTCTACTGCTGCCGTATCCGGCATCCATTCACAATGCTATTTTTATTAGAAATGAAATAACACAAAAATAACCGGAGAGCATAAACCATAGCGGGGGTGAAAAGAGCTTGAAGTTTGAATGGGATAAAAAGAAAAATGAAATTAACATAGCAAAGCATAAGGTATCTTTTGAAGATGCGGAAAGCGTTTTTCAAGATAGCTTTGCTGTTTATCTTGATGACGATGAACATTCAGATGATGAAGAGCGCTTTATTATAATCGGGATATCGGATACCCTTTACCGAGAGCTTTATGTTTGTTATTGTCTTCGGGGTAAAGAAAACGAAATAACCCGAATAATATCAGCGCGAAAAGCAAGCAGACAGGAAATCATACTATATCGGGAGGGTTTAAAATGATGAGAGAATTAACCGCCGAAGATTTTAAGAGGGCAAAGAAAAACCCGTTTTATGAGAAATTAATCAAGGAAGTTGTAGTGCCTGTCCGCCGTGAGGATTATGCAATATTTGAAGAAATTGCAAAGATGAACGACGAAACACCTGAATCAGTTATGAAACGCTGTTTGAAAATGGCGGCAAAAGAATTACAAGAACACGACTGATAGAAAAGTGATAAGCGGAGAAATCAATATGAAAATTCTATTCGCCTGCGGCGGAAGCGGCGGCCATATATACCCGGCGCTTGGCATTGCCGACACAATAAAAAAACAGCACAAACACGCCGAGATACTCTTCGCCGGGAACCCGGACGGTATGGAGGCGCGCCTTGTGCCGGAGGCGGGCTATGCCTTCGCACCAATCCGCGTGCAGGGCTTCCCGCGGCGACTGAGCCTTGAAAATATAAAGCGTAATATACGGGCGGCGGCGCTGCTGCTGAAATCCGGCGCGGCGGCGCGGAAGATTGTGTCCGGCTTCTGCCCCGATGTGGTGGTCGGCACCGGCGGGTATGTCAGCGGACCGATTCTGCGCGCGGCGGCAAAATTAGGCTTTAAAACCGTCACGCATGAATCAAACGCGTTCCCCGGTGTTACGACAAAGCTTCTCGCGCGGTATGTAGATAAAGTTTTGCTGTCCGTGGAGGAAGCAAAACAGCACCTCCCGCAAAATCGGGAATATATCGTCACCGGCACGCCGATCCGCCAGGAGATTTTATTCATAGACCGCGCACAGGCACGCAAAAAGCTTGGCGTAGGCAGCCGTTTGTGCCTGCTGTCCATCGGCGGGAGCTTGGGCGCCGCGCCTGTAAACGAAGCTGTCGCCGGTGTGATGGGGCATTTTCAGGGGCGTGGGGTTTTGCATCACATACACGCCACCGGGGAAAGGGGCTGGGCATCGTTCCAATCCCTGCTTGAGAAAAACGGCGTAGCCCCCGGTGACGCGCACATGGATATACGGGAGTACATTTACGATATGCAGGACTGCCTTGTAGCCGCCGACCTTGCGATAACAAGATGCGGCGCGGTCACTTTGGCGGAGCTTCAGTGTACGGGCAAGCCCTCAATTTTGATCCCGTCGCCGTATCTCGCGGAAAACCACCAATATCACAATGCCATGGTCCTTGCAAACAAAAACGCCGCGATTGTCATTGAAGAAAAAGATTTGAGCGCGGAAAAGCTCTGCCGCCTTATCGAAGAGCTTGCAAATGACCCCGACGAGCTTGCCAACTTAGGCAAAAACGCCGCTTCCCTAGCGGTTATAGACGCCAACCGCCGCATCTGTGATGAGATTTACGATTTAATCGGGAAGTGACAAACCGGCATTAACTAATTTTTCCTGTGTATCATTGCCGGCGCCTCTGACAATACTTTTAATAGAGATGTATTACATCATCTTTAAAGGGGCGCCTGTATGATTAACAAAGTCGAGATCTGCGGTGTGAACACCGCCAAGCTGAAAGTGCTTAAGGAAGCGGAAAAAGTGGAGCTTCTAAAAAAATATAAGGCGGGCGACCGGTCCGCCAGGACAGCGCTTGTCAACGGGAACCTGCGCCTTGTCCTCAGTGTCGTGCAAAAATTCACCAACCGCGGTGAGAATTTGGACGACCTTTTTCAGGTCGGCTGTATCGGGCTTATTAAATCTATCGACAATTTTGACATAAGCCAGAACGTGCGGTTTTCTACGTACGCAGTCCCGATGGATGTACAAAGGGGAAACAAGCAAAAAATTACACAAAAAACATCATCGCAATACGGTACACGATAAAAGCCGCCGCCCACGCGATTACGCATTGCAGTAAAACCACCCGCGCGGCTGAAACCGCCGAGCCCAACTCCCTGCGCATTGCCGCAACCGCCGCGATGCATGGTGTGTAAAGCAATGTGAAGACAAGAAAACCAAGCGCGGCAGGCGGCGTGAAGATTCCGCCAAGGGCGTCCGGCAAAGCGGATACGGCATTGCCTGTAAGCACAGCCAGCGTGCTGACCACCGCCTCCTTTGCCGCAAAGCCTGTGATCAGCGCTGTTGCCGCGCGCCATTCCCCGAAGCCCAGCGGCGCAAACAGCGGCGCGATGAACCGCCCGAGCGTCCCGAGAAGGCTGAAAGCGCTGTCCTCCACCATCACAAACTGATAATTGAATGAGCCTAAAAACCAAATAACAACCGAGGCGAGCAGGATAACCGTACACGCCCGACGGATAAAATCCCACGCCTTGTCCCGCATTAACATTAGCACGCTTTTTACTGAGGGCATCCGGTAGCCGGGCAGTTCAATCATGAAGGGGGAAAGGTTTTCGCGCGGTGTGAATTTGTTAAGGGCCGCCCCGCATAAAAGCCCCGCTGCCATGCCGAAAATATACAGCAAGATCATCACCGCGGCCCTGTTTTGGCGGAAGAAAGCGGCGGTGAATACGGCATATATCGGAAGCTTTGCGCTGCAGCTCATAAAAGGCGTGAGCAAAATAGCCATCTTACGCTCACGCTCCGTGGGGATCGTCCGCGCCGCCATAACAGCAGGGACGGTACAGCCAAAGCCGATTAGCATCGGCACAAAGCTCCTGCCCGAAAGCCCGATCCCGCGAAGGAGCTTGTCCGTTACGAAAGCCACACGAGCCATGTAGCCGCTGTCCTCCATGACCGAGAGGAAGAAAAACAGCGTGAGGACAACCGGCAGGAAGCCAAGCACCGTGCCAACCCCCGAAAATACGCCGTCTGTCAGCAAAGAGCGCAGGGCGGGGTTTAGGCCGAAATCCGCAAGCGCACGGTCAATCCCTAGCGCAAGCGCGGAGATCCCGCCGCCCAGCAAATTACTGAGCGGTACACCGATTACGGCAAAGGTCATAAAAAACACAAAAAACATAATAATAAAAAAGACCGGCAGGGCGAGTATTTTATGCGTGAGCAGCCTATCGGCGCGGATGCTTCTCTCCTGCCCTTTGCTGTAAACCGGCTTTTTTACGGTACGCGCGCATATTTCCTCGATAAACGAATAGCGCATATCGGCGAGGGCGGCGCTGCGGTCAAGCCCGGTTTCGTGCTCCATCAACGCGGCCGCACGGCTGACCGCGCCAAGCTCACCCGCGTTTAACGCAAGCGCTTTTTCCATGGGGCCGTCGCCCTCCGCAAGCCTTGCGGCGGCGAAACGGGACGGGATATTTGCTATTGCGGCGCGGCTTTCCACCGTCCCGGCGATAGAGTGGATACACCTTAGGCAAGCCCCGCCGCAAAAATCCAGCCGCTTGGGCAAACGCTTCCCCGCCGCCGCACTGACCGCCGCCGCCATAAGCTGGTCAAGCCCTTCGCGCTTGGCGGCGCTGATTGGCACGACCGTCACACCGAGTTCCTCACTAAGCCGCTTCGCCGCAATCCGCCCCCCATTACCGCGCACGGCATCCATCATATTCAGCGCAATGACCATGGGTTTGCCAAGCTCAATCAACTGTAGGGTTAAGTAAAGGTTGCGCTCGATATTCGTTGCGTCAACTATGTTGATGATCGCGTCGGGCGCGGCGTTAAGGATGAAATCCCGCGCGGCTTTTTCTTCGGGGGAATAAGGCCGCAAGGAATATACACCGGGCAGGTCAACCGCGGTAACGCCTTTATATCCCCTTACAATGCCGCTTTTGCGCTCCACTGTCACACCGGGGAAGTTGCCGACGTGCTGGTTCGCGCCCGTAAGCCGGTTGAAGAGCGTTGTTTTGCCGCTGTTTTGGTTCCCCGCCAATGCTAAAATCATCTCGCTGTCCCCTTTAAAGCATATCTACAAGGATATTTTTTGCGTCCTCCAGGCGGATTGAAAGCTCATAGCCGCGCAGGTGCAGTTCAATCGGGTCGCCCATTGGGGCGGTTTTTCGCACCATGACTGTGACGCCCGGGGTGATCCCCATATCGAGCAGGCGGAAGCGCACCGCCCCCTCCCCGCCGACCGTTGTGACCCGCGCGCTTGCCCCGATTGGGAGCAGGTCAAGCGTCATAGCCTCAGCCCCTTTTTTCTGTTCTTGTAAAACAAGCCCGAAAGTGATACAATCATATTTATAAACTAAAAGCAAAGGAGAACGGCAATGAAACATTCTTTCGTGCCAACCGGCGTATGTTCCAAGCTCATCGACCTGGACATTGAGGATGGTGTTGTGCGAAAAATCGTTTTTCATGGCGGGTGCAGCGGTAATTTACAGGGCATCGCCGCGCTTGTAGAGGGGCAGAGGGTCGAAGATGTAAAGAAGCGCCTCAAGGGCATCAACTGCGGCGGTAAGGGGACATCCTGCCCGGATCAGCTCGCGAAGGCAATAGAAGCGGCGATTGACGCCGGTTAAACAGCAGAGGGGAAAACGGCAATGAAGCTGGTTTCGTGGAACGTGAACGGCCTTCGCGCCTGTCTGCTCAAGGGGTTTATGGAGAGCTTCCTCGCGCTGGATGCCGATATCTTCTGCTTGCAGGAAACAAAGATGGAGCGCGGGCAAGCCCAAATTATCCTGCCCGGCTACAGTGAATACTGGCTGAGCGCGGAGAAAAAGGGCTACTCCGGCACAGCGGTGTTCACGCGGGAAAAAGCACTGTCGGAGGCTTACGGCATCGGCATACCCGAACATGACCGCGAGGGCCGCGTAATCACGCTGGAGTATCCCGGCTTCTTTCTTGTAAACTGCTACACGCCCAACTCGCAGAGGGGGCTTGCGCGGCTGGGATACCGCATGGAATGGGAAGACGCAATGCGCGGGTATCTGCAAAATCTGGATGAAAAAAAGCCCGTGATACTTTGCGGCGACTTGAACGTCGCACACAATGAGATCGATATAAAAAACGCGAGGTCAAACCGCCGCAACGCCGGGTTCACGGACGAGGAGCGCGGCAAGCTGACGCAGCTTCTGGACGCGGGTTTTACGGATACCTTCCGTGCTATGTACCCCGACCGCAAAGACGCCTACACCTGGTGGTCGTACATGGGGCAGGCGCGCGCCAAAAACGTGGGCTGGCGCATTGATTATTTTGTGGTGTCTAATCGGTTGCACGACCGTATTGAAGACGCGGCAATCCATCCCGATATTTTCGGCAGCGACCACTGCCCGGTGGAGCTTGTTTTAAAAAGATAGCCCTCCCGATATCTTCAATCGAATTATACTGCCGCCGCACGGATTTTTTTGTCAACCCCTGTTGACATTTTATATGATTTCTCATATAATGAACCAGTGCCGTAACCGCGGCGCCATAGCCAAGGGGTAAGGCAGAGGTCTGCAAAACCTTTATCCCCGGTTCGAATCCGGGTGGCGCCTCTTTTCTCAAGCGCTCCCAAAATTGGGGGCGCTTGTTTATTGGATTTACAACCAAACGCAACGCCGCACAAATAATTCCTACTATATATTTAACCGCGCAAATAACGGCGGCAAGAAACTGAAAGCAGGTGCATTTATGAAAACAAAACGTATAGTAATATCGGTCCTCGTATTATCCCTTGTATTTATTTTGACCTCATGCAGCAGCGGCAGCAGCCGCAGCGGGGGCGCGGACAGCTTCTCCATGAATCAGACAGCGGCGGCGGCACCGCGTATGTCGGCGATGGGGGACATTGCGTATAACGAAGCCGCGGCTGAGCGGGAAATGATCGCGTATGATGACGCGGACATGGGCGGCGGTTTTATAGCCGGTGTCTTGCCCGAGATCCCCGAGGCGGATACGATGCCCGCGCCATCTTACGCAAGCAGGATGATTATTACAACTTGGGATATCCAAATGCAGACGATGGAGTTTGAACAAGGGCTGACGGATATCAGGGAAATAGTGGACAGGTTCGGCGGGTTCATCTCCGATTCATATGTACAGGGCGATTCACTCCTCGATAAAGGGAGCGGGCGGCGCCACGCAAGGTTCACGGCGCGTATCCCGTCCGGACGGTTGGATGAGTTTGTCGGCGGGATAGGCGGTTTGTTCCATATCACAAGCCAGCAGGAAACCGGGCGGGATATCACGGATTCCTACTACGACAATGAATCCCGCCTGGCATCCCTGCGCATACAGGAGCGCTGGCTGCTCGATATGATGGAGAGCGCCGAGGAGCTTCAATACCTAATCGAGATCAGGCGGGAGCTTTCCAGCGTGCAGTATCAGCTCGACAGCCATATGTCGTCAAAGCTGCGCATGGAAAACGATGTTGCAATGTCCACGGTAATTTTAAGCATCAATGAGGTACAAGAATATACCGAGCGCAAGCCGCTGTCCTTCGGTGAACGCATATTTAGCGCCATTAACGGCTCTATGCGCTCATTTGGGGTTTTCCTGCAGAACGCGATAATCGCTTTTATCTGGTCGGCACCGTTCCTGCTTCTCCTGGGGCTGATGATGGTTATAATCATCTTTGTTATACTGCCCGGGTCGAGGAAGCGGCGCGGTAAAAAGCTTTCGGGAAATACCCCCGCCGTAAACGCAAAAGATGAAACAAAGGACAGCACTGAGGAAGGCAAGTAGCTTATGCAGGAAATCACGGGATGCATCCGTAAGGCGGCGGCGCAGTATAAAATGATCTCCCCCGGCGATAAAATAGCGGTGGGCGTAAGCGGCGGCAAGGATTCCATGGCGCTGCTGGCCGGGCTGGCAAAGCTTCGGGAATTCTCAGACATACCGTTTGAGGTTATGGGCATCACGGTTGACCCGCGCTTCGGCGGCATAGATACGGACTACAGCGCGGTCGAAAGCTGGTGCAGTGGGCGCGGCATCGCGTATATAATCCGCCGAAGCGAGCTTGGCACGATAATTTTTGAGGAGCGCAAGGAAAAGAACCCATGCAGCCTTTGCGCCAGGATGCGCCGAGGAATGCTCCACGACATGGCCAAAGAGCATGGCTGTAATAAACTGGCGCTCGGGCATAACTGCGACGACGCGGTGGAAACCCTGCTTATGAATTTATGCTACGAGGGCAGAATTGCCTGCTTCCAGCCCGTGACATGGCTTTCCCGCAAAGAGCTTACTGTCATCCGCCCGCTGATTTTTATGCGGGAGCGCGATGTGCGCAACGCCGTCGCGCGGGAGGGCATCCCCATTGTAAAAAGCGCCTGCCCCGCAGACACAGGCACCTCCCGCCAGGATATGAAGCAGTGGCTGGAGGTGCTTGAGAAAACGAAATTCCCGGGGCTGCGCAAAAAGGTTTTCGGCGCGATGCTGCGCGGGCATATCAGTAACTGGTAAGTTTTTTGGAGGGCATGAGCTTGGACTACACATCCCTGAAGCGGCGCGCGCTGGAGCGTTATTTTCACAAAATGAACGCGGAGCAAAAACGCGCGGTGTTCCATACGGACGGCCCGCTTCTTGTTTTAGCGGGAGCTGGGAGCGGCAAAACGACCGTGCTGATCGGCAGGGCCGAGAATATGGTGCGCTTTGGCTGTGCGTACCACAGCGCGCGTGTGCCGCAAAATATCGGCGGTGAGGGGCTTAACGCACTGCGTGAATACGCGGAAAACGGCACGGGCGATGAAAACGAAATCGCCGCGCTCATCGCCGACAGCCCTGTAAAGCCATGGAATATCCTGGCGATAACATTTACAAACAAGGCCGCCGGGGAGCTGAAATCCCGCCTGGAGGAACGCCTTGGAGCTGTTGCAAGGGATATCCACGCTTCCACCTTCCACTCGCTGTGCGTCAGGATACTGCGCAGGGAAGCCGAGGCAATCGGCTACGACAGAAGCTTCACGATTTACGATACCGATGACTGCCTGCGCGTTGTCAAGGACGGGCTGCGCGAAAACAGGATCGACGATAAGCTTTTACCGGCAAGGGCAGCGCTCACCGCAATCAGCCGCGCGAAGGACACGATGACAGATCCCGATGAGTTTGCGGCTAAAACACAGGGCGACTACCGCCTTTCGCAGGTCGCGAAAGTTTACAAATACTATCAAAACGTATTAAAAGCCGCAAACGCCATGGACTTCGACGACCTCATCTGCAACACTGTCAGGGTTTTTGAAAAGCATCCGCAGGCGCTGGATTATTACCGCGGGCGCTTTCGGTACATAATGGTGGACGAGTACCAGGACACAAACCAAGTGCAGTACCGCCTGGTGAGCTTGCTTGCGGGCGGGCATAAAAACCTCTGCGTGGTCGGGGACGACGACCAGAGCATCTATAAATTCAGGGGCGCGACGATCGAGAATATCTTGAGCTTCGAGGAGCAGTTCAGCGGCGCGGCGGTCATCAGGCTCGAACAAAACTACCGCTCCACCCAAAACATCCTCACCGCCGCCAACAGCGTCATTGCCAACAATACATCGCGGAAAGGCAAAAACCTCTGGACAAGCGGGGAAAGCGGCGATAAGCTGAAAATTATCCGCGCCGCGGACGAAACAGAGGAAGCCCGCGCCGTGGTTGAAGCTGTTTTGCGAGGTGTAAAGGGCGGCGGCAGGTTTTCCGGCAATGCCGTGCTTTACCGCATGAACGCGCAGTCTAACGCTTTGGAACGTGCTTTTGCCAAAAGCGGGATGCCGTACCGTATTGTAGGCGGCCTGCGATTTTATGAGCGAAAAGAAATCAAGGATATTTTGGCGTACCTAAGTGTAATCGAAAACCCGGGCGACAGCCTGCGCCTGTTTAGGGTTATCAACGAACCGAAGCGCGGGATCGGCGGCTCGACCGTTGATACTGTTCTGGACATCGCGCAGAATATCGGCGAAACGCCTTACTACGTCGTATGCCATGCCGATGAATACGCGCCGCTCTCCCGCAAAGCCGCGCCGCTTTTGGAGTTCGGGCGGATGATGGAAGGGCTGCGGGCATACTATGGGGAGTATGGGCTGGACGGCCTACTCGATGTGCTGTTTGAGCGGACAGGCTATATGCGCTTTTTGGAGGCGCAGGGCTTTGAGGGGATAACGCGGATCGAGAATATAACGGAGCTAAAATCCAACATTTTAAAATACACGCAGGAAAACGAGGAAGCCTCACTCGGCGGCTTTCTGGAGGAAATCGCGCTCTATACCGATATCGACAACTACGACCAAGGCGCGGACGCCATCGCGCTAATGACCGTACACGCCGCAAAAGGGTTGGAATTCGACAATGTATTCATCGCCGGGATGGAGGAAGGCATATTCCCCGGTCGGGCTTCAACAATGCGCCCCGACGAAATTGAGGAGGAGAGAAGGCTCGCGTATGTGGCGATAACCCGCGCAAAGCGTGAGCTTACAATCCTAAGTGCGGAGCGGCGCACGCTCTTCGGGCAAACGGCATACGGAAGGCCGTCCCGCTTTCTGGGCGAAATACCCGTGGAACTGACACAGCAGCAAAACCTAACCGCAGCAAAGCAGCCGCCCGCCGTAAAAATCCCGGCGAAAACTGCAAATATACACAAGACAGGAAACATTGGAGCCGCCCCGACGGCGCAAATAAATTTCGCTGACGGCGATTTGGTGCGGCACAAGGTTTTCGGCGAGGGCGTAGTGCTTTCGTCAAGGCAGATGGGCGGGGATATTCTAATAGAAGTAAACTTCGGCGGCGGGTTTGGCATAAAAAAACTTATGGCGAATTTCGCGCGGTTGGAGAAAGCGCAGCCGTAAATTCACAGAGAGGATCGGCGTTTTATGATTGACGTAAACCTGCTCGGGAGCGGCGGGATGGTCCCATTGCCGTGGCGAAAGCTTACATCCTTGCTTGTTCGGTATGAAGGCACCGGTGTCCTGCTGGATTGCGGGGAAGGCACGCAGGTCGCAATACGCGAGGCGGGCAGGGGCTTCCGCAGTATAGGAGTGATCCTGCTGACGCATTTCCATGCCGACCATACCGCGGGGCTTCCGGGCTTGCTGCTGACAATCGGCAACTCCGGGAGGACCGAGCCTGTAATTATTGCGGGTCCCAAGAATGTAGGCAAGGTTGTGGACTGCCTTCGCGTAATCGCGGCGCATCTGCCGTATGAAATCCGCTATATCGAAATTCCCGATTGCGGCGGGGATTTTCTCAGCATAGGCGACCTTCGCCTGTCCGCTTGCCCGGTGGAGCATTGGGTCACCTGCTTCGCGTATCGGTTCGACCTTCCGAGGCAGGGGCGCTTTCAGCCGGAGAAGGCACAGGCGCTGGGCATCCCCGTAAGGCAGTGGAAAGTTTTGCAAGGCGGCGGAGAAGTGGAGGTGCAGGGCAAAACAATCCCCCCGGGGGAGGTCCTCGGCCCCCCGCGCAAAGGCGTTTCGCTCTGCTACGCGACGGACCTGCGGCCTTCGTCAAAGCTGGCGGATTTCGCGAAAGGCGCCGACCTGTTCATCTGTGAAGGTATGTACGGCAGCGACGAGTACCGCGATAAGGCGCAGGAACACCGCCACTGCCTTTTTTCCGAAGCGGCACGGATGGCGAAAGGCGCGGGCGCGCGGGAGTTATGGCTTACCCATTTCAGCCCTGCGCTGCCGAACCCGCGGGATTTCATCCAAAGCGCGGCGGATATCTTCCCCAATGTTTTTGTTGATAAAAAAGAAACGGTTTTGAGGTTTGAGACATAAAACAGTTGACATTAGCGCTGTATCATGATATTATACCGTCAAAGTGATATATACCCGTGGGGGAGTAGTTTGCGCGGCTGACGCGCGGCAAGTCAACAACCGGTCGGCTTTCGGCCTGGCTTTGCCTTAAAAAACGAGACCCATGTGCGGTTTTCAGCCGCACATGGGTTTTTTGTTCGCAGAGAAAGAAGGGTATGCATGAACACAGAATTCTACAACAAAAGCATAGAGCAGTCACTGCGGGAGCTGGGTTCGGACATAGAGTCCGGGCTTACCTCCGAACAGGCGCAAAAGCGGCTGGAAACCCACGGCCCCAACCGCCTGCGCGGGGAGAAAAAAAAGCCCCTGCTGCTGCGGATTTTTGAGCAATTTAAAGATTTCCTCGTTATAATCCTGATAATCGCGGCGGTAATTTCCATGCTGGTGGGCGACGGCGTAAAGGACGCTGTAATCATCATCGGCAT
>Ga0099364_10002464_pt1 | contig 29466 bp, 22 predicted proteins | sample TergutTh196P3_FD_73070 | JGI IMG/M metagenome (GOLD analysis project Ga0099364, IMG submission 73070) | Microcerotermes parvus P3 segment gut microbial communities from Pointe-Noire, Republic of the Congo - Th196 P3 | ecosystem: Host-associated > Arthropoda: Insects > Digestive system > Gut ...
TTTTGAGGTATCACGAAGGGTTTGCCCGCCCAGTTGCCTCTGTAAGAGGCTTCTTCAAGAAGTATTGCCGCCTCGGCCTCAGAGCTTGTATAGGCTCTGAGCCCGAGAATGGCGCTTATACCGTCAAATATACGTCCCATGCCGCAGGACGGCGGGCAATTGATCTTTTTATCTAACATCTCAAGGAGGGCGGCCGTTTGGGGATTTTCTTCAAACAGCCGCGAGGTAGCGCCGCAGGAATGTATCAGCGAAAGGCCTATCCGCCATACATCTTTAATCGCTTTTTCGCCGCCAGGTAATGGGAAATCGGAAAAATGGGCGGCGCGCGTAAATTCTTCCCCTTCAACGATGAGAAACTCGCTGCCCCATAGAACGCCGTCAAGACCGTACCCTGTGCCGTCAAAAATTATACCCATGACAGGACCTTCCAATTTGTACTCCTCTATGACAGAGGCGGCGTGCGCATGATGATGTTGAACCCTGAGCCGCTCTGCGCCGCCTGCAATGGCAAGTTCATCGCACAATTGCGTAGTCATATACGCGGGATGAGCGTCAGAGACTATTATGCCGGGTCTTATGTCAAAAACACGCATATAATAGGCAAGAGTTTCTTTGAAGACATCCTGCGTAGCCGGGTGTTCCATATCTCCAAGGTGCTGGCTTACAATAGTAAAATCCTTTCCTGTGAGGGCAAAAGTATTCTTGATATCCCCGCCTGATGCGAGAATAGACACGGAAGATGTTTCGGATTGAAACGGGCTGGGAACATATCCTCTTGAGCGCCTCACAAATAATGGAATATCGTTATCGACATAGAGAACGCTGTCGTCATTTTGAGCAATAATGTCGCGATTATAAGAAACTATATAGTCGGCTATACCGATAAACCCGCCGGCGGCAACATCATCGCTGTAAATAATCGGCTCTTCGGCAATATTGCCGCTTGTCATTACAAGAACCATTTTCGGGTCGATCTCAAACAGCAAGTGCTGAAACGGTAAATATGGCAGCATTACCCCAACAGTACTTATCTGGGGTGCGACATATTGACTTAGAACACCCTTAGTTTTGAGCAAAACGATGGGGCGTTCCTTTGATATAAGCAGTTCTTCTTCTTTGGGAGAAATTACGGCTATTTCGCGCGCCGCCGAAACAGAAGCAGCCATGACTGCGAAAGGTTTGAAGGCTCTGTGCTTGCGGCGGCGCAGCAGCGATACGGCCGCATCAGACGCGGCATCGCAGGCAAGCAGGTAACCGCCCAGCCCCTTCATGGCGATAATTTTATTTTGCTTAATCAGATCAACAAAACGCAAGGCAATCTCATCTGTGCCTTGCAATGTTTCGCCACCGCCAATTGATTTCAGTGTAAGCGAGGGCCCGCAAGAAGGACAAGCAAGGGGTTGGACATGAAAGCGGCGATCGGCCGGCTCTGAGTATTCGCCGGCACAGAGCCTGCACATGTTAAAATCCTTCATTGAGGTACTGCGTCTGTCATAGGGGATATCTCTGACTATGCTAAACCTTGGGCCGCAGTTTATACATGTAATAAAAGGATAATGATAACGGCGGTCGGCCGGATCAAAAAATTCTTTCAGACAGTCATCGCATACTGCCATATCGGGCGAGAAAAAAACGCTGCGATAATCGCTATAACTGCTCTCTCTTATGAAAAAACCGACTGCCTCGGAAGGCGGCGCGTCCGTGACAACAATTTCGGTTATGTGCGCAAGCGCCGGCGCTTGAACGCTTATCGCATTCAAAAACTGTGTCAGCGCCGCTTCCTCGCCATGAACCTCGATATAAACGCCTTCCGTGTCGTTCAAAACGAAACCGCTTATGTCGAATTTTTTGGCAAGATTGAAGACAAAGGGCCTGAAACCGACCCCCTGCACTATTCCTTTTACCCTGATTTTTTTGTGGGATTTCATAATGCAAAAACTTATCAGAGAAGCGTGAGGTCAAGAAACTTTTAAATAGTATGCATCATATGCATAAATTTTATAGTCACAAATTGAATTTTCAGGTTACATAACATTTCAGACATTTGCCTGAACCGAATTGTATTTTGTGATATAATGGGCGGCAGGTTGCCGCCCCTACGTACCATAAAAATACAATTATTTTTTGTCTGATATTCTTTTTCCAATATTTTTATATATTTCCATCTTGTCTCTTTTTCCTATGCCCCATATTTCTATTATTTCTATTTTATTTTTTATTATTCTGTAAACAATTCTGTATGACCTCTTTGCTGCATATATTTTATAATATCCGGTTAAATCTATGTTATTTTTTTTCCCTAAAGCTTCGCCAAGAAACGGATTTTCTTTTAATTTATCAATTTTTTCATTAACTAATTTTTTTATACTTCCATCAAGTAATCTATAATCTTTAACAGCTTCAGGAATAAATTGAATATTCATATATTACAACTCTTCCCTGATTTTTTCCCATGAAAGATTATTTTTGGGATTATATTTTTTCAATCGAGTTTCAATAACATTTTTTATCTCAAGTTGTTCATATATTTCCTCAATCTCTTTCAAATACTCATATTCATTATAAGAGAGTAATACAGCTTCCACATTGTTATTTTTTAATATATATACAGCCTTTCCTGAATCAGATAAGTCTCGTACTGTTTGAGCGAGTTCCTTTTGGATCCGGGTAATAGGTATCATTTGTTTAGTCTCCACCAACATATAATTCTCCTTATAAATATAGATAGTATTTCATGTAATATTATTTGTAATATTCTATATCGTATTCTATAGAATAAAAACTTTCACGTCAAGTTGAAATTTATTATTTTTTGAGAAATAGCCAAAAATAATTTACATATTGACAACTATATTTTATAGTAATAGGCATAGTTGATTTTTTACAGAACACGGCGTTTTAATGCTTTCAAGTGTGTTAAATAGCAAGAAAGCTATAAGCATAAATATTGATATAAAAAAAACGATAAACGTGTAAATGAAATAATAATAGCCTTAAACAATATGATAGGGCTGCCAAAAGAGGCAAAAAAGATAGGGTTTTAGGCGTTCGATTTGTATGGGATAGTTATTGATGATAACGAGCGTACCGTGATTATGAATAACAATAAATTAATTAAAAATACTTGACAGTGTTTTTTCAATTACTTATGGTCATTTTATCAGGTTGTGGGCAAAACAACTTTTGATTTGCGATTAAACGATTCTTTCGTATCGCGAAAATTTTTTACTGAGGAATTTTAAAATGAAACGATTCAGCTTTATTTTGTTTGCAATTACATTATACTTGTTGTCTTCACTTGCGGGCGGGCTCACCCAGACCGGAACAGGCGAAAATTATGTACCCCAATCAGGACAGGCAGGTAAAGATGTTGTGTGGGTGCCGACTCCACAGAAGCTTGTAGATACAATGCTTAATATGGCGAAACTTACCCCTTCTGATTATGTCATTGACCTTGGATCAGGCGACGGGCGCACGGTAATTACCGCGGCCAAACGCGGCGCAACGGCGCTTGGAATTGAGTATAATTCGGACTTGGTAGAACTTGCCAAACGCAACGCCGCCAAAGAGAAGGTAAACGCAAAAGCCACATTCATAGAGGCCGACATTTTTGAAAGCGATTTTTCAAAAGCGACTATAGTTACAATGTTTCTGCTGCCGCACATTAATATGGAACTGCGGCCAAAAATCCTGAATATGAAACCGGGTACGCGCATTGTCTCAAACAGTTTTGACATGGGAGACTGGACCCCCGATCAGACCATAAATCTCGCAGAAGAATGTTCAGACTGGTGCACCGCTCACCTCTGGATTGTTCCGGCGAAAGTGAATGGAACATGGAAATTGAACAATGGAAAAATCACATTCCAGCAAGAGTTCCAGAATATTACCGGAACTCTGACCGCAAACGGCCAAACATTAAAATTTACAGGAAAACTAGACGGCAATAATATCAGCTTTAGCGCCGGAAATGCGAAATATACCGGCACGGTAAACGATAATACGATTTCCGGAACATATACCGGAGGCAAGTCATGGAAGGCCGTCCGTAATTGAGCTGTAAACGCCTTTGCGCTTCATCAATGATGTTTTTTTAATGGAGCGCCCGCCTTCGGCAAAAAAGTATGAAGCAGTTCGTAATTGGCGCGAAATTTGTTTTTGTCGGCTTTAAAAAGTTCTTTTTCGACTAATAAATTCAAATCGCGGAGTAATGTTCTCTGGTTAAACCCGCGGTATTCTTCAGCGATTTTTGTATTGAGAATCATTATCTCTTCGAGGCTGTAAAACCGGTCAGCAGGAATATTATAAGCAAGCTGCCGTATGCGCCGCAGAATATTTTTGTTTTTTCCCTCGTTCTGCATTTTTTCTATCACATCATTGACGTAGTTGTTCCAGGTCGATTTAGTTTGATCTTTATGAATAACAGCTATTATGCTTTCCAGACCGTCACGGAATCCCTCAAGGGCATACTCAATGAACTTGTTTAAATTTCCGGTTTCAGTAGTATATTGCAATTGCCTGTAATATTCGGTTCTGGTATTATTATAGTGATTGGATAATATATGCGAGGCGATACTGGGAACGCCTGCCCGCATAAGTATATAAAATTCCAAAAGACGGGCGGTTCTTCCATTACCGTCAAGAAAGGGATGAATCCATGCAATATACACATGCGCAACAATGGCTTCAATCACGGCTTCATTAAAGTTCTGATTATGCATGTAATGAAAATGACGAATCAGCCAATCACAAAGTTTTTGGACAAGCCCCTTAACCATTTCAAAAGAAGGAGGCCTGTATGCTCCCACCACAACATTCTGTTCGCGAAACCGCCCGGGGATGCCGCCAAAGGCTTCGCCAATATTTCTGCCTACCATCTCATTGAATCGCTGTATCAACTCCGGTGAAATAATTGCAGGGCTTTTTCCTGTGAGCAACTCACTGAGAATAACATTGAATGCAGACAGAATGTTTTCAACTTCCTGTTGTTGGTATCTTCTGCTGGGGGCAATGTCCTTGCCTTTTTGAATTAGGATCAACTCTTCTTCTGTCAAAGTATTTCCCTCAATGGCTGTCGAAGCCAATGCGCCTTTATTCAAGGACACTGAAAGCAACTGCCGGTAATGGTTTGGGTTGATTGGGGTATTCAGTATTGATTTAATATAGGCGTAACACTGTCCAAGTAGATTTGAACTTTTTTCGTCCAAAACCCAATTGGCTTTGAAAGAGATATGCTCCAATGTATTTTTCATATTAAACACATTGAATTATCGCCAATAAATTGTCAATTGTCATTGACAATTTATTGACAATTTTTTTATAAAAACGCCATAACTCCTCACTGGGTCAGGAGTTATAGTTGACAATTTGTATGACAAATTATGTGACAAACTAAGAATAATTTACAGGCAGGTTTTCCATTTTTTGGGGTACCCATTACTGGGCTGTCTATGGTGAACTTGCCGTTTTTGAGGCAAGTTCAGCGTGGCGGGACAATAATTTGTAAACAGGTTTGAAGTTTCCTCAAAAAAACCTTGCCAAATACAAACTCAATCGTTTATCTTGCAAGAGAGGAACTGTTATGCCGATCCCGGAAGGAAAAACTTTCGATTTTAAAGATCCGTCGCTCATAAGGACTGATTTTCTTGAAACCATTGAATACGATGGTCTCCAGCAAACCATAATCTGTGAGACAAACGAATTCAGCGCCGTATGCCCCTTCTCCGGCCTGCCCGATATTGCAAAGGTAACGATTGAATATATCCCATCGCGCAAAATAATAGAACTCAAGTCGTTGAAATATTATTACGTCTCATTTCGCGACATCGGCATATATCAGGAAGCCGCTACCGACCGTATTTTCAAAGACCTTGAAAACGCGCTTAAACCGGCTTTCATCAAAGTAACCACAGTCTACAATATACGCGGCGGAATACTCACTACATGCATCATGGACTCAGAATCAGCAAGGGTAAGCACATGACGGCTCAGGCCAAAAATTTATTTTCCGCTTGACAATGAAGCTCACATCATTGAAATACGATAAATTAAAGATAAGGGACATAATATGCCTGCTGTTGATACCGTAGAAAATCTGATTCCATACGACAATATGAAAGAACAGTTCCTCAAGGAAACCTCGTCTTTCATTGAAACAGGCGCACAAGACATCCAGTCGCCCGAAATATCATATGAAAAAGGCTCAACACAAATAACATTTGTGATAACGCAGCTTACCGACTCGCTTCTGTTCGACTGCATTCATGTCATTAAAAAATACATTGAGAATATCCGTATAGTGACTTTTGAAGAAGGACACTATGCCGTTCAAGCTTTAAACCGTAACATGTTCAAAACAGATTCTATGCTTGACAACATAAAATTCAGCTTTTTCACGCTTACCCGCTCTAAATGTATTATTTCTAAAAAAGGTTTTCTGACACAGGAAGAACTCAACGCTGCCATCGGAGTTTTTAAAATTTTCTTTGAAGGAATCAAGGAAGACCCTGAATTGCGCCTTAAAAAATTGGGCGCTTCCATCATGAGAAGTTCGCAAATGGGCTGGGATTACATAGCCGGCTACGAAGAAACAAAACGCACTATTAGAGAATCAATCATTATGCCGCTTCAAAATCCGGAAATATACGACAAAATAGCCGGATTTACCCGCAAATCGATAGAATCAAACAGACCGCGGGCAATCCTCTTTGAAGGTCCTCCTGGAGTCGGAAAAACGACCGCAGCGCGCATAATAGCCGGAGATACCCGCTTCCCATTGATATATGTGCCAATCGAATCTATAATGTCAAAATGGTACGGCGAATCATCGCGCAACCTTGCCGAAATTTTTGAAATAAGCGAAGATATGGGCGGCGCAATCATTTTCCTTGACGAAATAGACTCGCTCGCCGGCTCGAGAGATCAAAATATGTTTGAAGCCACACGCCGCATACTCTCGGTACTCCTGCGCAAATTAGACGGCATAGACGCCGCCCAAAACACCGTAACTATAGGGGCAACCAACCGTAAAGGCGACCTTGATCACGCCCTTATAAGCAGGTTTGACCAGAGCATATTTTTCCCTCTGCCCGATGCGCAGGAACGCGCATCAATATTCTCAGGCTACGCGAAACACCTGACCGACGAAAACCTGAAAGTTTTGGGAGAACGTACGCCAAATTTTTGCGGAAGAAACATCAAAGACATATGCGAGTTTACAGAGCGCAGATGGGCGAGAAAACTGCTGATAAGCAAGGAAGAGGCCTCGCCCCCGTCGTTTGAGTACTACCTGAGGACATTGCAAGTGTGGAGGCAATAGCTTAGATGCTAAGCGCCTTTCCTTTTTTTTCTAACAGTTCTTGCTCTGTCTTTTTTTTAAGGTCTTCTATTTTTTGGCGGCCGTGGTCAATAATCTCATCTTTAGTTGTGGGCACTTCCTGCTTGTTATAGGCAAGGTAACCGGCATACATAAGCACAACGCACGCTGCGGTTACAAAAAGCCAGAAAAAACGTTTAATTATAGCAATAACGACCATGACGCATATGACAACGCATAAAAACAGCAAAATTTTATTGGAAGTCATCGCTGATACAATATCCTGCATTTCCCCTCTCCTTCTTTAAATGTATTCAAATTAAAGCAATTATTGTCAAGTTTTTTTAAATATTAATTGCTTTATCATTGAAAGGATTTACAATTGTCATATGCTACTATGGCAGGTTAAAAATGAAAGACCAAGACCAAAATACGCGTATTTCGTGCAGCCTGTGCCGTTTCAGGATTGAAGACGAGGAATTTTTTTATGATACCAAGGTAAGCGAATCCATAAAAAAAGCCTTTAACGAATACAGATGTTTCTCTTTTTACCCCGATGCCCTGATAGTAGAGCGAATAAAACAGGGCGAAAACATATTAGATTTCGAACAGCATTTTAACAGAGTAGCAAATGCGGCGCTTCAGGAAACTAAAAGCGGCCTTATCGGCGGGTATGACATAACATTGTCACGCCGCATAGCTTTTGCCTTAATGTGCATTCATTACGCTATGAGCATTAAAAATTTCACTACCCTTTATACCCGCAGAATAGTCCTCATAAAGGAAATAGTCGGCGTCCCTACTATACATCACCTGTCGTACGAATCGACGGTCATATCTCATATAGGACAGGGCCCCGACTGGGCAGAAATACCCACGCTTTATCTTGGACTTAACACCTTTTCCGCCATAAGGACAGAAGTCGACAAAGGCAAATATTCGATTTTGGGCAAACTCTCCAATCTGTTGATGGTCGAAGAAAGAGCCATCGAAATGGGTTATGTGCATGAGTTGATTTACCCAAGTAGAGTATCGATACAAATAGTAGAGCTTGTAAATACCGTATTAGATAATTTCGGCCATCGGGATACCATAAGCAAAAAAACCGACGATGAACCGGCTATACCAAAATTTTCAACTGAAACCAGAGAAGCCCTTCTCAGAGAACTCGACGCAAGACTTGACGGTGAAATACTTAATTTCGATTATGCCCAAAACATAAATGCTCTGCAAAAAATAGAAAATCTGGCACGCTACTACAAGAGAGACGGCGATGAGGAATCTTTACGGGAAGTAACGCGTCTTTTGGTAGCCGCATCGGGCCATGACATTCACGAAATAAGAAACAAAGCCAACATTATACTTGAGAGAATATTTGCTCCCAAAGAATTCGATGCGCCGATAGCCTGCCGTTTTATCAATACATATATAGGCAAAAAAAACCGAATCTCTTTCCAAAAACCGGGTGAAGGGAAATATTTTCTCAGACTCTACTATAACCCGGCAGAAAATGCAATAGCAACCGAAAATAATATCTTTTTTGAAGACATTGAACTCCTGCAAGAAGACAAAACACTGTCATGTGAATATACTTTCAACGAATACGGACATTACGACTTTACCCTGATGATGCGCGGCAAAGAAAAACCCGAATGGCTGTATGAAAACGAATACAGCGGACGCATCAACGTAATGCCCGATGTAAGAGGCGAAATTGTCCTTGAAATATTCGTGGATATACATGGACATACAAAGACTTATTGGCTCGCCGAAGACGGCCACCCAGGTCTGCTCTATAACGAAAACGGAGAAATAATACGTCTGGGCAGCTTAGACGATGTATCCGCTCATCTTGAGCATATAAAAAGTACGTATTTCATCACGTCCATATACCTTCTGGGTACGCAAAAACGCGGAAGCAACCGGGAAGACTGGGCGCCGGAGGCAACATCGCCCTCGCCCTTTTCACCGATGAGCCTTATTGACATTGAACCTGCGCTCGGCGGGGAACAGGCCTTGAAAAAATTGACGGCAAAGGCGCACAGCCTTGGAATAAAAGTAATAGTCGATATAGTTCCCCATGTAAACAGAAAAAGTTCTCATATAAGCGATGCCCTTACGGTTATGACTTATGACGATTCAGGAAATCTTGTCTATCGTTCATCAACAGACGGGCGTTACGGTTCATGGAACGACGGAAAACTGCTGAACTACCGTAAATTCGAGATTTGGGAATGGCTGCTTTGGTCAATAAATAAATTAATAGATGATTTTGATATAGACGGAATACGATTCGACTCGGCTCATGCCATTCCAATAATGATGAAGAAGAATAATTTTCCTTTTGTATACGATAAAAAACGCACTCACGAAGAAATGGTAGAAGGCAATATTATTGTCAACGAAAGGGAATACGACCACTTTATGACAACCGGGTACTATGATTGTACGTGCCGCGATCAAATAGCGGTTCCTATACATTACTACATCATGCTCGGCGTGGAACGCAAACTCAAGGAAAAGAAAAAGTCCTTTTTTGTGAATATAGCCGAATGCTTCTGGGGGCATGAACAATTTTTAACAAGAAGCGGCTTGATTCCATACAATTCATCGCTTTTTAAAATATGTGAAGCTATAATACACGGTACGACCGATGTGCGTGAAATATACCACATATACGACAATTACTTTCCGGCCACGCTGCCCGAAGGCACAGAACTGCTCGGAATACTCAGCAACCATGACGAACGCCGCGCCCTCAATACTTTTGGCGAGAGAGGCCTCAGGGCTGCCATAGGCCTCACGTTTTTCATGCATAGCATTGTCTTGGACTATGAAGGCAGCGCAGAAGGCGAAAGCTGGAAAGTTTTTTTAGATAACATATATGTAAACTGGAATCAGTTCGAATCGGCAGCCACAAGAAGTCTTTTTACTTTCTACAGGGACTGGTATAAATTTCACAGTGCATACAAGGGTAAAAGCTACCTGATCTGGGCCGACAATAATATGGTAGCGGCAGCCATAAAATTTACAGATAATGCCGCATGGATAGGCGCCTTTAATTTTGCCGATTCAAACCAGAACATATCGATACAGTTCGACAATGCAAACCTCCCCATCAGAGATGACGCTTATTATAAGCTTAGCGATATTATATATTCAGACCACACCAAAAAATGGTCATACTTCACCGGAAAGGAACTCAAGGTATCGTATCTCAGAACCGTTGTATCTTATACCGAACGCATAAAGATGTTCAAGTTAGAAGAGACAAACCTTGAAGAGGATTACTCCGCTTTCCTTGCCGATTCGTTTATTCGGCTTGCCGATCTTTCTAAAACCGAAACCATAAGCTCTAACTTCGCCTTTTCTGAAATAGCTTTTAATCTGAAAACATTCAAAGATACACAGGCTTTTTTTGCTAAACACATAAAACCGCTTTTATCCGGAGATGACGGCAAAATAGTCTTGCACGCTTTAAAAAGAGCGCTCTTTTACCTGTTTAAATTGGATATACTCAAAAAAGAGACTCTTTATGAATACAAAGAAGAAACAAGTATGTCAGCATCCGATGAATTCGGAAAATCACTGATCCTTGAACTTGCCGCTCATCATACGAAAGGCCCCATAGTCTTCATGTCGGCTGAAGCTAACCCTTTTTCAAAAAGCGGGGGGCTTGCCAATGTCGTATATGAACTGCCTTTGGAGATGGCCAAACTTGATGAAGAGGTGTATGTAATAACCGGATACTATAAACACGGCTCTGATAAAGAAAGGCAAATAATGGCGGATTCCGTCAAAAAATACAATATACGGTATACCGGCATAAACGTAAATTTTTTGATTATGGGCGAACGCTTTGAGGTTGGAGTACACAGCGGAAAGGTAAACGGCGTAACTTATTTTCTGTTAGAACATCATGCTTTTTTTGACGGCCTTTACTGGGGTTATACCGCTTCTGAAAAGCTTTACCGCAGAGTTGCTTTCGCCAGAGCTTGCGCCGAGGTCATAACAGCATTCAACATACAGGTGCGCTATACATTTACAAACGATGCATATATAGGCATATTCAACGGGATAGTCCGCTGCGATCCGCACTATGCAAACAACGAGTATTTAAAAAATAATACATTTCTTCATATAATACATAACGGCGGTTGGCAATACTTTGACACCTATGACCGCTTTGAAAACGGATTTGATTTCTTCTCTCTTTTTAACTTGCCTTCATGGCATGCCGGCGAATTTTGCGATCCCGTATATGAAAACCGGCTCAACTGCATGGCAGCGGCTATCAGGTTTGCCGATAAGGTCATCACTGTAAGCCCGTCATATGCCGTACAAATAGAATATGCCTGTGACGGAATGGAGCGAATACTTAAAAATGTAACCGGCATAAACAATGCCCTGGGCCGTGATTTCAGGCAAAGCATTCAGGCACGCTTTGATATGTCCGGCTTTGTAGAGAAAAACTACGCTCCGCTTATTCAATCAATCAAAAACAACCCTGACCTGTTAGAAAAAATAGAGAGCCGCTACCCCGAAATACTTGCCGGAGCGCTCTACCCTGAAAGTATTAAAGACGCGACGCGCAGAGCAATAACGGTAAGGATGCGTAATAAACTGCTGCTCCAATTTGAACGAAACCTCAAGGTTGACCCTGACATTGTGATGTTTTGTATGATACACCGTATATCCGAACAGAAAGGTTTTCAGCTTCTGCTTGAATCTTCGGAAGGTATCTTCAAACATCTTGGCTATGCAGGCTACATCGGCGGCGCGGTAGCATCCGGAGACAACAGGGGGCGGGAACTTGCATCCGGACTGTACCAGATGCAGGCATTCTTCCCTGAAAATGTTACATTTTCAGAAGGCTACCAGGAAGTGGCCATCCCCCTGCTTTCGGCCGACATCTTTTGTATGCCCTCAATGCATGAGCCGGGAGGCATATCGCAGCTTGAGGCCTTTGCGGCAGGCTGCCTCGTTGTGGCGCGGGCAACCGGGGGGCTTCGTGACACCGTTATTCCAATACAGGTACAGGACGGCAATGTTAAGGGCAATGGCTTTCTTTTTTCTGACTACCACTCTTGGGCATTCTATGACGCAATGCAAAGAGCCATGGACTTTTTCAAAAACAATTCGCCAGAAATAATACAGGCAGGACGCTTCAATGCCGAAAAATCAGTCTCTTACTGGGACAAGCCCGCGCGCAAATACATAGAAACAATATACGATATGACCGAGACAATAAGAATTTTAAACGATGAAAACTAAAATGAAAAACTATCTCTTAATTGCGCTCTTTTGCCTTTCTGCGTTGCTTGTAAAGGCGCACGGCAGATCTATCCTTGATCAATTCAGCGGAGAAACCGTAGTCCCCCGTCAGGCAAACACCATATACATCGCTCCGCTTATTAATACAACCCAAAGGATGGAACTTGCAGATAAAATTGCCTTAAAATTGAGTAATCTTATAGTGTCGGACGGCAGGCTTGCGGTTGCCAAAGATGCCGGCGCCGCCGATACTATTTTTGAAGGCAGAATAATATCGTTTGAAAAACAAACAATTGCGTTTAATAATTTCGGGCAGCCCGATAAAAAACGCCTCCGCATAATAGTCTCGGCCAAATTCTCCGACAACAAAAAACAGCGGGTAATATTTAACGACTCATCTATACAGGCCTTTTCCGAATTTTCCGAAATAACGCGCCCTATCACATCCGAAATACAGGCCGTTGATACTCTCACGGACAACCTCGCCAAACGTCTCTTTGCAAAAATTATAAGCGGCTGGTACACCGGAGAAATGACCGACATTGAAAAAGGTAAAAAATAATGGCTTTTGTCAAGTACCCCAATTCCAATTCTCTCAAAAACGAAATTGCAAAAAAAAATCTCAAACCCTTATACTTATTTTTAGGCCCTGAAGAAGGCGAAAAAGACAAGTTTATTGCAGATATAAGTTCCATCCTCTTCAAAAATAATCCCCTCGCAAAGGAATCCACAGGACGTTTCCACTGCGAAAACGGTGAAATAAACGAAGCCGCCGGTTTTGCTCTTTTAAATTCGATGTTCTCGCAGACAAAATTATGCGTACTTTACAACATTGATACAATAGCCGCTGCCGATAAAAAAACGGCAGAAGAAATCATAAACGGCCTTCCCCCCGGAACGACACTTATAGCAACAAGCGTAAAAAACCAGCCTCCCGCTGTACTCTCAAACGCTCTTTTAAAAAAAATCGAGGTAGTCCAGTTTTGGCGGCGCTTTGACAATGACATCCACAAATACATAATGGCAGCTTTAAAAAAACACGGGTACGATGCCGCCCCTGATGTCTTAAACATAATTGCAGCCAACAATAATAACGATATTCGCAAAATTGACGAAACGCTTGAAATACTCATCAGTTCGGCCGGTGAAAAAATCATAGGCGCAGAATTTGTTATGTCAATAATTTCAGACAATAGCGAAGCTTCAGTCTTTGATTTTACCGATGCCCTCTTCCAAAAAAATAAAAAAGCTCCCGCTTATTACAAAAAACTCATAGACGAAGGAGAAAGTGAACAGCGCATATTTAACATGATACTAAGAGAAATATCGCTTCTTGAAAAATACTACATAGCCGAATCAGAGACAGGCTCTATCACAGAAGCTTTGGAAAGGTGCGGAATAGTAAAAAAGCATCAGGATAAATTTCTGAACATTACGCGTCATTTTAATAAGGAAAAATTAGGAGAAATCTACAGCCTTGCAATGAAAGCCGATTATAAGCGCAAGAGCGCCAACCGGCGCGGACTCATGTCAGATCCAATCATGTCCTTCATAAACGGCATAATATTTAGCGATGCCTCACAATAAGGTCGCGGACGACCTTGTAAAGGTGGGAACGCAGCACCGGATCCTGTTCAAACGCAAAGATGTCAAACAGGCCCACAGTAGCGCTGCGGGTTTTACTTTTGACTATGGCATAAAGGGCTGCGCTCCTGACATACCGTTTACTGTCGTTCGATATTGCGCCTAGAAGAGCATTTGTGGCCTGGGCCATCTGGTAGTTTGCAAGCGAGTTGCAAACTTCTGCACGGACCTTGTCGTCTTCATCTTTCAAGGCATCTATGAGAAAATACATCGTTTGAGAGTCCTTTCGCAGCCCAAGCAAGTAGGCTGTTTTTATACGGAGACTAACGTCTTCGTCGCTGCGCAGAACTCTTGCAACACCGGCAGCGTGCGGAACGCTTCCAATCCGCATAAGAGAATCAACGATTATTTCTTTCACCTCGCCGTCTTCCTCAAACTGTAACCGTGTGCACAACTGAGGAGCAGTTGCAGTTAAATTCAGTCTGTAAAAAGCATTGACGACTGCAAGCCTTGTGTCTCTATCACGCTCATTAATAGCCCTTGTTAAAATGCCTACAAGCGCAGGATCGCGCTTCGCTAAAAGAAAATTAATGGCTGTGAATCTGACTCGCCCATCGCTGTCATTCATGGCGCTGTTTCTTATTATATGGTCAGTATTTTCAATACGGTTCCGTCTTATGCTGTACATAGCAGAAACGCGCACCCATGCGTCAGGGTCATATATCATATTGATAAGTTCTTTATTAAACCTCGAATCATATAAATAATTCGTGGCCTCGACAGCGTAAAGCCTTATAACAGGATTCGGATCGCTCAACATCGACAGAATAAAAGGATAAATTCTATCATCACCTCTGCTGCGCAAAATTCTGGCCGCATTCTGCCTTACAATAGAAAAAGGATTTTTCAACTCCTCGGTTATGGGCATAACAATACTTCTATGGCCGGTCGATGATATGTAATCCATAATTTCAAGCTTCATCATAGCCGAACCTGTCTCTTGCAGTATTTCAATCCAATATTTTAGCGAAATGGAAAAAGGATACAACCTCAAGGCCTCTTTGCAAATCGGTATATTACTATAATCGGGTGAGAAAAAAAATCCTTTTCGGGGCAAAATCGCTTTTTTAAGATACGGTATGAGCGAGAGGGGCATTTCGCTTCTTATATAAGCAAGCGCAGCTTCTCTATGAGCTGCTTCTTTATGAGTAAGGCTTTTAAAAAGAACCTTGGAGTCGGCAAAAGGATGTGAAGCAACTTCCTGAGCATGGAGGGGATTAAAAAAAAACAAAAGAGTCGCTGCTATTATGAGGAAAAGCGGCTTCATTTAGAAACAAGAACACCGTTGAGATAATTTTTGGTTATTGAGTCAATAACCTCGGACTTCAAAACGTCCCATCCCCTTTTATCATATTCATAAACGATCATCATTACGCCGCCTATTAGAAGATTCGATGTAATGAATGGGTCTATATCGTCTTTGTAAAAGCGTTTTCCCTTTAATTCGATTATTTCTTTGGCTATGATGTCTTTGATGGCTTCAAGCGCTTTATTAACATGTTTGATGATTTTAGAGTCAACCCCCGGAATGTCTTTGTAAATAAGCTTTATTATAATCGGCTCATTCAGCAATATTTCAATACCTGAAGACAGTCTTTTATTTATAAAACTGACAATATCTTCCCGAGCAGGTTCTGTTTTAAGATAATCGCGCAATAAATCGATATCGAACAAATCCTTAATTTTTTCAGATATATTATCTACTAAGGCATAGAGTATTTCTTTTTTATTTCCAAAATACTGATATACCGTCCCCCTTGCTATATCAAGTTTCTTGCAGACCTGACCAATATGAGTACTTTGGTAACCTCTTTCAAGGAACATTTCCTTAGCCGTATCGATTATCTGCTGTTTCCTGCGTTCTCCTTTTTGTAGCATGGATGAATTACCTCTTAAAAGATTTAAATCTTAAATGAACCGATCTGAGGAAGTTTTAATGCGTTTTATTTCTTTTTTTAAAGGCACTAAAGCATCTTTTAGCTCTTCCATAATTTCATCCGCACGTTCCTGTAATTCCTTGCTCATCAAGCACCACACAATTATAAAAAATCAGAAAATGTTTACTTTTTTATCGACTCAAAAATATTACTCCTTTAGCTAAGAAGAGGAAAGGTATGGGCTGGTCAAGGATTTTTTGATAATATTTCTATTTTTCTATCAATTTATTAGAGAGTAAAAACCGTATAAAAACGAGAGTCTTCAGGCATAATTTATGCAGGCAACACTAGCTATCAAATAAAACCGATATAAAATACTCTGAATTTAAGCTTTCCAAACACATCAGGCGCTTAAATTCAGAATATTTCCTGAGATTTCACCTTCGTCTGTAACTTTCAAATCAGCACCTATCAGCATATAGAGAAAATTCTGTACATCTTTAAGTTCCATAACCATACTTTTCTCTATTTTCGGACGCTTTGTTTCCTTAAGGAAATTTTCAGCATCAGGAGCAACCGCCTCAGCTTCTTTTTTATGAAGAGCCGGAAGTTGGTTTCCTGGAAAATTGACGTTAAAATCTACATTGATATCCATTTCGGCACCTCCTTTTAAGTTCTCCTTCTAATCCGGTTATCACTAATATAGTCGGCATTTTTTAAATTAAAATGACATTTTTATGCGCAAAATAGGCAAAAAAAAATAATTCTACAAAGGACGGCGGGGATTATTTTTCCCTATTCCGCCAAAATTTTCACCCTGCAATTCCTCAACATACACATTTTTGTAGCGTCCCGAACTCAGGTAGGATTGTGAATTGTTTGACGGGTAATGGGTTCGTATCAAATAATACAAAATATCCTGAATGTCTTTAGGCGATGTTTCAATTACCGTATAGGTTACATGTACATCTTCCATTTCAACTTGTTTTTCAATATCTTCCCTAAGTTCCTTGTAGCGTATAAAAAACGGGTCCATAAAATTTTTAATGAGATTTCTCAGGCCATCCTGCCAGGAACCAAGAAATACTATTGGGGCCGGTCTATTATTTTTTTCCGTAAAAAACCCGGTTATACCGGGCAATTCAGGCATAAGACGGGAAAAAACATGCCGGTCATATTTTTTCATGGGCGACCACCATATCCTGTAATAGGCCTCATTATTTAATATCCTTTTTTCCATTCAACTCCTGCCAATCTGTACCTTGCCTGCCGAAGCAACAGCCTTAATCAAAAAAAAGCCGAATAACGCTATTGCATCACCGAACATAATGTAAATTCTCTTTACAATAAAAGCGCAGGCAAATGTCATCATATCATCTGTCTTGATAAATTTTAAAACCGGTTTGAACCGTTCCTGAAAATATATCCCAAATATAACCGAAAAAAAAGCATCTATTGCAGAAGAGTTAAGTTGGAAAAATTTGGAGAAACTTTCCTTTCTGTTTCTGTACAAAAAAACTTCGGAAAAATTCTTAACATCAGTATCAATAAAAAGAATGAAATCAACAATTTGTATTATAAATTCTCCATGCCCTTCAATGGTTATGGAGGATTTATCATCGCAAAATCTATTGAACATATCGCACAAAAGAGAAGTTGCGGCATCCATATCAAGTTTTTGTTTAGCCGCCTCAGAACATATATTACTAATGATGGAGTTTATCTTGGCTCCATACTGTTTTCCAAATGGAGTCTGCATGGTCGGATCATTAGACAAGTTTACAAGTGACGTTGGAAATTTTCTTTCTAATTTAAGCGCCAGAGTTTCATCGTAGGACGAATCATCAGCAATTATATTCCTCGTATTATCTTCCAACGACGTTTCTTCACGCAACATTGCCATATCATATTTATAGTTGTCAAAACCATTAAGCAAGTCGTTTAAGTCTTTGTTTATTTTTAAAATGCTTTTTTTCTCCTGCCGCAATGTTAAAAGCATATTTTTGTCTTCCATAGTCTTGTCGCTAAAGAAAAACTTCATGTATGTCTTGTCGTTCCAAAAATCAATGCGGGGTATCAATGTTACATATGCATCATGAAGCGAGGCGGCTATGTATCCATGCTGAACTTTTGGCGGAACGACAGAAAATGTTTCAACAGCCTTGTCGTGCATCTTAACATGACTGCGCAGCGTCGTAAGCGGCATTGATTTTCCAATATTGGAAATCCCCATATTAATGTTAAACTGTTGAGTCTGTTGAGTCAGACGTAGTTCCATTGTATTCCTGAGGCTCAAATAAGACTGGGAATGTTCATGATGTTCCGGATTTGAAAAGACATTTGATACATATTCATGGGCAAAGTCTTTTGAGCCCTTTTGCGCTATCATGTATATACATGATAGCGCTCTGCTGTTGACGAGAAATTTTATTACTGTTTTTATTTGATCGCCGGTGAGATTATAGTTATAATTGATGATAGTGGAAAGTTTGCTTTCGGATAGTATATCTGTATAATCCGTCAGTTTATTGACGATTTTGGCAAGCATGGTCTGACTGCTAAAAGAAACGATTTTGTTCATACTTGACTTTGCGTCTTGTCCTATGTTGGAAAAATCTGTTTCACCCATATTAACTGCCTTTATAACATAGTTACTTAAATTAAAATATAGTAAATATCAATTAGGTATAAGTATAATTTTCCCCGGCATTATTTTATCAGCGTTGGCTATTCTGTTAAGCTGAATTATCTCCGATGGAGTTTTATTATTTTTTTTGGCAATAGAGGATATCGTGTCGCCTTTCTTTACCTTGTATTGCTTTGCAGCAACCCTATTTTTAGGGGTTGCTTTAGCGACATTCTTTGTTGTTGTCTTTGTATTGCCGCTTACCCTTGTATTATTGCTTACTTTTGTATTGCCGCTTACCTTTGTATTGCCGCTTACTTTTGTATTGCTGCTTACCCTTGTATTGCCGCTTACCTTTGTATTGCCACTTACCTTTGTATTTTTATTACCGGTTTTGGCCAAAGCATTTTTAGAGACCGGTTTTGCTTTTTTTGCTACAATGACATGCTTAGAGAGACTTGCCATGTTATCCTCCAGGCGCTGCGCGTGTGTTGCAGGCATTATCAGCTTGTAGCCGCCTGCCGGTATTACGCCGGTCAAAAGTTCTGGATTAAGGGAACGTATTCTGGCAGCCGGGACTCCGGAAACAAGTTCAACTGCGCTGACCGGTACATTGTACCTGACGGTAACTATATTGGTTTCAGCAGGCTTCACATTTTTTATTTCGCCAGATATTCCAAAGAATTCCTGATTTTTATATATAATGAGAAGAGCCACAAACCTCGGAACATATTCGGTCGTCTCTCTATGTAAAACATTGCTGGCAAGCAGTTCCCAAAAATCCTGCGTTCCGGCTTTTTCCATAGAACGGCGCACATGACCGGCTCCTCCGTTGTAGGCCGCCAAGGCAAGTTCCCATGACCCAAATGTACGGTAAAGCCCCCGCAGATGACGTATGGCTGCCCTCGTCGACTTTTCAATATTACGACGTTCATCAATCAATGCAGTATTTCTAAGGCCAAGAGGAGTTGCGGTATTAGCCATAAATTGCCACATCCCCACCGCCTTACTCCTTGAAACGGCCCGCGGGTTATAACAACTCTCAAGAATCGGAAGATAGGCTATATCTGCCGGAATATCGGGATTTTCCGCAAATATGGCGTCAATTTCCTCTTTATACATAGCGCTGCGCTCTATTGCCCTGATGACGTAATTTCTGCCTCTTGACAGGTATAGATTGAGATATTTTCTTACGTCTTTCTTGCGCATAATCGACAAATCATCTATTGATTCAAACAGGCTTTTTTGCTTCAATTCGGGCAAAAAAAGTATGTCTTCCTCAGGATCAAATTCGCTGTCTGCCGTTTCCCTTCCTGTAATAATATCCGTCAAAGTCCAAGCGTATAGACTTGATTTAATAAACGTAAGGGCAGAAACAATAAGCAGTGTTTTAAAGATGAGGGAAGATTTCATTATATGACCTATGCGCTTGTTGATATATTAATACCTTATTATATTAATCATCGGCCTTGTCAAATAATTTTATTGAATCTTTTTAATTAAAGAAAGCATTTTGTCCGTTTTTGCCATTTCTTCATAAAAGTTCTTGCAATGTGGACGATATTTTTTTATTATCGCAATATAAAAATATTGATAAATATCAAGGCGCATTATTACAGATAACTTAAAGGACGATATTTATGAAAAAAATTATACTTTTTCTTCTTTTGGCAAGCGCCATTCTATATACTTCCTGCGGTTCCGTAGATTATAATAAGACCATGAAAGTGCCGGAAGATTTGTTCTATAAAGGACAATATCTTGATGCTGCAAGACATTTACTGCCGGCAGTAAATAAAAAAGGCAAAGATCAACTCTTGTTCATGATGGAATGCGGCTATATGCTGCATGCCGGGGGCGACACTGCCAGAAGCAACAAAGTTCTCCTGCCCGCCGGAAAACTCGCCCGTGTAATTCCGGTCAGCATAACCCAGCAAGCCGAATCGCTGCTTACCAACAATACGGCAACCAACTACAGAGGCGAAGACTTCGAAAAGGTTCTGGTGCATATGTATCTTGGCATCAATTTTCTGATGGAGAAAAAAAACGAAAGCGCCGGAGTCGAATTTAAACTCGTAAATGAAGAACTCCAAAAAATACGCAACGAAGGGAGCGCCTCTGCCCGCTATAAACAAAACATTATGGCAAAATACCTTACGGCGGTAGCTTATGAGGCGCTTGGCAATGAAAATAATGACCTGAATGACATTGAGTTTGCCTATAAAGAATTGGAACAAATAAATTCACTCAACTCTAATATAAATTTTGTCCGCGAAGACCTGCAGAGACTTTCCAAAAGGTTAGGCTATGACGACGATTACGCAAAATGGGTAGCGGCTTTCGGCAAACGGAACATACCGGAGGATTCCGGAGAGCTTGTAGTGATATTTCAAAGCGGCCAAAGCGCCGTAAAAAAATCGAGGGGCAAGATTCTCGAAGACCAATCAATGAATGCTGCCATAAATTTATCTTTTTCAGGCATAACCGCAAAGCAGGGAGTTACCTTGGCCGCCGTTGTGGCAACCCTCCACATGGCTGAAAACCCAATTCCCTACTTTGTAGCCAGAACGGACGCTGTAAAACATCTGCAAATAAAAGCCGGCGACAGAACATTCAGGACAACCATGCTTGAGGACATATCCTCAACTGCTATAAAAAACCTTCAAGACGATTACACAATGCTTAGAGCAAAAGTAGCCGCATCTTTAGTTGTAAAAGCGGCCGCATCAATAGCCGCAGGAGTGGTAGCTAAGGAAATAGCAAGCCGCGCCGGAGCCGGAAGTTTTTCCGGACTTATAGGAACAATCGCAGGCGCAGGAACCGGCACGGCTCTTTTTGCATCCATGAAACCTGATTTGCGATGCTGGCGTACTCTGCCCGCCAAACTTCATCTCGGCAGAACCTTTTTGCCGCCGGGCAAACATACTGTGACAATAGAATATATAGGCGACGGAACTCAAAATATACAGCAGCGGGACATCGAAATAAAAAAAGGAGAAAAGACTTTTTTTAATATAAGAACCCTCATTTAGTAAAATGTCTGTGTCAGGAACATCATTTTTTGCCGAAGATCTCTCGCAATATGAACTCCAGCATTTTCAATATTCTCCGCTTCCTATATTGCGTTTCGACCGCAATGCGGAACTTATTAAATGCAGCGCATCTGCCAATGATCTTACAGGCTACAATCAGGACGAGCTTATATCGCAGGGCAGTTCTGTGCTTAAAACCATATTCATATACGATTCTGAGCGTATAAAAAATGCCATAAACGAAATATTCGATGGCAGGCAATTTTACCGCAAAGATGAAATAAAAATAGCGTCGAAATACGGAGAAAAACTCACCTGTATCACTATTTATCCTGTAAAACTAACTCCTGAAACAGACAGCGTAGAGATGATAATTGAAGATATTACCGAACTGCGCTCGCTCAAAGAAAAAATAAACGCCGTAAACCGCTTACACCTTCTCAGAGATATAACCAATGGTTTTCTCCACTATGTCAATAGCAACATCAATAATATAATGGATCATACCCAATTTTTAACGAACAGCACACAAAACAAAAATATCATAGACGGAATCATCCAAATAGAAACAGAAGCATCTAATCTTGCAGTACAAGCCAAGCGCATCCAAAATTATATCGCACAAAAAGGCTATTTCTACGAGGAGCGCCTTGAACCGCTCATAACGATAATAAACGATGCTATAGAGTTTTCAAGTATGCGGCTCAGAGTTGAAACCGAAGAAAAACGGCGAAAAATATCCATAGAAAAAAACTACTTAGCAGATGTCAACATAATGACCAATGGCGGACTTCTCAGAGAAATCATTATATCGCTGATACTCAGACTGTCGGCCTCCATACCCAAAACAGGAGTTATACAGATTGAACTGCTCAGCGCTTTTGATATTCAACTTTCGCTAAACGTTTCAAAAAACAACATCAATCAGGAAACAATACAGATGGTTCAACTGTCCGGCATGGTCAACGCATTCTCGGGCATAGACATATACTATTCTGCCGAAAAAATAGGCCTGAAACTGTTTGTGGAAGAAACCGCCGAAATATATTCCATAAAGATAATCTTTCCTCAAAGGCTTATCGATAACCACAAAAAAAATCAATATGCCCCCAACGTTAATCCTGAGGGACTCAGCATAATAATAGCCGACACTGATGAAGCGCTGAAAAAAATACTGACTGACCTATTTCTTAAAATGAACAATACCGTATTCGCCTGCAAAGACGGCAACGATGCCCTTGAGGAATTCAAAAAAAATCCGTACAACATAGTTATAAGCGATTATGACATTTCCGGGATAACCGGAATAGAACTCGCAGCAAGGGTAAAGGAACTAAACGAGGAGGCCGTAACGGTTCTTCTTTCAAGCTGGGAATTTAACGATATGTCGGCATACAAAAACACGGCCGATTTGATCATTTCCAAGCCATTTGCCTTAAACTCGCTCGTAGAGGGCTTGTCCAAAATACTCGGCAAAAAGACAAAACGAAATTAATAAAGCATTTTCACCAACTTTTTCTGTTTGAGCTTTTTGCCCATCTCTCTTTCAACAAAAATCGCATCGCCGTTTATATTTTTTCCGGTATAATACATGAGTGTTGATATAGTAGAGGGCGTGGGAGTAAATATTTGAACGCTTCCGGGCAATGGTTTTTTTTCAATGCCTAACGTCTTGCACAGTGAATCCATGTCTTCTAGAGAACAACCAGGATGAGCCGCCATGAGATAGTACGAGAGGCCGATTTTTTTGCCCTTAACCGTTTTTTCAAACAAAGACTTGAAGGAATTAAATTTATTAAAATAGGGCTTGCCCATAAGTTCAAGAATTTTCTGCTCACTGTGTTCGGGAGCTGCCCGCATATAACCCGATATATGAGAATCTACAAGTTGTTTCAGGTATATCTCGCCGTTTTTTTTGTCGGCAAGTATGAGGTCGTGGCGTATGCCCGATGCTACAAAGAGGCGCTTTATTTTGGAAATAGCGCTGAGCCTGTCAAAAAGTTTTATAAGCCTTGAGTGATCAATGCGAAGCGACCGACATGGCTCCTGAGCAAGGCATGCCGTACTTGTACAGCCTTTTTCCATAGAACATCCCATGCCGTACATATTTGCGGCCGCTCCCCCCACATCGCTTATTATTCCTTTGAACATAGGATGTTCCGTAATTGAGACAGCCTCCCTGACAATTGATTCTTCGCTGCGTGAAATAACGCTTTGTCCCTGATGCAGTGCGATTGAACAAAAATTGCAGGCGGCAAAACAGCCCCTGTGAGTAGTAATTGAAAAACGTATAGTCTCAAACGCCCTCACCTCTCCATTTTTTTTGCACAAGGGATGCGCTTCTCGTTCATATGGCAGCTCGTAAATATGGTCAAGTTCAGCCGGCGTAAGGTTTCGGCTTGGCGGGTTGTGGACAAGAAAACGCGTGCCGTGTTTTTGTACGAACTTGCTGCCTGTATTAGCGTAAAAGAATAAAAACATGCTTGAAAAAATATCAGGGTCAGAAACAGTTTCTTCAAAAGAAGGGAGTTCGAGCGCATCGGGCGGATATTCATTCGATATAAAACAAATTCCAGGCACAGAGCGGTAATCTTCTCCGTCAGATAATTTTTGAGCCAAAGAAAGTGCCGCAAGTTCTCCCATTCCATAAACGATAATGTCGGCTTTTGAGTCAAAAAGAATGGAACGGCGAATGGCGTTTTGCCAATAATCATAATGGGCAATCCGGCGCAGGCTTGCTTCAATACCGCCTAAAACTATGGGAACCGTATTTTTAAAATAGCGCCGTATAAGACCGGTATAGGTAATGCACGCGCGGTCAGGCCTTGCATTGTTTACGCCGCCCGCTGTAAGGTCATCATGCCTGCGCCGGCTCCTGTCGGCATTGTAGTTCGATACCATTGAGTCAACCGCGCCTGAACTTACTCCCCAAAAGAGCGCAGGCTCGCCAAGACGGGTTATATCATCGGTGTTGCCCGCCGGCTGCGATATAAGGCCTACTTTAAAACCGGCATCAATGAGTACATGACCTATAACGCTTATTCCGCAAGAGGGCGCATCTATGTAAGCGTCTCCCGTAACGAGAATGACATCAGGCCGCTCCCAGCCGAGACTCTTAAGCTCATCCATTGTACAAGGAATAAACATTAAGTTTTGTTTTATTTAACGGCACGGGCGACGGCATCTATGATAATGTCCGGTTCTTCAATATTAATATTGCCTGTACTGTTTTTTGCAAAAATAATCCGCGAGTACGGAGACTGATCCGTTATGGTGCGCAGCATATCCATCCATAAAATTTCTATGCGTTCAAGATCATTGTACGAAAGATAAAAAGCCATAAGTTCCCGCCTGTAGTCTTCTATAGAATGATGAATTACAGTTATTGGGACTTTGGGAAGAATTGGAGCCGGCGCGCTGTTTTCACGAAGCGGAGCATTTCTGTATTCGCTTAACATGGTTTCAAAGGCTTTTTTTTGAGAATAATTTTCAACTACCAAATCCCGTAAATCCGCAGAAAGGCCTTCATATGGAACTGCGTTGAAATACCTCACAATACCAAGCGAACTCATAAAGCCGGCCATTTTCATGCCGGGCGCCCTGTCGAGCAGGTTTTTGTAAACTACCGGATCTATTTCTTTCCTGAATATATAATAAGAAGCCGAATAGGGTTCGGAAAAAATCATTGCTTTGATTTTCGATTTATGTTTTGAGGCAAAGACTTGCAGGTAAAAGGCGCCGAGCCCCTGTCCTACAAGCACGAATGGGCCGCCGGAAAGTCCCTTTGTTTCAAGCAGGCGTTCCAACTCTGAGGCAATACGCTCGGAAGTTCTTGGGAATGTTCCGGCATCGCTCCAGCCGTAACCTGCTCTGTCATATATCAGTTTAGTGTAATTATTGGGCAGGGCATCCTGTATGTGGCGCCACTCGGCAGATGATGAGCCTGCATCCCCCTCAAATATGACAATGGGTCTGCCACTGCCGGTTATGCGGCAAAACAGTTTAATATCCCCTATATCAACCATTTCTCCGGTCAAGTCAGGATTTTTAAGCCATTGCCTGGATTTTGAGGAATTCCATGATGAAAGGGCAAAAAGCAATACTGTCGTTGCAAGGCAGAAAAGAAAAAACAAAACGGCAATACCCAAGAGCAGCTTTTTTTTCATTTCGTTTCCTCTGTGCGTTTGTAGATTATGATATGGTCGGGTGAGACCCTCGCATGGCCAACCTTGCGGTACCATGTTCTTCCCTCATCAAAACGGACGGCTTCCCTGTAGTTGAGCTTAGTGTTAAAGAGGTCGTCAAAAAAACCGGGGAAATCTGTTGACTTTCTAAATTGCAGCGCTTTCTGCGTATCTTGAATCCGTCCGCCAACAACGACATTTTCTTCTGTTGAACCCAAAAAACGCGGGTAGAAGTGCGAAGTCAAAACAATAAAATCAGGCCGACGCTTTTCAATTCCCATAGCATCATTGGTAACCCTGTAGGCATAAATATCTTGGGAAAACCTTGGCAGGTAATGCAGGTAGGCATAGTACTCAAGGCTTGACCCCGAAGGTATGTTTTTTTTCATCCAATCTTCTACCTCGTAGCGCAGGTCATTTAAAAAATTCATGTTTACCGAAAACACAAAATAAAAAGAATAAATAAACACTGCGGCAAGCACGGGCAATGCAGCGCTGCGCATCTTACCTTCTAATTTTTCATAAAGAAAATTAAGGAAATAAGCGCCATAGACTGCCATTGAAATAGTGACAGGCATTAAAAAACGTACGGCATCCTGACGTATCAATTGAACAAAGAAAATGTAGACCGATATCGACATAACAATAAAAACAGCTTCAAGAAAAAATTCACGCCGCGCTTTACGCCGGTTTATTATGAAGAAAACCACGCCTGTTACATACAGTAAAAACAGCGGTAAGCCGACACCATCCTTTATTATTGAACGTACGCAATTTATGAAGAGAGCCCATATTCCGGCCAAGTCAAGGGTATAAGCTATGCTTCTTTGTGAATTCCAGCCGGTAAGTATGCCGACACGGTAGGTAAAACCTTCCCAATTGAAAAACACGTTCTGCGTTATAAGAGAAAACACTATAAAAGCGAGGCCAAACAATAGAAAATTTTTCCTGAATACGGCCTTTATCAGTGATTGTCCGGCTTCGCGGTAAACGGCTTTGTATATAATAAGATAAAATATGAAAGGCAAAACAAAGACGGCATAACCCTGGTCTTTGGTGCCGTAACACAGGCATGAAAACAACGCAAGATATATATAATCGCGGGTCTTCTCGTATTTTACAACTCGTATAAGCATATATATCCCTATTATTGCCCAAAAAAGATAGGGAACCTCAACCTTTGCCATGTGCGCATAGAAATTCAATACCGCGTCAAAGGTCAGCAAAAATGCGGCAAATAAGGCAGTCCTTTCGCCAAAAAGCTCCTTTACGCATTTGTACATATAGTATATAATGCCAAGCCCCATGAAGCCCGAAACAAGCCGGTCGGTCAGCGTAAGTAATGTCGCGTATTGCGGCGAACGCAAAAGCATAATAAACTTGGACAGGCTCAAACCGTCCATCGGGTTGCTGTTTATAAACGCGCCGACTGCAACCGGAATGTTCAAAATAGAAAGAAGTGCCTGATGCACTAAGGGATATTTATTGAGATAACCGAACGAAAAAAGCTGACTGAGTCCCAAAAGCGGGTGATACGGCGCAAGAGAATCCGAAAGCCAGTCTTCAGAGGATGGCAAGCCCCACCATATCCCGGTAAGAAAAAGCGCCGCATTTACGAGCAGTATCCATAGAAGAGGATTTCTTAAAAAAACCGGCAGATTCATATTTGATTCAAACTCCTTTCAGGTCGGCAATATACGTCCGCTATTTATCATAGATTTTTTATCAGTATTATTCAACAAGACATTTTTTTGTTAAAATGTCAAGGATATTTGGGTGTAAAAGAATTGAGTGTAAAGCATGGCCATCATCTACGCCTCAGTCGGCAATCAAAGTTGCAATCAGAATTTTGGCTCTCACGCAAACCATTTTGAATTAAATTTTCTTGAATAATAATTATTTCCTCTTGACAATAAAAGGCCTGATTCCTATACAAGAAACCGCAACGATGGCGTCGTACCCAAGTGGCTTAAGGGGGAGGTCTGCAAAATCTCTATTCAGCGGTTCGAATCCGCTCGGCGCCTCATTTTAGCTTTAAGATGTACCTTTTTGTTTCAGACACCGCCCGGATGGTGGAATTAGGTAGACACAAAGGACTTAAAATCCTTTGAGCTTCGGCTCGTGCGGGTTCAATTCCCGCTCCGGGTACATTTTGCTTCTTGAGAGAATCTTATCTGATTTGATTTCTTTGATACAATTATCCGGGTATATTTATGACTGACATAGGAATACTTATAACAGCCTGCATCACAAACTCGGCCTGCCGTATGCTTGCACAAAAGGAAATATCCGTACACGATACCGATGCCCTGTTTGGCCGTCTGAACGGTTTTTCCGAGCTGGGGATATTCGGCACGGCAGACGCAATCGGTACGGACAAACTGCTTGCAGCCTGCACCCCTCCCCTGCAAGCCGACGATTTCCTGAAAACAATGGTTTCAAAGGGGATGCTCGGCAGCAAAACACCCGATGCCGGCGGTTTCTATAAGATAAAGGACGGCAAAAAATTAGTTCTTTCGGCGGATGATTTTTCCCACATTGAATATACCGAAGACAATCAACCGGCTGAGGCCGCAAGCACATCGTTGGCGCTCAGGCAAAGGGCTCTGTTTTTCGGCTCATCCGTAAAAGCGGTATGGGAGATCATATCGGATCTTTTCAGTTTTGCAGCCGGCATGATACCGGAACAATCCGGCTCAATAGCCGAAATAGACCATGCCGTACGGACAGATTGCGGCTGGCTTACAGGACCTTTTGAACTCTGGGAAACCATAGGGTTATGGCCGGTACTCGAAAGGCTCAAAAACGAAAACCGTCCGGTCCCAGCCAACGCACAAAAAATGCTTATATGCGGCGCTGAAAGGTTTTACAAGATAAATGACGGCAAAAAGCAATATTTCCATTTTGATTCCAGAGCACATAAAAACATTCCTGACAGTTTCCTTTGAGGGCGGCTATGCGCAAACAAAAAGAAACATTCACCGAACGAACTCTAAAACAAATACGCTCGGGCGGCACAACTCCGGCCACAAAAAAGAAAAGAAATATTTTAAGAGTAATAATAGTCGCAGACCTCCTGATCATAGCTATAGTGCTTGTTTTTCTTAACACGAAAAATACTAAAAACGAATACGCCACGGTATCTGCAAGCGGCAGCGGACTCAATATGCGCTTCTCGGTAACCAACGAAAAAGACGACAAAACTTATATGTTCACAATAACATTGCTATCACTTATTGACGCCGAAAAAACATGGGATTTCGAGCCGCACCTCGTAACATTGAAACTCAGCCATTCAAAAAACATCTTTTATGAAAATAAATTCGGCGGAAAAATATCCAAAATAAACCTGCTCCCTGGAGAGGCCAGAACTTTTCCGGTTCAAATTCCTTTTGAAATTATTGACATATATCTCAAAGAAAGAACTAATGTAACCAAAAGAAGGAAAACCATAATCGATTTATTTCTTAAATCGGGAGAAACCGTAAGGGCAGAGGCTGAACTCAATCTTGAG
>Ga0099364_10002465_pt1 | contig 29463 bp, 29 predicted proteins | sample TergutTh196P3_FD_73070 | JGI IMG/M metagenome (GOLD analysis project Ga0099364, IMG submission 73070) | Microcerotermes parvus P3 segment gut microbial communities from Pointe-Noire, Republic of the Congo - Th196 P3 | ecosystem: Host-associated > Arthropoda: Insects > Digestive system > Gut ...
ATCGATTCTTCCGACTTTTTGATTGAAGGGACGCCCTGGATAGATTATAATGGCTACTGTCCACGCACAACATTGACCGATAAGGAGGGACAAGCCATGTCAAACAAAGAAAGACTATTCCGTGCGTTTAACAACGAACCAGTCGATCGCATACCTGTGGGATTCTGGTTTCATTTCCTGCAAAGCAAAGACTTCAGCGCCGCTGTAGATCATCCGGCGTTGGTCGAAAAGAATATCGAAGGACACAGAAACTATATCGATGCCTGCCATCCTGATTTTGTTAAAATCATGAGCGACGGCTTCTTTCACTACCCGATCGGCAAGCGGGAAGAATACCTGTCCGTATCCGACTTAAAAAAAATCCAGGTTATCGAAGCTGACCATCCTTGGATAAGCGCACAGGCTGAGCTTGTGCAATCGGTGTCGTCGATACAGACGGATACCGCGTATTTTTATAATGTTTTTTCCCCCGTCAGCAGCCTTCTGGGGGTATTAGGCGCCGAGGATTTCTTTGTGTTCCTGAAGCAGGATCCGGCAGTGGTCTCCGAAGCGTTGCATACCATCGCGAAAGGATTGGTCGTCCTCACGAAACAAGTGAGTGAACGCGGAGCGGACGGCGTTTATTTCAGTGTCAGCAATCCCAACACGAAAATGATCTCCACTGAAACATATGCAACCTATATCGCTCCGTCGGAAGTTTTTTATCTGCGCGAAGCGGAGAAGCTGTCGGAAAATAATATTCTCCATATTTGCGGCTATGATGGCAAGCGGAATGTGTTGAGCGCCTATAGGGAGTATCCCGCGAAAGCGATAAATTGGGCGGTTCACGTGGAGAGCGTTGGCCTGGCCGAAGGGAAGATGCTATTCGGCGGCAAAGCGGTCATCGGTGGTTTCGCCAATACGCCAGGCTCACTGATCCATACCGGCTCGAAAGAAGAGATATCCGCATATGTCCATAATATCATTCAGGAAGCGGGCAAGACCGGCGTCATCATCGGCGCAGATTGCACCGTGCCAGCCGACATAGCGTATGAACGCCTGAACTGGATTCGTCAAGCCGTTGCCGATATGTCGGTTTAGTTTCTGATCCATCAGGTCAAATTCCTCTTGTGCGCTAAAAGTGCGCTAAATCTGAATAAATCGCCCTACAAACAAAAAGTAACCGCTCCACAAATGGCTTTGCAGGGCGGTTTTCTTCTATTGCGGGGGCAGGATTTGAACCTGCGACCTTTGGGTTATGAGCCCAACGAGCTGCCAGCTGCTCCACCCCGCGATGCTGTGCTTGGCGGGATTTCTCCCGTAAACAAATTACATGTTACCAAAGTTCATGGCTCCCGTCAAGGAAAAAATCCGGTAAAACACAGTAAAATCGCCACTAGTATGTCGGTGTGCCTATTTAGGACCTATGACATGGCGCGTACTCCTTCTCACTCAGAATTCATACGAATTCCCAGCCGTATTACTATCCCTTTTTACTTTACCCGATCCGTATACAGCTTAAGGGCTTCGGTATAGTCCTGAGAAAGGACATTGTTTCCCGTCCCTTGAAAACCTTCGCCAAATTTTTTCTCCGCGGCCTTTATCGCATGATAGAAGGGCGGCGTTTTGCTGCGGTCCGAACCTTCATAGAAAGCAATCGGCACATAATACCACATGTGGAAGACTTTTTGCTTATTCTCTTCAGTTTTGGTGACGACTTTCCCTTCCGCCGCATCCAGTATAAGCTGATAGAGCTTTTCTCCGGTCTCCGGGATGCCCTCCCGCAGAGCGGCGCCCGCGTTGAAATCCTTTCTGAACTCCGGCGTATGGAAGGTATCCTCATTGCCGGTCACCCGAATGCCGACCGTATGGGGGATCTCATAATACAGATAGCCCGCGCTGGTGGTGATCATGTGCAAATGCGCCCCCTGCAGCGAACCGAAGATACCCGCGCAGGGCGGCAGGCCGTTCTCGATGCCCACATTATTCCAAAAGCCGTTATGCGGCGGCTGTTCACAATACTGCAAAAAGCCCTGGATGGGGCTTTCCCCGACCGTACTGAGCATATAGTAGCCTTTCTCCGCTAACGTGGTGATACCCTCGACAATATTAACAAGATTCGGCTGCTCATACTCGATGGGTTTCCCGGTCTGCTTCAGCGTCATTTCCCGGTCGTGCTCCACCCTGTCCAGCATCTTCAACGCGTCCGCCCGTTTCGCGAACTTCTCCGCGAAGAGATCCTCTATGCCATTGAGCAGCGCCCCGCCGCCGCCCCAAAGGACGCAGCCCCCGTCCTTGACCAACAGATCCATCGCCCTGGCGTTGACCGGGTTGCCCAGTATGGCTGTGGTCCAGTCGGAACCGGAGTTTTGCATGGCGATCGTTAAACCTTCAATCGGGCGGGGCTCCCTCTTCTGTGCGGCTGCCTCGGCTTGAAAGCCTTCGATAAGGGCAACGCCTTGCCGGACGGCGTCGTCGCCGGCGGCTGTTACGTCCAGATAGCTCACCGGTTTACCGGTCTTTCTGATGAACTGCGCTACTTCGTCGGCTGTTCTTTTCTCTCCGTCCGCCTTGAGTACCAGGACCGAATGGATATTCGGATTGCATCCTGTAGCGCTGAGCGCCATGCGGGTATAGGTGCTGACGCGACCCTCGTCCAGATGCGTGCGGTCGCAGCACATCCAGGTACAGCCCGTGGCGTCTGAAATCGCTTCGGCTGCGGCATTGCAGTCCGGCGAAGTAGAAATGGCCATGACATAGTTCCGGATCCCGAAACGCCCGTCCGCGCGGGGATAAACCAGGATCTGCCTTTGCCCTTCCCGGACCCTTCTCCGGGCTTCCTCGCCCCTCTTTACCGCGTCATTCAGCAGATTGTGCTGACTGATCCATTCCCCCGGCGATACATTCGCCGTCACGGGACCGATAGGCACGCCGAACTTGATCACTTCTTCGCCTTCCGCTATAGCGGCAATCGCCATTTTATGACCCTTGGCTATGTCTTCACGAGCGACATAGCTGTCCTGCTTACCGTTCAGGGTCACCGTCCCGCCCGCTTTCACATTTTCAATCAACACCACTACATTGTCCGCATCATGAATGTGTATTGCCATTGCCATACGCTATCCCCTCCGTTGCCTGAAGATTCGTTCAAATCATGTTCTTTTGCGGGAGTCAGTCGCTCACACTGCGGGATCGCGGCGCCGCCGCCTGATAGATTGCCACACTTTTCACATTTTGATTCCTGTAGCGATCGAAACGATAGCGCAAACCTTCCCACTCCTGAAGCTCTCCGGTCTCCGCCAGTTCCCACCCGCTCTCTGTATCCAAGCGAATCGCATGGCAATCCGCTTCCCTGTCTGCCGCCTCGATCCTGGTTACATAGGCCCCCTGACAATACGGCGCCAGCAGGGCAAGGATCTCCGCGCCGCCAATGACCCAGGTTCTCTCCGGCTCGCTGCCGATCTCTCTTAATGTCATAAACAAGGCCTCTTGACTTGTGCAGATCCGCAGCGTGTCATCTGACATAACCTGCTCTAAGACTCCCGCGCAAAGCCCATCCGGGTGACGGGTAAGCACGATATTCGTTCGATTGGCCAGAGGCGCTCCACCCGGCAGGGATTCCAAGGTTTTTCGCCCCATGACGACGACGCCATTCGTGGTTTTCTCCTTGAAACGCCGCATGTCCGGAGGAATCCGGTATAAGAGCCGGTTGCCCTTTCCGATACCCCAGTTTTCATCTGCGGAAAAAATCATATTCATCTTCGCGCAACCTGCCCTATTGATCCCGTTTCAGCAAGTATTGCTCCAGTTTTCGCTTCACACGCTGCAAAGCGTTATCGATCGACTTCACATGCCGCTGAAGGATGGCCGCGATTTCCTGATAGGTCTTTCCATCCAGATACGCCATCAAAACCTGCCGTTCAAGGGGGCTGAGAATTTCGCCCATTTTGCCTTCAATATCACTGAATTCTTCACGGCTGATGATCAGTTCCTCCGGATCGGTTATGCGCGGACCTGTTATCACATCGAGAAGCGTACGGTCCGATTCCTCGTCATAGATCGGCTTATTGAGCGACACATAGGAATTCAAGGGAATGTGCTTTTGTCTGGTAGCCGTTTTCACCGCAGTGATAATCTGCCTTGTTATACAAAGTTCAGCGAATGCGCGGAAAGAAGATTGCTTGTCCGCCCGATAATCACGGATCGCCTTAAACAAGCCGATCATCCCTTCCTGAATGATGTCTTCCTTATCCGCGCCGATTAAAAAATAAGACCGTGCCCTTGCCCGTACGAAGTTTTTGAACTTATGAATCAGGTATTCTTCCGCCAGTTTATCACCGGCGCCCGCAAGCCCAACAACATGTTCATCCTCCATTTCCTGAAAAACGACCGTTTGCAGGGAGGCCTTCTCCTGGTCTTTTTCAGCTAAACGCATTTCCTTGTCCATCCCGCATCCTCCGGATAAGCCAAGGGCTTACCGCATTCTTCTCTGCCGGTTTATTTCCGATAATATGGCAGCCGCAGCCGCCGAAACGTTCAGGGAATTCACTTGCCCCGACATGGGTATATGCACTATTATATCACACTTTTTCTGAATCAGGGGCGTCAGGCCCTTATGTTCGCCGCCCATCACCAATGCCGCCGCTACCGTCCAATCCGCTTCGTAGATGGAGAGCCCCGTATCCGAAGCCGCGCCGAATATCCACAAGCCCTCCTTCTTCATCTCGTCAAGGGTTTGGGCAATATTGGCGACCCGATCTACCGGCATGTACTCCAGCGCGCCTGCCGACGCCCGGTCCGCGCCGGCGCTCAGCGGCGCCGCCCTATGTTTCGGAATCACCATACCATGGGCGCCCAGGGCTTCCGCCGATCGAATGCTGGCGCCCAGATTGTGCGGGTCTTCCACTTCGTCCAAAACAACGAGCAAAGGGCATTGCTCCCGCGCCGTCGCCTCAAGCAGCATGGTCCGCCAGGGCGTATACGCTTTCGCCGCGGCTTGCGCCGCAAAGCCCTGATGGACGGTATCCCGGCTTAAGCGATCCAGGAAGCTCCGCTCGACTTTGCTGTATGGGATATTCGCTTTCCGGCAAAGCCCAATGATCTCCGCCGTTATGCGATCGTTCCTGTCCCGCGCAAACCAGACGCGGGTGATCGGCCTGCCATTACGCAAAGCTTCCCTCAGTGAATTACTGCCAAATAGCAAATCACTCTGTTGATCCATTTTCCTCCCCTATCAATAGGCTAAGCAAATAAGCAAGCCGCTCCTCCTGCCCGGATAAAAACAGATAGCCCACCAGCGCTTCAAAGCCCGTACTCATATGGTACTGGCTGACTCCGGCGCTTTTGCTGCGACGGGATTTGACGTTCCGCCCCCGGTGCAGCACCTCGTTTTCCATCGTCGATAAATGAGGCTCCAGCTTTTTATAGTACTCCGCCATAGCCCGCGCGCTCACCAGGTTGATGGCCCCCCGGTGCATCCGCTTTACTTTCACCTCTTCCGCAGCCAGCCTGCAGCGGATAAAGAGTTCAAATACCGCGTCCCCTACATAAGCCAGCGCCAGGGAAGGCAAGCGGGCGGCTTCTTCCTGAGGGTATTTCCACAGCATATCCGTTCCTATTTCCTTCAAGCTCTAAACCAACGAGCGCCCTGGGCTGTATCCTCCACAACCATTCCCGCCGATTTCAGCCCATCCCGGATTTGATCCGCGCCGGCATAGTTCTTTGCATCCCGGAAGCTTTGTCGAAGCGCAAGCAGCGCTTCCATGTGTTCTTCAACCGTGTCCGCGGGCTTTTCTTGTCCGCCCAGGGAAAGAAAAAGCGTATGCAAAGCCTGGAGTAGTTCCCGGTCTTCCGCGTCTGAGCTTTTACCTTCCAGCAAATCGATCCCCAATACTTCCGCCAGTTCAACGAGCCGGTCAGAAGCTTTTCGCAGCGCGGCAATTGTTTGCGCGCCTCCGGCGACATAAGTGTTCATCGCCCTGGCTATCTCAAATAGGGCGGCAATCGCCAGCGCGGTATTGAAATCATCATTCATCGCTTCTTCAAACTGCTTTTTCCCCTCTTCCATATCCGCAAGAAAAGCCGTAAGCGCCGGATCAGGGGATTTCGCGGGTTCAGCAGGTTCAGCGGGTTCAGCAGGTTCCGGTTCCCTGCCACCGGTTATCGACGCCGCAGTCCTAACCGCGTTCTTCAGTCGCTCCAGCCCCCTTTGGGCCATGGTCAGCTTCGTGTCGTCGAAATCCACGGGGCTGCGGTAATGGACGGAAAGCAGATAGAAACGAACAACCTGTCCGGGGAATTGCGCCAGAATTTCCCTCAGCAAAAAGAAATTTCCGAGAGACTTGGACATTTTCTCCTGATGGATCGTGATGAAACCGTTATGCATCCAATACTTCGCCATAAAGCAGCCAAAACGGCCTTCCGACTGCGCTATCTCATTCTCGTGGTGCGGGAAAATCAAATCCGCGCCTCCCCCGTGGATATCGAAACTCTCGCCCAGATAGCGATGGGACATGGCGGAGCACTCGATATGCCAGCCGGGCCTGCCAGGCCCCCAGGGACTATCCCAGGATGGTTCGCCCGGTTTCGCCTTTTTCCACAGCGCAAAGTCAGCGGCGTCCTGTTTTCGCCGGTCCACATCGACGCGGGCGCCATCCAGCAGATCCTCTCTGCTTCGCTTGGATAATTTGCCATAGCCCGGAAATTTCTCTACCGCATAATACACATCCCCGTCCAACACATAAGCCATTCCTTTGGCAATAAGGGCTTCCACAAACGCAAGGATTTCCGGCATATGCCCGCTTACCTGCGGATGAACGTCCGCGCGCAGCACGCCCAATGCTTCGGCGTCCTTGAAGTATTCCTCGATGTACCGCTCCGCCAAATCCCGGGGATCCTCTCCTTCGCTTGCCGCCCTGTCGATGATTTTATCATCCACATCCGTAAAGTTGGACACATAGGTAACCGCATAGCCCTTATACTGCATATATCTGCGAACCGTATCAAACACTACCATCGGCCTACCGTTGCCGATATGGATATAATTGTATGTAGTAGGCCCGCAGCAGTACATGCTGACTTTCCCTTCCTGAACGGGAACAAATACTTCCTTGGCGCCTGTCAGCGTATTGTAGATCAAAATATCCTGCATCGACTTCTCCCCTCATCTTTCTTGTTTATTGTTCAGTTCCCGTAACGAGCATACCGCATAGCAAGCCATGCCTTCTTCCCGGCCGGTAAAGCCCAAGTGTTCCGTGGTGGTGGCTTTCACGCTGATTTGATCCAAGTCCGCGCCGGCGGCTCTGCTTATGCTTTCCCGCATTGCCAGGATAAAGGGTTGGATTTGGGGGCGCTGCGCTACCAATGTACAGTCTATGTTATTGACTTCGTAGCCCTCGTGATTCAGCTTTTGGATAACCTCCGTCAAAAGCAGCACACTGGAACAGCCTTTATACAGCGGGTTACTATCCGGGAAATGGGCGCCGATATCGCCCAGGCGCGCCGCGCCCAGCAGGGCGTCGATGATGGCGTGCAGGATAACATCGCCATCCGAATGGCCGGCCAACCCTTTTGGCCAAGGCAAGACAAGCCCTCCCAGAACCAGGGGGACTCCTTCCGTCAGCGGATGCACGTCATAGCCGATACCCACGCTGTATTCTAAATGCTGTCTCATAAACCACTGACTCCGTGTCTATTCTCCGTCTGACCTGTACTCCCCCCGGCTGGAGCCTCGATCATAAGCTGATCGAAGCGAGGCATTGCTGCCGGCGCACAATCGCTTCCAGCAATGCCAAATCCTCGGGATAGGTAAGCTTGAGATTCGCCGGATCTCCTTTCACCAGATACACCGGCTGGCCGATTGCCTCCACAAGGGCGGCGTCGTCCGTGGCTTGTATGCCCAGGCGGCGGCCTTCCCGATACGCCTCCTCCAGATCCCGCATCCAAAAGCCCTGGGGCGTCTGGATCTGCCACAAATTCCGCCGGTCCAGCGTTCTCCGGACAATACCGTCGCCGTCTGCGCACTTAATCGTATCCCGCAGAGGAATAGCCGCCACTGCGTTTCCTTTGGAAAAGGCGCCTTCGATCACCCGGTCAAATACAACTGCCGGCGTACAAGGCCTGACGCCATCCTGGATGAGCACAAGCCCCCGCCAGTCAAATTCCTCCTTAAGCACAGCCAAGCCATTGGCTACCGACGCCGTCCGGTCTTCTCCGCCTGCCCGCACAGCCCTGACTTTCGGATAGCCGTCTGCCGCCCTATCGGGCCAAAGCCCCTTCACCAGGGCTTCCCCCTTCCCGATGAGCGTCTCCGGCAGGATCAGCACAACCAGCCTTATCAGGGCGTGTTTCTCCAAGGCGTCCAGCGTGTGGGCAAGCAGCGGTTTTCCCGCAAGGGATAGAAATTGTTTCTCAGGTAGATCGTCTGACGCGCCCTCTCGTGTGCTGCGTTCTTCCGCTTTTGGCGTTTGCGTAAGACTTTTTTGGTATCGGAGGCCTAGGCCTCCGCAAGCGACGATGACGGCGGCTTCCTTTGCGGACCCTTTAGTAGATAAGGCAGGTGTAATCGTTTCTTCTTGCGCTGTCAAGCGCTCACCTCCGCATAGACACGTTTGTCTGAATACTTTGGCTTCACGAATATCATGCGCCCCGCAGATGTCTGTAGCACACTGGTCACCACAGTATAAATGGAATAACTGATGTATTTTTTCCCATTTTCCACCACGATCATCGTGCCGTCGTCCAGATAGCCAATGCCCTGACGTTGTTCTTTGCCTTCCTTGATGATCGTTACCGTTATTTCTTCCCCGGGCAAGAATACTTGTTTCAGCGCATTCACCAGGTCGTTGATATTCAGCACCTGTATACCCTGCAGTTCTGCCACCTTATTTAAGTTGTAGTCATTTGTCAGGATTTCTCCTCCGATTTGCCGGGCCAGCATGATCAGTTTGGTATCCACATCCGGAATATCCGGAAAAACAGCTTCTATGACACGGATATCCTCCTGCATTTCTTTTCGCATCGTATTTAAGATATCCAAGCCGCGCCTGCCCCGATTTCTCTTGAGTACATCCGAGGAATCGGCAATATGCTGAAGCTCGACCAGCACAAAGCCGGGAATGATAATTGTTCCTGACAGAAAACCCGTCCGGTAAATATCGGAAATACGCCCGTCAATGATAACACTCGTGTCCAGAATCTTTGGTATACCTTCTATTTCATTCACTTCACGCATGAAGTATACATTCTCGGAAGGCAGGTTTTCGACGAGAAGATCGCTTTCGCTTTCCAGCTTTGCGTCCTTCTTTCTGTCTCTGACAGCCCGGTTTCGAATTCGGTCAATGTTATGAATAAGCTCATCCCGCTTTTTCATCCCTATAGAGGCGCCGAGATAGCCAAAGAAGATGCTGGCCAGGGTCGGCAGAAAACGCCCTATGACCGGAATATCCGACAAAGAGGATCCTAAGAAAAAGGCTATTATAAGTCCGATGATCAATCCGATGATGGATCCCATTAAATCCGCGGCAGGAATTTTAATCAGCCGGCTCTCCCACCACTGCATCCATTGTTTCGCCTGGAGAATCAGGAATGGTCCCGCTATATACCCGATAAGCACCATCAATGCCGTCAGCACAACCAATACCACAATCGCAAATCCCATACCCCTATTTAAAAATGACATGCGAAAAAACGCGGATTGCAGAAAAAATAAGCCGAGCGTCGCGCCTATACCTCCGGCAGAAACAGCAATAATAACGCGAATGACTCGGTAGGTTGTATTGGTTTCATTGTGCACAGTTTCACCTCCTTTCCTCTGTCGTTACTTGCCCTGCCACTGGCAAATAGACCTTAGCTATGCATGACTTATGCGCCGCTGTCCAAATTTCCGATTGGCGAACAGCACACCCATGCATGGCTTGCCCAAGAGAACAAGGCTCCTGCCGCAGCTCGATTGGCAGCAAGCTACTGCTGAGTTTTTATCCTATGCCTGAAGTCACGAGTAGTAGAACGAGTTGGGTCTGTGATAAAAAACAGCCGATATTCGCCGGCTGTCTGCTTGCCTCATCTCCCTTTCTATCAGGATAGTTCAGCAGTTCCTTCAGTCGGCGGCATCATGCAGTCCATGAGTTTCAATACAACCATCTCTGGTAGTATTCCTTCCACGAGGGCCAGCTCGCTGACCAATAGCTGCCTCGCATTCTCCAGCATTTTTTTCTCCGTGGTGGATAAACCCTTCTCCTGATCCCTTCGGGTCATGTTACGCACAACTTCGGCAAGCTCAAAAATATCGCCGCTTTTCAGCTTTTCCAGATTGCTGCGGTAACGCCTGTTCCAGTTGCCTTGTTCCTGGGTTGCGTCCTCCGAAAGAAGAGCAAATACCCGGTCTGCGGTCTCCTGCCCGATGATAGGCCGTAAACCGGCATCCCGCATGGAATGAACAGGCACCAATACCTGCATCTCTCCTATCGGCATTCGTAAAACATAGTATTCCCGTGACTCGCCAAGAATTACACGGTTCTCGATTGCCTCAATCACGCCTGCGCCGTGCATAGGATATACAACTTTGTCGCCTACCAAAAACACGTCCTCACCTCCGGAAGCTCACCGGCTTTTCATTTTATTTTACCAGAAAATGCTTGCTGTGTAAAGGTGGATTCCGCCAACTTCCTATAAAGCCCGGAATCCGCGTATCAGTTCTTGACCTGCCTGAGGCAGCGGGGATGCCGCGTCGCCTTGGGTCGCACCTGACTAAACGACTCTATTGCTGCTGATAAAGAGTCGCTAAGTCATGCATGGACTCATCTATCACGCAATAGAGCAAGGTATAGCGTGGAGATTCGTTCTATGGGCGGCAGCCCATGTTAGGCTTCTACAGCAGGCCGCAGTTCTTCGCTTCAAACGTCAGGCTGTCGCGGAATTCGGGATCCGCTACGGCGATCAGGTTCCGGGCGCGTTCCTTGGCGCTCCTGTTCTGGAGCTCGGCAACGCCGTACTCCGTGGCGATAAACATCACATCGCTGGCCGGCGTAGTTACGACGCTTCCCATGGGCAGGGTAAGGGTTATCTTCGAAATCTTTTCGCCGCTTCTGGTGGTGACTGACGAATGCATCGCCAGGAAAGTCTGCCCGCCGGGCGCTTTCCGCGCGCCTTCCACAAAGTCAAGCTGGCCGCCGACGCCACCCGTGTTGCCCATGGCGAGGCTTTCCGAGCAGACTTGGCCCCGCAGATCCGCAGCCAGACAGGAATTCACCGATACCATGTTGGGGATCTGACAAACGACCATGGGATCGTTTACCCAGGACAGTTTTTTCAACATAAAAGCAGGATTGTGCTGGATATAGTCAAAGGTGCGCGGACTGCCGCCGAAGAAGCCCGCCACGCTGACGCCGCGCATGAGCGGCTTTTGGCTGTTGTTCACTACGCCGCTTTGCATCAGCGTAATCAGGGACTCTACGATCGTCTCGGCGTGAATGCCGAGATTCTTGTGATCCTTCAGATAGGCGCCTACTGCGTTAGGTACGCCTCCCGCGCCAAGCTGGATGGTGGAGCCGTCGCGGATGCGTTCGATAATGTGCGCGGCGATGAGTTCTTCCTTCTCGCCGTATTGCCTGCCGCCGCCGCCCGGGCCTCCGTCCTTCGGGTTGACTGCTTCAACCAGGGCGTCCACCTCGCTGATGTGTACGCGGTAATAATCCGTCGGGACGCAGAGCAGCTCTTCGTTCACCTGTACGATGACCTTTGCGCCCAGGTCAACAGGCGTCCGTGTGCAGCCGTGGCTGGTCCCCAAGTTGATAAACCCTTCGTCGTCCATAGGACCGCCGGAAAGAAGTACCGCGTCCGGTTTGATCATGGTTTCAATCAGCCTTTCCATCAGACTGAAGCTGAGAGGGAGCTGGTCGAGGTTTTCTTTCGGCCAGGGGTTGGTTGTGCTGGAAAGCGCCAGCGTGGTGCAGGCAAAGGATACGTGGCCCACCATTTCAGGGCTGAGTATATATTCGCCGCTTTTTCCCATCATGCCGAACTGGGCGTACATCTTCACGTCTTTGAGGTTTTCGCGATTCTCATAGAGGGCTTGGTACAAAACGATCGGACTGCCGCCGGTGAATACGCGGTCGCCGCTTTTGATGAGAGAAACTGCAGCCTCGGGACTGCATTTTTTCGCCTTATACATTTCAGTAAAGTTCAAATCGATCGCCTCCTTAAATACGGGCCGAAGCCGTTCAGTGCTGCTATGCCGGCGGTATGGGAATCCCCTGGCGCATTCCACGCCGAAGGGGGATACCTATAGACTGCGGCTTCAGTAATACTTATGCTTGATGACTTCATCGGAAAGCCATTCCCTGAAATCGGGATGCGCAAGGGAGATCAGCGCGTCTACGCGCTCTTTGACGCTCAGATCCCGGATGTCCATCGCGCCGTACTCGGTGACGATATACATGATATCGCTGCGGGGAATGCTGACCAGCGAACCTTCGGGTAAACCGGGATAGATGTTGGATACGGGTTTCCCGTCCTCGCCGACGGAGGTGGAACGCATCACGATAAACGATTTTCCTCCCGCAGAGCGTTTGGCGCCGCGGGCGAAATCCAAATGGCTTCCGGCGCCGCCGCTGAAGCCAACGCCCAGGCTGCCGGAACACACCTGCCCGCGGAAATCGACGGCAATGCCGGCGTTAACGGATATGACGCCGCTGTTCAGGCTAATCACAGAGGGATCGCAAACCCAGCTTAAAGGCTTCATCATTACGGCTGGATTATTGTGCAGGAACTGAAGGCTCTCTGCCGGCGCGCGAAAATAACCGCCGACGCTCAGGCCGGGCAGCAGTTCCTTTTTGCTGTTGTTCACTGCGCCTTTTTTCATCAGCTCAATCAGCGCTTCATTAAAGCAATCGGTGTGAATGCCCAAGTCTTTGTGGTTCAGTAGATTGCGCCCCACAAGTTCGGGGATCAGGCCTTCGCCCAATTGGAGCACTGCGCCGTTGGGGATCAGTTCGGCAACGAATCCGGCTATGGCCTTGTCTTCCGGTGAAGGTTCGGCTTTCCATGAGACGGCGGAGGCTAACGCTTCCGTATGCTCGACGATAGCCGTTACCGCGCTGATATGCGCGCGGCATTCATCGGAGTAGATCAAAGGTATTTTCTCATTCACTTGAACGATTACCTTTGCGCCTCTGGATAAAACGGCTGTGGCATAGCCGCTGTCTGTACCCAGATAGAAATAACCGTTTTCATCCATGGGCGGGCAGTGGGCCAGCACAACCGTTGGACGGGCATAGTTGCCAATATAGGCTTCCGCTTCGCTTAGGTTCACTACCGTTTGATCAATGCCGCCTCGTGTCCAGGCCTTTCCTGCTTCCGGACTTAAAACAGCCGAGACAACCTCCACATGCCCCGCCATTTCCTGTGCATATACTTCTGCACCTGCCAGGGCAGAGAGTCCCGTTACAGAATAGAGCTTTAATCCGTTAAAGCGGCTTCCCGATTGGTATAGAGCCTTCAATAACGCGCCGGGCTCACCGGCGGCCAGCACTGCGTCTTCGTTTCTGATCAGTGCGATTGCCTCGTCAGGCGAGCATTTCTTCGCTGTGTATTGTGTTTGATAATTCAATGCTGTTTCCCTCCCCGCTTAATCATTACCTCATACTAATCACTGACTATCCATATTCTACTACCTTTGCAGGTATCCGGTCAATAAGTATAAAGCAGCTTCAACGTTTTATGGGATAATATAACAAAAAATGTCCTGTTTTCTGTGAACAGGAAGGGTGAATAAGAGATTATTTTCCTTTTTTTTTGAGGAATTATTATTGAAATATATACACTTCTGGGACTTCGTTGAACAGACGAGAGAAAAAAATCAACTTTTTTTAAGAAAACTATTGACCTTAAAGTTACTTCACCATTTAAGCTTAAAACACAGAAAGGAGAATGCCTATGAGCGTTGGAAAAAGAATAAGAAGTATGCGGCATAATGCGAATATGACACTGAAAGAACTAAGCGCGGAAATACGTGTATCACTAAATACCATTTATCGGTGGGAGCACGAAATCGCGATACCCAGGAAGGAAGCTTTGAGGAGAATAGCAGAAGTGTTTCAAGTGCCGCTGAAGTGGCTACTGTATGGCGTCACGGTCGAGGAAGGAAACGCAGCATTGCATCCGGATGAGAAATTTGAACAAAATTTGCTGAGAATTTGCAGTAAACTATCCGATACCAGCAAATACAAGATTCTCGGCTATGCAGAGCGGGTCTGGGTCGAAGAAATGAAAGAAGATACAATCACTGCATTAAGGTACTAAGTAATGAATATGGTTCTACACCTCCTAATGGTTAACATCCTCTCTACCCACAACAGTAAAGGACCTGAAAAGAAGCGAATGCTCAGGTCCTTTTCTCTTTTTATCAAGGTTCTTGCGTCTTTGCACCCCTTCCGCAAGAGGCGTCTTACTTCACGATAACTGCCAGCATAACGGCTTGCGCAGCGGATGTATTCATTACGCTATGGCCGAGCCCGTCGCCGGTGATGACCAGATCGCCGGGTTTCGCCTGCATGACTTTGCCGTTGTCGTCGACCTCCAGTTCACCGCTGAGGATATAGAAGAATTCCGTATCCGTATCATGGTTGTGATACCCAACGCCGGACCCGGGTTCCAGGACAAGGAGTGAAAACATCTGGACATGATCCGGAAGCGTATCGGTCCAATTGCGTTTGATCATCTCACCGGGGCCCCCTCTTACGTTAGGAATCGCCTCTTGCGTCATCTGTTCTTTGCTAAAAAACATACATACCCCTCCTTTTTTTAGATAGCGAGATTTCAGTTTTTACGGTATACTCTCGTTGTGATTCAGTAACTGACACCCTAAAGGCATCAATTTAAAACAAGAAGTCAAAAGTGTCAGTTGCTAATGCTGCGGTAACGCAGCGCCGCAAAGCGGAAGGGATGAGCGGCTTTGCTGTGAATCCCGATGGGGTATGGGGCAGAACCCCATGTAACATTCACCTAAGGCTGCGCAGCTTTGGGTTATGGGCGCAGCTCATGTTAGAAAAGCTAAAGTGAGGTGCAGAGGACATTGATACGTTTTGAGTGTGATTACGCAGATGGCGTTCATCCGCGTATACTGGAGCGATTGGTGCAGACCAATGAGGAGCAGACTCCGGGATATGGCGCGGACATGCACTGTGAAAGGGCTGCCGGTTATATCCGCAAGTGCTGCGGAAAAGAAGACGCGGCCATCCATTTTCTGGTAGGGGGAACGCAGGCTAACCTGACGGTGATCGGCGCCCTCCTGAAGCCGTATCAGGGGGTAATCTCGTCCGAATGGGGGCATATCGAGGAACACGAGACCGGCGCGATCGAAGCGACCGGACATAAAGTATTGATTCTGCCCGGCACGGACGGCAAGATCAGCGCCGCGCAGGTCGAGGATCTTTGTCGGGATCATGCCCATGACGAAAATCATGAACACAGGGTTCAGCCCGGTATGGTTTATATTTCGCATCCGACAGAGAATGGAACGCTATACACAAAGCGGGAATTGAAGGAAATGGCCCGGGTTTGCAGGAAATGGGGTATTCCGCTATATATGGATGGCGCCAGGCTGGGTTACGGCTTGGCTGTGACGGCGGCGGCAGAGGAAAGACAGGAAGATTGGCCGTCCTTGCCGGACATTGCTGATCTGTGTGATCTTTTTTACATCGGAGGCACCAAGGTGGGCGCCATGTTTGGCGAGGCGCTCGTGATTACCAACAAAGCGTATCAAGAGGATTTCCGTTATCATATTAAACAAAGAGGCGCGCTTCTGGCGAAGGGCAGGATGCTGGGCATACAGTTTGAAGTCCTATTTGAAGACGGACTGTATGTAGAAACAGCAAGCCATGCCGTGGCGATGGCAGATTTAATCAGGCAGGCTTGCGTGCAAAGGGGCTACTCCTTTTTATACGAAACAGTTGCCAACCAGATTTTTCCAATTTTTCCGGAGCGTGTGATCCGGGAACTGCAAAGGAACTATGTTTTCTTTGTCCGGACAAGGACCGGGGAGGTAAAGGGGGAGCCTCACGCCGCTGTCAGGATTTGCACAAGTTGGGCGACTACAGAAGCGAACGCGAGACAACTGGCGGCGGATATTCTTTCAACATGAGGCTGTCATGAGGCTGTCGGGCCGGATGGAGGATCAGGGAATCACAGGGTTGGGCGAGTCGCTTTCGGCGTCTATCCAGTAAACGGAATGGGTTTTCGCCTTGGGTTCCACCAATTGCAAGCGCCGGACCCCGCGCCGGAGAAAATCGTTCCAAAAGGCCCATTCATGGGTTCCCGCGCCCTCTTCATAGATGTGCGGGTAGCCGATGGCCTGCAGATACGCGCTGAATTTGCGATTGCCGTATACCATCCTGTCATGATAACCGCAGGCGATATACAACTCCGGCAGGTTTTCGCCGCTGTCCAGCACCTGTTTAGCCAGAATCTCAAGATTCTTGTCGCTCTCCCTGAGCATTCGGATATCTCCGCCGGCGAGGTCTTCGAGATAGCCGTCGTCGACGCCTCTTTTGTCTGCTTCGGCGGACCGGTTATCGAGGAGTTCGGTTAAGAAGCCCGAGGAAAGCGCGATGACCTGACTGAAGGTATGATGATATTTCAGCCCGTTATATAACGCGCCATAGCCGCCCATGGACAATCCGCCGATAAAGGTATCTTCGCGGTTTCGGGACAGCGGAAAGATTCTCCTGCTGAAATCCGGCAGTTCGCTGCCGATGAAGCGACTGTACAACCTGCCGGCGCGCGCGATATCGAGGTAGAATGAGTTTTCACCGGAAGGCATTACAATGGCCAGGTCATTTTGCAGAGACAGCTCCCGTATCTTCGCATAGGTCATCCAATGGGCGTTGTCTCCGGCATAACCGTGGAGAAGGTACAGGGTCTTGAATCGCTTTTCCTCCCGCGGGGCTTCCCCGATATCCGCGTCGACGGGAAGGAACGCGTTAAAGGATACCATCCGCTTAAGCGATTGCGACATAAAACTTACCTGAAACATAGCCATACGTAAACAACCCTTTCTGCGGCAGGCTGCGCCAATGCATTCGGCGCAGCCTAAGAGTATAGTAAGAGGGCTATCCTGCGGGTCAGGCCGGCGATAACGCCTTCATTTGATCCAGAAAAACTTTTGCCTGCGCAGTTTCGTCGGATGGAAAATGAAGGGCAATTTCAATAATGTTGTCCTCCATCTTATAAAAGTATACCTGATACTCTTCGTCCATGCGAGAGTATCGGAAACCGAGATATTCTTTACCGGCGATGGTCTGGTTGAAAGGCGCACTGATGGTAAAGTCAGCGAAAGCGTCGGACAATAAACCGGTTACGTAAGAAACCCGGTCCATTTCACTGGCGCCGGCCGCTTCGCTTTCAACGGATATCTGAAGCGTCGCCTTCCGGTCTGACCTGACGGCCAGGCCTTCGATCGTCTTTGTCCCGCTTTCAGCGTCGGCGGCATAGTCTTGTAAATCCCACTCGTTGGGCAGGGTGATGCTCATATCCAGCTTCGTGCTGGTGTAGGTGTTCCCCGTCCAATTGCCGTATTTCGTATCCGCGTTTCTGATCACCGGCTCGCGTGCGCCGCCGAGCGGCGGGGGCGGCTCGATGATGATGTCGCATATGCCGTCGGCTTTCTTCTTTCTATTCCACGAAGCGGTGTAGACGGAGAGGGATATCTTTTCTTCCGCGGTCCCCTGGTCGCCGGTAAGCCTGATGAACATGGATTCCTTGTTGCCAAGCGGGGAAACTGCAAAATCTGCGCTGCTGATCGACTTGATTTCGTCCAGCCAATTCCCCTTCGTGTCCGCAAATCTGCGGTTATAGAGATCCCATCCGCCTGACTCGTCAATCAGATTCACGTCCATTTCCACCATCGCCAGCCGCCCGCTTTCATTGGCCAGCCCGTAGTTCATCTTTTCTGACGGGGATAGCACTTTCGCACTGTGAACCATTACTTCAACATACGGTTCAGCGCTTTTATCGTCGATGTTTTGTATCGCTTTTACTTCACCCGGTACAAAGGCGGCTTTATATTTTTCCGGTTTCGTTTCGACTGCTTCGGTTTCAATGGTTTCACCGTTTTCCGATGCTTCCGTTTTTGCTGAGTTTCTGTCTATCAACATGTATATACTGAAAACAACGACGCCGAAGAGAAATGCACATACAATGGGTAACGCTGCTCTCTTGATCAGGCTGCTTTTCTTTTTTTCGTCCGACCCGGCTACGCTTGCTGCGGCAACTCCTTTTCCTGTTTTGGCCTTTTTTTCTTTCCTGGGTTTTCCTTTCTTTTCCTTTTGTGTCTTGCTATCTTTTTTACCCGTTTCTGCCATATTGTGAATCTCCAATTCTGATACGATGCTAAACATTACACCATACGACTAAACTCCCGCTACGCAAAAATGCGGGTTAGCTTGCGGATCGTTAAGTCTATGGAAGTGATAACATTTCACCATACGACTAAACTCCCGCTACGCAGAATGCGGGTTAGCTTGCGGATCGTTAAGTCTATGGTATCTGTTCCACTAAGCTCAGCTTAGACAAGTGTTTCTTCGCTAAGTGATAACATTATACCATACGACGATGTTGAAGGCAATTCATCAAATGTTGATCACGAATGTGACGTGTAGCCGGGCAAATGTGCCGGCGCCACCATAGTCGGCACTGAACTGTAACTGGATGACAACGTAGATGACAAAAGAATCCTGTCTATGGTATGATGAATATAGTCGAAACGACAAGTTGAAAAGGTGGTATGAAATGATTAATCAAATGAATATAGTCTTCTTTCTGACGCCAAAGGAAGAAGTGGCCTATATTTATGAAGATAATGACTTAGGGCAGACACTGGAAAAAATGGAAATGCACCGCTACTCGGCGATACCGGTGCTGAAACGAACAGGCGAATATCTGGGGACAATGACAGAAGGGGATCTTCTTTGGGCAATCAAAAATCAGTATCAAATGGATTTCCGGGCCGCCATGCAGGCGCCGTTGTCCAACCTGCCCAGGCATTCGGATAACCTGGCTGTGAAAATCTCAATGGATATCGACGACATCATCACGAAATCCCTTGATCAGAACTTTGTGCCGGTTGTGGACGACAGAGGCATGTTTATTGGTATCGTTACACGCCGGCAAATTATACAATATTGTAAAGACAAACTGGAGCAACTCACCCAGGAAGCGACACAAATAGACGGCGACGAAGAACTCTTGCAGCATCGATCGCTGAATAAATGAATCATGGAGGGCAATGCATGAAATCGTATATAGCCATTGGGTTGGCATTCGTTTTGAGCCTTGGGGTAATCGTAACCGGCTGCAACGGCGCCGGCGGAACGGGAACAGAAGCATCAAACAACAACGGGTCCGCCGAGTCTGTGGCGCCGGCGGCGCCGGAAACTGGGCCGGCTCAGATCCGGCTGGGAGGGCTGAAGGGACCGACGACCATTGGTATGGTGAAGCTCCTGGAAGACGCGAAAGCAGGCGAAACAGAGATCGACTATCTATTCACGATCGCCGGCGCCGCAGATGAACTGACGCCGGCGCTGATCCGGGGTGAACTGGATATCGTGGCTATACCGGCTAATCTGGCGTCCGTACTCTACAACAATACGGGGGGGGCGGTTCAGCTGCTGGCCGTCAATACCCTGGGGGTAACCTACATCGTGGATACCGGAGAAGAAATCGCCAGTTTCGCGGATCTGAAAGGGAAGACCGTTTACTGCACAGGCAAAGGCGCTGTCCCGGAATTTGCGCTGCGTTATCTTCTGAAGGAAAATGGAGTCGACCCGGACAGCGACCTGACTTTGGAGTGGAAGTCGGAGCCTCCGGAAGTCGTGGCGATTCTGGCGCAGTCCGGCGGCGTGGCTATGCTGCCGCAGCCTTATGTGACGGTAGCGCAAAACGCCCTTCCCGGTTTACGGATTGCCCTGGATATGACGACAGAATGGAATGCGCTTGACAACGGCAGCATGCTGATTACCGGCGTACTGGCAGTGAACCGGGACTTTGCGCAGACGCACCCGGACCCGATTCAGAAATTCCTGGAGGAATATAAAGCGTCCACCGAATTTGTCAACGCGAATGCTTCGGAAGCCGCCGTGATGGTAGAGGCCTATGATATTGTGAAAGCGCCTATAGCGGAAATTGCAATCCCGTATTGCAATATAGTCTACCTCGACGGAGAGGAAATGGAAAAAGCGGTATCCGGCTATCTGGAAGTACTGTATACGCAGAATCCAAAATCGGTAGGCGAAACCTTACCGGGAGATGATTTCTATTATAAAAGGTAAACGGGACAGACAGGCGGCGGCTCTGGCAAACCGGAAAAAGCGAGGTGTACGGCTTCTGCTGTCTGTCTTGTTGGCGCTTGCGCTTTGGCAGACGGCTACGACGCTGTTCAGCCGGTATATGGGACTCGGCAGCTTTCTTGTGGCGCCGCCGGCGGCGGTTTTCGGACGGTTGTTGGCGCTATTGACGGAACTCGGGTTTTGGCAAAGACTATGGTTTTCCTTCTTTCGAATCCTTATCGGATTCTTCAGCGCGTTGATTCTGGCCGCGCTTCTGGCGACGGCTGCCAGTCGCTTTTCCCTGCTGGAGACTTTGCTCTGGCCGTATATGACGGTGGTGAAGACTACGCCGGTAGCTTCTTTTGTCATCCTCTGCCTGATCTGGATCGGTTCGGCAAATCTGTCTGCCGTGATTTCCTTTCTGATGGTGCTGCCCATCGTATACAGCAATATGCTGGAAGGTATACGCAGCACAGATTTACAGCTACTGGAGATGGCGGATGTTTTCGGCGCTGGCTGGAGCAGGCGGATCCTGTATATCTATTTGCCGCAATTGAAGCCTTATCTGATTTCCGCCTGCAGCGTATCCCTGGGCATGACTTGGAAGTCCGGCATCGCCGCAGAAGTGATCGGCATTCCCGGCGGCTCTATCGGGGAAATGCTATACGAAGCAAAGATATATCTGAACGCCCGGGATCTTTTTGCCTGGACGGCAGTCATCATTCTGCTCAGCGCCGCTTTTGAGAAGCTGTTTATGGCGGTACTGCAGAACTCCTATAACAGGCTGGAAAGGATGGAGAGCAATAAAAGCGGCGTAGAGGGAAACGCCGCCGTTGCCATAGCCGCTGTCTCTGAATCAGAGAGAGCGGATTGCGTGGAAGACCTCTGCCTGGATTGTCCAAACGATCATCCGGTCGATCCGCCTGAGGGCGAAATGCAAGATATTCTGATCAGCGACTTATACAAAACCTATTCGGATAAGCAGGTGCTGCAGGCGTATTCCGCCGCGTTTCCCGCCGGGCAGTGTACCTGTATAATGGGAGATTCCGGGGTTGGCAAAACGACCTTGCTCCGTATCCTGATGGGGCTGACGGACGCCGACGCAGGCAGCATCAGCGGCGTCGAAGGCTTGAAGCCAAGCGCCGTCTTCCAGGAAAACCGCCTTTGTGAAAGCTTGAACGCCATTGCCAACGTCAGATTTGCCTGCGGGAATATCGTTACCGGAAGGAGGATCCGGTCGCAGTTGACTGCCCTGGGTTTGGAGAAAAGCATGTATCAGCCTGTCCGGGAATTATCCGGCGGCATGCGCAGGCGGGTGGCGATTGTCCGGGCGATCGCCGCGGGAGGCGATATCCTGTATCTGGACGAGCCGCTGAAAGGCCTTGATGAACAGAATAAAGAAACGGTTGCCGCCTATATCCGGAATCACACAAAGGGAAAGACGATTCTGATGGTGACGCACAGCGTGGATGAAGTGGAGCGGATGGGCGGCAGCCTGCAGGTCATGGAAGGGCGCTGAACAGGTATGCAGCCCACGTTTGACATGCCAGCCCGGTAAAAAAAAGAAATACGCATATCTTTTGCTATATTATTATGGAAATGTGTGATATAGTATTGCGAAAGAAAATGTTCAGAATCTTAATCGGGGAGGCCTTAGTATGTCGCTATCATCATTGGCAGCAGACCACGCGGCCGGCAAGGGAAGCGAGCCGGATGCCGTATTTGCGGTAGTAGAAATGATTAGAGAGGCAAAGAAATTACCCGGACCGATCAATATCGTTGACGGTTCAATCGGCGCCATGCGTGACGAACAGGGCGAATTCGCCGTTCTACCGGTAGTGGATGAAGAGTTTCGGCGCTTGCCTCCAGATACGCTCATGGATTACGCGTCAATCGCCGGTTCGCCGGAATTTATCCAGGCAGCAATCGATTATACTTTCCAGGGCTTTCAACCGAAGGGCACGATCGCTGGTGCGGTGGGGACGCCCGGCGGTACCGGCGCGGTCAGGCTCATGATGTGCAACTATACGAAACCGGGAGATACGGTGCTGATTCCGGACTGGTTTTGGCCGGCATACAAGACGATTGCGCAGGAAAGCTCCATAAAAACGGAGAATTATCGAATGTTTGACGCGGATCACCGGTTTACGGCGGAAGACATCAAGCGAAAATCCGAAGCTTGCCTCGAGAAGCAGGACAATTTGCTGATTATTTTTAATACGCCCGGTCACAACCCAACCGGTTATTCGTTTTCGGAAGACAATTGGGCGGATCTGATTCCTTTCTTTAAGAAACTCGCGGCGGATACGAGCAAAAGAATTCTTCTCGGCCTGGATATTGCCTATATCGACTATAGCGGGGATCCGAAAGAATCCAGGCGGTTTCTGGGGATGTTTACCGACTTGCCGGAGAATATGCAAGTACTTATCGCGTTCAGCATGTCGAAATCCTTCACCATGTACGGGATGAGAAGCGGGGCGATCATCAGCTTCCACTCCTCAGCGGAAGTGATGCGCGACTTTGCGAATATCAATTCCTTCTCCGCCCGGGGCGCTTGGTCCAACGGCAATCATGGCGCACAGGAGCTGATGGCAAAGGTATGCGGCGACCCCGCCTTATCCCAAAGGGCGGACAGAGAACGCGCGGCGATGTCGACTTTACTTCGCCAGAGGTCGGACATCTTTAAGCAAGAGGCGAAAGAAGTCGGATTGGATATGCTGCCGTATACCGGAGGCTTCTTCATCGCGTTACCCCATGCGAATCCGAAAGCCGTTGTCGCCAAGCTGACAGAGAAACACATTTATCTCGTTGCCATGAACAATGGCATCCGCGTTGCGATCTGCGCCATACCCCTGAGTCAGGTGCCGGGACTGGCGGCGATCATAAAAGCAGCAGAGGAAGAGGTTGACGCATAAGAAGATGGCTTTGGGTTATAGGCGAAAGGTTACGATTGCATCAGACACTAAGGAGGGAGGAATATGCCTGACGAAAAAAGGATCCTTGTAGTAGACGACGACGAAAACATTTGCCGCTTGCTCAAGATGTACCTGGCGAATGAAGGATTTCAAATTCTGGTGGCGAATGACGGCTCCAAAGCGTTGGAGTATGTGGAGAAAGAAAAAATCGACCTGATTATTTTGGACGTCATGATGCCTGTTATGGATGGCTGGGATGTATGCCGGGCTGTGCGAAAAATAAGTACTGCGCCGATTATTATGCTGACGGCAAGAGATATGCTGGAAGACAAGCTTCAAGGTTTCGAGTATGGCGCCGACGACTATATGGTCAAGCCCTTTGAAACCAAAGAGCTGGTAGCCAGAGTCAAAGCCCGTTTGCGAGAGAAACAGGACGGCGAGGAAAGCGATAGCAGGACGCCGTTATCGGTAGGGAATCTAGTGGTGGATTTGGGCCGTTATCAGGTAACCCTGAATGATCAGGTAGTCGATTTAAAGCCGAAAGAAATCCAACTCCTGCATTTTCTGCTCCAACACCGGAACACCGTTTTCTCCCGGGAACAATTGTTGGAAAAGGTATGGCAGTATTCTTACTATGGCGATACCAGAACGGTAGACGTCCATGTCAAACGACTGAGAGAAAAATTGGAGAAACCGGAAAATGCCTGGCAAATCAAAACCGTTTGGGGCGTCGGGTATAAACTGGAGGGCGAATAAGCTTCATGTTTAAATCGCTGTTTTCCAAACTACTGATCGGATATTTAACGATTTTTGTCATCACCCTGGCCGCACTCACTGCGGCCATTACTTTCATTTATCAAGGCTTTGTGTTTTCAGAAAAACAAGTCGCGTTATCCAGGGGCGCCCTTGAAGTTACGCTGCAGTATGAGTTATGGATCAGAGGCGAAATCGGCCAGGAAGGCTTTCGCCAGTCCGTGGACGCCATCGGCGCGGTAATGGATTCCAAGGTCTATGTGTTGGATGTGGATGGCGAGGCGCTGGCACAGTATCGCGTGACTGCCGAAGAAGAGACAAGGACCAGCAGCTATATCGTAGCTGACCTGATCAGCATCATGAATGGGCAGGAAATCTTTCGCAGAAGGGAGTATTCGCCCGAACAGGATGCGTATATGGTATATCATGGCGCCCCCATAACGGTAGACGGTGTAGTCGAAGGCGCGATTCTGCAGTACTCCCCTGTGGAACGGATTCGCAGCGGCTTATTTCAGATTTACCTGCAGATTTGGGCTGTGGGGCTGGTCATGAGCGTTGTAGGCGTACTGATGATCTACCTGTACTCCGCCAGAACAACCCAGTCTCTGCGGGAACTGGAGCGGGCCGCGTTTCAGATTGCCTCCGGTGAAACGGTGGAAGATATTGTCAGCCCGGGCAATGATGAGCTTAGTCATTTGTTCCAGGTGTTCAATGAGATGAAAGGCAAGTTGGAGCAAATCGAAACGATGCGCCGGGATTTCATCGCCAGTATCTCTCATGAATTACGGACGCCGCTGACTTCCATTCTCGGCTTTGTACAGGGAATGGAGGATGGCTTGGTCTCGCAGGAAGAAACCGCTACAGTGCTGGACATCATTCAACAGGAGACCCGGAGACTCATTCATCTCACGGGTGAGATTCTGGACCTGGTTAAGATGGAAAACGGCGTCGGCGAGCTTTTTCCCGAGCGATTCCGGGTGATTGAGGCATTAACATTTATCATTGGTTCGTTAAATATCAAAGAAAAAAAGCCGGGACTTCAAGTGGAAATGGTTTGTCCGGATGACTTGTTCATTACGGCCGACGCGGATCGTTTCCGTCAAATTATGCTCAATTTGCTGAGCAATTCGATAAAGTATACAGACCCTCCGGGGAAAATCTCCATCGAGGTGGAGCGCAGCGGCATGTGGGTGAGATTTCGCGTGATCGACACCGGTATAGGGATCGAAACCGAAGAATTGCCGCTGGTTTTTGAACGGTTCTACCAAACCGACAAGTCTCGCCATAACAGTACCGGCGGATCCGGGCTGGGCTTGAATATCGCAAAAACCATTGTAGAACTCCATGGCGGCCAGATTGGAATCAAAAGCACAACGGGTATAGGAACAGAGATTTGGTTCACCATGCCGATAGGGACGGCGCAAATATAGGAATCACAGAAAGGATGCTGTAACAAAGATTTAACATATTGCGCCAGGAATGTTCATAGGCATTTCCGCGAATAAGAAGTATAATTCTAGTGTGAGGGTAAATGGATGCAGATAAGCGGCTTATTCGGAAAGAGATACGCGGCTAAGCTGGTCGCCGCCGTTGGTTTGACGGGCTTACTCTGTTTTGCGGCCTGCCAGGAAAACGCTACTACGAATGAAGATCGATTTGGCGCCGGCCCGATCACGGTGGAATCCCTTGAAGGCTTGATTCTGGAGGGGGAAGGACCCATACCCGCCCGATTGATTTACCAGTCTAGAAATACCATTTCCAGCGAAGAAGACCGGCTGGTACTGGAAGCGATATCTCTGGAGCTGGACAGGCTGGTGGAATTGGCAGGGCAATTGGATGACGCCGTCACAGAAGAGACGGAAATCACGGCGCCGACAGGTTTCGCCAATGCGCAGTGATTTGCTTGATTTATAGATGATAAGTAGGGAGAAGTGCTGTTTGTGAAGAAAGCCGTTTTTCGAATGATCGCGTATATGGTCATCCTGGTTTTGGCAATGATGCTGACGGCCGGTTCGGCCTGGGCGTCTGATGGCGATTCCGAAGATAGGCTTGAGCAGGAACTACTCTCTGCCTCCGGACTGGATAAGCTTACCGTCGACGAACTATATGAAAAAGTGAAAGACAGTCGCCAGACGTTGCTGGAAACCAGGCTGGAAGTGGTAAAAAAAGCCAACGAAGCGAAACTGCGGCTGGAAGAACTGATTAAGGGAAATAAAACCGGCGCGCAGGCGACAGAAACCTTAAGAAAGGATCTGGATACCATAAGGGAAGCCCAGCGCGTATTGGCTACCATACTCTCCGACATTCTTAACGCCGCCGCCGACATCAATAGGCGCGTCGCTGGGGAACAGGAAGGATCAGCGGGCAATTCCACCGCTGGGGAACCATCCGCCGCTTCCCGGGTAGTTCAGGCGCCAGCCCTTATTTTTGATACGGAATCCGAGGAAAGTATTCCCTCTCGATCTTATTTGGAAAAACTAATCTCCTTATATGAAGAAAAAACCCGGCAACTGATCCGGATAGCCGAGTCGCTGGACGGAATTGTGCTGGTTGGATAAGGTTGTTATTCGCGAAGTTGTTTTTGTAGTAGGGGCAGTACTTCCTTGAGAATGTCCCGCTGTACCTGTTCTTCGGATTGATCGCCGGCGACCCGGATGATTCTGTGGCCTTCGTTCTGCAGAAGACGGATCGCTTTTTCATATTGTGCAAGAACGCGCTGTTGAATGCTTGCCGCTTCAAACAGATCCCTGTTTAAGCGGCTTTCTTGCAAGCGGCGCTCCGAGACCCCGGGATCGAGATCAATAAAGATGGTGATATCCGGACGGATTGCTTGCGTGTTGATTTGCAGGATCCACTCCATAGGCAGGTCCAGGGACTGGTAGGCTAAGGAAGAAAGCAAATAACGGTCGCAGACAACATGGACGCCCTGCTGAAGCAGGGGATAGAGTCCGGGTTCATGCAGGCCGTTATCTTCTTTATATACGTGATCTGCCCGGTCGGCGGCAAAGAGTAAAGCCAGTGTCCTGTTGTCCAGAGAAAGCCTGTGATTCAGCGCCAATCTGGTGATACTGCCCGCAGGACCTGCCGTAGGTTCGCAGGTAGCGAAGCACTTGCCAAAAACAGAGCCTTCGCTGTTGAACCAGTTCTGCAGGCGCCCGGTCTGCGTTGTGGTACCGCTACCGTCCAAGCCTTCCAATACGATAAAAACACCGGAATGCACCATGGGATAACCTCACGTTTGCACAGAATCAAGAGAGCCAGCGGAGTAAATCGTCCATGGTATAAATCCCCGGACGCTCAACGTCCCGCAGGAATTCTACCGCTTTCATCGCGCCGTTGGCAAAGAGCTCTCTGGACTGTGCCGAATGGCTTATGGATAGGACTTCGTGCGCGCCGATAAACAGGATTTCATGTTCTCCGACAATCGTCCCGCCTCGAACCGCATGTATCCCGATTTCATGAGGATCCCGCTGTTTGTGTTCTCCGCTGCGATCAAAGGTATACCGGGGGCTATACGGCAGAGCGGAAGCTGCGGCGTCTGCGATCATGTAGGCTGTACCGCTGGGCGCATCCACTTTCTTGTTGTGATGTTTTTCGATGATTTCTACATCGTAGGCGTCCCCCAGAACTTTTGCCGCCTGGCGGACAAGGGTCTGGAGAAGACCTATACCCAGCGACATATTGGCAGATTTAAAAATCGGGATCGTCGTCGCCGCTTCGGCGACCTGGTCCTCTAAACTGCCCGCAATGCCGGTGGTACAAAGGATAAGAGGGCGCCGTTTCTTCGTGCAATAGTCGAGAAGCATGGGCGTAAGGGAGATATGGCTGAAATCGACGACGACGTCCGCTTCTTCCCCGACTGCGTCGAAATGATCATAGACGGGAAAGTCATTCGACGTACCCAAAACTTGGTCGACGCCGGCAACAATGACCATGTCGGCGTGTTCTTTCATCCGTAAGGTAAGCGCTTGGCCCATGCGACCGTTACAGCCGGAAAGAAGTACCCGAATCATAGAGACAACTCCTTTAGCGACCGATGATATCCAGCAGATCGTAATACCAAAAGCAGGCGTCGACGAAAGCCTGGTTCACGTCTTCGAATTCTACGCCGTTTTGGATCATCATAATGGAACACTGATCCCAATCCGCCCGTTCATACGTGAAGATGAAAGCGAGAACGGCATAGATATCGCCCTGTCTCTTGAGCAGGGCCCGCTTCACTTCTTCGTCGAGGGCGACCTCTTTTAAGGCGTCTTCCATGGGCATTTGAAGAATAATGTCCAGCAGGGAGAATAATCCCGCAAGAAAGAGCTGCTGTCCCATATCCGGTAAATGAAAGGCTTGCGCCAGGTTTTCGGAAAACTTGGCCCGGGTCAGGGCGAGCTTCGTAATTTCACCCGGCCTGTCCTCCGCCAGACTGATGGATATGGCGACGTTGGCCCAGCGCCGGATTTCCTTTTGGCCTAAAAGGGTCACTGCCGTCATGATGGAGTTCACCTTGTTGCTAAGGCCGATTGCGGCGGAGTTGATGAACCGGAGCAGCGAAACGGTGAGGAAGGGATCTCTCTCGATAATCGACACCATTTCTTCAAATTCGTAATCCTCTCTGTTGACCAAGCTGAGCAATTGAAGGGCGTTGATTTTCACCGGGGATAATTCGACATACCCTTCCGTGATAGGCCGGCTATAAAACCCGCCGGTAAACAGCCCGCTTTGGTTTCTGCTTGCCAGTCGGTCATAAGACTCCGTGTCCGGTACGTTGGAGAAGATGATGTTCACATCAGGCCAATAGGTTCTGGCATAAAAATGAGAACTGGTAAAGCTGTTGTCGAGATAGTCCAGGATCAGGTAATCGACCATGGCGATAAGCGGGTGATCGTTTATGCCCTCCGGCAGGCCTTCAAAGCCAAGTTGATAGCCCTTTTCTTTCAAGATGCCGCACTTTTTCACCACCATATCGTTCACGGGGATGTCACCCGGCAATACGCAGATTAATTTGGAAGGTTCTATCTCGACATTCACCGGTCTGCCCACAAGAAGCTGATACATATTGAGGTCGGCAAACAAGGGCTTGTTGGCGGCAAAAGGTTCAATGCCGATTTGTTCAATCAAGTCCAAACCGGGGGAGATAAGCGCTTCTGTCATGCGACGGAAGTCATTTTGGATACCGATAGCCCTGTCGCCGCTGCGATCGCATAGGCGGTAGGCTTTCACAGCCATGTCTTTATCAAATAAGGGAACGGCAACAATAAATACTTTCATAAATGTACTCTCACTATTAATTGTTTATTTTCTACATTTCATTCTATATCAACAGGCTTTATTTTGCAACACACCTATGATACAATTTGGTAGTATGCGCCTTTTCCCAGTTACAGTTCAGTGCCGACTATGGTGGCGCTGACACATTTGCCCGGCTACACGTCACATTCGTGATCAACATCAGGCTTTCTGATTATGTAGCCTAACGGCTCAACGTCCTTCCGATGTATCACCCG
>Ga0099364_10002467_pt1 | contig 29454 bp, 20 predicted proteins | sample TergutTh196P3_FD_73070 | JGI IMG/M metagenome (GOLD analysis project Ga0099364, IMG submission 73070) | Microcerotermes parvus P3 segment gut microbial communities from Pointe-Noire, Republic of the Congo - Th196 P3 | ecosystem: Host-associated > Arthropoda: Insects > Digestive system > Gut ...
TTGAAAAACAAAAAAAACTTGAATCCATCCATATTGAAAGGAAGAATAAGAAGAAACCTGGCGTTGCCAGTGTAAAAATAAAAAAATCGGCTTAGGGGGTTATTTGAGGGTTGACTTTTTATAGGAGGCACGGAGCACACAGAGAAAGAATTAAAGTTTAAGGAATTGAGCTAAAGTCCATTGATAAAATCAAAGACATACATAAAAAACAATTATTAACTTCTATAAAACTATCAAACATAAAATTAGGTTATATATTAAATTTTGGATCATTTTTAATGAAAGATGGAATAGTCAGAACTATCAATGGCATAATAGATTAATCTCTGTGATCTCCGTGCCTCTGTGTTCTCTGTGAGAAAATTTTAACCCAAAACCCTTGATGAATCCGTGGTATGTGCTGTAAAATATTGTATAGAGAATAATATCCTTAAAGAGTTCCTAAGAGAGGTGTGGATAGTGGGGCGGTAACAATAATAAATTTGCAATCTACACAAAAATTATCTCAGGTTCCAAAACAAAGCCGGTAGCAACTTTTACCTTAGCGGCGACTTCATCCATTAAAGAGCGGATATCTTTGGCGGTGGCGGCTCCGGTGTTTATCACTATATTTGCATGAAAAGGAGCAATTTGGGCTCCCCCGACAGAGAATCCCTTTAAGCCAAGTTCGTCTATTATTTGGCCGGTAGGCTTGCCAAAATCACGGTTATTCTTAAAAGCAGAGCCAGCGCAGGGGTATAAATAATGCCCTTTTTCTCTTCTGTCTTGACGGTTTTTTTCCATTTTGACTTTTATTTGCTCTTTATCACTAGGCTGCAAATTAAAAGCGGCACTAAGAATTAAACAATCCATCTTCTGAAACGGACTTACTTTATACCCAAAGTCATTTTTATTAACAGAAACACGCTCTACAACAGAGAGTTCTCCGCACGCTACAATCTCCGTCCATGCCAAAACATCTGCAATCTCTTTATCATAGCACCGGGCGTTCATATATACCGCTCCGCCTATGGTACCCGGCATTCCTGCAAGAAATTCCAATCCTGTTAAACCTGCTTCCGCCGCGTATTCACAGGCTTCATCCATTGTTGTACCGCTTTTTAAAACAAGACAATTAGGAGCAGATTGATCATCATTGCACTGTCCCTTCCAATCCGTTACATCCAACACAATCCCGCGAATACCATCATCAGAAACCACGATATTTGCACCCCCGCCCAAAATAAAAACCGGAATTCCATCAGCACGAGCGTTTTTAATCAACTCAACACAATATAAAGAAAAATTATCACCAATAAGTTTTATATAACAATCCGCAATACCGCCAACTTTAAAGGTTGTATGCCCCGCCATCGGCTCATCATAACGAACATCAACTTTACAAGGATAAATATTCAAGCATTTTTCAAATATTTTTTGCATTACTCTTCTGCCCTCTGCACCCCTGCGCCTACGCGCGAGGAAAAATTATTCAGGAATCTCTATTCCCAATGTTTCTGCGGTTCTTCTTGCCCTGCGGGCTAAGCTTTCATTTCTGTCCTTTGTCAATTCAACTATTTCAACGGCAAGAGTTCTTAAGTTACTATTAGCTGCCATATCAAGAGAATATAATTTTTCTATAATAGTACCATTTGTCATAAATCTTCTTGTTATTGCTATATATTCCTCTGTAGGAGTTGTCACAGTAGCTTCACCCAAAACTTTTAAGAACCCGTTATAAAGAGCAGTCTGGTTCCGTGCCCTTGCATCTTCCAATTCCGCTATTAATTTATTTACATTGCTGTCAGCGGATACTTTCATAACCATTTCCGCAGAAATAAGACGAACACGGTCTGAATTTTTTCTTTCAGAAAAAAGAGTATTAAGAATTTCAATAGCTTCAGTATTTGCAATAGTGCCAAGGGCGCGGATAGATTCGTCCCTGACACTAGGCACATCGTCTCTTTCAGCACGGTATTGTAAATATGGAACGGCAGATTCAAGTTTTCTGTCCCGGCTTGACTGCGCCGCCGCTATGCGGGTACGGTAAAAAGAATCCCTGAACGCATCTAAAATAGCCTTTTCCACTTCCTCACCGGAAAAAGGACCAAGGGCGGCAACCGCAGCTGATCTTACATTAGGATCATTAGTTCCTACACAGGTAAGGATTGCTTCAACTCCTCTAGGATCTCCAATTTTAGAAAGAGAATCCATTGCGGCTATACGTAAAGGAATCCGTTCATCAGTATTTGATACAATTTCAATTAATAGCGGAACCCCCATCGTAGAGCCTGTTGCTCCAATCGCTATAATAACTTCTCTTTGGTTATCTGTACCGGGGTCACGGTTTTCATAATAATCAATTAAAAAATCAGCGGCTGTATCCGCAAGTTCAGGGGAAGCCGCCCCTGCCCTTCCAAGAGCGCGGAAGCCATTGTTTAAAAATTGTCTTTCCTGAGTATCTAAAAGTTCAATAATTACAGGAACAGACGCACCTGATTTTATTCTTCCCAAGTAATCAACAGCGGAAATAACAGTTTCATTGGTTTCATCATCTCTTTCTGTAATGGCTCTAATTGCCCTAGTTTCCAGACCTTCTTTTTCTCTTTCTCCAAAAAAACCAAAAACTCCGCTTAAAATTCTTTGGTTTCTAGTATCATCAATTAATTTAACAAGTTCATCGTCAAGATAATCAACATTCTCTGTTCTAAGAGACTGAATAAGATTTGCAATTTCAGTCTCTGTTCCAAATTGGATTGTAGCACGGCGGGATGCCTCGTCATTATTATTTTGTGCGTATAAAAAGGAACTAATAAATATTAAACACAGAAAAAAATTATTTACCTTCATATTCAGCTAAAAACTCCTTCTTATACTCTAAAAACCTATTTTCTTTTATTGCGTTACGGGCATTTGCAATTAAATCATGCATAAAATATAAATTATGGTAGCTTGCAAGCATGGAACAAAGTATCTCCTTGGACTTAAAAAGATGCCGTAAATAGGCTCTGGAGTACTCTTTACACACTTTACACCCGCACTCTTTATCTATCGGCGTAAAATCATCGGCTAATTCGGCCTTTTTTATAGCGATGGGACCCTTGCGGGTATAAACACGACCGTTTCTTGCCTCTCTGGTAAGTAAAACACAATCAAACATATCAATTCCATGCTCAATTGCCGTTAAAATATACTCAGGGGTGCCAATCCCCATTACATATCTAGGTTTTTCCTTTGGCAGGAATTCACTGGTATAAGAAAGGGTTTCGTAAAATAGCTCTGCAGGCTCCCCTACAGAGAGTCCTCCAATTGCTATACCCGGCGTACCGCTTGCAGTGCAGACTTCCGCACTTTGTTTCCGTAAATCCGGAAAAAAATTACCTTGCACTATGCTAAATAGGCTACCCTTGTAACCGTTATCAACTTCTCTGTCCCATACGGATTTTGCCCTGCCAAGCCATTCATTTGTAATAAAGAGAGCTTCTTCTGCTTCTTTTCTGGATGCTCCCCAATGAGAACAATAATCCAACTGCATTTGAATATCACTCCCAAGAGTAACTTGTATACCTACTGCTTTTTCAGGGCTTATAAAATGAGTTGACCCGTCTATATGAGATTGAAATTTAGCGCCTTCCTGCGTTATTTTTCTAAGGGCGGAAAGAGAAAAAACCTGAAAACCTCCTGAATCTGTTAAAATATTCCTGTCCCAATTTATAAATTTATGAAGCCCGCTTGCTTTTTTAATTATTTCTTCTCCGGGACGCAGATAAAGATGGTATGTATTGGAAAGAATCAAGTTATAACCAATTTCTTTTAGATCATTTACAGTTAAAGCCTTTACCGTTCCTTGAGTGCCTACCGGCATAAAAACAGGAGTTTGTACATCACCGTGCGGCAGATGCAGGACTCCATTTCTTGCAGAACAGCTATTATCTTTTTCCGTTATTGTAAATTGCATTTTTTTAAGTTTTTGCACTCCGTAATAAATATAAACCTAAATTGATAAACAGAAAAACCGGAAACCATGCTCCAATAATAGGGGGAATATAGTTCATTCCCGCAAGCATCATGCAGAGCATTTCCGTAACATAATAAACAACAGCCGCAGCAAGGCTTGTAAAAAGACTCATCAATAAAATATTTTTTCTAAACCTTCCGCTCATGGATATTGATAACATCATTACAATAAATGACGTGGAAGAAAATGAAAAACGATGATAATAATTTGCTTGTTCCTTAAAATATGGAAGCCCCAAATAACGAAGATCATCCACTAATAATTTAGCTTCCTTTACCGGAAGTTCTTCTATTTTTACCGAGCTTCTTCTAAAAATATCAGGATGTTCATCATATTCTGTGTTTGATTCCAAGGAATTTACCCTTAATATTCCATCTATAAATTGATAAATTAACGCATTCCTGAATTCCCAATGTGTTTCTTTCCATTCTGCAGAGGGAGCATGAATTCTGGAAACAAATTCTCCATCTTCTTCTATCTCTATAATGGTAACTCCGTTTAAAATAAGCCTGTCTATGTCATAATAATCTATAGAATATATAAGTTTTCCGCCTCTTGCCATAATTACAATATTTGTATTTTGTTCTGTAACAAATTCATTTAAGGCGCGCCTTGAAAGATCGTTTTTTGTTTTTAATGTGGGAATAACTATTATATCATCAAGAAAAAAGGTAAAAAAAGATACAAACAACCCTACAACCAAAAGAACTAAACTAAACCGCCAAATTGGTATTCCTGTAGAAAAAACCGATGTTAATTCATTTTTTGCGTAAAGATCTCCAAGCGTATAAGCTGCCGCAAAAAGAAGCGATATTGGCATTGCGTACGATATACACTTGGGAATATAGAACCAACTTACCTTTAACATTATGGATACCGGAACATCATTATTCAAATAACGGGTTAAATTTGCAAAAAGATCAATTAACAGCAGAATAAAAACAAATAAAAAAATTGCTACAAAAAAAATGGGGATAAACTGCCGCAATAAATATATATCCAAAACTCGCGGTCTTAACGGTGAACGTGATTTCATTTTTTTACCCTGATTATGGAAAGCACTACCCCTATTGAAAGACACAGAATATTTGGGAGCCACATTGACCAAAATGGCGGAGTTCCAACCCTAACGCCCAGCATTTGACCAATATAAAGCATTGACCAATAAAGAGCGGAAATTATAACTCCAAAAATAAAGCCTACGGTTGATCCTGATTTTTTTGCCATTAATCCTAAAGAAACGGCAAGAAAAATAAAACTGAAAGCGCCAAAAGGAACCGCAAACTTTCTGTATAGTTCTATTATATAAATTGTGATTGATCTATCATCTTTAATTGTTTCCAAAGATTGCAATTCTCTGGATAAATTAGCAATATTGTTTTGTTTTGTGTTCCAAGTGGAAGACTGGGGACCTCCTCTTAAAACATTCTCCAAATTAACCGCATGCGTTATAACCCTTACTTTTCTTGTATTAATCCGCCTGTCTAAAGAAACTCTTCTTTCTTTTATTGAATTATGGACATCTCTGGAACTCATTTCCCTTGCGCTAATAGGAACAGAAGCCTGCATTATATCTTCATTTGATACCCAATATTGTAAAAGATCCATAGAAGCATAGTCATAATCTTCTCTTGCCACTTCTTTAGTTGATTGAATGAATGAATCCTCTAGGTTAAGACTAAGTCCCTGCCTTCCGCTGTCTTTAAGCTCCGCGCTACCTGCCAGAATCATTCTTCTTTCACCATCCTGAGTTCTATCCAGGATAATGACATTTTCTATTATATTTCCTGTAACACCGCCTGTAATAATTACAGTATCTCTGAATCTTTTTACAGAATTTGCATCCATTTCTACAGCGGGAATAGTAACCATAATCTGCCGCCATAACCTGTTAAACTGAACAGTCCCCGCAGGTAATAAAACATCATTAACTAAAAAAGATATTATAGAAATAGTTATACCCAACACAACAGCAGGCATAAATATTGTTTTATAGGAAAACCCCGAAGTTAACATTACAAGGATTTCATTATCTGAAGTAAACCGTCCAATAGTCATCAATGTACCAACAAGACATGCAAAAGGCGCGGAAAAAGAAATAACTGTAGGAAGAGAAAATAAAATTAAAAGGGCAACTTGAGGAAGAGGTACTTGTTTTTCCAGGACTTCTTTTGCCATTAAAAGTATTTGATTAACAAAAAAGATAAAAAAGAAAAACAAAAAACAAATGAAAAAGGAAAAAAGAAGCTCAGATAAAATATATCTAAAAAGTGTCTTTGGAAAAAATTTTATATTTATTTTTAATAAATTATTTCTGTGTATAATTATGTTTTTAAAATATAAAATTATTTTTTCTAGCATATAATTTACCTAGCCGGTTGATCCAAAACCACCTGTACCGCGCTTTGTTTCCTGCAGAGAATGAGCCTCTGTAATTTGAGTACGAACAACCTGCGCTATTACAAGCTGCGCTATCCTCTGCCCGTCTTTTATTATAACATCTTTATCACTTAAATTAACAAGTATTATTTCTACATCTCCCCGGTAATCGGAGTCAATTGTACCCGGTGAATTAAGAACAGTAATCCCCTGTTTTATTGCCAGCCCCGACCTTGGACGAACCTGCCCTTCATAACCTTCAGGTATTTCCATTCTAAGCCCCGTAGGAATTTTTACCCTTCCCAGCGGTGGTATTGTAATATCAGAATCCAAAAAAGCACATAGATCAAGCCCTGCAGCACCTTCTGTTTCATACTTTGGAAGCTTTATTCGTTCATGAGTCCTAAGTATCTTTAAACTCACTCCCTGCAAGACATCCCCCAAACCTGCTAACTGTTGCCTGCTAATTGTTAACTGTCAACCGCGTCTATGTACGACAAATTAAGCCTTCCCATTTTGTCAATTTCCAAAAGCTTTACCGGAATCTGCTGACCTTCTTTAAGTACATCCGTAACTTTTTCTATTCGTTGGCGGGAAAGTTTGCTAATATGTACAAGTCCTTCCTTGCCGGGAAGAATTTCCACAAATGCGCCAAAGTCCATGATACGCTTTACAGTTCCATTATAAACGCTTCCAATTTCAGGATCTGCCGCTATTCCCATAACAGCGGTTTTTGCACTTTCAGCATCTTTTGTATTTTTGCCAAAAATTGTTACGGTACCGTCATCATCTGTGTTAATTTTTACAGAGTATTGTTCGCACAGGGCTTTTATATTTTTTCCTCCGGGTCCAATAAGCGCACCAATTTTATCAATATCGATTCTAAGCGTAACAATCTTGGGAGCGTATTCGCTTATGTGATCAGCCGGCTTATCCATGCATTTATTCATAATACCCAGTATGTGTAATCTTCCGCGTTTTGCCTGATCCAGCGCTTTACACATAATTTCCCGGCTAACTCCGGATATTTTTATATCCATTTGGAAACCGGTAATTCCATCCTGTGTTCCGGCAACCTTAAAGTCCATATCACCAAGATGATCTTCTTCACCAAGAATGTCAGATAACACGGCGAACTTTGCGCCGGGCTTTCCGTCATCTTCCGTGATAAGCCCCATTGCAATACCGGCAACCGGTTTTTTCATGGGAACACCTGCGTGCAGCATGGCAAGAGTGCCGCCACAAACCGAAGCCATTGAAGAAGAGCCGTTAGATTCCATAATTTCTGAAACTACGCGCACGGTATAGGGGAATTCTTCTTTGGAAGGAACCATTGCTTTTAATGAACGGAGCGCAAGGTGGCCATGACCAATCTCCCTTCTTCCTGTCCCTGTCCTACCCACTTCACCCACTGAATAAGGAGGGAAATTGTAATGCAAGAGGAAACTTTCTCTTTTATCACCATCGATATCATCATAAACCTGTTCATCAAAAACAGTTCCAAGCGTAGTAACACAAAGTGCTTGTGTTTCTCCTCTGGTAAATAAAGCAGAACCGTGAGTGCGTTGTAAAATATCGACTTCACAGGTTATGTTTCTAATGTCTTCCAATCCCCTGCCATCAACTCTTTTTCCTTTTTCCAGTATAGAAGAACGGAGTATTTCATACTGCATATCTTCAAACAAGGCATCAAAAAGTTTCTTTTGTTTTTCATCTTGCAGTTGTTCTTCATATTGTGCTTCAAATTCTTTTTTGACATTTCTGATACCGTCATGTCTTTCTCCCTTGGTTGGTAAAAAACATGCAGTTTGTAGTTTTGGAAAGACTGCGGCGCGTATAGCATCGGCATTTTCCAAAGTGTATGAAAGCGGAATAAGCGGGAGTTTTTCCTTTCCCGCAAGCTTACGCAATTGTTCCTGTAAATCGCAAAATAACTTTATAATTTCATGAGCTCTGTCCAGAGCATCGATCATTATTTCTTCACTTACTTCTTTAGCGCCGCCTTCTACCATAGTAATACCGTCTTTTGTTCCAGCAACTACTATTTCCATGGTGGACTTTTCTATCTGTTCATAAGTTGGGTTTACAATTAATTCACCATTAAATTGACAGACACGCACACCGGCTATTGGTCCGTTAAAAGGAATGTCAGAAATATAAACAGCCGCAGAAGATGCAAGAATTGCCAGCATATCCGGCGGATTTACTTGATCTGTTGACAAGGTTGTAGGAATAAGTTGAATCTCTCTTCCAAATGCCTTGTCAAAGAGGGGGCGCATGGGTCGGTCTATAAGACGGGAGACTAAAATCTCCTTATCTTTGGGACGGCTTTCCCTTTTTATGAAACCGCCGGGGATTTTCCCTGCCGCATAATATTTTTCATTATAGTCAACGGTGAGAGGCACATAATCAAGCCCCTCTACACTATCCCGTGATGAACAAACGGTAGCTATTACCGCTGATCCCGCATATTGTGCAAAAACAGAGCCATTGGCCTGCTTTGCAATCCTGCCGGTTTCCAAGGTTAATTCCTTTCCGGCTATTTGGAGGGTTACTTTTTGTGGATTCATTATTTACGCAGTCCTAATTCTTTGATCAGCTTGCGATATCCTTCCAGATTTGTGCGCTGGATGTATTTAAGCATCCTGCGGCGCTTGCCAACAAGGATTAAAAGGCCTCTTTGGCCGGATTTGTCCTTTTTGAATTGTTTACAGTGCTCTGTAAGCTGGTTAATTCGTTCAGTAAGAAGTGCTATCTGAACTTCCGCAGCGCCTGTGTCTTTATCGTTTTTGCCAAATTTGCTTACGATTGTTGACGCTTTTTCTTTTGTTAAAGCCATTTTCTTTTCTCCTAGTTTAAACCCTATAGTTTGATATTATTTTGGCATATTTTGGATAAAGTGTCAAGTAAATACAACGCCATATTGCCATTTTTGGTTGGTTTTTTGGATGATGGAGATGAGGTGTTGGTTGTGGAAGAGGGCTATAGCCTCGCGCGGAGGCGCAGAGGCGCGGAGGACGCTGAGATGATCTAATGGTTTCCCATGCCGTATGTACTGAGCCTCAGCGGAAGATATATCGAGGCAAGATAAGCCTAGTTTTTCAATAACATCTTTATTAATGGGGAGTGGGGAGTAGGGAGTAGGGAGTGGGATTTGTTGTTTGTTATCTGCTCTCTTTCCCCCACTCCCAACTCCCAACTCCCCACTCCCTAAGCAAAACCCTGCTATGGCTGTTCTTGTAAGTTCAACTAGGTGTCCGCGGCTGCCGGCGGCTAGAGCTATGTCCCTTGCTAATGAGCGGATATAGGTTCCGCTTGAGCAGTGGACGGAAATCTCTGCAAAGGGCGGATCCCATGAATTAAGTTCCAGTTTGTAAATGGTAACGGGGCGCGCTTTCATTAGGGGTGCTTTTCCGGCGCGGGCAAGTTCATGGGCGCGCTGTCCGTTAATGTGAAGGGCGGAATAAGCGGGAGGCGTTTGCATAATTTCCCCTGTAAATTGAGGCAACACAGCCTCTACCTGTTCCTGTGTCGGGAGCGGAGCTTCTGCAATTACCGCTCCCTCAGGATCAAGAGTGTCGGTTTCTTTGCCAAAACAAATTTTGCCAATATACTGCTTATCACAATGCATAAACCAAGGCGTAAGCTTCAAAGACTTTTCAGTAAGCACAATCAAAAGCCCCTGCGCAAATTTATCAAGAGTTCCAGTATGCCCCACCTTGCCTGTCTTTAACTCTTTCTTTATATCCCGCAAAGCATCAAACGAAGTAATACCCGCTTTTTTATCTAAAAATATAATCCCCATAAGTTATTCCAAAAATTTTCTCACAGAGAACACAGAGGCACAGAGGTCACAGAGAAGATTAAATTTTATTATTTTCTTCCCCTGTGTGCTCAGTGCCTCAGTGTTCTCTGTGAGTAATTTCTTCATTCAATTTCTCTATTTTTTTTATTAAATCAAAGCTATCACCTACACTGGTGTCTGCATGAAATCGTAAATGCGGGATTTTCCTTATGTGCATTGTTTTTCCTAGCTGTGACTGGATAAACCCAGCGGCGTTTTGTAAACCTTCTGCACCTTTTTCAATGTTTTTTCCTCTTACATCAGAAACATGTACATCCGCATAAGATAAATCTTTAGAAACATCAACCTTTGTAATTGATAAAAAAGAGCTTACTCTGTTGTCTTTTATTTTTCCTTCCAGAATGAGTACGCCAATTTTTTCTTGTATTATGTGCCCTACTCTTTCAGCGCGAAATCCCTGCATAATATTATAAACTAGAACTCAGCTTGCGGGCTATTTCTTTAATCTCTATAACTTCAAGAATATCACCCACTTTTACATCGTCATAGCCCTCAAGTCCTATACCGCACTCATAGCCTGATGCAACTTCTCGTGCATCATCCTTAAACCTTTTAAGAGATGCAATTCTGCCGGAATGAACAACAACCTGTTCGCGCAGAACATTTATAATACAGCTTCTTTTTACTGTTCCCGTTAGCACATAACAACCGGCAATAGTGCCAATCTTTGGCACTTTGAAAGTATCGCGGACTTCTACCGTGGCAACAACTTCTTCTTTTGTTTCTGGTTTTAACATTCCTTCCATAGCCTGATGTATTTCTTCTACCGCTTTGTAAATTACATTGTATTTTCTTATATCAACTTTTTCTTGCTCTGCAAGAGTTTTTGCCTTTGGAAGAGGGCGGACATTAAAGCTGATAATTATTGCGTTAGATGCAATAGCAAGATCAACATCGCCTTCTGTAACAGGACCGGGAAGAGCCTGAATAACATGCAGTCTAATTTCTTTTGTGCTTAGTTTTTCCAAACTGGATTTAAGCGCTTCCGCTGATCCCTGAACATCGGCCTTGATAATTACCTTTAATTCCTGAATAGCACCGTCACTGATCATATCATGGATATTATCCATTGTGATTTTTCTGTATGTCTTTGCATCTTCAAACCGTTTGAACTCCTGCCGCTTGGAAGAAAATTCACGGGCTTTCTTTTCATCTTCTACAACTTGTAATGGGTCTCCCGCATTGGGGATGCCTTCAAAACCAAGAACCTCTACAGGCATGGAGGGAGTTGCCTTGTGGATTCGTTCTCCCTTATCGTTAAAGATAGCACGGACTTTGCCCGGCCAAATACCCGCCACAAAGGAGTCCCCTATGGCAAGCGTGCCTCTTTCTATCATGACAGTTGCTACAATACCTCTGCCGTGGTCAACTTTTGATTCAAGTATTTTACCTTCTGCGTTTCTTTGGAAATTAGCTTTTAAATCTAAAAGTTCGGCTTCCAGCAAAATAGCATCTATTAATTTATCTATACCGGTTTTTTGCAGAGCAGAAAGTTCAACAAACATAGTTTGTCCGCCCCAGTCTTCCGGCATAAGCCCTAAATCTGAAAGCTGACTCTTTACTTTATCCGGGTTTGCTTCCGGCTTATCAATTTTATTTACAGCAACTATTATTGGAACGCCCGCATCTTTTGCGTGGTTAATGGCTTCTAATGTCTGAGGCATAACTCCGTCATCTGCCGCAACAACAAGAATAACTATGTCCGTAATTTGCGCGCCCCTAGCCCTCATGCGGGTAAAAGCTTCATGGCCCGGAGTATCTAAAAATGCAAGAGAACCGTGAGGTGTCTCCACCATGTATGCGCCAATATGCTGTGTTATTCCGCCAAACTCGCCGGAAACAACATCGGCCTTACGAATTGCATCTAACAATTTTGTTTTACCATGATCAACATGACCCATAACGGTAACAACAGGAGGGCGCGGCAACATAACTGCATTGTCGTCAGAAATTGTCTCTATAACTGTTTCATCATACAAACTGATAATTTTTACATCTGCTCCAAATTCCGCAGCCAAGATTGTTGCCGTATCAGCATCGATCTGCTGGTTTATTGTAACCATCTGCCCCATACTCATTAATTTTTGAATAAGGTCTGATGCTTTTAAGTTCATTTTTTTTGCCAATTCAGATACGGAAATAGCTTCCATTATGTCGATAGATTTTGGAACGGGGTTGGCAATATGCGTAATTTTTTTCTTTGTCTGAAGGAGTTTTTCCTCCATTTCAAGTTCTTTTTCTTTGCGGTTATAGACAGGTTTTTTTGCAATAAACTTGCGCTTGGCAGTTCCTTTTCCTTCCGGGATTGATTCAGGAGCCGGAGCGCCGGGCCCGCTTCTGGGGCCGCGGTTAAATCCGCCGCCAAAGCCCGGTTTACCGCCCGGCCTTGGGGTAAAACCACGGCCTTGAGCTCCGGGAGCCCCCCCGCGCGGAGCCGTGCCGGGAGCCCCGCGATGACCCGTACCAGGAGCGCCGGGTTTACCACGAGGAGCGCCGCCGCCATGGCCGCGATGCTGAAAACCACCCCTGCCGGGTTCACCCGGTCTTCCGCCTCTGTCTCTGGAATGAGGCCGGGGACCTCTTTGAGAATCATGACGGCTGCCTCCAACAAGCCTTCCGCCTACACGCCCTGCGGCGGCGGCAGGTCTCTGCGCCATTGGGAATGAAGTTACGGTTTCCCTTTCTTTATCTGTATCTTTTTCTCTTAAAGATTTCTTCTGATCTTTTTTACCGTGATCTGTTCTTTTAGCGTGAATTGTTTTATTGGAAGAAGTACTGACAACAATCTTTGGCTGAACTTTCTTAGCTCCGGAAGCCGCAGGTTTTTTCATTACAACCTTAACTTTTCTTTTTTCACCATCGCCAGTTTTAGCCACAGAAGTTTCTTCCGCATGAGAATGTTTAATCAGTTGAGCTTTTGGTTTTTTATTATCAGTTTCTTCCGCCATAGTTTTCCTTTTACTCTTCTTCTTCGTATTCAAAACTCAAGCCAATGCCGCAGCTTGGGCATGTAGCCATATCCACTGTGATCTTGGCGCCACATTCAGGACATTCATATTCATCACTTTCGGAGCTTTCTTCGGCTGCTTCTTCTGTTTTTTCCGACTGTTCTTCTTCAAATTCCTCGTCTTCTTCAACAATCTCTACATACTCTTCTATAAGTTTGCGAAGATCCTCGAATTCAATTTTGGTTAATCCCTTTGCTTCTACTTCATCCTGAGTTAAGCCCAAGAAATCTTCAATTAGATCGATGCCATTGTCAAGCAATGTTTTTGCAATGCGAGCATCCACTCCGGGAAGTTCGGAAATATGAGAAATTTCATCGTCATAAGATTCTGAGTCTCCAAAGAGTTCAGAAACAGCGCGGCGGGATTCTGCGGCAATGTCCATTTCAGCAAACTGACTTTCTGTTTTAACATCAATATTCCAGTCAGCAAGCCTGTTTGCAAGACGGACATTAAGCCCCTGTTTTCCAATTGCAAGCGATAACATATTGTCGTTAACCACTGCTAAAGCCTGATGCTTCCCTTCATCAAGAATTATAACATCACGAACTTCCGCAGGAGAAAGCGCATTTTTAATAAAACGACGGGGATCCGGATCGTATTTTAGAATATCGATCTTTTCACCTTCCAGCTCTTTAATGACTGCCTGAATACGAACGCCTTTAAGGCCAACGCACGCGCCAACAGGGTCAACATCTTCACGGTTTGAATAAACCGCCAATTTTGTACGGAAGCCTGGTTCCCGTACAATTTTGTGTATTTCTACTGTTTTGTCATAGATCTCCGGTACCTCAAGTTCAAAAATGGTGCGTACAAATTCGGTGTGGGTTCTGGAAAGGATAATTTGCAGACCGGAAGAATCTCTTTTAACTTCCGCAATCAGCGCTTTTATTCTATCGTTAACATGGTAAGATTCACGCGGCGACTGATACTTTTTTGGAAGAATACCTTCCATTTTTCCAAGATTAACATAAATAGTACCGTTTCTTTCACGCTGATAGTAGCCAATTATTATTTCACCTTCTTTTTCCTTAAACTCGGAATAAAGCGAATCTTTTTGAATATCCCTTATTGTCTGATGAGCTTTTTGTTTAGCGCTTTGAACCGCAATACGATCAAATTGTTTTGGATCGATTTCTACAAGAATTTCATCGCCTACTTCAGCTTCCGGGTTTAATTCCCTAGCTTCATCAAGATCAATTTCCTTTACAGGATCATAAACTCCATCCTGCTCTACAATCTTTTTCTGTGCAAAAATTGATACTTCCATGTTATCTTCATCAAATTTAACAACTGCGTTATCGGCATTGCCAAAACGGTGTTTATAAGCGGCAAGTAATGTATCTTCAATAGTCCTGAGTATAAGCTCTTCAGGTATACCGCGATCCTGGTTTAATTGCCGGATTGCTTGCGACATATCTGTTCCCAATTTATACCTCCATAATTAAGCGGAATCAAGCTTTGCTTTTGCAATAATATCAAAATTAAGCTTAATGATTCCCTCTTTTGTATTTAATTCAATTCCTTCTTCATTAGCGGACTTTAAAATTCCTTGTGTCCACTCTGTTATGTCAGTACGGTAACACCGTACTTTTTTGCCAATATAAATGGCAAATTCTGAAATGTCCTTAATAAGCCTGTCTATTCCGGGTGAAGACACCTCTAAATAAACATCCTGCTCCGGAAAGGCCAATTCCAGCCTGGGCATAATGGCTCGGTGTACTTTAGAACAGTCATCCGTGCCGATAGGGTTCCCATTGTATATGACCGCCTTAATCTGAACGCTTCCGCGATGCCTGGAAACAGTCAATTCTACAAGGTGAAATCCAAGCCCTTTTAGGACTTCCTGAAACTGCAGTTTTAAGGTCTCATTTTCACTATTTTCACCTGTTTTCGACCGCATTCTCACCCTTGCCCATAAAAAAAAGAGCCCCCTGGAAGCCCTTTTTTAAATGAAATACTATATTAACTATAGGTTAGCATATTTTAAGTTTTTTGTCAATACCCCGTCAGGTAAAAAACACCTTTCTGGCAATGGCGGCGGCTTCTTCGAATTCGCTATGCAGTAGATGCTCAGAAATGGTACTAAGCATATCCTTTACGGGGCGAGGCCATGACCTCTGCTTTAATGCCATTACCGCTTCTTTTGCGGCTTTTTTGTCCATACTGGCACAGCTTGCCTGAATAATCAAAAGTTTTTCCTGTAAAAAGGGTTTGTCCGGGAAATCATCCATATTTTCAGAATCTTCAAATTCATCTTGTTCCTCTTGCGGTTTTAGTCTATCTATTACACCTTTTAGTTTTACCAAAAATTCAGGAAGCTGTGATATAATCAGTTTGATATTCTGCTCACGCCCTGACTGTTCCAAATGCATGGCATCTTTGGACAAGTCTTTTTCACCCACATTTGCAAGAGCGCTTTTCATGGCATGAATATTGATAATAAAGATGGGGAGATCATCGGCTCTTCTGCAATTATTTTCACATATGGTTTCCAGTATATTCACGGCTTTTTCAGCATCACGAACAAAGAATTCCGCCAGCTGATGATCAATAGCAATACCCTGCCCGCCCATGGCATACAGGCTGTTTTTTTGTCTTCTTGCTTCATCAAGAATATCCTGGGGCTGTTTATCTCTAACATATTTATTCAGAATATTGTTAAGCTGACGGATATCTATTGGTTTTGAAACAAAATCATTAAAACCATTCTTAAAAAACACTTCCGCCTGTCCTGCAAGAGCATTAGCGGTTAATGCCGCAATTGGATGATCGTATCCATATTCACGGATTATCTTAACCGCTTCAATTCCATCCATTTTTGGCATCATGTGATCCATAAAAATAACATCATAAACCATGCCATCTTTAATTTTATCTATTGCTTCAAAACCGCTTAAAGCAGTATCTATGGAAAGGCCATAAGGCGCCATTAACCCCCGCGCAACATAAAGATTTGTCTCCACATCATCAACAACCAAAACTCTGCCGTAAGGCATAAACTCCTGATTTATCTGAACATTTCTCATTTTGGAAGGTGTTTTCAGATTAAGCTTTCTTAAATTTTCCGCCAGTTCTATGCCAATTACCTTATTGTCCGTAAATTCCTGGAGCAATTTAACCATAAAAACAGAACCCACACCCGGTGTACTTTCTACATGGATTTGCCCGCCCATAAGACTAATCAGATTACGGGTAATATTCATACCAAGACCGGTACCTTCAGTTTTACGGTTAGCCTCCATATTAAATTGCGTGTATTTTTCACCAAGCTGCTTAACCTGCTCTCTTGTCATGCCTTGTCCTGTATCTTTTACGCAGAAAACAACCATAATTTTTGAATCTTCCAGGGGAGGTTCAATTTCCAGTGATAATTCAATTACACCTTCCTGGGTATATTTAAATGCATTGGAAAGAAGGTTATTCAGTATCTGTTTAATTCTAAGTTCATCACCAATAAGAATTTTTGGAACATTTTCATTTACATTCACTTTAAATTCAATTGGCTTACTTTCATAGCGAATAATATTAAGCTTTGCAATGTCATGGATAAGGCTTGCTATATCATACTGCGCTTTTACAATCTCCAATTTTCCAGCTTCTATCTTAGATAAATCCAAAATATCATTTATAATGCCCAATAAGAGGTCTCCGGAATTGTAAATTCTTTCCAATGCTTCTTTTGTTCCCAAAGGAAGCGTATTATCCTGAAGCTGGATTTCCGCAATTCCTAAAATTGCGTTCATTGGTGTACGGATTTCATGACTCATTTTTGCAAGGAAGTCGCTCTTTGCTTTGGAACTTTCTTCAGCAATTTCCGCCCTTCTCATTTCCGCAATCATTGCTTTAATTTCCCGCAAATCCCTGATATAGCCCGCAACGGCATACATACCCCTGAATTTTACACGGACAAAAAACACTTCTGCGGGAATTTGTTCTCCATCAAGTTTTTGATGCATCCATTCAAAGCGGCAATAGCCCTCCTCAAACGCTTCATTTATATATCTTAGTAATTTTTCTTTTGATTGTTCTCCGGAAGGCTGGTACTCCGGTGAAAAACTAAATACTTTGTCAAAGAATATCTGTTTATCCGGTATTTCAAAAAGTCTTGTAATTTCCTGATTACATTCAATAACATTAAAAGAACTGTCCATCATTATACAGCTAAGAGGAGAGGTATCAAACAAGATTTGCGTACATTCATCCGCTTCACGCATTTTTGTCATAACGGCTTTCATTTCCCGCAAATCCTGCTTGTAAGCGCAAACAATATAATCATCTCTAATTTTGACACGGACAAGAGAAACTTCACACGGAATGAAATCACCTTTTAAGTTTCTGTGCAGCCATTCAACGCGGTGATTGCCATCTGCAAATGTCTTTTCCAACATTCCTATACATTTAGCCTTGGATAATTTTCCATCCGGCTGGTATTCAGGTGAAAGTTCATCAAATTTTTCTATATAATCTTTTTTGTTTTTAAAACCAAACAGTTTTAATGCTTCCTTATTACAATCAATAATATTAAAATTTTTATCCCAAAGGTCAGCGGAAAGGGGCGTAGCATCCAGCATTGCCTGAGTTCTTTCTTCTGCACGTTTTTTTGCGGTAATCATGCTTAAAAGAATTGAGCTTAAAATTACGGCAAGAACAAATGCAATTGCAATAAGAATATAGGCAATATCCATTACACTTTTGTAGTATTTATCCGCATAAGTCAGAACAGCAAGATACCACCCATTATTTAACCGTCTGGCAAACAAAACTGAATTTTTATTGTTGTAATCTCTGGCTTTTCTTTCAGAAATTTTTCCTTCTTTTCTTAGTTCTTCAATTACGGCAAAACCATCATTCATCAGGCTTACATGTTTGCCAAGATACGCCGGATGAGGATGCGCAAGCACATTAAAATTTTTATCTATTAAAATACCATAACTGTCATCTGTAACGCTTGTTTCAATTGCATATTCTCCAATTCTTTTTAATTTAAAATCAAAACAAACAATAGCAAAACGGTTTCCGTTATCATCAAAAATCTGGCGGGATAAAGCAACTGTTACTTCACCTGTTGAAAGATTTACATATGGGTCTGAAATAGCTATTTCATCATGCGCTTCCACCGCAGCTATAAACCATGGACGCTCGGTTGGATCATAATCACTAAAAACAACCCTTCCATCATCAGGAAGCATTGTTCCGCCAAATACATCAAAATAACCATAAAAACCAAAAGCATAATCTGAAAACCTTTTATTATTTTTTATATATTTAGTCATATCAAGCAAAAAATCTGAAATTTCCATGTCTTTTGCACCCCATGAAAGCATTCCATGAACAGTATCTGATACAATGCCTAAAGATGTAATTGGTTCCATGAGATCAGCTTCTATATGCGACTGTGTATTTTTTATTGCGTTTTCAACTGAATTAAATATATTTTTTCTTACAATTTCACTCATGAAATGGTAACTAAGAAAAACCATAAACGCAAAAGCCAAAAAAACAGCAAGCACCTGCATCTGTGTAATGGATCTCCAGAGTTTTTTAAACAAAGATTGCATTATGTACCAACCTTTACCGCTTTAAAATGCTCCTGTACACTTAAAAATACTTCTGCTATTTTTGGATCATAATGAGAACCGGAACTATCCATGATTATTTTAACAGCTTCTTCATGCGGGAAGGCGTTTTTATAGGGACGTTCTGAAACAAGGGCGTCATAAACATCAACAATTGCCATAATACGTCCCTGAAGCGGGATTTCTTCTCCTTTTAAGCCGCGCGGATAACCATTTCCATCCCATCTTTCATGGTGTGTGCCGGCAAACAATCTGGCGTTACGCAAGAATTCACCCTCACCGGTACGGGAGATAATCTCATCAATTATTCTTTCACCTTCTTCCGCGTGGATTTTCATTTTTTCATATTCATCTTCTGTAAGTTTTCCGGGTTTATTAATAATAACATCTGTAATAGAGATTTTTCCCAAATCATGCATACGAGCTGAAGAAATAATTTTTTCCGTATCCCAGCCTTGCATTTCATCGTTGTAAATTCCGCGTTCTTTCATTGCCTCTATTAATATTTTTATATAACTTGATGTTCGTTCAATGTGTCCGCCGGTAACCTTGTCACGATTTTCAACCATGTCCGCAAGAACCGCAATAATACTATTCTGCAAACGGTTAAGCTGGGAGGTTCTATCGCGTATAATTCCATCAATATCCAAATGTGTTTTTATTCTGTTAAGAAGAACAGGAGCAGAAAAAGGTTTGGTTATAAAATCCACCGCTCCCATTTCAAACCCTTTAGCTTCTACTGTAACATCATCTCTTCCTGTTAGAAATATAACAGGAATATCAATCCACAAACTTGATGTTTTTAATCTTGAAAGAGCCTGGAAACCATCCATTTCCGGCATTTCAATATCCAAAAGAATTAAATCAGGAACAACTTTATCTAAAAGAGAAAACATTTTTTCCGCAGAGGGCATAGTCATTACACGATACTGTTCTTCAAGTACTGATTCCGCCATTGAAAGATTAGTATCACTATCATCAATTACAAAAATTGTTTTCACCTATAAACTCCTCCAAAGCAATAAAAACACTAATTTAACTATTCTATAGCATATTCTTAAATTTTACAATAAAAATTTTTGTATAATATTATAGATAATGGTTTATCTATTCTGAAAACGATACTCACATTGTGAGTATCAATTACAACCTTCCAAACTATTGCTAACTATTATTTTTCCCTAAAATATGCTACAAATAATTCATGCCTATAAAGATACCCAGAGCTTTACCTGCCTTTGACGCTCTTTCAAAGGAACGAGTTTTTGTTATGACAGAAGACCGCGCAGAACAGCAGGATATACGGCCTTTAAGGGTAGGAATTGTCAACTTAATGCCAACTACTGTTGACACTGAAATTCAACTTTTGCGGCTGCTTGGAAACAGTCCTCTGCAAGTGGATATAACTTTTTTAAACATGGGCAGCCACACTTCTAAAAATGCTCCGCCCGGTCATCTGGAAAAGTTTTATATAAGCGCTCAGGAAATTATGGCAATGAAAATAAGATTTGACGGGCTAATCATAACAGGAGCGCCTGTAGAAACCCTGGACTTTGAAAAGGTCGATTACTGGGAAGAGCTTGCACGGATTATTGATTATTCTGAGAAAAACGTGTATTCAATTATGCATATCTGCTGGGGTGCGCAGGCAGGTTTATATCGCCGTTATGGGATTCCCAAATTTACATTAGAAAAAAAACTGTCCGGTGTTTATCCGCACACTGTCAATGAGCGTGACTATGTTTTATTCCGCGGTTTTGATGATGAGTTTATGGCGCCCCAATCACGCTATACAAATATAGACCGCAATTCTGTTGTAAAAGATAATCGCCTTACAATTCAGAGTGAAACAGATGAAACAGGGATTTTTATTGTTACGGCAAGAGGCGGGCGGGAAATTTATGTAAGCGGGCATTTGGAATATGATCCGCTTACCTTAGATAAAGAATACCGACGAGATATCAACAAGGGCTTAGATATTGATATGCCAAAAAACTATTACCCCAATAACGACCCGTCAAAGGCACCTATTGTCCAATGGCGTGCTCATGCTAATTTATTTTTTGATAATTGGCTGAACTATGTGTATCAAGAGACACCTTATAATTTGGAAGAATTAAAATGATTATGTACAGGCTGCGGTCAATGTGAAGCAGCCTGTACACATAAAGACTTAGTCGTAATATACATTAAATTTAATTGATCTGATTGTTACAGTAACCGGGTCTCCAAATCTGTCGTTAATAACGCCGCCTCTGGTTTGAATCATTAAGTTAACAATCCTTTCTTCTCTTTCTTCCGGCTCCCCTGTAATATCCAGAGTTTCATTTAAAATAGATGAAAAGGGTGCGGGATCAAAAGAAATGGAAGCGTTCCAATTTGAGCCTTTTTCCGACCATCCAATATGATAGCGGAAACCAACATCATCTCTGTTTGCTTCACCGTCAATTTCTACTTCTACATAGGTAGCTTCCCACAAACTAAACCTTTGTGAAGAATCAAGAATAAAAACTATTCTTTGATTAAACTTATCAAATGTAAAATCATAGCCGCCATTGGGGTTTACAGTTACTTCAGCTACGTCTTTTGTAGGATTGTAACTCCAAACATCATTATCTGACCACGATTCAGGTGCCAGAGCGGTTAGATCAAGGAACCATTCAGTACCAATATCCACGACATCTTCCATTACAAATTCAGGGTTTCTCCATCTGTCTTCTTCTTCCTGCTCTGTATAAAAAGATTGTGACCGTCTGCAGCCTGTCAGCAATACTCCTGCTATTAATAACAAGACCGCTAAAACCATTAATTTTCTCAACATACTTACTCCTTACATGTTTGATTTTGACCCTATAAATGAGCCATTTTTACTATTATAACAGCTTTTGGTTTTTTGGCAATAGGGCGGGGTCACGTATTAACGCTGATTTTAACGGATTAAGACGCGGATTTACGCGGAGGGCACAGAGTCGCTGTTCGATAGCTTTGCTCCCTGTTTACTGTCCCCCCAATGCAGGACCCGGAATATAGTTGACCGGAGGCGCCCTGAGAATTGGATAACCCCGGGTTTGCACTGTGGTGAATAACCAGTCGTCATCGTCAAAGCCCAAAGTATTTCTCCAGAACGAACGGTCCCGGGTAGTTTCCGTTGTTGCATTTTCACCGTGTTTAGTATTAGCGCCGGGTGTAAACCCTGTGAATTCCGTAGTAGTACCATTGTATTCTGTTGAATGATTCAGCTTCATTGTACTTATAGCATGGGCTCCGGTAACGGCATCATTACTAGCAACGCCGACTACACGCCCTATATTATTAGTGCTTGCGTTATTGCCTCGCATAGTTACAAACGGGCCAAGAGCGACACTGTTGCTTATTTTACAGCCGCTACTTAAGTCGCCAAAAACCCCGCCAACAGCATAATGATCGCCGGAATTGCTGGAACTATTACCCTTAACTTCTCCGGTTGAAAAACAACGGCTTGCTCCAGGTGTATTACCACTATTAACCCTAAGATGACCTGTAAATCCCCCAACGACTGTATGTCCGCCTCCACTTCTGTCTACACTCACATCGCCTGTAGCATAGCAGTCTTCAGTTCTGGCATTGGCTTCCATCTGCCCGACAAAACCCCCAACCCTTACATAGTTGTTATTTTGAGTTGAGCTGGTTGTTACATCAATTGAGCCGCTGGCATAACAGCGATTAATCAGCCAGTAACCAGGATCATTAGGCGCAGGAAAAGCGCTACTGCTCTGAAATAATCCGATAAAACCGCCAATGCTTGCGTCTCCGCCTCCGCTCAGGCCACCAATATTTGCCTTTATAGGGGAATGGCTGTAGGAGCCTGTCACATTTCCCCGGAAAATAGCGATAAAACCTCCTATACTACCAGTCACTACGGCAGTACCCAGAAAATCAACCTTTACCAATCCGGCCCGGCTGCGGCAGTTAATCAACTCTACATTAACAACAGACTCTGCTCCAAATCCGCCTATATGCGAGTGAACATTGCCTACCGTTCTTGTAAAGGAAATTTCACCGTCAGAGTATTCGCAGTTATCAAACACAATTCGCTTATCGTTGTCTATGCCCCAAATAGTGCCAAATACACCTCCAAGTAAAACCTTGGAAGGGCAAGCAAGGTTAATTAATATATCCCCTCTGGCGTTTGAATCTTTCAGCACAACCCGCTCTTTATTATGATCTAAAATTAAAACACTGTCATAAACAACGCCGATTGTCCCCGCTAATCCGCCTATAGAAGTATTTCTTTCAACACTGTGGCTTGGAGGGACGCTGATGCTTCCGGTAAAACTACAGGACAGCATCTGCCCGTCCCTCATCCGGCCTATTATTCCGCCTAAGATATAATCAAGATACTTGTCACTGTCTACAGTTCCCGCTGTCGGACTATGTATCACTTCTGAATTTTGTACTGTACTGATGGCTGACATTTCAAGACCTCCCGAAACTTCCAAGTTTTGAATGATACCAAGCCCCCGGCTTTCTCCCACAATACCGCCAATGCGTATATAGTTGTGCGTACTGGTTTCATTTGCAGATTTTGCGTTGACGATTCCCGCCATTGTTATGCGGTTTATCATTACTTTGGTGTTTGCTACCGTCTCATCATCGTTGATGAATCCCGTTATGCCGCCCGCACGGATTCCGCTGTAGCCGGAAGCGGTTACTTCCAGTTCCAGCCCGGCATAACAGTTATCAATAAGGACTGTGGGCTGCATGGAACCGGTTATTATTCCGGCAAAGGTTGGAGAATTTTCACTGGTTAGTGAATTTGCAGGATTGGCGGTATTGGTATTGGTTACAGTAACCCTGCCTCCATTCCCGCCGACAATGACATTGCGGATAACGCTACTGCCGCCTGCCTTGCCCGCAATACCGCCAAAGTAAAGTTCGCCTGCTCTGCTTACCGTGGTAGAACCCGCATACTCAACACGCAGGTCGCGGATTTCCGCATCCTGCACAGAGCCGAAAAGCCCCATGTATTCAGTTGCGCCGCTCAAGCCGTTTATGGTAACCGTATGCCCATTGCCGTAGAAGGCTTTACCGGCAAGATCAACAGGCATCCAGCCGCTCACCGTAATATTGCTTGTTAAAATATAACTGCTAACCGCTACCTGCTCACTGCTCCCTACCGCTTGCATTGTCCCGGCAAAGTTATCTTGCGTAAGCAAAATTGTGTTGGTCTCGCTCACATTCATCCCCGGAATGTTCCATACCCTTGCAACCGTAGGTTCCTGCTGTCTGCCGTAATCATTGTAGGCAGTAAGACTGATCGTGTAACCGGCAACATTGCTTACAGCTTGCCCGCTTCTGATGCCCAAATCATTAAGGCGGGGCACGCCTGTAATGGTGTGAGTATGATTCGTATTAGAGGCAATGGCTCCTGTAATGTTTTGCGCAGCCCCACCGTTAACAGAAAGCTCCACACCGGACATCTCGGCGGGCTTTGTCCATGTTACGGTAATTGTATTCGCAGATTCATTGTAGGCTGCGCTCCATGTTGTTACGGGATTTATTGTTGGCGAGTAATACCGTATCTGCCTTACCGTAGTCCAACTGCCGTTTACGCCGTTTCCCAAACTATCGCAGTACCTAATCTGCACATCTCGGATGTCTGTTGTATTCGGCAATGACATTCTATTTGTATTTGTTAAATCTATAGATTGCTGTGCGGAACTTAATGGAAGCCAATCACTTTCATGGTATGTTACAGCGCCGCCTTGAATACGGTACTGCCATTGTATGGCAGAAGGTTCGTCCATAGTCCAAGGATTATTTCTTGTTGCCGCTTCCCGTTGAATTCCCATACCGGCGGTATATGCGGCAGTGTAGTTATCCGCTATGCGGGAAAAATCTGCGTTAAGCTTAAATACATTATTAGTAGTACTATTATAGTTATATACATCGCTTGTAACGGAAGCCGCCCCTTCGTCATGTGCAAGAGTTACGCTGCCGCCGGGATGAAGGTCGTCCAGTACTACCGTAACAAAGCGGCCTTCAGCCTGGGCGCTTGGCCAATCATCCACTGCAACACTGTTGGCTCCTTCACGAAGGGGAAGAACCACCAGCCGGATTATTCCGCTATCGGGTGCTGTATCCCAGGTATAGACTGCCTTCCAAAAAGAAACGCCTAACGGATTAGCCGAAGAGTTACTCTGACGGTACGCTAAACCTGCGCCAGTGTCTTCCATCGGCGTAAGAGTTACTGTCCTTTCGTTTATTAACGAGCCAATCTCACCGCCAATCAGGTTTGCGTATTGAACTTCTGCAATGTTTAAAGCATTAGGTTCGGGTTCAATTATATCATCGGTGCTGCGTGATACTCTGAAATACAAAGTTACTTCGTAATTGCCCTCTGCGTTTTTCCGCAGCCGCCTGTCCCTCGCCGCCGGCGCATCCTGATGAAAAAAACTTTCTTCTGTCACAGACGGCTGCGACGGATCATGTATCGCCCATACATTATCTGCGTTGTACACATTTTTGATAGTCTGAGTGCCTGTTCTGTACATAACTTGTACCGGAGAAAACATCCCGTGTCCGTTAGCTGCAAGAACGGCGGTTCCCACGGTTATAGTGATAAGCTGATCCACAGGCGGCAGGCTGCCAGATCTAGGAGTAATAATAATTGAGTTATTGTCGTAAACAGGATCTTCAAAATGCTGTTGCATATTCTCGTAACGATCCCCTGTGTTTGTATTTTGACCGTTGATTTCGACAAACCCTTCGCCAAAACGCACGGTATCTTCATCAAGCGCAGAAGAAAACCAAATCCTTACCATTTTACCCGAGCTGTATGGTACACCAGTGTACAGCAATGGCGGATCGCTCTGTTCTATCCTTGGTCTGGGTTCGCACCAAGGAACAAGGAATACTTCTTCACTGGTGTTTACCGTTACCCGCGCTCTGCCGCCGTCTATATTCGTAAACACGACATCATCATTTGTTATTTGCTCGCTCGGATTGCCGGGGCCGTCATAATTCCTATAAGCCCGCCAGCCTATAAAAGCTCTTGCAGTAGAAGGGGTAAACTCTACAGCAAAAGGAAAACCCTGCCTTCTATTTGAAAGCAAACCGACAGGAGAAGCAGAGCCCCAACCTTCAGGCACTGCCACTGTTACAATTGCTGGATTATTATCCCCTCCAAGCGGCATGATGGTTATTTGTTCTGAAAGATTACTTGTTATTGTTATACTCATCTCAGTCCCGGACGCATTACGCGGCGCCCATTTAACATTACCAGTAGTTGTCGTTACAGGAACACCGCTATTCCAATGCGATATTACTTCATCACCGATCATCGCCTGCCAGCCACGGAACGGGTAGGCTGCATCCGGCTGGAAACTTATATTAAAAGGATACCCCTGTACTATTCCCGGTAATTCCCCTATAGGAAACGCAGTACCTAGATCTCCGGTTTCTACATATACCTTTAGCCCGGTAGTGTCAGCTCCCATAGGCCCTATGTATAACTGTTTTCCATCAGGCGGCATTTCATAAACAAATATATCTACTTCTGTTCCATCATCATTCTTAGGAATAAACTTTACAAGATTTGAACCTGTTTCTTCATCCTGTGACCACTGCGCCCAGATACCTTCCCCTTCAACCCAGGCCTGCCAGCCGATAAACGGATAATCCCTTGAAGGCTGAAAGTAAAGGGAAAACTCATATTTCATAAATGAAGTACCGGCCAGCGGAGCTTTTTTTACAAGATTGGGCTGCGGCCCTGTAGGGTCTGCAATCCCCATACCGCTTGTTTGAATAAACACCGGTACCCACGGCGCATTGGCATAGACAATTTCATCATCTATTTTTTGCCAATAATCCGGATCTAACGATGCGTTGAAAAGATCACAGCCGACAAACAATAAAAATAGAGTAAATATCAATATAATTTTTTTCATAATGCTAATAGTCTAAAACTTATATATCGATATAACAACAATACGGTATTGGGTTTTTGGCTATATTAATCTCTTAGGTCTAATGAGAATATTGTCAATAGGCGTGGTCACGATTTAACACGGATTTACGCAGATTGAACACAGATTTTCACTGAAAAAGCATTAATAGTTAATCAGTGTTAAATCTGTATAATTCGTGATCCCGCCTTGAGGAAAACCTGTGTAAGTTAGTGGTTAGTGGATAGTTTCCTGTTCGTTATTTTTACAAGACACTTCACGACAAGCGTACGAACAATAATCTATCCACTACTCACTATCCACTACTCACTAATTACAAGCTTTGTATTGTTTCAGTTGATAGTCCGGTGAAATCGATAATCTCGCTAATTGGCTTGTTAGCAGTTTTCATTTTCCGAGCAACTTGTTCCAGTCCTTGCTCTAACCCTTCCTCAAAGCGCAAGTCTAGCCATTCATCTGTGGATAAATCATCCAATATCATATCTATTACCTCTCCCTCATGGGCTCTTAAAAATTCGGTCAAAATATTGTTCTCTAAGCAATATCTTACAGCATATTTAATGGATTCTGCAAGGGTTAAATTTTTGGCTTTCATTTCCTTTATTTTACCAATAAACAAGCTATAACCTTCCAGTGTCTTGCTCTTTTCCAACATTTGCTGATTATGCCCTTTGTTGATATTGTAAACTCTGGCAACAAGTTCTAGCGGCGGATTTGATTTATCCAGCTTCAACCCCTCAATATCCTTAAACGCATCCGAAAGCCTTAATGTTTTTTGTTCGTCATAGGGTTTGTTGCCGTTATACAAAACTATAAACTCTGGTGTTGGAATTTTAATCAGTTTTTCATGAAATACTTCCTTGTTGTTCAGTATTCTTTTGTAAACTTCTGCAATATAGATTAATAGTCTTACCGGCATGTTTTCATTAATAGTCGATTGATGCTCAATCAACACTACAAGCCGATTATCTATCAAAAATGACAGATCGTTAATCTTGCCCTTGTAGAGGACATCGGTCAGTGTGTTAATATCGATGGGGATATCCGGTGGAAACTCTACCCCTTCGATAGCCGAGTACAATTCCCTTAATACAGCAGGGTCACTGAACAACAGCGAGAATACGCTGTCTTTGTGTTTCTTATTCGCGTTCATTTTAACGCTCCTTAATATATATTGCAGACCACACAAGCGGACTACCCCCAAGCATTCAATAAAAATATTGAATGATTAAGTCTATATATATGGTGCGGAAGTGCCATTTTGCTTTATCGTTTTTGAAGAAAAATGGAAAATTTGTGAAAATTTGTCTCTTGTGTATTGCGTATTATTATGGAGGAAGATGGGAATTTGCTTGTTTTTGCATATTCTTTACCTCGCACAGAGCGCAAGTAGGCACAGAGAACACTGAGGAAGCACCAGCTAGTCCCTGCTTCTACGGCAGACTTTTGTGTTAACACACAAAAGCCAGCCGTTTCTAGCAGGGAGGGAGTATCAAAATTAATGATTGGAAGTTTACCAATTAACAAAATTACGGGCGTTTGATTATTTTTTCAAATCTGTTGCTTGAGATTGCTATATGTTTATACCATAAGAGGGAATACATTGTTTTTGATGATTCTTTTCCTTCTTTTATATGTCTTGTAATGTCTTAGTATGCCTAAATATAGTGGTTAGTGTGTAGTGATTAGTTCCCTGTTCGTTATCTTTACTTGATACCATCACGCTATATCCACGAACAACAATCTACCCGCTACTCACTACTCACTATCCACTAAAAGGGTTAAAAAGCCCGGACAGCTCGGACGGAATGTGGATAATCGTGGTAGCTGCCGGGCGGCCACCCATCAGTAGTGCTATTCTTGAAGATACCGTGCCGATCGCCATTGGCGAAATTCTGACTCCACGCGCCACCATTGCCGTAACCACCATTCCACGCGTCGTAACTGTCACTACCGTACTGAGACGAAGACCAGAATAGATTATTACCAAAATCGCCAATACCGTTTCTGTGGAGATCTACATACATAAGACTAAGTTCCTACGCACTTGGCAGAAACCAGTCGTTAAAACCGCCGCCGCTGTAATCCGTGCAAGCTTTAGCGGCAGGCGCATTTGGGTCAACCGCAAGTATTAGCTCGGTGTTCCGTTTACCTGTTCCTATTTCAGTACTTGTCCCCGCTACATTAGGAAATCTTTGCCTATTATTTCCATACGATTGTGCTACCCAACGCAGTTTTGTTTCCATATTAGCCGGAGCCGCTTCCAAATAACGCCAGCTATCTGAAAATTCTCCTTTGTCATAAAAAATATGCCCTCCGGCAGGACCGGAATCCCCTACGAAAAAACCAATCTGCTTCGCCTTTGTTGTTTTAAGATTGTTAAAGTGTACATAAAGAACGCCTTTAACGCTTGTCGTACTGTCCGGCAGAACGAGCGACACTATAAAACTCTTTCCTGTCTTAGTTCCGCCGTCAGCGTCAAACTCGGTGCCTGGCATGGTGCTTCCTGAAAGGTCAAGGGCAACATACAAACCTGCGGTGTTTATTGAGGTAAGCAGTTTTTGCCAGTTGCTTTCAGGGGATGCCATGTTTTGCAGGTTTAGCTTAACGCTGAAAGGTATAGGATCATCAGCGTTTGCTCCGCCTTTTTGTTTGGCAAGCCAGTCTTCCACTTTCTCGGCAT
>Ga0099364_10002468_pt1 | contig 29445 bp, 27 predicted proteins | sample TergutTh196P3_FD_73070 | JGI IMG/M metagenome (GOLD analysis project Ga0099364, IMG submission 73070) | Microcerotermes parvus P3 segment gut microbial communities from Pointe-Noire, Republic of the Congo - Th196 P3 | ecosystem: Host-associated > Arthropoda: Insects > Digestive system > Gut ...
GGGGAGGCGTCCGGCTATCGTGATCAGTAACAACACTTACAATCGTCATTGTAAAATGGCGATAGTCTGCCCTATTACAAACGTTGATAAAAATCACCCTTTCCACATTCGCCTTGACCACCGTACCCAGACAACCGGCGTCATCCTTTGCGATCAGCCAAAAGCACTGGATGTGACAGCCCGAAACGCAGCCTTCGTCGAACAGGCGCCGACTGACTTGCTAGATAAAGCCATTGATCTCATTTGTTCATTCATCGAGTAGCAACCTGATGGGAGCAAAAAGAGGCACAGGTCAAAAAGGAAGCGAGAGAGAAGGGGAGGGAAAAATGACAACGGACGCCAACCAACGTAAAGAAAAGGAATTGGAACGGCTGCGCTCACGCGCACGGCACGACGAAGCGTCTGCGCTTGGTCATGCGCGGCGAGAAGCGATACGCGAAACGGACGAGAAATGGAAGAGTGTCGTTGCAGAAAAAGACGCGGAAATAAAAGAATTGAAAACGCAGCTTGGGAAAACGCAGCTCAGAAATAGAGATAAGACGCGATGAGCAAGGCGCTCTGTTGCGTTTATCGCAGCTTGATGATAGGAAAACCTTACGCTTACTTGCCCATCTTACGGACAGAGTGTCCGGAAACGCTGCAAAGTATGGATTCTTTCGCCGGCATAAGCGATATAGCAATGCGGCCATAATTCAACGCTGTTTATGATGAAGCCGAAAATCTGATAGCAGCCTTCAGGCGTTTGATATCCATACCGGTCAATTCTTTTTTGATATATACCGTACTGATTATAGACGTCGGGAAGCGCTGATTCCAGGTTTTGCAGGATCAATGCTTTTTGATTGGCGGTTATGCTGTGGCAATCGAGAATCAAATCGATTGCCAGCAGATCCCGGCTAAAGGGATCGCTGCTTGCCGCAAAATTGGCAATGCTCAGGTTCTTTATCCGCCTATATCTCTGCTTCATGACAAAAGAGTCGTCGAGTCCATACGCTCTGACTGCATCATCGGCGGACAGGTCGAGTATGTGGCTGTTCAGGCGTTCCGTATAGGTGTTTACATCTTCCTTGCTTTTGTCATTGCTCACTACTGTCGGAAATCCATGAGAGAATTGCCAGGCGTGATAGAGTTCATGGCATAAGGCTGCCTCAAAGGCGGTATCCGGCATCCCTGGCTTTATACCGATAACGTAATACTCGGCGGCCACGTGAAGGGCGCTCCATAGAGGATAAGGATCAGGCAGTTTTGATAATTGAAGTTCCTTGTCCAGTTCTTTTTCATACTTGGCGAGAAAGGACGCGGCACAGTCTGACAGCGTATACCCGTACAATTCCATAACAAGTCTGTTCCTTTCGTTATGCACAGATAACCAGTACAGTCCGTTTTATTGGATACCTCTTCGTGTAAAATGAAGCTACGAGGAGGTGTTTTTCATGGTTATCGCCAGTAAAACGCAAAACAAAAAAATCAATACAAGATTTGCGCAAGCGCAGATAAAGGCGATCGTTCTGATAGCGGCAGGCTTTCTTTGCGGCGTTTTTGCCGGCTTCGCCGCGAAGGGGATGGCTGCGCTGGACTTGTCGGACAGATGGATGCTCGCTGGTGTTTTTCTTGTACTCGGCGCCTGTGTTGCGCTCGTCACTTCTTTCTGCAAAGCCGAACGGGAGCATGAATTGCGTCTGGTTGCACTATGCGGAAAGGAAGCGGGGTTGAGCAGGGTCAAATGAGTTTTTTCGGCTGACCGGCGATGTCGCCGGACGCGGGGAGAATCGTTGGTTCAGCCTGTCATGTAGGCTCTACCCGTATTTGTTCGAAAACCTCGCCGATGCTTTCCCGGATCAGCATGGACGCGCGCCGGTCGTGGGGCGTCTCCGTTCTATTTATGAGAATCAGAGGGCCGCGGTATAGTTGCAAAAGGCCGGCGGCGGGGTATACCACAAGGGAGGTACCGCCAACGATCAGGAGGTCGGCTTGCCGCAATTGTCTTTCCGATTGCTGCAGAACGAGCGGGTCGAGGGCTTCCTCGTAGAGTACCACATCCGGCCGGATCGCGCCGCCGCAGGCACAGCGTGGCACGCCTGTCGATTCCTGGAGCGCGGATATATCATAGGACTTTTGGCATTGGATGCAGTAGTTCCGCCAAATGGAGCCGTGCAGTTCCAGAACGTTCCGACTTCCGGCTTTCTGGTGCAGGCCGTCAATGTTTTGTGTGATAATCGCAGAAAGCTTACCGGCTTTCTCCAATTCCGCGAGCTTACGGTGCGCGGGGTTAGGTTCTGCGTCCAGATAGAGTACCCGGCCGCGATAGAAGTCGAAGAAGACCTCGGGATTCGAGAGAAAAAAGCTATGACTGACAATCCTTTCCGGCGGGTATGGATAGCTTTGGCTATAAAGGCCATCCACACTGCGGAAATCAGGGATTCCACTCTCTGTGGATACGCCTGCTCCGCCGAAGAAGACGATGCGCTTACTCTGATCAATGTACGATTGCAGTTCCGATAGGAAATCCATGGATGATCCGCCTCCCTTATATGGCGCTTATCTGAGGGTATTGTTTGTTTTCCGGCAGATCCATTATACCATATTACACCATACGACTAAACTCCCGCTGCGTTTCACTTGCGGATCGTTAAGGCTATGGCATCTATTCCACTAAGCTCGCGGAAGGCTCGCAGATCGCTTAGGTTATTGTATTCTATAGCTGAATCGTCTATAATGAACAAATAGAACAGGCGATTTGCCGTAACCCGAAGGGGGAAAGTGATTGTCGAAAACCACGGAGAGTTCCTATCTGTTGGAGAACGGCTTAGCTGCGAATTTATACGGCCCGAATGATGAGAATATCCGTTTCATGGAGAATCGCCTGAACCTGCGGCTTACAGGAAGAGGCGGTGAACTGCGGCTGATCGGAGAGGAAAGCGAGGTCCGGCTGGGCATGGAGCTTCTCGATCAGCTTCGCCATATCGCGGATCAGGGCCGCATGATCAACACGGCGGACATAGCCTATTGCATCGGCGCACTGCAGGAAGGCATGGCCAAGGATCTGGGCGAAGCCTTGAACGAGGTCCTTCAGACCACGGTCAGAGGCAGGCTGATCAAGGCGAAGACCATAGGCCAATATCGTTATGTACAAGCTATCCGAAAGCAGGACATCGTTTTCGGTATAGGGCCTGCAGGTACGGGCAAGACCTATCTTGCGGTGGTAATGGCGGTGACCGCACTGAAAAACAAAGACGTCAACCGGATCGTACTGACCCGGCCCGCGGTAGAAGCGGGAGAGAAGCTGGGCTTTTTACCGGGGGATATGCAGGATAAAGTGGATCCGTATCTGCGGCCGCTCTACGACGGGCTGTATGACATTTTGGGAATGGAAGCCGCACAGCGCTATATTGAAAAACACGTCATCGAAATTGCGCCGCTGGCCTATATGCGCGGCAGGACGCTGGACGATTCTTTCATTATACTTGACGAAGCGCAAAACACAACGCCGGAGCAAATGAAAATGTTCCTGACCAGAATCGGCTTCAGTTCCCAAGCGGTGATTACCGGCGATGTGACCCAGATCGATATCGGAAAGTCACAGGAATCCGGGCTGGTATCCGTACAGAAGGTGCTGAAGGGGATCGCCGGAATCAGTTTCCTTTATCTGACGAAGGTCGACGTCGTCAGACATCCGGTTGTACAGCGGATCATCCAAGCCTATGAAGACGAAGAAGAACGAAGGGCGCGTGAGGAGGATCGGAGGCGATAGATTTTGGCAAAGTCTTTTGGTGAAAATATAAAAAATGCCCTGTTGCCTGCTAACCCGGTCCTTAACGCGGTCTTGTGGGGAAGTATCACCCTGGCAGGGGTTTTGGGTATTTTCTATTCTTATTATTTTGTGAATAATTTTTTCTTTGTTGAAGGAGAAGTCTCCGACGTCACCATCGAGGCGGACAAGAGCGTAACATATGAAGATACGGCGAGGACGGAAGCAAACCGGCAGAGCGCGGCTGAGCGCGTGGGGGATATCTATGTTTTTGACAGCGCGGTGCTGGAGGGCCAGGTGGATCAGCTTAATCAGCTTTTCAGGGCTTGGGAAGAGCTGGCGATGCTGCCGGACCGGCAGGTAACGGGAGCAGAGATGGAAAACGAAGGGGAAGATGGGCCGGGAAGCTTGCTGCCTCAGGCTGAAACCAAGCTGGAAAGGGCAGCGCCGTATATCGCGCAGCTTCAGATCCGAGAGAACACGGCAAGGGCGATACTGGATATGGATTCGATTACGCTCCAGGCTTTACGCAGTGAAGCGGAAAGCATCATTCGCCAGCAGTGGACAAAAGGCGTCCGAAACGAAGAAGTGGAAGAAGCCAGAAGAAGGATTCTGGACGAAGTTTACCTTCGCGTTAATCTTGAGGAACAGGTTTCCTTCCTTCAGGCGGCTTTTCGATTTATTGATTTAAAAGCAAACTTTATCTACGATGAAGAAACGACTCTGCGGGCAAAAGAGGACGCGGCGGAAAGGGAACCAGCCGTCATTAATACCGTATACCGGAACCAGAGAATAATCGGCAAAGGTGAAATTGTAAGCGCCCACCATTTAGAGATGCTTGCGGCTTTGGGATATCAACGAAGCGAAGCCCCGTACATTATGTTGATCGGGGTGACTTTACTGATCTGCTGCGTATTCTTTCTGCTATCCAGGTATATTCGCCAATATCCGCCGGGAAACCTGAAAGCGGATACCCATAATGCCCTGCCGGCGCTGTTGTTTCTGCTGATTCTGGGTATAGCCAGGTTAATCGTGGCGATCAACGTCAGCCCTGAATCGGTTATCGCGGAGCAGGTGGCATATTTGATCCCCGCTTCTACCGGCGCGATCCTGACGGCTATATTGATGAATAATTGGCTGGGCATCTTTTTCAGCGCCGTGATCAGCATATTCATTGGCCTGTTATCGGGAGGAAATATATCCTATGCGGCAGTGGCCTTTTGCGGCTGTCTGATCGGCGTTTATGGGATTAGCCGCTATACCAACCGGTCGGAGTGGGCAAAAGCGGGGCTGATGATCGCCCTGGTGAATGTCTGGATGATCATCGGATTTGGTATCCTGAATAATCATCCCCGGACGGCGATTGTGTATGGCGCGATAATCGGCGCTGTAAATGGCTTTTTCTCCCCTATTCTTGCTTATGGCAGCCTGCCCTTTCTCGAATCGATATTTGAAATCACCACCGGCGTCAGCTTGATGGAATTGTCCGATTCCCGGCAGCCTTTGTTGAAAGAATTACTGCTGAAAGCGCCGGGTACCTATCATCACAGCATCCTGGTGGGGAATCTGGCTGAGGCGGCTGCCGATGAAATCGGCGCCGATCCGGTGCTGGTTCGTGTCGGAGCATACTATCATGACATCGGCAAAACGAAGCGGCCTTATTTTTTCATCGAAAATCAAATGGCGGACGCGAATCCACACGAGAGGCTTACCCCCGCTCTCAGCGCGCTGATTCTCAATTCACATGTGAAAGACGGGCTTGAGATCGGCAGAAAGGGCAAGCTCCCGGAAAAGGTACTGGATTTCATTAGCCAACACCATGGCGAAGGGCTGATGGCGTATTTCTATCGAAAGGCTCAGGAGGAAGCTGCTGATCCGGAGAATATGAAGGACAGTGATTTTCGTTATCCCGGTCCGCGACCGCAGTCCAAGGAGACCGCCCTGGTTATGCTGGCGGATTCGGTGGAGGCAGCCATTCGATCCATGCATGTGACGGGCGACAAGATAGAAGCGGTAAAAAAAATTATTAACGAAAAGATGGCGGACGGACAGTTGGAGGATTCACATCTGTCGCTCACAGACCTGAAAACCATCGCCCAGGTTTTCACCAAAGTACTAAACGGGATTTATCATAACCGGATCGAGTACCCGGATAATGTATTGGCAGTGATGGAGACAGAAGAAGAACCGGCCCTTGCCGAAGCACAGCATGAAGGGGAACAGAGGGAAGCAGGCCCCGACGACGGTTCTCAGCCTGCAGAGAATCCGTTTGAAGCAGAAGGGCAGGTTGAAGAATTGCCTGAAGCAGAATTGCCTGAAGAGGAATCGCCTGAAGAAGAATTGCCTCTGGATGAACAGATACAGCGCGAATTGCCTGAGGACATAACGCCTGAAGGGATGATTCGTAACAGTAGTCTGCCGGAGGGCGGCGAAGTGAAAGAGGAGTCTGCCTGACGGGGCGAGGGGGCGTTTGCATCGAATCGGCGCCCTTGTGATAAAGAGGGATTGCGCATGACACTATACTTAAGCTGGCAGGGCGGAGCGGCGCCATTATCGCAGGTAATACGTAGACGCCTCAGACAGGCGGTTAAGCTATGCCTGTTGCGCATGAAGGCTGATCCGAAATGGGAAGTCAGCCTGCTTCTGACGAATAATCTGAGCATACAAAGGATCAACAGGAAGTACCGCGGTATGAACCAGCCAACCGACGTTTTGTCGTTTGCGTTTCGGGATCCGGATCTGTTTCGTGATACGGGAGCGGGTATGGCAGCGGAACCGCCCCTTGCGGCGGATGTATTCCATGAAGCGGACAGTCCGGGTTTATTGGGAGAAATTGTCATTTCTGTGGAGCGCGCAGCAGAACAGGCGCTTGCTTACGGCCATAGTTTGGAGCGGGAGTTGGTATTCTTAACAGTCCATGGGATGTTGCACCTTCTTGGCATGGATCACAAGGCAAGAAGAGAGAGGGTTCGAATGGAAAAGCTGCAGCGACAGATACTCCGGTTGATGGATTTGCCGAGATGAAGTATTGGGATGAGGAGATAGGCTATTAAGATGAAGATAGGGAACGGAGAAACAAGCGGTCACCGTTACGGATCGGCGGCGCTGATCGGCAGGCCCAACGCCGGGAAATCGACTTTGCTCAACAATCTGGTCGGCGAGAAAATCGCGATTGTCACGGACAAACCACAAACAACCAGAACCAGAATCATGGGCATCGTCACCGGTACGGGCTGGCAGATGACCATATATGACACGCCCGGCATTCATAAGCCAAAGGACCGCCTGGGCCGCACGATGATGCAAACCGCAACAGACGTTCTGGGCTGGGCGGACGTGATATACTACATTACCGACGCCGCGGAGGGCTTCGGTTCCGGAGAAGCCCGCATCATTCAACTGCTGGAGGGCGTTACGCAGCCGGTATTTCTGCTTCTCAATAAGGTCGACCTGATGGATAAGCAAGCCCTGCTGCCTGTCATTGACGCCTATCGCAATAAAAGGGAATTTGCCCATATCTTCCCTCTGTCCGCTCTGACAGGGGAGGGGATTCCGGAGCTTTTGGCGGCGACGGCAACCTGCTTTCAGGAAGGACCGCCTTGCTATGACGAGGATGAGATGACCGATCAGCCGGAGCGGGTGCTGGTCGCGGAGCTGGTTCGGGAAAAAGCGATATTGGCTTCCCGGGAAGAAGTGCCCTATGCGATTGCAGTATATGTAGAAAAGATGGAAAACAGGCGGCAAGACCTGACGGATATTCATGCGGTAATCGTTGTGGAACAGCCGGGCCAGAAGGGGATTTTGATCGGCAAGCAGGGAAAGGTATTAAAGCAAATCGGCTCGGAAGCCCGTAAGGATATCGAAGCGCTTCTGGGCGTCCGGGTTAATCTGCAGCTTTGGGTGCGGACAAGGAAAGACTGGCGAAATAAGGAAGCCTATCTGAAAGAGTACGGGCTGACAGGACTTTCGTGACAAGCCTGAATTCGGCTTCGGGATTCACCAAATTTTAATCTTGGTTTAACCTTGCGTTCATTGTGAGAGTAAATAGCTATGGTATAATGTGGAATAGATGCCATAGCCTTAACGATCCGCAAGAGAAACGCAGCGGGAGTTTAGTCGTATGGTGCAGTATAAGACAGAAGCCATAGTCCTGCGGCTCCGAAAGTATCGGGAAGCAGACGCCCTGGTTACCCTCTTCACAAGGGAAAGGGGAAGGATCAGCGCGGTAGCCAGAGGAATCTACAAACCCGTAAGCAAATTGCGGGGCGGCGTACAACCTTTCAGCGTCAATGAAATGATGCTTGACGCGGGACGCTCCACGCTTCATACGCTTATACAAAGTGAATGCACGGAAATACTGCTTCCCATGAGACAGAGTTATGAAGCAATGACGCTGGGGTCATATTGGGCGGAGTTGCTGGAAAACTTCGGGCAGGAGGAAATGGCGGACGAGGCGCTCTATCAATTGGCTAAGGCGGGTTTTCTGGGCTTGGCGCTGGACCCCGGACTGCTGATGTGCAGGACCCTGGAAATTCGCTTGATCGGGCAGCAGGGGCTGCGACCGGATTTTGCGCTCTGCTGCCGCTGCGGGGGCCCGATCGGGAAAGACAAAGTCAGTTGGTTCACTCCTTCTGAAGGAGGATTCCTTTGCGGCTCCTGCGCGAAAGCCGGTAGAGGCGCAAGCAGCCTGAGCCCGGCGGTACCCGGTCTCTGGGAAGGATTGGAGAGTATAGCGCTGGACAAACTGAAGCGGGTACGGGTAACCGGCGTACAGCTTGATGAATTGGGAAATGCGCTGCGCTTATGGATTCTGTGGCATACAGGCAGGCCGATGAAGACCTGGCCTATGATGAATACAATACGGGAGGTAAGAAAATGAACGAACTGGAAAAATTGGACGCTTTAAAGATGAGGATGCAAGTTTCGTACAGCCAGGCAAAGGAGGCCTTGGATGCCTGCGAGTGGGACCTGGTCCGTGCATTGGTCTATCTGGAAGAACACGGCTTTTCACAAGCCGGCGGCTGGGAAGAAGAGGATGCTGACGAAAGCGAAAGCATGTGGAACACGGAAAAGGCGGATCATTTTGTCCGGGGAATCGTCGAACAGGTCAAAGACTTTATCCGGCAAGGCAATGTAACCAGAGTCCGGATCATCAGCGGCGGAAGGACGTTGATCGAAGTTCCGGCGACCGTTGGCGTCGTCGGCGTGGGGTTGATGCTGTTCAGTCCCTTGCTCGTCGCTGTCGCTGCTCTGGGAACCGCGGCTGCTATTGTGAACGAAATGGTCATTGAAGTGGAGAAAAAAGACGGAATGGTGGAAAGACACGAGATGAAATTTCCCAATTTCCCGGGAAAGAAAGATACGAGCGACAGCGACGGGGGAAAGGATGGCGGGGAGGAATCCGCGGAATCCGGCGACAAAGCCGGCAAGGAACCGGTGAAACCTGACCTTGGCGAGGAATAGCGCTGCGATCAAAGCGGAAAGTCCAGATATTCCGCCGTTCCGGCAAGTATGACGCCTTGTCCGGCTGTACATTCGGCGGTCAGCATCCGCAGGTTATCCGTTTCTTCAGGCGGCGCCAGTACAGTAAGGGTTACGAGATCTGTATAGGTTGTATGGATCAGGCGAAACCCTTTCCGCTCATATTCCCGGATCAGCCTCTCCGCAAAGTGGTAGCCGGCGCTGACTTTAAACGATAAATACGGTCGGCGCCGGATAATTATGCCAGCCTCAACAGCGATTTTGGCGCCGCGGGTATAGGCGCGAATGAGACCGCTGGCGCCCAGTTTGACGCCGCCGAAATAGCGGGTGACGACGACGGCGAGGTCCTGAAGCTCTTCTTTACGGATGACTTCCAGGACCGGTATGCCGGCGGTACCCCGCGGTTCCCCGTCGTCGTCAAAGCGCTCCCTGCCCGTGCGTAAGGCATATGCCCAGACAGTATGGCTGGCGTCGCGATAGGCTTTACGCGTCTTTTCGATAAAGGCCAGGGCTTCCTCTTCGGCGCCGACCGGTTTTGCCCGGCTGATAAAGCGGGAACGAGAGAGGATAAACTCGTTTCCGCCCTCTTGTTGTATAGTTTTATATGCATCCGCCATCTGGTTTCTCCGGAAAGCTAGTATTTTTCTATTTATTTGACAATATAGACACAATTCCTGCTTGCGGAAGGCAGCTCTTTAAGAGTATAATGACCTTGGCGTATTGTGATTGTAAAGCACAACGCGCAGGGTTCATCACAGTGGACCGATGATCGGGCGCCGCAGGCTGCCCAGGAGGTGAAACAAATGAAGTTTCGCAAAATTAATGATAACAAGATACAAGTCATTTTGACCGCGCAGGATCTGGAGGAAAGAGATTTTCGCCGGTGGGAGATGATGCCGATGAGTCCGAAGCTGCAAGAATTCTTTCATGATTTATTGGAGCGGGCTTATAAAGAATGCGGATTTGAAATTAGCGATGATTCTCAATTGGTGGTGGAAGCGTATCCGCTTAACGCAGAAGCTTTCGCCATTATCTTAACAAGGATACCGGCGGGGACGCATAGCGAAGCGCATGGCTCTATTCACCTTGGGCATTACGAGCGGGATATGGAAGACGATGCGGAAGAATTGGAGCGGGATTGCCATCAGGTCTGGTGCTTTGAAGAACTGGAAGACTGTATCCTGGCTTGTACTCGCCTCGAACCCGCACAGATTGAGGAAAGCACCTTATATAAACATGACGGTCAGTACTTTTTAGCGGTTTACACCACCAAGGAAGGGCAATTGGACGTGGCGGCTGTATTGGGAGAATATGGAGAATGGAGCTTTGTTGCCAAGCCCTTTTATGCGGAATACGGACAGACGATGATCCAGGAGAATGCCGTGACGAATCTGGCTTCGCTGGTTCGTTTGGAAAGCTGAGTCTGTGAGCGGAGGATGGAAAACAATGGGCGCATGGTGAGTGCGCCTTATTTATATACAGGATGCCGGCGGACACAACGGAGAGAAAATGACGGTTACGGCAAAACAAAAGAAATCGATACTGGCTGTACTTGCTGAAGAGTATAAAGATTCGGTTTCAGCGCTGGAGTTTGGAAGTCCATTCCAGTTGCTTGTTGCCACGGTTTTGTCAGCCCAGACGACCGACGTCCAGGTAAATAAAGCGACAAGAGCTCTTTTTGCGCGGTATCCGGATCCGCAAAGCATGAAGGATATTTCTGCCGAGACCTTGATCCCCTATATCCGAACGCTTGGTTTTTATCGGATGAAATCCAAACATGTCGCGGCGCTGGCGGAAATGCTGCTTACGGAGTATTCCGGGAAGGTGCCGGAAACCCGCGAAGAATTGATGCGTCTGCCGGGAGTGGGAAGAAAAACAGCCAATGTGGTGCTTTCCAATGCGTTTCACATTCCCGCTTTAGCAGTGGACACCCATGTGTTCCGCGTATCTAAACGAATGGGGCTGGCGGAGGGAACGACGCCTGATGAAGTGGAAGCCGGGCTTTGCCGGCTGATCCCGAAAAAGGACTGGTCCGACGCCCATCACTGGCTGATATGGCATGGCCGGCGCTGCTGCAAAGCGCAGAAGCCCGCCTGCGAAAGCTGCCCTGTGGGCGGGATCTGTCCCAGGATCCTGACTGTGAATTGAACGTATAAACTATAAATAATATGAATAATCAATCAAGGGAGGTTAATAATGATCAAACGAGTAGGCGTTTTGACCGGCGGCGGCGACGCGCCGGGGCTGAACGGTGTGATCCGCGGCGTAGCGCGCGCGGCGCAGAATAATTACAATGTCCAGGTATTTGGTTTTATGGACGGATTTCATGGCCTGGTCGAGAATAAGTATATGGCCTTGGATATGGCGAACACCTCCGGTATCCTGCACAGGGGCGGCACAATGCTGGGATCCAGTAACCGGGACAATCCTTTTTGGTATCCGACGGGGACGGACGCGGAAGGCAAGACTGTTTTTGCCGATGTCTCCGATCAGGCAATAGCGAATCTGAACCGCCTGGGCATCCAAGTCCTGATCGTGATCGGCGGCGACGGCAGCCTGCATATCGCAAAACAACTGTCTGAAAAGGGCGTCAACGTAGTGGGCGTGCCGAAAACCATAGACAACGATCTGGACGCTACAGACCAGACCTTCGGCTTTGATACAGCGGTCAATACGGTCACGGAAGCGCTGGATCGCCTCCATACTACGGCGGAATCTCACCACAGGATCATGGTGGTGGAAGTAATGGGCCGCTATGCCGGCTGGATTGCTTTGCACAGTGGTATGGCCGGCGGCTCCGACGTGATCCTGATCCCGGAGATCCCTTATGACATCGACATCATAGCAAGGAAGATCAAGCAGCGTTCCGCACAAGGGAAGTATTTTAGCCTTGTCACCGTCGCGGAAGGCGCGACGGAGAAAGAAGGAAAGCAGGTCGTCGCCAAGATGGTAGAAGACAGCTTTGACCCTGTCCGCTTGGGCGGCATCGGCCAGGTGGTCGCTGACAAACTGGAGAAAGCGACGGGGCACGAAAGCCGCACGACCGTGCTGGGGCATCTGCAGCGCGGCGGTACGCCGTCGGCTATGGACAGGATCCTCACTACCAGGCTGGGAGTGAAAGCGATGGACATTGCCGTAAACGGGCCTTATGAACAAATGGTATCTTTAAAAGGTAGTGAAATTGTGACGGTCCCGATAGACGACGCCATTGACTCCCTGAAGACGGTCAAGCCCGACAGCGAGATCGTGTATGCGGCGAAAGCCGTGGGTATCTGTTTTGGAGATGAATACGATGATTAATCATGACAGCCGTGGAAGATAAACCAGAGGCGCGTGACGGCGCCGGCGGAGGATGGGGGGCTGAGGCGAAAGACCGGCGCCCTTCCTTCGTGGAGGTGGATCTGGACGCCATCGACAGGAACCTGCGCAAGCTTGCCGGTTTGACGGCGGGGCAAGAGGACTGCCGGATGATGGCGGTCGTCAAGGCGAACGCTTACGGCCACGGCGCGGTACCTGTTGCGAAGCGGGCTTTGCAAAGCGGCGCCGACTGGCTGGGCGTCGCCCTGCCTCAGGAGGCGCTGGAGCTGAGGGACGCCGGCATTTCGGCGCCCATCCTGACGCTGGGCTATACGGAGCCTGAAGCGTACGAGCAGCTGATCCGGGCCGGGATTCGCATGACGGTCTACAGCCTCAGTCAGGGGAAAGCAATGGCGGAAGCGGCGCGGGATACGGGAGAAAAAGCCAGGATTCATCTCAAGATGGATACCGGTATGAGCCGAATCGGATTTTTCCCCACCGAGGAAGCCATCGGGGAAATCAAGGCCCTGGCTTCCCTGGCGGAGTTGGAAATGGAAGGCTGCTTTACCCATTTTGCCCGGTCAGACGAAGCGGAGGAGGAGAGCTGGCGGACGCAGTTTCGGCTGTTTATGGATTTTCTTGCCCGGCTGAAGCAGGAAGGCCTTACCTTCCCCATCGTGCATTGTGCGAATACCGCCGCCGGCATGCGGGACAAGACGTCCATGTTGAATATGTTTCGATGCGGTATCGGTATTTACGGCCTATATCCTTCGGAAGCAGCCGAGGCATGGGGCATTCTTGACCTGGAACCCGCTCTGCGCTGGATAAGCAGGCTATCCCACGTTAAGTGGCTGCCGAAAGGGCAGGGCGTGGGTTATGGCCATACCTGGATCGCGAAAAGGGATACCCTGGTCGGCACAGTGCCTATAGGTTATGCCGATGGTTACATTAAAGCTTTCAATAATAAAGGGATTGTGTTGGTAGGGGGAAGAAGGGCGCCTGTCATCGGTGTGGTTTGCATGGATCAGTTTATGGTGGATCTGACAGAGACGCCGGGGGCTTGTGCCGGCGACGAAGTGGTACTCATAGGCAGCCAGGGAAACGAAAACATTGGCGCGCAAGAGTTGGGAGCGCTGGCAGGCGCGAACAATTATCAGATGGTCTGTACCATCAGCGGCAGAATTCCGAGGCGCTACATAGGTTGAGAAGGTGCGAAGGGGAATGGGCGACATAAACGGCTGTTTTATCCCGAAGGATGATCTGGGTGAAGAGGACAGGGCGCTCCTGGCAAGGTTTCCCGGGCCTTTTCTATCCTGGTTCAGGGAGAACGCGAGGGATCTGCCCTGGCGGCGGGACAGGACGCCGTATCACGTCTGGCTTTCAGAAATCATGTTGCAACAGACGAGGGCGGAAGCGGTGAAGGGGTATTATTTACGCTTTCTGCAAGCACTGCCGGACATCCGGGCTTTGGCTGCCGCACCGGAGGAATTGGTACTCAAGTTATGGGAAGGATTGGGTTACTACAGGCGCGCGCAAAATCTGCACAAAGCCGCCAAGCTGATTGTGGATGAGTTGGGCGGGGTGTTTCCTTCCGCCTACGAGGGGATTCGGGACTTGCCGGGGGTTGGCGCCTATACGGCGGGAGCGATAGCTTCGATTTGTTTCGGGCTGCCAAAGCCGGCTGTGGACGGGAATGTACTGCGGGTGACGGCAAGGATCCTGGACAGTGACGCCGTCGCGGACGGCCCTGCGTTCAGGAGACAGGTAAGCGGCGCCTGGGAAGCGGTGATGCGGGATGCGGCGGCCTATGCGGGCTTTGAAGCCGGAGACTTTAATCAGAGCCTGATGGAGATAGGCGCTACGCTGTGCCTGCCCAAAGGCGTACTGCGTTGCGGCCAATGCCCTGCCGGCGCTTCCTGCCGGGGCAGGTTGTCCGGGCGCGCGGAGCTTTTGCCGGTACGCAAGGGGAAGAGGGCCCGCCGCGTCGAGGAGCGGACGGTATTCATCCTACTAAAAAGCGCAGGGATAAGCCAGCCGGAGGACATCAGGCTTGCCCTTTGCCGCCGCGGCGATGAAGGCTTACTGGCAGGAATGTGGGAGCTCCCCAATGTAGAGGGATGGCTTGAGCCAAACGAAGCGATAGCCCGGGCAGTTGCTTGGGGCGCAGTACCTGCAGCCCTCGAACAAGTACGGGAACGCGTCCATCTATTTACCCATGTCGAATGGCGCATGCGTGGCTATATGATCCGCTGTGCCCGGGATGAGGGGGCGCCCGAAGGGAAACCGGGCAAGGATCTGGTTTGGATCAGCAGGGATGAATACCGGGCCGCCTACCCGCTGCCTACGGCATTTCGTCAGTTTCTGTCAGAGATGTCCGCATCAGAGACGTCCGCGGTCTTGTAGCGGCTTGTTAATTATGATAAAATAGAATGAATGTCCATTCTGTGATTAGCATAGCGAAACGATATGGAGGTGAATGCGCCATTCTGTCCTGTTTGCGGACGGGAGAGAGGTACAGCGCAAAAGGAATGAGTGTCAGTGCAGAAAAATTGGAAGGCAACAAGGCTAAGCTCACCATCGAGGTACCAGAGGAAACTTTTGAGAAATCCATGGATAAGGCTTTTCGCCAGGTGGCAAAAAAAATAAGTGTTCACGGTTTTCGAAAAGGCAAAGCGCCCCGTCAGATCGTCGAGCGGACATTTGGAAGGGAAATCCTTCTGGAAGACGCGATTAACGACGTCGTTCCCGAAGCTTTTCAATTGGCGTTAGAGGAGCTGGGCCATCCGTATGAATGCATTGTATATCCTCAATACGACGTGGTATCCTCAGAAAAAGGGGAAGGGCTGGTATTCACCGCCACTTACGATATGAAGCCGGAGATTACGCTTGGCGCATACAAGGGCATGGAATTGGAGAAACTATCGGTAACGGTGGAAGACGACGCAGTGGAAAAACAATTAAAAGCCATGCAGGAGAGGTTTGCCAGGCTGGAGAAAACAGAGGAAGCCGCAGTTCTGGGCGATATTTGCACGATTGATTTCCTGGGTATGGTCGACGACATTCCCTTCGAAGGCGGCGAGGGCAAAGATTATCAACTGGAATTGGGCAGCGGGAGGTTTATCCCCGGTTTCGAAGACCAACTCGTGGGCGCGAAAGCCGGTGATGAATGCAAAGTGAACGTTGTGTTTCCGGAAGATTATCAGGCGGAAGACCTGGCAGGCAAAGACGCTGTTTTTTCGGTAACGCTGAAGGAGGTTCAGCACAAAATCCTCTCGGAGATGGACGACGAATTCGCAAAAGACGTGTCGGAATTTGAAACCTTGGAGGAACTGAAAAAGGACATCGATGAGAAGCTGCATACCGAAGCGAACAGGAGCATCCAGTCCGACTTCGAAACAAAAGCAGTGATGAAAGTGATTGAGGATGTAGAGCTTACGCTGCCGGACAGCATGATCACTTTCCGGCAGGATCAACTGGTGGATAATTTCGCGCAACAAATCGCGATGCAGGGACTTTCAATTGAAGCCTATATGCAATACGCAAACCTGGATGCGGATGCGCTTCGGGGAAACTTTAAGGAGCAGGCTATCCGTGAGCTTCAGTCGGAATTCGTATTGGAAGCGGTTGCCAAGGCTGAAGGAATCGCCGTCAGCGACGAGGAAGTAAGCGAAGAATGCCGGAAGCTGGCGGATCAGACAGGCAGACCGGTGGAAGAAATAGAAAAATTTTATGATGAGAATAAGACAATGCTTGCCTCATTTAAGCAAAGCCTGATGATGAACAAAACAATTCAATTCTTGACAGACAACGCAGTTGTTAGTGAAAGGAAAGGGGAAGAAAATGACGGAAATTGAGCGGTCACCCATGAACTATTATGTACCGATCGTTGTGGAGCAGTCCAGCAGGGGCGAACGTTCCTACGATATCTACTCCCGCTTGCTGAAAGACCGCATTATATTTTTAGGAACGGCAGTGGACGACACAGTCGCCAACCTGGTGGTTGCGCAGTTGCTTTTTCTATATGCGGAGGATCCGGAAAAGGATATTAGTCTTTATATTAACAGCCCCGGTGGCTCGATAACCGCCGGTATGGCGATCTATGATACCATGCAGTATGTCAGGACAGACGTTTCTACGATCTGTATCGGCCTTGCGGCGTCCATGGGGGCGATCCTCCTGGCCGCGGGAACGAAAGGAAAGCGCTATGCCCTGCCCAACTCGGAAATCATGATCCACCAGCCTTCCGCGGGAACAAGCGGGCAGGTCACGGATATCGAAATCCATGCCCGCAGGTTGATCCAGATTAAAGAGAGAATGAATCAGATATTGGCGGAGAAAACAGGCCAGACTCTGGAGAAAATAAAACTGGATGTGGAGCGGGATTTCTTCTTCGATCCGAACGAAGCGAAGGAATATGGCCTGATCGACGATATCCTGCTACAGATACCCCAAGCCTAATAGTAACTGATACCCTAAAGGCATCAATTTAAAAGCGGTTGCCATCGGATCCATGCACATGATCGGGAAACCGGGAGTAGATATGAGGCACGGCTGTCGCGGCGCTACGCAGCCTCGGCGACAGAAGGCCGGAGGAGAAGGGACTATGCCGAAAAACATAGACAATGACTTTGATATAAAATGTTCATTTTGTGGAAAAAGCCAGGAGATCGTTTCCAAACTGGTCGCCGGTCCGAACGTTTATATATGTGATGAATGCATCGAACTCTGTAACGAGATCGTCAGCAACCTGAGCGAAGAACCCGCTGTGGATCAGACCTGGGGCAAGGCGCCGCCTCCCAAGGAAATTAAAGCGATACTGGATCAATACGTGATCGGTCAGGAAGAGGCGAAGGTAGCCTTATCCGTTGCGGTGTACAATCACTATAAGCGGATCGGCAGTACCCTGAGTAAGGGGAGGAGAGGCAGACCGAGATCGGGCCGGATATCCAGACAGGATAAAGCAAACCAGATAGAAATACAAAAAAGCAATATCCTTTTGCTCGGACCTACGGGCAGCGGCAAGACCCTACTTGCCCAGACTTTGGCAAGGATACTGAAGGTGCCCTTTGCGATAGCCGACGCCACGTCGCTTACCGAAGCGGGTTATGTGGGCGAGGATGTAGAGAACATATTGCTGAAACTGATTCAGGCTGCGGATTATGATATCGAGAAAGCGGAACGCGGCATTATCTACATCGACGAGATTGACAAAATTACCAGGAAATCAGAGAATCCTTCCATTACCAGAGATGTATCCGGCGAAGGCGTACAGCAAGCGCTGCTGAAGATATTGGAGGGAACGACAGCCAACATCCCGCCCCAGGGAGGCAGAAAGCATCCCCATCAGGAATTGCTGCAGTTGGATACCACCAACGTATTGTTCATTTGTGGCGGGGCGTTTGAGGGCATAACCAAGATTATCAGCAGCCGCATCGGCAACAAAGTGATGGGCTTTGGCGCGCAAGTCGAGAGCGTGAAAGAGCGGGTCCTGGCGGAAGACTTGAAACAGCTCATGCCGCAGGATCTCATCAAATATGGGATGATCCCCGAGTTCGTAGGCCGCGTGCCGGTCACTGTAGCCCTTTCGCCGCTGGACAGAGCCGCGTTGATCCGCATTTTATCCGAGCCGAAGAACGCGCTGGTGCGCCAGTATCAGACTTTGCTGGAGATGGACGGCTGCGCGCTGGAGTTTACGCCAGAAGCGTTGGAAGCTATCGCAGACGAGGCGATTAAGCGCAATACAGGCGCAAGGGGCTTGCGGGCGATATTGGAAGATTTGATGCGCAATACCATGTTTGAGCTGCCTTCCCGCAAAGACGTACACAAATGCCTTGTGACCGGGGAAGCGGTGACGGGGAAAGCGGATCTGACTTTATTAACAACCGTAGAGGGCGCCGGTTCAACTTTGGATACCAAAGAACTAAAGAAAGCAGGTGAAGAAGCCAGCGCCTGACCTGGATAGAATGAGATATACCTATGCATAAGAAAACAATAACAACAAAAAAAGTAATTATTTCCCTATGTTTGCTGCTTGTGGCAGCGGCTGCCGGTTTCGGGGTGTGGCGTTTCATGGAAGACCAGAAAGCCAGAGAAGCCGCGGAAGCGGCGAGGCTTGCCGCCGAAATTCTGGAAGCTGTCACAGTGAAAGGCAAGCAGCCTTTTCGCGAGTTTAACAGGCCTGCGCCTCCCCCGCCTGAACCCAGGCAAGGTATATTGGATTGGCAGGCCCAGAATCCGGATACGATCGGCCATTTGAGAATCGATGGGACCAGAGTGGATTACCCTGTGGTGCAGGGAACAGATAACGACTATTATCTGAATTATACCTTTGACCATATCCGGGCGACCAGAGGATCTATTTTTCTCGATAGCAATGTCAGCTTTGACCCTTTGACTATGCCCCGTCATATGCTGATCCACGGGCATCATATGCGCGACGGAAGCATGTTTCAAAACGTTTCCTTATTTAAGAGAAGAGACTATTTTTACGAACATCCTTACATCCGTTTTGAGACGCTGTACATGGACACGGTCTGGGAGGTTTTCTCCGTCTATGTCTGTGATTCCAACGAGTATGTGCCGATGTCGTTCAAGAGCGAAGAAGCCTATCTGATCTATCTGGAGAAGACTAGGGAAAGATCCCTGTTTCCCGTGGATCTGTCCTTGAGCGCAGACGACGTCATTTTGACTTTAAATACCTGTTCCTATGAGTTTCAAGGCGCGCATACCCTGGTGGCCGCCAGACTGGCGGAAGCCGTAATCAACGGCGACGCGACTTTGCACGAGGCGCAAACATCCTGAAGTGGGCTGCCGCCCAGAATCTCAAAAAGGATATAAACGGTCAGATGGAAAGCGACGTGATTGCGAAAGCTTCTCCCTCTGACTTTTTTTGCTATAGTGGCCCTACGCTCCGTTGCTGAATCATTATTTACTGCGTCGGTGAGAGCAAGCGACTACAGTATAGAGAGTTCATATACCGCATAAATGTCAATAACAGTAGATAGAAAAAAGCAAGTGTTATTGACATTGTATAGATTATACTATATAATGCTATACGAGAGGATGTGATTCAATGGCACAAGTTAATATTCGGATGGATGATAGTTTAAAAGAAAAAGCTGACAGCTTATTTGAAGAATTAGGTTTGAATATGACAACAGCAGTTAATATTTTTGTGCGCCAAGTCATTAGGCAAGGCGGAATACCATTTGAAATTACAACCAAAATCGATCCGTTTTACAGTGAAAGCAATTTGAGAGTTCTGCGTCAATCCATCCAAGATGCAGATGCAGGTAGGCTTACTGAACACGAATTGATAGAGGAATAGTCCATGAAGAAATTATGGACTGATAATGGCTGGAATAATTACTTATTTTGGCAAACACAGGACAAAAAGACATTGAAGAAAGTAAATGCCTTAATTCAAGATATTGAAAGAAGCCCTTATGAAGGCATAGGCAAACCTGAACCGCTCAAACATGATTTGTCTGGGTGGTGGTCGCGTCAGATAGATGATACCAACAGAATAGTATATCGCATTAAGGACGGGAATCTTGAAATCTCCCAATGCAAAGGTCACTATGATGCATAATAAGCATTTCCTCATACGTCATGAAAAAAAAGGAGAACAAAGCCATTCATCTGGCTATGCTCCCCCATGTGTGCAACTTGATGGAAGGTGGCGGAAGTAATTGCTGGTTTCGTCGGCTTCGCCACGTGCGCCGTCGCAAGCGGCGTCGCAAGCGGCGTCGCTGTTAGCAACTGACACTTTTGACTTCTTGTTTTAATTTGATGCCTTGAGGGTGTCAGTTACTAAATCTTTCTTTGCATCCCAGTAATATGCGATATGCTAGAAATATGCGATATGACAAAGGGCTGTATTTTTTATTCACACGCTGTATTTTTTATTCTTGACTATCCCGCCTTGTTCTGGTATATTTGAGCAAATTGAATACTTTTGTTTGCGGGGGGACTCTTAGGAGTTGAGAAGGTAGAACCTGACCCTTTGAACCTGTTGGTTAAGACCAGCGTAGGAAGCAAAATAAAATCTATATGGTGCTTCCTGTTAATAGGGCGGCGCTTTTTTAGTGCAAAAATGGAGGGATTGCGATTGAAAAAGACACTTAGCATTGCGGGGTCGGATTGCAGCGGCGGTGCGGGCATACAGGCCGACCTCAAGACCTTTTGCGCCCATGGCGTTTTTGGAATGACGGTTATAACGTCGGTGGTCGCGGAAAACACATTCCGGGTAACCGATTACCAAGACATACGCCCGGATATTATCGAAAAGCAAATCGATGATGTGTTCGAGGACATACCTCCCGACGCAGTTAAAATAGGGATGCTCTCTTGCCGGGATACCATGATGGCCGTTGCGCGGAAACTGCGGGAATTGAAACCGGAAAACGTGGTTATCGACCCGGTGATGTACGCAAAGAACGGGTGCGCCTTAATGGAGCCGTCGGCTATCGACACATTGATTGCCGAAGTCGTGCCGTTGGCGGACTTGATAACCCCCAATATGCCCGAAGCCGAGAAAATGACAGGCATGGCGATACAAACGCATGACGATATGCGGCAAGCGGCGTGGCGTATACACGCGATGGGATGCCGTGCCGTTGTCGTAAAAGGCGGCCATAGCGAGGGCGATGCCATCGATATTTTATTTAACGGCGAAGCGTTTTATGAGTACCCATCAGCCCGCGTAGATACAAAGCACACACATGGGACAGGCTGCACTTTTTCCTCGGCAATAGCTTCGAACCTTGCTTTGGGCCTACCTGTCTGCAAAGCGGTCGAACGCGCCAAGGAATACATAAACGCGGCTATTATCAATGCGCCGAAACTCGGAAAAGGAAACGGCCCGACCCATCATTTTCATGAAATGTACAAGTCTTATTTTGGAGGGAAAAATCATGCTTAACACATACGCAGCCTTATTGAGCAAGGTGCGCGAACAAAAACCGCTGGTCCATCACATCACCAACTATGTCACCGTCAACGATTGCGCAAATGCCACGCTTGGCATCGGCGCGTCGCCTGTCATGGCGGATGCTATTGGAGAAGCGGCGGACATTGCCGCCATAGCAAGCTCGGTGGTCTTGAATATGGGGACGCTCAACGAACGGACTATTCCGTCTATGGTTGCCGCCGGGAAAGCTGCGAACGAAAAGGGCATCCCCGTAGTATTTGACCCGGTGGGCGCGGGCGCGTCGAAGTTGCGCAATGAAACAGCAGCGCGGATTCTCAGCGATGTCAAACTGAGTGTCCTTCGCGGTAATATTTCCGAAATCAAGTTTGTAGCCGGGCAGCAATCAGAAACAAAGGGCGTTGACGCTTCGGAGAGCGATACGGCCAACGCAAGCGGCGCAGGCAATCTGGCAAAAGAGCTTGCTCAAAAACTCGACTGTGTCGTTGTTATAAGCGGCGCGGTCGATACCGTTTCAGATGGAAAAAAAACCGTCTTCGTCGAGAATGGCCAGCCTATGCTGGGCAGCCTGACGGGCACTGGCTGTATGTGCACTTCCTTGATCGGCGCCTTCTGCGGAGCAATGCCCAGCGAGCCGTTGGCGGCGGCGGCAGCCGCTATGCTTTGCATGAGCATTGCCGGGGAGTTGGCTTATGGAAAAACAGAACAGCAAGGAGCCGGGAGTTTTCACATGGCTCTTCACAACGAGATAAGCCTTATGGACGCGGGCGTGCTGGAAAGGCTGGCGAAAATCCGTGAAGCCTAAAATAGATTACACGCTGTATCTTGTAACCGACCGGGAGCTGATGGCCGCCGCAAGTATTGACGAATGCGTGGAGCAGGCGATCATGGGCGGTTGCACAGTAGTCCAGCTCCGGGAGAAAACCGCGTCCTCCCGCGAGTTTTACGAAACCGCGCTGCGGGTGCGCGAGGTTACGGCGCATTTGGGTGTGCCATTGTTTATCAATGACAGGGCTGACATTGCGTTGGCCGTGGGCGCGGACGGCGTGCATATCGGGCAGGGGGACCTGCCGTATGAAGCGGCACGGCGCATTGTCGGCCCTAATAAGATTGTCGGAGTATCTGCAAGCAATCTGGCTGAGGCTTTGGAGGCGATTGAACAGGGCGCGGACTATCTCGGCGTGGGCGCGATGTTCGCAACCGGCACAAAGACAGACGCCGCTCTTACAAGCATGGACGAGTTGCGGAAAATACGCGAGAAAGCCAATCTGCCTATTGTTGCAATCGGCGGCATAAACAAAGAAACCGTGCCGCTCTTTCGTGGCACGGGCATTGACGGAATCGCAGTCGTCTCTGCTATTGTTTCGCAAAAAGACGCAACCGGCGCGGCGCGGGAGTTGAAGTCGCTGTTTTGCGGGTGGCGCGATTCTTGACTTTCAAGATGCGCCGTGCCCTGCGAAAGCTTTACTGTAATAAGAAATAATAACGGGAGGAATCGCGATGTCATTTTCAAGAGGGCTAAAATCAAAAGCCGCTAAAGTATGGGAGGAAGGCTACAACCATCCCTTTGTTCAGGAACTCGGCAAGGGCACGCTGGACAAGGAGAAATTCAAGTTCTATTTGTTGCAGGATTATCAATACCTTCTGCAATACGCCAAAGTGTTCGCTATCGCCGCCGTCAAGTCCGATACGGAGGAGTTGATGACGCGCTTTTCCACCATCCAGTATTCCATCTTGGTCAACGAGATGGATTTGCACCGTGCGTACATGGCGGGATTTGGCGTGACTCCGGAAGAAGCGGCCTCCGTAAAACCTTCGCTGTACAACAGGACATACACCGCCAATCTGCTCGCCACAGGCCAGACTGACGGTTTGGCGGAAGTCCTTGCCGCTGTTTTTCCCTGCGCGTGGACATATGCCGATTATGCGAAGCGGCTCAAAGAGCAGTATGCCGATAAGCTCGAGGGAAACTTCTACAAAACATGGATTGAGAATTACGCAAGTGATGAGTTCTCGGATTCGTTCGAGTGGTTCTACGATGCACTTGACGGCCTCGTCCCCAACATGGCAGAGGAGCAGAGAGAGAGAGTAGCGGAAATCTTTATACGAAGCGTCGAGTTTGAGTATCTGTTTTGGGATATGGCTTATAAACAGCAAATGTCGTATGAGCAATAAAACGTGCTATATCGTAGGCGCAGGCGATAATTACGTCCTTGGCTTTGCTGTCACCGTTGGTGTCTTCGATGAGAGCCGTGACCAGCTTCAAGATGTCCTTTTCACTTCGGATATAGGCGAATGAGTATTTGGTGGGATGGTTTTATGACTGATGTTTCCATAAGTCTTATTTGTTTTAGTGAATGTTGTGGCAATCCCGAACAATTACTTCCTATCTTCAACAAAGCGGAGGACAAAGGCGATGATAAAACGCAAGGTGTTGGAAAGCATGTCGCCGGATGTATTTGATTATGAAAGCTTACGGCATTACCGCAATCGCATGAAAGCTAGCCGTCCCGGTCATGATCGGTGAGCGCGCCGGAAGCGGCATCCCCCTTATTTTTAAAGCATGGAAAGACGAGGGGTTTGACGAGCCGTTGTATACGGAACAAATAGAAATCAATAGATGCTTTTTATCGCTTCCTTTGACGAAAACAAGCGATAATGCATAGAAAATGACCGCAGCAGCGTAATCGCTGTGCGGTCATTTTTATAGATTGCCGGCTAAGCGTCAGGTAGCCAGCTTGTTCTTTTCTTCATATATGTATCCTGATACGCATTCCCAACGGGGTGACGCCTTGCATGAGAGCCTTCTTCTCAAACAGGCGCAGCCAAGATTGATCAGGCAGAAGCCTGCCAGTATGGTGAAGTACATCGGGATTTCGTTGTCGCCGGTTGCCGGCAAGCTGCCCAGGGGAGGCGGGAATTCGTCAAAAACCCATTCCTCCAGATCCTCGTCCCAGCGCCATTCGCCCAGGGGCGTATCGTCTTCGCCAAACTCAATATAGGTGCCTTGGGGCGTGAGTTCCAGGCGGCCTGTCGCCGGAGGCCTGGTTTCGGGAATTTGCTCCGGTTCCGGCTCAGATACAAACCTGGATACGGGTTCCGGTTCGGGTTCCGTTGCGGTCTCTGTCTCCTCCTCATTTTCCGTTTCGGTATTTTGGTCGGACCTTGGATCCGGTCTATTCCGGTTTCTGCCGTTGTCATCAGGCAGCGTGTAGCCCTCGTCCTCATTATCCTGGCCTCTGATCTGGACGTCGGCATAATCGTGATCATCCTCATCGCCGCCCATTTTGCCGTTTTCGTCAATGACATTGTCGCCGCCGATATAGTCGTCGTTCACGTCGTCCGGTGTGGAGTCGATATCCTCGACCGGCGCGAAGTTCTCGTCGCTGATCCGGCTGATTTCCGCAATGTTTCTCAGCTTACTGCCGATCAGGACGTCCGGCCTCACGGTCAGCACGATGTCTACAGTATACCCGCTTTCTCCCTCCCCGGCGTCAGGAACCAGCAGGACGTTGTCCATGATGCTCGTCTTTGCTTTGCGCGTATCCGGATCATAGCGCCAATCCCAATTGTCTTCCTGAACAAAGTCAAATCCTTCGGGAATATAGTCTGTGATTTCTTCCGCGTGCCCGGCAAGGGTACCCTGGTTAACTATGCGGATGCTAAAATTGACTTTATCGCCCTGTCTGACCATCGTGGGACCCGGGTCGCTTTCTGTTCCGGTTTGACCCGTCGGCCTGCCATTTACGTAAGACACGTATTTGACCAGCGCCAGATCAAAGAAGTCGTTTGCTTTTGCTTGCGTATAGGTATTATCAAAGATCAGATCCGAAGCGGTGAGAAGAATCGTGCAAGCTTCGTCGAGAAAGGCTGTTGCGCTGATCTGCGTACCGTCCTGAAGGATGCCCTTGTCTTCTATCAGGACATAGATCAGGATGGGATCCGTGTTCCGCTTCCAATACCCGGATGGTTCCTCTTCCGTGATCACGAAGGCATACGGTTCCGGCGCCACATCCGCCGCTGTAAAAGAGATGGGTTCGAAGCTAAAGGAACCCGGCCATTTTTGTGAGGCCTTGCTATATAGCGCGTCCGTCGCCGCAGATCGCACACTGAAGCTGAACGTATCTTCCGGCGCGCCGGTATCCACCGTTTTTGCCCCCCTGAGAGGAAGGCTTGCCTTACCCGCTTCAGGCGTTGCGTAAGCATTGATAAATTGAATGGTTTCGTCGTCGAATCTTTGCCAATTTCTGCTCCAATCGACGTCCGGATCGAGTCTGGTCTTGTAGCGGAGCGCTGTTGTCAGCGCGCCGTTGTTTTCCTGGACCGTTACCTGGATAAGGTATTCCTGTTCGCTCACCGCCCAGCCATTTCCGCCGATGCTGATTTCTTTGACCAGGTAGTAATAGATACCTGTGGATTCGAACTGAAGCGCTTCAAAGCTGGTTTGCGCGCCGGTGTTTGAGACAACTTTCGATCCCAGGCTGGCGCCCTGCCTTCCATTATCGGCGGATTCGAACAATTCCAATTGGAAGGCCCAGGGAAGGGGCGCGCCGCCTGTTACCGTCTTACTCGCTTTCAATTGCAGGCTGACCGGCGCCAGTTTCACGAGATCCGGCGAGTAGGTATTGTTGAAAACCAAATCCCTGGCCGTCCGGATCTCGCCGGAATAATTGCCGGTCCGGGAGTTGTAGGATTTATAAGCGATCGCTTTCAATTGCCCTGTTCCGTCGTCCACCACCCGTACATAGATCAATTGGGCTTGCGTGTTTTTGAACCATCCGCCGGCGGGGTCCGGATCGTCTTCCGAGACGATAAGTTCATAGTGTCCCGCCTGAGTAAAGCGGATGTTGGTTATGGTAAAAGTGGCGTCCGCCATATGCCCGGCATACTCGCGATAGAAGACGCCGGTTTGCGCGTCGGTTACCGTAAATCGGAAGTCGCCGGCAGGCGCGCCCTTATTTACAACTTTGGTAATCGGCAGGGACAAATCCGCCGGCTGTGTCCCGTAACTGTTCTCAAAAACGATGGCGGCGATCGCCTCGCTACTGTCGCCGTATGCCGACCAGTCTTCTCCGAATCCGGTGGATTCGGTCTTGATTTTCAGTTTTAGTTGTATAGCTGTTATCCCGGGACTGCTGCCGCTGGGAATGGCTTCCACTCTGACAAGATAGAGTTTGGGGTCGTAGGTCCAGTAGCTCCCGCCGGAACTCGTCTCTTCGATCAGATAGTAAGAGAGGGGATCCGTTACTTTTCGCGTGTCAAATTCAGCTGTCGGATGGGCGTTATCTGCGCTTTTTGTGTCTAACAAAGCGCCTTTTAGCCCTGTCTCATCTGATGCGAATAAATCGAAGTCGAATTTCCAGGAGGCGTTCGAAGGAGCGCCGGAGACGGTCTTGGTTGCTTTCAGACTGAGTTCGGCGACCGGCTCATAAATGTTGACCAGTTTCACGCTATTCGGATCGCTTCTCTCTATGCCGCCCGATAAAGTTGAGCTGTTTATCGTATCAATCTTGTAGCTGGGCCGCAGGTTGGGTTCGTCGATTTGATATTGCGTACCAAAGGGCAGATTCGTAAAAGCAACGGTCTTTTCATTGCTAAGCCAAACGGTCCATTCCTTCTTGTTGGCGCTTTGGACAACACGGTTATAGTCCCCTTCGATCTCAATGGCGCTAAAGCTCATACCTGCCGGACCGTCGAAGGCGACGCGGATCTCAAATTCGTCTGTGTTCGCAAGGATAACGCCGGCTGTATCGGTGACCTCTTTGGTGATTTCCAGCCGGTAGACTTCCATTTTATTCTCAAAGGTTATCAGCGTCTGACCGCCTTCCGATACGGTCAGATTGGCGACTACATTTCCGTCCCCATCTGTATACCAATCGTCCAGATCGCCGGTTGCGCCGATGACCACTTCCGCGATGTAGGCGTCGTTTTTCATCTCGATGATGCGATACTGGCCCGGTGGAAGCCCGAAGATCGACGCGGTCACATTGGCAGCCAGCGTAAACTCGCCCGTCGATCCGTCGCCGACGACGCCGCAGCCTTTCACAACGGGCCGGATTTCATCCGGATCATCCGGGTCGTTGTTCTTTGGCGTAGTAAAAAGGATGTTATTCATAGAAATTGGCGTGGGTTTCCAAACGCCATTGTCATATCGCTGGATTTGAAAGTGAAAAGGCGTCGCCGTCACGACTAAGTCGCCGGAAGCAAGTTTATTGGTGTGAAAATACAAGTCAATGAAACCGTTATCCGGCGGCGGCATGTCGATGGTAATCGAAGCTTTCGTATTCTCATGCTTTACCAGGCTGTTGGGGTTGCCGAGGTTTGCCGGTATCTTGGACCAGACGAGGACGCTCCAGCCGCCGGTACTGACGAAATTATTGACCGTGAAAATGATTTTGTTATCGATTATCTTAACATTTGCCGAACCTTTTTTATCAAAATTGTTTCCCTCAACGATATCCAGATTGATGCCGTTGGGAGAGCTCTTGACCGCTTCCACATCAAGATGCGCATAGACGAAATGGTTCGTGCCATTCACAACATAATACTTCAGATTCGGATTCGTCGTATTGGTGGCTTCCGGCCTGATGTTGCCGGCGGTAACGCTGGTGCCGCTGGTGACGTCTTCGATCACTTGGGTGTTGTTGAGCGGCGTGTCTCCCATGAATTCTTTCTTGGTAATGCTGATTAATCCCGCGCCGCTCGCTGCGGATGGCGCCGGAGGGGGCTGAGACAGGATGATTCCCGGTATCAGCGACAGGATCATCACTGAGGAGACGAGCGAAGCCAGTATCCTCTGTGTTTTTAAATTCATTAATTGTCCTCCTTCATTCGATAAACATAGAACAGCAGCCATGCAAGGCTTGCCCAAGAGAGCTAGGCGTCTGCCACTGCTCGATTGGCTGCAAGCTACTGCTCCGCTCTTGACTCGCCGCTCACGGAGACGGGCGTCTTAGAGTGGGTTATGTCAGGTGAGAAAGCATGCGTTTGTTCAATTTCCGCTAACCCGTCAAAAGGGAAAGCGCCAGACTATACCTTAAAGCCATCCTACACTTGATGGCTATTTATCTCAACATTTTAGTAACTGACAGCCTCAAGGCATCAATTTAAAACAAGAAGTCAAAAGTGTCAGTTGCTAACGCTGCGGTAACGCAGCGCCGCGAAGCGGAAGGGATGAGCGACATGCGCGCGAATGCCGACAGGGTATGGGACAGCGTCCCATGTAACATTCACCTAAGGCTGCACAGCTTTGGGTTATGGGCGCAGCTCATCTTAGCAACGAAAATAAATCGCATCCGGAAACGAATGAAATCCATAGCTCTGCGATAGCTGTTAGTTCGAACATGAACCTTTGAAATGACAGTATTATACTCATATTATTGTTTGTTTTCAACATAAACACCACAGAAATCTACAGAATGCGTGAAACAGGGCGTGTTCCGCGACGCGTATTCTGTATTTTACCAATCGTATTCGTTGAACAAATCCGGGGAACGTTTTTTTTTGTTTTGAGATTTACAATAAAAGGGAAAGATGATATATTATAGCAGAAAAGGAGAAATAAGCAATGAATGGAAAAAATTATTCAGCTTGTCTGCAGGAAATCGACGAAGCTTTATCCGCCAGGGCAGGTTTAGGAGGGGACTGGTCTGATGAAGCTGTGCGCCGGACTTTACGGGCCCTGGTTCTGGAACGAAGCAGGAATTACAGCCTGTCGCTCAGCGAGAAAGAAACCATGTTTGAGCAGCTCTTCAATCGTTTCCGCAGGTTGGACAGGCTGCAGCCCCTGGTCGACGATCAAGAGATCACGGATATCCTGATTAACGGCTGTCAGAAGGTATATGTGGAGAGCAAAGGCTGTCTGACAGCGACAGAGGTTTCCTTTGACGACGAACACCAAGTGCTGGAGCTGATCCAGCGGATTTGCGATAAGGTGAATCGTCAGGTGAATCAGGCTAACCCTATGGTTGATGCGAGGCTGCCGGACGGT
>Ga0099364_10002469_pt1:0-27500 | contig 29435 bp, 27 predicted proteins | sample TergutTh196P3_FD_73070 | JGI IMG/M metagenome (GOLD analysis project Ga0099364, IMG submission 73070) | Microcerotermes parvus P3 segment gut microbial communities from Pointe-Noire, Republic of the Congo - Th196 P3 | ecosystem: Host-associated > Arthropoda: Insects > Digestive system >...
TGGACCCTGCCAGGTGGAAAGATAGAATTTGGCGAAAGTTTTGAAGAAGCTGCCGCGCGCGAAACCGAGGAAGAGACGGGCCTGCAAGCTCGCCATCTAGAGGTCAAGACGATCCAGACTGACAAAAACGACCTGGCGCATTACGTAACGATCGGTATCCTGGCGCGTAATTTTGATGGCGAGCCACGCGCGATGGAACCAGACAAGATCACTAAATGGCAATGGTTCGATCTGGATAGCTTGCCGGAAAATATGTATTTCCCAAGTGCAAAAACAATCGCAAAATACCGCGCAGGAAAATTTTATGATAAGGAGGAGAAGTAAAATGGAAATCGATTATCGTGGCGCAAACTGTATTGTGATCAAGAACAAGAAAATCTTGATCGTTGTTGATCCGACAACTAACGTATCTGTTAAAGAAGCGCAAAATCTCGATGCTGTAATTTTAGCAACACAAGAAAAATTCGCACAGGAGTTATTAGCCAAGCAGGGCGAGGCTGGCAAGGATGTCGAAAAAGATGCTAAGAACTTTGTCATCGACATGCCTGGCGAATACGAACGAAATGACGTCACAGTAAAAGGTGTTGCGGCACGAGCGCATCTGGATGCTGACGAAAAAGCCCAGAACGCTACGATGTACGCCGTTGAGGCTGACGATATTCGCGTTGCTATCATCGGCCACACGGTCGCGCCATTAACTGATGATGATTTGGAAAATCTAGGTATGGTTGACATTGTTGTCGTTCCGGTCGGCGGCGGTGGCTATACATTGGACGCGCGCGATGCAGCGACGATTGTGCGCCAGATTGCACCGAAGATTGTTATCCCAACGCATTACGCCGACGCGCATGTCAAATACGAAGTACCGCAAGAATCAGTCGACGAATTCATCAAAGAAATGGGCGGCGCGCATGAAAAGGTGACGGTGCTGAAACTCAAGTCAGAGAATGATTTGCCAGATGGTTTGACTGTGATGGAACTAGCGCGGACGGCGTGAGTAATTGGTGCTAGATGCACCAGTGCCCTCCATAGGTTCCTTGACATCTTTGCACTAGGTCTTGTTCGGATGAGGATATAGCAGGGGTGACATTATCGGTCTGATATTTATTATGAGTCATAAGGACGATGAATGGCAGGATATCACCAAAAAAGAGGTTAGTGCAATCTGAATTAGTTGACATTTCGTTATTAGCACAAAAAGTATGCATATTGCCAACGTACCCAGGTGGAGGATTAACAGTGAACACTTGAAAGTTGTCATAGTTGCCGAAAGCATTCTCCCACCCTTTTGCGGCCAGTGGTTGGCGCACGACTTGATCACCCCTGTTTTCGTCATTTCCCGTGTTCTCGACATAAATTATTTGCCCAAGCTTCCCCAATTGCGGCGATTCGGAATAGTCGGCTGGGTCAAAATCATTGATATAGCGACCTTGTGCAATCAACACAGAAGCCTCGTATTTATGATGTGGCTGGTCGGGCGTTACAAATTTGCTAAATAAACCATCCGGCGCATAGCCTGGGATTGGGGCCTTGAGCGCTAAATCCACAACAGGGCCAGGTTGGTAGTAATCAGATACCACGGCGAATGGCGTCATGACTGTGTCTTTACCGGCTGGCGCGCTATCAATAACTAACACTATATGGCCAAGTTGCTCGTCTGTTAAGTCAGCCCGAACTATAGCCGGCATAACCAGATCTCCCCCTAGGGAAGAGGCATAGACGATAACTCTATCGCAGGTCTTTGCTTGGCTTTCGATGAGCCCGGTGATCGTGTTGATAGCCTCCTGTGCTTCGAAATGGGTTCCGTAATCAACTGCCTCGATACGATCGGCACCAATTTGTTCAAGAGAATTAAATATCGGCCATCTTTTACCGGTGGACTTGTCTATACCGTCTGGTGGGACTTCGCTAGTGACGCCTGGGATGGCGCTGGCGCATAGGGCGCTTCGGCCATTATCGGCCACCCTAACAACTCTAGATGTGTCGTCTTGAATTTGGTATGCTGTCCAGTCGCCAATGCCTGCAACCATGGATAAACCGTAGGTTCCAGCAGCTGTGCGTTGTACCCATCTTCGACATAGAAAAGGAGTCTTTCTATGTTCGCCAGATCCGGTGGGGGGGGGTGCTAATCTACTCACTGACAAAGATTATTTTGCAGAAGCAGCAGGTTTCCGCGACGAAATCAAACCCTTTTTCTTTAGGGTGCGAATCGTGCTAGCTGCAACAGTCAGGCGAACTTTCTTGCCATCAACAACAGTGGTGATCTTTTGCAGGTTCGGGTTGAAGGCGCGGTTGGTTTTGCGCTCCGATTTGCTAATCTTGTTGTGACCGAACATTTTGCCTTTTCCGGTGACTTGACATTGACTTGCCATAACAAAAAACTCCTTTGACTTAAACTTAGGAAAATTATAGCAAAAAAACCTCGATTAAGCAATAGGTTTAATGTACCCGAGATTATGGTAAAATGTTGGCATGGATTTTGATGTTACTTATGTTGTGATGGTGCTGGTCGCCGTGTTCGCGTCGATGGTGCTACACGAGCTGATGCACGGGTTGACGGCCTATTGGTTGGGCGACGCGACGGCGAAGGAAAACGGGCGATTGTCGCTGAACCCGATCAGGCACATCGATCCTTTCCTGACGATTCTGCTGCCGGTAATGTTGGCGATTTTTCATATGCCGATATTCGGTGGCGCTAAGCCAGTGCCGTTCCGGCCTGATCGCGTAAAAGGCGGTGAGTGGGGCGCAGCGTTAGTCGGGATTGCTGGGCCGTTGACGAATTTGGTGTTGGCGTTTGGCTGTTTCGGAGCGTTGGTTTTGTTTGGGACGGCTGGATTCGTCGGGCAATTTTTGTTTGTGGCCGTGATGGTGAACCTAGGGTTCTTTGCGTTTAACATTCTGCCGATTCCACCGTTAGATGGCTCGCGCGTATTGTACGCAATTGCGCCGGAGGGCGTGCGACGGGCCATGGAATTCATCGAACAGATGGGGCTGATTATAATCTTTGTTATCGTGCTGATTCTATCGAAGCCGTTGGGTATTGTGCTGGGTGCGATCATTAACTTTATTCTAAAGATTTTCGCAGCGATTTTTGGTGTGCAATTGGTTTAAGTAGGAAGGTGTAGATGGCGAAATTAACAGTGGTCAAGAGAGACGAAACGCCAGTTCGTGATTTTGGTAACGGTCTGACTTTGCAAATTTTGCAGGATAGTTTCAGTGGTGCGAAACATTTAGATATGGGCACGGTCAGGATTCCGGCGGGCAAGTCTACGCCGATGCATGTGCGGATTTTCGATGAAGTGATTTACATGTTGCGCGGCTCCGGATTAGTGCAAACAGAAGATGGCGACAAGTACGAGCTGAACGCTGGCGACTCAGTCCTGATCCCGGCCGGGACGATGCACGCGCATGTTAACGAATCAGATACAGAACTGGAACAGCTTTACATTTTTGCTCCGCAGGCGCCTGCCGAGGTTGAACGGTCGCTGCGGGATTTGCCGATTATCTCTTAGGAGCGCTCGCGCTTTGGCCTTTCACGAGGCATGACTGGTAACACTTTTCGCGATGTTCGAAACCTTTTATTGTGATATAATAATAGTGTCCCGCGGGGCATATGATTTCCAACGAATCGGAATACGGAAATCCGGTGATTTCGACCGTGGTCGGGATCTCATGGATATCCACCTTGGGCTTCAAGGAAATTCCACTTGTCACCGCGGGCACCTTGAATTTTGATCATGAACAGGTGGGCAATTTGAAACAGAAAGTAGTCGTGCGGGCGATCGTGTCGCGGCACGGCCGAATTTTGTTATTACGACGACACGGCGGCCGACCAGAGATTACGGGCCTGTACGAATTACCTGGCGGATCACTACATAAAGGCGAACAGCCGACCGATGCGCTGAAACGCTCGATTCAAATACACGCAGGAATTTTTCCTGAAACGGTGCAGTTGCGCGATGTGGTTAGCTTTATTGATCCGGACGATCGCGAAATGCAATATGTCTTTATTGTGTTTGATGTTGGTTTACCGAGGGGCGCACCACGGATTAGTTTAGACGATGAATACGATCATTATATTTGGAAATCGTTGCCAAATATACAACAGAAAGCCGTTACAAATTCGACTGCTACTCTGTTAAATTTGGGCGCTGTGAAATATGGCGATCCAGACTTGGTTTTGGATGGCTCTGAAAACGTTGACAAAGACACAACGTTTATAATTCATTCTGATGGTGGCTCACGTGGCAATCCTGGGCCGAGCGCGTCGGCCTATATCATCATGGACAAGAACGACAACATCGTGGCGCAAGGCGGTGAATTCATCGGCCACAGTTACAGTGGCATGGCGGAATACGTTGCTGTCGAATTGGCGCTGGATAAAGCGGCCGAATTAGGCGCGCAGAACATCGAATTTTACAGTGATAGCCTGATGGTGGTGAATCAGCTGAACGGGTTGTTTTCTATAAAAAACAGCGATTACCGTGAAGTCCACGATCGGATTATGCGGCAGTTGGTTCGGTTCAAGCGGATTGTCTTTCGTCATGTTCATCGCGAGGATAATCGATTAGCCGATGGCCTAGTGAACAAAATCTTGGATGAGAGCAGATAGATCTTAACAGAGTGTGTGGTACAATTGCTGTGTTATCAGTAAAACCGAAGTAAATCTGTGAAGTTAGGAAGGCATAAAGACAGAGGTGGCAAACCGGCAATCGCATTAGCGTTGGGTGGTTTTGATGGCATGCATCTGGGACATCAGGCAATGCTGCGTCGAGTTGTCGAGGCGGCCAATGAACTGAACCTCGTGCCGACGGCCATGACTTTTGATCCGATGCCGCGCGATTTTTTTTCGCCGACTGAAATTCCAGAAAGGATAATTTCACTGGACAGTCGATTGGAGCAGATGGCCGAAATCGGCATTGCTCAGGTTTATGTGTTGCGTTTCGACGCAGACATTGCAAAAATGGATGCGGAAACGTTCGTCGGTGATTTTCTGGAAAAACAGTTGAATGTACGCTGGTTTTTAGCAACGCATGATACTCGCTTCGGCAAGGACAGGAGAGGCGATCTGGATTTTCTACGGGCGCGTTCGAACAATTTTACTCTGGAAACAATAGAGGTAATTGAGAATGACGGCGAGAAAATTTCGTCTACTGCCGTGCGTCAATCGTTGGTAGCGTCTGATTTTGCCCATGCTGCGCAGCTGCTGGGACGGCCCTATGCAATTGCCGGCCGGGTAGCAAATGGGGACGCCAGAGGTCGAGCGATCGGATTTCCAACAGTGAATCTACCTCTGGATTTTAAGCCGCCAATATCCGGTGTGTTCGCGGTGCGTGTGCATGGCTTGGGCACGGTACGAGAGGGCGTGGCAAATCTAGGCGTGCGGCCGACGGTTAATCCTTTGATAAAAGAAACTCTGCCGATACTGGAAACGCACATATTCGATTTTGACGAGGACGTTTATGGACAGCACATCGAAGTAGAGTTCGTGAAGAAGCTGCGTGACGAAATGCGTTTTCCCGATGTAGAATCCCTTAAAAAACAGATCAAAGAAGATGCGCATCAAGCACGAGAATTTTTTCTGTTATAATAGAAAAGCCAGACCGCTAAACGACCGCTGGTGCAGCTACGGCTGTACGAGAGGAAAGTCCGGGCAGCGCAGAGCAACGACAGTCGCTAACGGCGACCGGGCGTGAGCCTAGGGAAAGTGCCACAGAAACGATACCGCCTGAGTTTTCGGACGAGGGTAAGGGTGAAAGGAGCGGGGTAAGAGCCCGCAGCGACGCACGGCGACGTGCGGAGGAGGTAAACCCTGTCGGCTGCAAGGAGGCTGGAGCATTGGCTGCTCGTCAACCGGCCGCGAAAAACCGCTAGATTGTGCCAGCAATGGCAGAAGTAGATAGATGGTCGTTCACGACAGAACCCGGCTTATCGGTGGTCTGGCATTTGGAAATTATTTTTGTTATAATGATAACGTTATGACAGAAACTACCGTGCGACAATATCTCAAGAATGCGTCCGTTAAGGAGTTAGACGTGCTGATGGAATTTATCGAAAAGCAACGCGAGAAGCAGTTTGCCAAGGAGAACTTTGGCATGAATTATGCTGAATTTGATGCGATGATTGAGAGGGCACGACAGGGTAAATTTCGGCCAGCCGAGGAAGTTTTTGCTGATCTAGAAAAACGTCTTGAAAAACGAAAAGCCGAAAGAAAAAATGCCGCGTTATCAAATTGATATCTCAGATGAGGCCGAGGAAGATTTTGAGAAGATATGGTATTATTTGCTTGATAATGATTTCGATTTAGGAATCATCAGAAAAATTCGTACAGGGATTGATAAAAGATTATCAGAGCGACCAGAAAATAATCTAAAAACCAGAAATGGCACATACAAAATATTAATCCTCCGAAAGAACGTAGTTTATTACGAAATCATCGGCAAAACTGTGCGGATTCTACGTGTGTTTGCTGGAAAAATGAACAAAGATATATAGTCGGCTATCGGTGGTCTGGCACCTGAGTTTATAGTATAATGAGACAGTTATGAAATCTTATAAAGGCCTAATTCTAATCTATCCGGGATTCCAAAATGATGCGAAAAAATACCAGTATGGTCGATTGATAGAAGAATTTGTAAAACTAGGAATAGAGGTCGATAAGTTAAAAGTTGATGAAATCTTTTTCGCAATAGAGAACGGCAGAGTAAATTTCGATCTTACAGAATACGATTTTTGTGTGCAGCTAGTTCGCGATAAATATATTGATGCGGTATTGCGAAAAAATAACATTCGCTCTTTTAATTCGTATGAAGCAAACGCAAATTGCGATGATAAGATGATGGCTTACACTTTGCTTGCTGATGAGGGTATCAAAATGCCAACAACGATTTCAGCAGTTTTGAATCGTGGAAATGAAGAAATAGCAGATCAAAGTCTGTCCAATAACTTCAAGGATAAAGCCGTACAAATCTTGGGTTTCCCGCTTGTTGCTAAGAAACAAAACAGTAAGGGTGGCCGAGGTATTTACAAGATTGATAATCGGGAAATACTAGAAGATGTTTTTGAAGAACTTAGTGGAGATGATTTTCTTTTGCAGGAATTTATCTCTGAAAATGTTGGCAAGGATATTCGCGTGATTGTGATTGGCGGTAGGGTCGAAGGTGCATTCATGCGTGTGAACGAAAAGGATTTTCGCTCGAACATAAAACTTGGCGGCATTGTGAAGTCGTACGATATTTCGCAGGAGATGACAGAAGCAGCAGAAAGAATTGCAAAAATATTAAAACTCGACTACTGCTCGGTCGATTTCTTTGTAACTGAAGGCGAACCGATCTTGTGCGAAGTGAATGCTGATCCAGCGTTGCAAAGCGCCGAAGAAATCATTGGAAGAAATCTTGCTAAGATTTTCGCTGAATATATTTTTCATGAAATAAAATAGTCCGTAAAAATCGGACTATTTTTATAACTAATCTTTCAGGCTTACTTCGTCGCCGTCTTCACAATAGCCGCAAAAGCCTCAGGCTCGCGCGCGGCCAAATCCGCCAGGGTCTTTCGATCCAACATAATATTCTTAGCCTTCAAACCAGCCATCAACGCGGAATACGAAACGCCATTTTCGCGTGCGGCAGCATTAATGCGCGTAATCCACAACTGGCGCAAATCACGCTTCTTATTTCGGCGATCGCGGTAGGCGTATTGCATGGCGCGGATGACGCCTTGCTTGGCGGCGCGGAATGAACGCGTGCGGTTGTGCTGCATGCCTTTGGCTTGTTTTAGAACTTTTTTGTGCTTGGCTCGGGCCGGGACTCCTCGTTTAACTCTCATGATTTACTCCTTAGAACGTTGTTAAGTTGACAATATTTTATATAATTACTGGATCCTGAAACGAGTTCAGGATGACAAAAATGCAGGGAACTATTTCCCCAAAGCACGCTTCAAATCGCGCGCCATTTTGCCGTCAGCGACCGAATCGATCGCGCGGGCGCGGCGACTGGAATTCGTCTTCTTGGCGAGTTTGTGATGACCGCCGGCTTTGCGGATGACGACCGCGCCGCTTTTGCGGATTCGCACTCGGTCCTTGGTGCCACTATGCGTCTTCAGTTTTGGCATTGGGATTACTCCTTATCATTACACTCAGGTTTTTGCCAGCCATGATTGGTTTCTGGTCAGCAATCGCAACGTCGGACAAACTTTCCAAAATTCGATCCAGCAGGGCGCGGCCGATTTCCGGGTGAGCCATTTCGCGACCGCGAAATATCACCTGGATTTTGACCTTGTCGCCGTCGTCTAGGAAGCCGCGAATTTTCCGCAGCTTGATATCCAGATCGCCTTGACCGATTTTGAGGCCGATGCGCATTTGCTTGATTTCACTCTGGCGAGCGCTCTTTTTATTGCGCTGTTGTTCCTTCATCTTTTGATACTGGTATTTACCCCAGTCAACGATTTTGGCAACAGGCGGCGTCGCGAGAGGCGAAATCTCAACCAAGTCAAGTCCTGCATCGCGGGCGGCATCGAGGGCATCCCAACGCGACATAACGCCGAGTTGTTCGCCGCTTTCACCGATGACACGCAGCTCGCGGGCACGGATTTCACCGTTGATTCGCACTGAACGGTTGGCTATATTGCTCCTTAAAAACCTGAAATTAAGTTGATATTACGCGTGCAATTGTATCAGGTTTTGAGGTTTGGCGCAAGGGGTTAGTGGGTTATTTTGGAGCGCTCGCGCTTTGGCCTTTCGCGTGGCGTGGCTAGTAATGTATTTCGCGATGTCCGGACGATTCTTTTTTTGTGTGCAGAATGGGTTATACTTATATTAAGGAATGGTGAGCAGAGAGGATAACTTGTCGATGAGAAAACTACGGGACGAAGAACGCGCGCTGCTAGTAGCGATGGTTTCGATTAGCCCAAGATCTCCAGAATTGATTAAATCTCTTGATGATTGTCTTGTTGAAGATTTGAAAGATGGTGGAATGGGCAGCATACGTCTGCATTGGGAAGGGGATGGAGAGAGACATTATGGGCTGACACTGTCCGAAGCTGAAATAATCGATTCCGATGGGGTTCCGATTAAACTATATGTCGACCTTGATACAGACGGAAAGTTATATGAGCTTGATAGTTGGAAAGTCGATTTTTCGCCTCGTATCTCCTACCCAGATGCTGGTTCTGTTGTGGCTACTGCGTCCAAAACTCCATATGAATCGTAACAAGTAGTTACAAACGCTTGAACCAAGCTCTTGATTTTGTGCATAATTATATGTACAATAGTATGTATTAACGTCTGTGTCTAGACACTATCAGAAGGGGGGGGGAAGTTTATGAAAAATGCGAAAAAAGCTGTCTACACCAATGCACCATCAAACATCGAAGATGCACTGGATTATATGCTGGAGCACGATATCCAACCTATTTGCTTGGACGAGATGTTGGCACGGTCGAAGAAGAAACGGATTACTCTGAATATTGATGCTGATGTCCTGGAAGAATATCGTGCGATTGCCAAGGAAAACAACGCAAAGTATCAACCGTTGATGAATGAGATTTTGCGAGAAGGACTGAAAAGGCTCGAAAGGAAATGATTGCGGTTTCAGGCTCGGCAGGTTTTCTACGATGATCCGCGATATTGCAGCGCTTCGGCGATGTGAGCTGTTGTAATATTTGCTTCATTTGCCAGGTCAGCAATCGTCCGCGCTACGCGAATTATTTTGAAACTGGCTCGGGCGGACAGGTTCAATCTTTCGCACGCGCTCTCTAATAATTGTTGTGCTTCTGACGACAATGGGGCGAACTTTTCCAACTGTTTGTTGGTCAGGGCAGAGTTTGGTTTCTTTTGCCGATTCGTTGCTAGGGCGCGAGCGGCGGCGATGTCTTTCTTGAATTTCTCGGCCGAGCGTGAGGTTTTGTCTTTAGCGAATAAGTCTTTGCGCGGGACTTTGGCGACGGGCACGATCATGTCGATGCGGTCGAGCAACGGGCCACTTAACTTTTTCTGGTAATTCAGGATCGTCATTTGCGAACAGGTACAGACGCGTTTTTCGTCGCCGAAGTAGCCACAGGGACAGGGGTTCATCGTGGCAACCAGCATGAAGTGCGCTGGATAGGTAACTTTGCCGGCGGCGCGGCTGATGCTGATGGTGCGATCTTCGAGCGGCTGCCTTAATGCCTCTAAGCTGGTTCGTGGGAATTCAGGGATTTCGTCCAGGAACAATACGCCATGATGGGCCAGGGAAATTTCGCCCGGTTTGACTTTTGAGCCGCCGCCGATTAATGCAACAAACGACGCGGTGTGATGTGGCGTGCGAAAAGGCCGTTGCGTGATGACGTCTTCGGACTCGCCGGCCAGTGAATAAATTTTTGTGGCGGCGAAAATCTCGTCCGACGTGAGCGGCGGTAACAGCCCGGGCAAGGTTCGCGCTAACATGGTTTTACCAGCACCCGGCGAGCCGCTGAGTAGCAAATTGTGATGCCCAGCCGCGGCGATGATCAAGGCGCGTTTGGCCGATTCTTGACCGCGAATATCATCGATTGATTGCACGTTGATTGTTGCGTTATCTACAATTGCATTAGTCGTCGGCGCGATAATCTTTTCGCTCAATAAATGCAAAAGTACATCTGTTAACGTTGTAGCACCGACAACGGTCAGGTCGTCCAGCAAAGCGGCTTGAGCGGCGTTTTCGCGTGGTAAAATGATCGTATCGCAATCGTTCTGGCGGGCGCATTCGGCTAAACTTAGTGCGCCGCGAATTGGCCGCAATTCGCCATCCAACGACAATTCGCCGGCAAACAAAACCTTATTCAAATTCCTTTGCAGCAACTGGCCGCTAGCCGTCAAAATGCTGATGGCGATCGGCAGGTCGAGATGCGAGCCTTCCTTGGACAAATTGGCTGGCGCGAGATTTATCGTGATGCGTTTGGCCGGAAAAGTCAGCTGCGAATTCGCGATGGCGGCGCGGACGCGCTCGCGCGATTCACCAACGGCCTTGTCGGCCAGCCCGACGATGTTGAACGCCGGCAGGCCGTTCGTCATGTCGCATTCGACTGTTACCAGTTGGCCGTCGAAACCGACGGCTACGGCGGTGTTTACTCTCGCTATCATGGTTAAGATTATAGCACAGGCTTATCAAGGAATGACCGCATCATCCAGCAACGAACTTCCTGCGCCGCGCCAAGCACCTGTCGTTACAGGGCTTGGACGCTGACACTTTTCCTGTCGAAAAGAGTTGCGCGGAAAGTTGTTGCCGGTGTTGCTAGCCTATGCCAAATCGGATCTTGCTTGCGTTTTGCCCTGTAATCTGTTACAATGTCTATGTTCGTGGGGCTGAATTTGCTTCGACGGATGGAATTTAACAGGTTGATTTGCGAGCAGATGATTACTTTACAATCAGAATAAGTGCAAACGCATTTGAAAAAGCAAAGGCTTTCGTGGCTAGCTTGAATCCGTTCAACGCCCCACGTGCAGAGGCCTTTGCGCTAGCTGCCTAATTTTGGTAGCCGTCGATTTCGTCCAGGCGACATAGACGATTTCGGTGTCAGATTTATGCCGCTAGCCGCGTTCGGTCTTTGCGCCCGGATGTGTGCGAAACTTAGCCGCGAACTTGACATTGTCAGCTTTGGAAATTTCCGTGGACAGTGTTAAGAATCTTGAAATTTCCTAGGCTTCGTAGACGATCAACAGGTTACCATTCGGACGCGGGGTCAGTACCCGCCAGCTCCACCAGATATTATGATTAAGAAGGGTAGCTCCAAAGGATTTAATTCGTCCACTGATGTTCGGGCGGTGTTCTTTGATTTGGATGATACTTTGGTGGCGACTTGGAACGCCAAATGTGCGCACAATATTTATGTTGCAAAAACAGAATTTGGTATAGATCTGGATGAAAAAACTGTGCTGGAGCATTACGGCAAAGCCCTGCTAGAAATTCGTCGGATACTTTTCCGATGTAACGATGCGATGCGTGTAACAGAGTTAGCACGCAAGCACGAAGCCAAGTTCCCAAAACAGCTGCTTGAGGGTTCTGCTGATGTGATTAAAACTTTTTCGGATAAAGAATACCTAACTGGCCTAGTAACGGCTATAGATAGATTTCAACTAGATGACGAAATCGAATCATATGGACTCGACGGGTTATTTTCGTACACGCAGACGTGTGATGATACCGATTTTCATAAGCCCGATCCGTGTGTGTTTGATCCGGTTTTGGAATTTGCAAAGTCAAAGAAAATCGAGCCAGAGCAAATACTGTTTGTTGGCGATGGCTTGGTTGACGCGTTGGCGGCAAGTGGCGCAGGACTGCAATTCGTGGGTGTGGCGACTGGCCCAAAAATGACGATTGCCGATTTCGAAAAAGAAGGCTTCGCGGCGATTGATAGTGTGGTGGATTTGCCGCGCTATTTGGGTTTGGAATAAGCCCTGTCATTCTGGGTCTGCGCAGGAATTGTTTCAGTATGATTCGTAATCCAGTTGAAAAGGCAGCAATCAAAAAACGGTCACCTGCGAGAATTAGTGACCGTTTAGAGTAGATTTGTAGTTATAATGTTTGTGTTTGTGTGCGCGGCTCCTGAACACATTTTTTATTCAGAAGCTACCCCTATAATAGCGCATCAAATCGCTAAAGTCAATAACCTTTGTATGGTAATTTTTACTACACTTTTGGCCTGTGGAAAACTCGAAAAAATGTGACTAATTGTGGGTAATCAACGTTAACATAGAATGAAAAAATTTGTTCAGGAAGGTGCAATTCTATATATGCAAATTAAACGTGTAGTTGTGATTAAACCCGCATAGTAGGGTAGAGATAATTTTGTCTGCATTGCCTCAAAGTATTAACCCAGTGACATAATATGTGAGCTCAAAAGTTATCGTCGTACATGAACGTTGGTATCTATTTCGTGACTCAATAGCTAACAAATTGCCAGAAGTAGAATTACAGAGGCCAGCACTGTGATGTCGCGTAATCTTCCTCTTGCTGGGGGAGGCTAAAAAGGAGGAGGCCGCTTGATGTAATCGTTATACAGGGATTTAGTACAAGATATGTGTATTACGTGCAATCGTTGCAAAATTTAATGGATAGCAAAAGCAAACAGGCGCTCGAGTCGCGATTTACGTGTTGAACCAACAAGCTGATTTTGGTGTTCTTGTTTTATATGTTTCAACGATCGCTAACATTTTTTTGCGCTAGCCAACGGAATTTGTGAAATTGGTGATTGTATATGGCCAGGTCGAGAATTTTGCAAAATGAACGTGGTGGCTGGTATGAACGCACTCGCGAAAAAATGTTGGCAGCTGGTGAGCTGCCTTGCGCATTCCGCAGGCAAATTCTTGAACAAAATTTGTTGTGGCCGGAATGTATGAATTGATGCGCATGAACAAAAAGTTTTGTAGAAAATTTCTATCAAAATTTAAATCAAAGACATAAAAAATGGCGCGAAAAATCTTAAAATAATTGAACTAATTATGCTGAGAATGAACAAATAAAGTACAATAAAAATCTTCGAGAAAAATATCACAAAATGAAAGCAATGATCGTTGTAGATATGACATCATCGTGACAAAAGAAAATTTACAATGTTGTAAAATATACAGTAGGAGATTCAAGCAATGATTACGAAAAGGCCATATACATCTTATACAAAAATACAACGACAAAAATGACAACGAATAACGTAAAATTTACTACAGTTGTCTGTTGATTATAATCAATCTGTAAATATTACAACAGAATAATGACGAAAATGTATTGACACAAGCACTTTAGTATGATAGTCTGTAGTTAGACTTTTGTAAAATAAACATCGCTTGAGAAACGATCGGCAGACGCCAATCAAGACTCGCGAAATACAAAAATCGAAAGTCCGTACATTTATAAAAAACTGACCAAAATGAACCGCGCAAAAGAACTATTTTTCGCGAAAAATATGGCCGATCAAAGTGGAAACGCAGACCAATAAGACGTTATCCCATGACCGGTTTTCGTGGCAGTTATGGTAGCGCCAGTTGGCGTCGTTTGAGTCCCTGAGTGATCAGGAAATTCGCGACCATGTTGCTACCACTCTGTCACGAACGCGTCGAGCGCACGGAATTCGCCCATGCGCGAAACCCAGCTCCGCGATATGCTCCCGTATAAGGAGCGGTCAGTAAGTAGGCCTCGTGCCTGACCCGACCGCGACTCGCGCCCAGTTATATACAATAGTGGCGGATGAGTTTGTCGCCTATGACTTCGCAACCGTGATCTGGCACAGGCCTCTTCTCAATATATTATTTGGTGAAGAGGTGATTTAGTAGCTCTTTTGATTGTCCGCACAAGTGTAGCGGATTTCTTTTATTTATTAAATCCTGAAACAAGTATCGCTTCGCTCCTTCGGCTCATCACCAACTAAGAATAAATTCTCGTTGGTGATTTCACCTTCGCCAGGATGACAGGGCGGAATTATGCTAAAATGTTTATGTATGAAACGACACATTTCTATATTCGCATTGATGGGTGGACTGATCGTGCTGGTACTCGGGTTGTTGGCGATGTTGAACCTGACGAATCCGCTGTCGGCGGGCGTCTTTGGTGTGCTGGTGATGATGGGGTTGATTTATGGCGTAACATGGTTGACGCTTCTTATTGTGATTAGATTGTCCGAGATAGTATACGGGGCTCTACGTTCACCGACTAAAACTGAAACGGCCGAAACTGTCGTAGGACAGGAGAAGACCAGGGGAGCGCGCAAACGCTCAACGCTGATAGCAGCAGCACTCAGTTTTGTGCCAATTTTTATTATCTCGCTAAACTCGATTGGCAGCCTTAGCTTTCGCGATATTTTACTGATTACAGTCATTCAAATTATTGCAATCTTTTATATAGTAAAACGAGTTTAAATTTCTTGAACAATATAGTGGCCAAATTGTTGATGGTTATGTTATAATTGACCCATGAATCCGACTAATGTGCCGACAAGTGTTGAGCGTGCTCCTGAACAGGGGCCTAATGTGGTGCCGCAGCCTAACGCCATGCCGGTGGGCTTTATTGCGGCCAACATGGCGCCGGGTAATCCTAATGCTGCGCCGAATTTGCCGCCGTCAGTACCAGACCTCGCGCCGAGTGCGCCGGAAGTCGCGCCTATGGGTGGGCCGGAACAGCTGTCGAATCCCGAAACGCAAATAGGCCCAGGACAAAGTGGTGGATCTATCACGCAGCAACCAGTGTTGTCAACTCCACAACCGGTTGTTGTACCATCGACAACAACCACATCTGACGATTCAACAACAACGACAAGTCCAGCCAGTGCAGCTGACGAAGACTTGATCGAAAAAGAATGGGTCGATAAAGCCAAACAGGTCGTCAAAGCAACGCGTGACGATCCACACGAACAAGCCAAGCAAGTCGCTGAACTGATGCGCGATTATGTCAAAAAACGTTACGGTAAGGTGGTGGGAAAGGCGCCTGACGATCTGTAACGCATCATGGGTGGTTCAAATTTGATCGGCATAGTTATTATTGTATTGATCATCGGTGGGATTGCGGCGGTGATTGGGATGATAGCCTTCACGCAGTCACGCAAGAGTTTCCGTGAGCAAAAGAATTTCGAACGCGGCCTGAAAATGGTGCCGTTATTAATACACTTGCCTCCGCCCAGCGACGACATTGAAGTTGGCAGCCGCGATCAACGCGACGTCATGGACGAAGTCATTTCGCAGGCTCAGACGATGTACAATGTCATTAGTAGTACGTCGACTAAAGGATTCAAGAGCCGCTTCTACGGCCAACGGCACATTTCGTTTGAACTGGTGGCAAACAACGGATTGATACATTACTATGTCGTAGTGCCGATCGTGCTGTTAGAAGTTATCAAACAAGCGGTATTGGCGGCCTATCCGATGGCGCGACTCGAAGAGGTCGAAGAGATCAACTTATTTAGTAATGTCGGCAAGATTAGCGGCACGATTGGCGGCGAATTCTCCTTGAAGAAAGAATATAGTTTTCCGATAGCGACATATCAGGAAAGCAAGCGTGATGCCATGCGAGCACTACTGAATGCTTTGTCGTCAGCGACACGCGAGGATGGTGTGGGTATACAGATCATGATTCGGCCAGCCGAGAACACCTGGGTTAAGTCCATTGAGAAACGGATTCGTTTTATAACTGAAGGTCGACGCGGTGCAGCGAGTGGCAAAGGCAGCACGCGCGGGATTGATCTGTCATATTGGCCGCAATTGTTCGAAGTCCTCTGGAAGCCGCCATCCTCCAGCGAGAAACCAACTGACACTAGCGGTGCTAACACCGAAAAGCAACTATCAGGTGCTGATAAAGAGAAAGTCGACTCACTACAGGAAAAGATGCGCTACGCCGGATACGAGGTGTTGGTGCGTGTTGTGGCATCGAGTTCGACCTCAGCTCGGTCGCAGGTGCTGCTGGGCAACATTGTGTCGGCCTTTGCATTATTTGACTCGCCGACCATGAATGGCTTTAATTTTACGCCGGCGCGCGATATCGAACAGTTTGTAACTTCTTACATCTTTCGTTTCTTCCCGCCCGAGATCAACAACAATATTTTAAACACGGTCGAGCTAGCGACACTTTTCCATTTGCCGGATCAAAACAACATTCCATCGGCACAGGTCGAACGACAGAAATCCAAACAGGTCGATGGCCCAACCGAAGTCATGGATAATGGCTTTCTGCTGGGGTACAATGTCTTTCGCGGAACGAAGAAGCCGATTCGCCTTAGCGACAAGGATCGCCGTCGGCACGTCTATATTATCGGTCAGACTGGTGTTGGTAAATCGTGGCTGCAGAATAACTTAGCGCTTCAGGATATGCTGAACGGCAAAGGATTCGCGCTAATTGATCCACACGGCGATCTAGCAGAAGAACTACTGGGCATGGTGCCGAAAGAACGCGTCGAGGATGTAGTTTACTTTAACCCCAGCGATATGGAATACCCGATTGGCCTTAATCTGTTCGAGGTCGATCCGTCCGATCCTGATCCCGAACGTACCAAGGACTACATTATATCCGAGATCATGAACATGATGTATTCGCTGTACGACCCGGGCCGCACCGGCATCGTCGGGCCGCGCATGGAAAACATCGTGCGCAACGCTGCACTGCTGCTGATGGATTCGCCAGATGGCGGCACGTTCATGGATATTCCTTATGTGTTGACTGACCCGGAGGTAGTGAAGCGGAACTTGCCGTATCTGAAGAACCAGCGAGCAGTAAATTTCTGGACTAAGGAATGGCCGGCTGCCCAGCGGTCAAACGACGCCGGCGAAGTGACCAGTTGGGTGGTATCCAAGTGGGCCAGTTTTGAAAATGCCATGATGAGCAATATCCTCGGTCAGTTGCACAGTGGCCTTAATATTCGCGATGTTATGGATAACAAGAAAATTTTGCTGGTAAATCTATCCAAGGGCAAGATGGGCGAGATGGCATCGAAACTGTTGGGTATGGTTTTCGTCATGAAGTTCCAAGCGGCGGCCATGTCGCGCGCCAACATTCCAGAGGAAGAACGTGTCGATTTCACGCTGTACGTTGACGAGTTCCAGAACTTTGCAACTGACAGCTTTGAATCGATTCTGTCCGAGGCACGAAAATATCGGTTGAGCCTAATCGTCGCCAACCAGTTTATTAGCCAGCTAACCGATAAAGTTCGCGAAGCGATCATCGGTAACGTTGGTACAGCAATCTGTGGGCGCATCGGTGTAACCGACGCCGAACAGATGCAGAAGCGTTTCCAGCCGGTTTTTGACGCCGAGGATCTGATGCGGCTGCCGAACTTTACATCGGTTGCGCAGGTGCTGATCCATTCCGTGCCGTCTGCACCGTTTTCAATGGACTGGATCCCGCTGATGGGGCATCCGAATCCTCAGCTAGCGGATGCGTTGAAGAAGCTGTCAGCGGCTAAGTACGGTCGTCCACGCACCGAAGTCGAACTGGAAATCCATAAACGTCTGAACGCTGCCGCAGAGGCTAAAGAAAAGGATAAACAGGCTCGTCTAGAGGCAATGCGTAATTCGTCGTTGCCGCCGGGTGTGACGAATCGTCAGCAGCCGCAAATGGGGCAGGGGCAGACGGGTGCCGCCAGTGCGCAACCGACGGCTAGTGGCACTCCGCCGGGGCAGCCGTTACCGGCTGGCGCGTCACCTAGCCTAGGAGCTCCTCCGCCAACTACTGCGCCAGGCGGAAACTCAGCCGGGGGATCGTCGTTTCTTGACAGTTGGCTGTCCAAGCGACAGAATGCTAAACCAATCAGCCAGCCGCCTGCTGGCATGACGATTGGTGGGGCGTCGCCGCAGCCGTCCGCACCACAACAGGCACCGCAGGCAGCAGCTCGGACTTTGAGTCAGGCTCCTGCGCCTTCGCCAGTGCCGGATACAACAAACCCAGTATCATCAACGCCGCAGGCTGCGCCGCCTTCGCCGCAGTCTCAAAGCTCGGCAACTCCTGTCGTGACCCCATCTACGCCTCTTAGCCAGAGACCGGAATCGGTGGTCGAGCAAGATGAAGAAGTCGTTATCGCCGAGCAGCTACGCAAAGCACAATCTGCTGCCCAGGGCACGATGGAAGAGGCCAGGGAAGCTGCGGCTCAGGTCATGAAACAGCAACCAGCCGAACTACGTACTGTTGACGATGGAGTGGACGAAATATTCATTGACCTGCGCGGTAACATTCATGGTGGCGGTGAAGAGTTTAAGATAATAGAATAAATCCTCGCTATGTCGTCCTCGGATTTATTCCGAGGATCTTTTTAGTTTTGCCCGCAGACTATTCCAACATCACACGAACAGACTGCCAAAACAGTGGCGTACTTTTCCTTAAGCTTTTTCTCTGTCGCACCACGCGGAGAACAAGCTCGCGATGTCACGAACAGAAGAAAAACTTAAGAAAAAGATACCCAGTTTTGTCAGAGTGTCCGCTTAGATGTTAGAATAGTCTGCTTGTCTTTATGTGACATTAACAGATGTTAGAGTAATTTCTTCTAATTCCTGCGAGAATCTCTAAGCCGGCCCGGCCTTCTTGCCAAGCAGACCAACGCGAACCCAATCAACAACCAACCCAATTACCCAACCGATAAGGAATGTTGCAATCCATTCAAAACCGCTGAGCAGATAACCATAGTGTTTGGCGATAATATAGACGACGGCCGTCAGAATTAATGCCGCAAGCGCGCCGGCCAACAGTTGTGCGGGGCGGGCGACGGTGTTGCCGACAACCTCGCTGGTTTTTTCGACGACGGGGTTGTGAATTATTTTGCTAAAGGTGCGCTCGACCGGGTTCATGTCTTTTTGAATAGTCTGCAGGGTTTTCCTGTAGGTGTCTTCTTTCTGCTTCTGGGTAGCTTTTTTGATTGGGGCAGGGGCAGATTGTTTCGGCTGGCGGACTTTGTTGCCTTGCTTTTCGCCTTTGAATTGTTGTTCTAATTCAGCCTTTGCGCTTTCCATGCGCTCGTTGCGGTTGTCGGGCCTGCGCTCTTTCTCCAGGCTCTTAAGGCGTTCTTTTTGAGCGTTTTCTAGCTCACCTTTGGAATACTCCAACCGTTCTGCTGAGTTATCTCGTAGCTTTTCGTTATCTGCCATTTCTCTTATCCCTCCCTTGTTCCTTAAGCCTCTTAAACTGTTCCAGCACTAAATTCTTTTCTGACCAGGCGAACTTCTTTGCCCAATTGGCGCGAGCGGGCGTAGAAGAAGACCACGATTGCGGCTATGACGCCACCGACAATCAAGTTGGTGCCGGCACCTGTGGCGGGCAATTGGCTGACGATCTGTTCAACGGTTTTGACTGGAGGACAGTTGACGTCGACGTGCATGCCAGTGTTAATGTCGCTGTTGATGCTGTTGCTCATGACGCAGTCGTACGACAGAATCTGACTTGCACCTCTAGCCATTGATGGGATAGGATTCTTGACTGTTACAACAAAGCTGCGTTGAGTGCGTTCGCCGGCTCGCAAGGTAACGCCTGGCCAGCTAAGCAGTTTATTTTCTTGGTTAAAGACACCACCACCTGCGTCAGTCAAATCGGCGTACTCTAGGATGTCGTTGATGAAGTCGTTAATGTCCATCGTTATAGTTTCGCGACTAGTGTTGACGATGTGCAGGGTATAGGTAATAACGTCACCGGCGTTGGCTGTGGTGCGAGTAGCGTCTGCGCCGTTCTGCGTATTATTGACAGCGGTTTTGTGCGTAACGCAGTCGGGGTTGTTGTCAGCGATCTCTTCGTCTGAACAGTTACATTCACGGTTGACATCGACAGAGGCCTCGTTGTTGGTCAGGTCGGTTTCTTCGGCAACTTCTTTTGAGGTGGAAGTGACGGTGTTGGTCAATTTATTAGGGCCACACTCCAGGTCTTCGCGCTCAGAGACAGTTACATTGTAAGTCAAGGTCAACGTTGCGCCAGCAGCTACACGGGCGATTGTCAGGCCTTCTTCGCCAAACAGGTCGCCTGTGGAATCAGTTGCTGGATCGATAACGACATCGCCGTTAAGTGTCATACCTTTGGGCAGGGTGTCCTTGATATTGATCTCGGTCAACGGGATGTTACCAGTGTTTTGCAGAGTCAAGGTGTACTGCAGCGTGCCGCCCGGTTCAACCTTTTCTTTGTCGACAGATTTAGCGATGTCATAGCTGGGACGTTGTGGCTCCACGGTAATATTCTTTTTACAGGCATCGGCAGTCTTGTTGTTGCCGGCGGTAGAGTTCAGGAAACCTTGCACCTGATATTCGCCGGGCTGGTCGAAGGTTGTTCGCCAACGAGCGCCATTACCATAGGCACCACCGGATCCATTGGGATTTAGCGGGCTGTTCATGCCATCAATCCACGCTCCGCCGTCCTTAGAGTATTTCATATAATAGCCGGTCCAGGTTGCGCCAAAGGCCAAGCCGCCGTCAATGTGAAACTCAAATTGGGTCCGTCCAGCTATACCATTGACAGGGTTGGCTGATAAAGAATTACACCAAGCTTTCGGTTCTCCACAAGCCGGGTCGTCTTCGGGCAGGGCAGGATTCCAGGGGCAAGGTTTAGGCGGGACAATATTAACAAAAGGGTTGCCGCATTCGGCCATGATGGCAAATTTACCATATTTGAAATTACCTATTAATCCCTGAGAAACATAATTTGGCGAAGGTGGATTGCCGTGGTAAAAGGTGGTACCGTCAGCTGTGACGACGTGGCCGTTTCGAGCATATTTAGTTTCGCGACCAAAACTATAGGCAAAGTCGCCAGATCGGAAAGTCCCCCAGGATGAATTTACTAGATCGTCGCGTGTGATGTAAAGGCGATCCAGTAGGGCACGAAAGCCTTGTTTGTTTTCATCATAGAACTGGATACACTGCTGCTTGCTGTAACAGCCACCGTATAGAACGTCGTTGGTACTTTTAGCATTGGCTGAATCAGGCGGACTGAAAATGGCGAAAGATTGGATAACTAGCGCGAAAACAGTAAAAACTAAACCAAGCTTGCGCATGGCCTGTTCTTTCTTTAAACGCCGCGCATAAAAACCCAGCTGACTGATCAGCGAGGGGCTGAATGGTAGGTTTGAGACAAGTTTTTTAAACATTGCAGCTAACTCTTTCTTTGTTAAATTACCCTAGTTTGATGCCATTTTAGCATAAACTATTTGTTCAATGCAAGGCTTTCTTTAGGTTATATGTAAGAGTTTTCCACAGGCTGAATGTCATTTCTTAACATGATAAATTTTGTGTTCAATATAATCGTAATCAGAGGAAAGAATGCTCTGACTTGACCGAACTAGCTTACTTTACTATAATAGTACCAGTCTTAGAAAAATTAGGAGAAGGGGAATAATGGCTAAACAAACAGCCGCCAAGGCTAATGATTACGATGCATCGCAAATCCAGGTTCTAGAGGGGCTAGAGGCGGTGCGCCGTCGCCCGGGCATGTACATTGGTTCGACCGGTCAGGACGGTATTCATCATCTGATCAAGGAAATCGCCGACAACTGTATCGACGAGGCGATCGCCGGTTTCGCCACGATGTGCAAAATCGAACTATTGGGTGACGGTGGCTGTCGTGTAACAGATGACGGGCGCGGTATTCCGGTCGACATTCACCCGAAAACCGGAAAATCGACATTGGAAACGGTACTGACGATTCTGCACGCCGGTGGTAAATTCGGCGGTGGTGGCTACAAGGTATCGAGCGGCCTGCACGGTGTTGGTTCTTCAGTCGTTAACGCCTTGTCGACCAAATTCATTGCCGAAGTATCGCATGACGAACGACTGTATCGCATCGAATTCGCCGAAGGTAAACCTGTTACCAAATTGGAAGACCTCGGCCCGACCGACATGACACGCGGCACGCGGATTACTTTCTATCCTGATACGAAAATTTTTAAGGAATTCAAACAGTTCGATTATCAATGGGTGTTGGACTATCTGCGGCATCAGGCCTATCTGACGAAGGGCATCCGTGCCAAAGTTTTCGACTATCGCGAGGGCCAGGAAAACCGCTACGAGTTTTACTTTGACGGCGGAATCAAATCCTACGTCAAGCATCTGAACTTTGGCAAGGACACGCTGGGCGACGATATCTTCTACGTCGAAAAACAGGTCGAAGAAAGCATGATCCAGGTCGCCATGCAGTACAACGACGGCTACAACGAAAACGTCATGGCCTTCGCCAACAACGTCTACAACCCCGACGGCGGCACGCACATCGTCGGTTTCCGCGCGGCGATGACGCGGGTCGTCAACGATTACGCGCGCAAAAATGGCCTGATCAAGGACAAGGAAGACAACCTGACCGGCGACGACATCCGCGAAGGTCAAACCGCTGTTATCCTGACCAACTTACCTGATCCGCAGTTCGAGGGTCAGACCAAGAACAAACTTGGCAATCCAGAGGTGCGACGCTACGTCGAAAGTGTCATGAACGAATACTTCGCGTATTACCTGGAAGAAAACCCGGCCATTGCTAAGAAAATCATCGGCAAAGCCGTCCTTGCTGCCCGCGCCCGCAAAGCCGCCCGCGCCGCCCGCGACAGCGTGATCAGAAAGGGCGTCCTGGAAGGCTCAAACCTGCCGGGCAAACTGGCCGACTGTTCATCGAAAAACCCGGCGGAATGTGAACTATATATAGTAGAGGGCGATTCAGCCGGCGGCTCGGCCAAAACCGGTCGCGACAGCCGCCATCAGGCGATCCTGCCTCTGCGCGGTAAAGTGCTGAACACCGAACGGGCGCGACTCGATCGCATGTTGAACAATAACGAAATTGTCAGCCTGATTAAAGGCATGGGCGTCGGCATCGGTGATCAGTTCGATATCAACGGCCTACGCTATCATCGGATCATCATCATGACCGATGCTGACGTTGACGGCTCGCACATTTCGACGCTGTTGCTGACGTTTTTCTTCCGCTATATGTCAGAGGTGATTTCCGGCGGTCATATTTATCTGGCCAAGCCGCCGCTGTTCGAACTGACGCGGGCGGGGAACAAACTGAGTGATTTCATTTACGACGAGGCTGATTTGGACCCGCTGTTGGATTCCCAGATTGAAAGGCGAAAGAAAGAAGGCAACAAGGTTGACTCGACATCGGAACGTTTCCGCCAAGCTGGTTACACCGACCAGAAACGTTACAAGGGTCTGGGTGAAATGGATGCCACGCAGCTCTGGGAAACGACGATGAATCCCGAAAAACGCGTGCTGGTCAAAGTCCAGGTCGCCGATGCCGAAAAGGCTGACGCGATCTTTAATAAATTGATGGGCGACGAGGTCGAGCTGCGCAAGACCTTTATTCAGACTCGGGCGAAGCAGGCTAATTTGGAAGATTTGGACGTGTAACATGAAAAAGGCAATCTTTATTCACGGTTTCTACGCAAAAGAGAAATACTACGACCCTGACATGCCGTTGATCAATTTCAAAGATTACACCCCGTGGCTGTTGAAGCAATTGACGACTAAGGATTACTTGGTCTATGCGCCGATGATGCCATGGCCTTACTTTCCGGTGTACGAAGATTGGAAACGTGAGCTTGAAAAACTTGAGCCAGACGAAGACACGGTGTTGATCGGTCAAAGCTTCGGGGGGGGGTTCCTAGTGCGATGGCTATCTGAAGCTAATAGAAAGGTCGGCAAGGTCTACTTGTGTGCTCCAGCCTACTATGCCTGGGACCATGAAGGGGCGGGTAGTAATTACGAGGCGACGTTCTTTGATTTTGAACTCGATAAAGATTTAGCGCGCAAGACGGCGGGCCTAACAATTTTAGAATCGACCAATGACGATGAAAAGATTAAGAGATCTTATGAATTTCTGAAAGTGTTAAACAATGCAAAAACTATTACTCTGGAAAACAGAGGACACTTTACGATTTCGACAGGTGGTGAGGTGAACGAGAAATTTCCTGAATTGCTCGAGGATATATTACAAGGGGAGCAAAAATGAACGATTTGGTTGTATTCGATAATATTGAAGAAAATCTACTGGAGATTCAAGGAAAGCAGGTTTTGATTGATGCCGATGTGGCGCGAATTTTCGAGGTGGAGACCAAGCATGTGAATCAAGCGGTCAAAAACAACCACGAACGATTCCCAGCTGGTTACGTACTTATACTTGACAAATCTGAAAAATTGCAGCTGGTCAAAAATTTTGACCGGTTCAGTAATTTGAAATACTCTACCGCTGATACTTTGGCATTCACCGAAAAAGGTTTGTATATGCTGGCGACTATCCTGAAGTCGCCGCGGGCTATTCGGGCGACCATCAATATCATCGAAACTTTCGCGAGTCTTCGCGAATTTGGTCGTACGCTCAACATGTCAACCGACAGCAATATTTCACCAGCCAAACGCAAAAAATATGTCGAACGCAGCACAGAGCTAATCAAGGTTATCTTAGATGACGCGATGGCAAATTCAATTGAGAAAGAAACTTCGCTCGAGTTGAATCTTGCGATGGTCAAACTTAAGCATTCAATTAAAACCACGAAGCCCAGATCCGCTAAGAAAAAGGAGGATAAATAATGGCAGATATTGATGACAAATCCACAACAAACGACAGTGGTATAAACGACGACTCTATGGAAAATGAAGAATTCATGAACAATGAGACTGATGTGAATGACACAACAGCAGACGAAGAAGTCCTAAACGGCGAAATCCTCGACCCGAAATCAGCCAACTCCCTGAAAGTCGAGTTCCGCACCGTCGAGGATGTAATGGAAGAATCGTTCTTCCGCTACTCGATGTCGGTCATTGTCGATCGAGCTTTGCCGGACGTGCGCGACGGGCTGAAGCCGGTGCACCGCCGTATCCTTTACACGATGGAGCGAAACGGCTGGCGGCCGGGTACGAAATTTGTGAAAAGCGCGCGTATCGTTGGTGATGTCATGGGTAAATACCACCCGCACGGCGACAGCGCGATTTACGACGCGATGGTGCGTTTGGCGCAGGATTGGACGATGCGCTACATGCTGGTCGAGGGGCAGGGGAACTTTGGGTCGATGGACGGCGATCCGCCGGCGGCCAACCGTTACACCGAGGCTCGCATGCACAAAGTCGGCGCCGAGCTGCTGGCTGACCTGGACAAGGACACTGTCGATTTTCGCGATAACTACGACGGTACTTTGCAAGAGCCGATGGTTCTGCCGGCCAAATTGCCGAACTTGCTGCTAAACGGTCAGATGGGCATTGCGGTCGGCATGGCGACGAACATCCCGACGCATAACCTGGGCGAGCTGTGCGACGCGATCATTCACCTGATCGACAATGGTGTGGAAAATACAACGGCTGAGCATCTTCTTAAATATGTTAAGGGGCCGGATTTTCCGACAGGCGGAATTGTTTATGGTGGTTCGCCGATGAAGCAGGCTTACTTGACCGGCCGTGGCAGCGTGGTGATTCGGGCGGTGGCCGAAATCGAGGAGACGAAAAAAGGTCGCCACCAGATCATTGTTACCGAAATGCCGTACGGCGTGAACAAAGCGACACTGCAAGAGAGAATGGCTGATCTGGTCAAAGAGAAGAAGTTGGCGTCGATTCACGACATTCGCGACGAATCGGCGCGCGGTGTGGTGCGGCTGGTGATCGAACTGAAAAAGGACGCTTTCCCGAAGAAGATTCTGAATCAGCTGTATAAGCTGACGGCGCTGCAAACTTCGTTCCATTACAATATGCTGGCGTTGGTTGACACTGTGCAACCGCGGGTCTTGGGGCTGCGCGATATCTTGACCGAATATCTGAAGCATCGACAGCAAGTAGTACGCCGCCGAACAGAATTCGAATTAAAGAAGGCAAGAGAACGTGCACACATTTTGGAAGGTCTGAAAATTGCGCTGGATCACATCGATGAAGTGATCAAATTGATCCGTGCGTCGAAAGATTACGACACGGCCAAAACCGGCCTGATGGAGAGGTTCAAGCTTAGCGAAGTCCAGGCCATGGCGATCCTGGCCATGCAGCTGCGCAAACTGACCGGATTGGACCGAAAAGCCATCGAGGATGAATTGAAGGAGTTGTTGGAACTGATCAAGAAGCTTGAAGCGATCCTGGCCGACGAACAGGAAATTCTTAATATAATAAAGACCGAGCTGAACGAGATGAAGGACAAGTACGGCGACAAACGGCGGACGAAAATCATCAATCACGAGCTCGGAAAAATGGGCGATGAGGACTTAATCCCAGAGGAAGATGTTGTAATTTTGTTAACAACTGAGAATTATATTAAACGCACATTGATGAGCGATTATCGTCGACAAAATCGCGGCGGCAAGGGCAAGAAGGGCCTGACGACCAAAGAAACCGATATCGTCGACCAGCTGATCACTTGCAACACGCACGACTGGTTGTCGTTCTTTACGAACAAGGGTCGCGTGTTCAAATTGCGCGCCTACGAAGTGCCGCAGGCGTCATTGCAGGCCAAGGGCGTGGCAGCGGTCAATCTGTTGCAGCTGCAGCCCGAGGAAAAAATCACTTCGATCATCAGATACGGCAAGGACGATTCGACCGACGGCTATCTGTTCATGACGACGACCAACGGCACGATAAAGAAGACGGCCGTCAAGGATTACGCCAATATTCGCGCGTCGGGTCTTATTGCTATTAAGCTGGACGACGGCGACGAACTAAGATGGGTGCGGCAATCCAATGGCGATAACGACGTTGTTATTTCGACATCGTTCGGCCAAGCAATTCGCTTCAGCGAAAAGGACGCGCGACCAATGGGGCGTAGTGCTCGCGGTGTGCGCGGTATTAGATTAAGACCAGGCGACCGCGTGGTTGGTATGGACATCGTTGAGGAAGGCCGCAATTTGTTGGTTATTAGCGAAAAGGGCTACGGCAAGATGACGAAAGTCGCCAACTTCCCGTCGCACAGACGCGGTGGTGTCGGCATCAAAGCCGCAGTAGTCAGCGCCAAAACCGGCAACATCGTTGACGTGCGAGCCATAGACGCCAGCGCCAGCGAAATCATTGCCATCTCGGAAGCCGGCCAGACGATCCGCGTTCGTGTTAAAGACATTCCGACCTTGGGGCGGGCAACACAGGGCGTGCGAATCATGCG
>Ga0099364_10002470_pt1 | contig 29435 bp, 30 predicted proteins | sample TergutTh196P3_FD_73070 | JGI IMG/M metagenome (GOLD analysis project Ga0099364, IMG submission 73070) | Microcerotermes parvus P3 segment gut microbial communities from Pointe-Noire, Republic of the Congo - Th196 P3 | ecosystem: Host-associated > Arthropoda: Insects > Digestive system > Gut ...
GTAACGGTTCAGATTTTTACACTGGACGGAACATTGGTAAGGTCTGTCAGACGAAATGAATTACGCGAGGCTGGCGAATGGACAGAAGGATGGGACGGCGCCAATAATGGCGGAAGACCCGTTGCGCGTGGAATGTACTTTGTACGTGTTGTCGGACCGGATATAGACGAAATCAGAAAAATTATGGTTGTAAGATAATGACAGAAAAAAAATGTGCTTTTGTAACAATTGTTGGACGCCCGTCTGTGGGTAAATCTACGCTTCTTAACAAAATATGCGGAGAAAAAGTCGCCATCGTAAGTACAGTGCCTCAAACAACAAGGAATGCGATACGCGGCATTGTCAACCGTGAACAGGGACAGCTTATTTTTGTAGATACTCCCGGACGGCACACCTCACAAAAGAAATTCAATAAAAAGTTGATGGAAGTTTCCAGCCGTGCATTGTCAGAAAGCGACCTTGTTCTGTATGTAATGGATGCAGCGCGCGCCCCCGGGCTGGAAGAAGATGAAGTGGCATCCCTTCTTGAAACGCTCGCCGGAAAAACAATTGCCGCCGTCAACAAAATGGATGTTCCCGGTGCAGACTTTAACCGCGCTTTGGATTTTATTTCGCAGAAACTTCCGGCGCTTGCAAAAGATCATTGTTTTGCTGTTTCCGCCACTACAGGCCAGGGCATCGACGAACTTCTTGGCGCGCTCTTCTCCCTGTCGCCGGAAGGAGAAGCCCTCTACGGTGAAGAATACTACACCGATCAGGAAACAGGTTTTCGCATAGCAGAAATTATCCGCGAGCAGGCAATCAATCGTCTGCGTCAGGAACTGCCACATTCACTGTATGTGGATATTGCAGACATGGAATTTAAAGAGTCCAGGCTTTGGGTAAGGGCCTTTATTATAGTAGAAAGAGAATCCCAAAAAGGCATGGTAGTAGGCAAAGGCGGCGAAATGATCAAAGCAATCCGTTTGGCAGCTTTAAAAAATTTAAAACAAATCTTCGACTGGAAAATAGACCTGGACCTTCGCGTAAAAACCGGCAAAGACTGGCGCAAAAACGACCGCGTTCTGAAAAAAATAGTTACTTAAATAAATTTTTCAATCTCTGCAAGCAAATCATCAAAAGTATCAACACAGCGAATATCCGCATGATCCTTTCTGATTGATTCCGGCGCACGGAAAAGACACCCCTTATCCGCTTCATAAATCATTGCAAGGTCGTTAAAGGAATCTCCTGCGGCAAATACGCGCGTATTAAGTGATTTAAAAGCCTTTACAGCTTCTTTTTTTCCGTTTTGCTGACGCAGAACATACCCTGTAACAGAGCCGTCTTCTGCAGTTTTTAAAGAATTGCAAAAAAGCACAGGCCATGAAAGTTTTTTCATCAATGGTTTGGCAAACTGCTCAAAAGTATCAGACAGGATAATCAGCTGAGTTTTTTCCCGCAGTGTATTTGTAAATTCCACCGCTCCCGGCAGAGGGTCCATGCCCGATATTACTTTTTGAATATCAGGAAGTTTCAGGTTGTTTTTCTTAAGAATATCAAGGCGGAAGTTCATAAGTTTATCATAATCGGGTTCATCTCTTGTAGTCCGGCGCAGTTCGGGGATTCCGGTAACTTCGGAGAACGCAATCCAAATTTCAGGAACAAGCACTCCTTCAAGATCAAGACATACTAAATTCATAAATAAATACTATCATAAGGCGGGAAACTTTTCCAGTTCTATGCTATAAATTGATATGACAATCCTGAATGTCCAAAATCCATTTGGTGCGCCCGTATACTACGAACAAACCGTAGAGAGTACAATGGCCGTTTCCCGTGAGCTTGCCAAAAAAGGAGAACCTCATGGGACTGTTATCACAGCCGGATATCAAAAAAGCGGGCGCGGACGTATTAAAGACAGAATCTGGCAAATGGAAAGCGAAAAAGGCCTTCCTCTTACCATTTTGCTGCGCTACAAAGGGATAGAAAGTATCCCTGCTGCATTGACGCTGCGTACAGGCCTTGCAGTTTCCCTTGCCGTCGAAGACTTTGTTCCAATATTAAAAGGTAAAGTAATGGTCAAATGGCCAAATGACATAATTATCAATACAAAAAAAACCGCAGGTATTCTATGCGAAGCCGAAGACGGAATTGTACATGCCGGCATAGGTATAAACTTTGCGCAAAAAGAATTCCCCGGCACTCTTGCACAAAAAGCAACAAGCATAACTCTTTGCTCCGGCAAAGACTTTGCACCTGAACAGCGTTTATTTCTGCTGGAAAAAATACTTGAACAACTTTACATCGAACTGGAAACAAAAACACCCAACTGGAAAAGCCGCCTTGAACAACGCCTGTATAAAATCAACGAGCATGTAACTTTCATCGACGGTGTCGCAGACTCCGCCGGTGCTGCTGGCGCAGGCAAAGAAGTACACGGCCTCCTTTCCGGAATAACCCCAACCGGCGAGCTGCTAATAACGCCCTCAGGGGATACACAACCTCAACTCTTTATTACCGGAGAATTAAAAGTCTAAATTCTTAATCCGCGTAATCCGTAAAAATCCGTGTAAATCCGCGTTTAATGTTAACCACATTTAACCAAAATACCCCTTAGCATTCCCAAACGAAATATCCTTCACTATCTTTTCCAGTTTAATTAAATCCAATGGGTATTCGCCCCTGTCTACCCACCCTCCGATCAAATTACAAAGAATACGGCGGAAATATTCATGACGCGGATAAGAAAGAAAACTGCGGCTGTCTGTCAGCATACCAACAAAGACAGGCAGCATGCCGGTATTTGCAAGCACGCGCAGTTGTTCTTCCATGCCGTCTCTGTGATCGCAGAACCACCATGCGCTGCCAAGCTGTACTTTTCCCTGTATGCCGGAGTCCTGAAAACCGCCCATTATTGTTGCAAGCGGATAATAGTCTTTTGGATTAAGCGAATAAAGAATTGTTTTTGGCATACAGGATTTTTTCCCGTCTGTTTCCATGCTGTTTAATAGAGAGGCAAGGTTTGTACTTAGATTGCAGTCATTAACAGCGTCAAAACCTGTGTTTGCACCAATGCTGTTAAAGCTCCTTGTGTTCACATTACGGATTACGGAAAAATGAAGCTGCATTACTATATCTTTTTTTGCATACAGGCTGGCAAGTGAAACCAGTATCCTTGTCTTGTAAGCATCTGCCTCTTCTATCGATACATTTTTTCCTTCCATTGCTTTTTTAAATGTATTTGCTATTTGGCTGGCGGAAGCATCAGCATAGGGAATATACTCAAGCCCATGATCAGATGAACGGCATCCATTGGCAATAAAAAAATCCAGCCGGTTTTCCAGAGCAGTAAGAACATCATCAGGTGATTTTATTTCTGTTCCGCTTACATTCGATAAATTGGAAATATACTGTGCAAAACCGGCAGCGTTTATTTCCAGCGCCCTGTCAGGACGGAAAGAGGGGATAACCTTTGTATCAATTTTACCAATTTGGGCTTTACCTTCCGCTATAGAACGGTGGTGGTCAAGTGAATCAACAGGATCGTCTGTTGTCCCAACAGCGTATATGTTAAATTTTTTAAAGATACCCTTTACGGAAAGTTCGGGTTTTATTAAAAGAGCATTTGCTTTTTCCCAAATAGCCGGAGCGCTTTTTTCTGTTAACGGCTCGTAAATGTCAAAATAACGCTGCAATTCAAGATGCGTCCAATGGTACAGGGGGTTGCCAATCAGGTTTTCTACTGTCCGCGCCCATGCAAGGTATTTTTCATAACTTGAGGCTTTGCCTGTAATGTACTTTTCTTCGATACCCAGCGCACGCATCATTCTCCATTTATAATGATCGCCGGAAAGCCATGCATCGGTAAGGTCTTTCTGCCTGATATTTTCCGCTATGGCGGCAGGAGAAAGATGACAGTGGTAATCATAAACAGGTTCATCTTTTGCTGCCTTAAAAAGGCTTCTGCCTGTTTCTGTTTCCAGTAAAAAGTTTTCGTCCATAAAATTGATTTTCATTTTGTACTCCTAGGGTGGATTATAATAAAAAATTTGCCGAAATTTAAGAGTATGCCGGTTAAATATTCCCTGAAACATTCCTTTTTAATACTCTTAGGAAGCCTAATTTGCGCCGCAGGAACGGCATTTCTTATGAACTTTATCCTTGCAGGCCCCAAACTGGGGGGGCATTATGATTTTCTTTTAAAGTGGAAAAAGCCGCCGCCTGTATCACGGGAAATATTGATAATAGAAACTGGAGAATTTGTAGACTCAAGCCAGATATTTTCGGTTCTGATGACATTGACAGAAATGGACGCTTCGTATTTGATCATGGCAGGAAAAGTATCGCCCTCATCATCGCCTGTTACATTAACCGAAGCCGAAATCCGCCGCCGCTTTACAGAAGAAAATATCCTTCTAGACAGAAATATAAGAAACCTTTTTGACGCTATCCGCTCCGGTTCGGTTTCCCCCATGCAAGCTCCCCTTTATGTTGACAGGCTTGTGGAATTAACCGGGCAGGGCAGGGATCGCCTGCTTCTTGCATTAATCGACAGAGACGAAGAATTGCTTTCTTCCATTGCTCTTTTTGGCTCTTATCTGGAAGTTGATACTGATCCGGTTTTTGACCATGACGGCAAAATCAGGCGCGTAAAACCTGTGGATACAGATACTTCTGTTGAACATCCTGTTTATATTGCGTTAAAAAACCGTTATGCAGTTTCCCAGATAGAAACCATAGAAAAAAATCAGGTTTTCTGGTTTCAAAGGCATGATGAAAGCGAATTTGATATACCTTTGGATAAAGACGGAAATATTATCACTGCGTGGAATTGCGATTTCCGCCGTATTGATATTGATATTTTCCGTATGTATGAAGAAGCGGGCAGGGCTTTACGCGGCGCATTAATCAAGGCCGATGAACTTGGCGCATTTTCTTTAACCCTGCCGGAAAGGTCTCCTCTTATTCTTGACGATTATGCCTTAATGTTAAGGGAAGAAATGCTGCGTTTCCCTTCAGATGAAGAAAGCCGTTATAAATGGGTAATGTCCCGCGCCAATTACCTGAAAAGCCTGGAAGAATTTTTAAACGGCCCTGCGGAAATAAACCTTTTAAAAGGCTATGACGAAGTAATCGAAGATGAAACTTCTTTAAGCGAAGAAGGCCTTGCAGTATTGGTCGCGATGCGTGATGAACTTGGAAAGGCATTTGCCGAAATGCGCAGGGAGTATGATATACTTTCCGGCCTTCATGCAAAATTGCAGGAAGAGCTTGACATGTCTTTCTGCATAATGGGCAATGGAGTTTATGCTGAATATCCCGCACTCCTTGCTAATGTATTGATTACAGGGAGTCATATTATTCCTTTATATGATCCGTATATATTTATTTGGTCTTTAGCGGGGGCTTTTGTTATTTTATTGGTTATTTTACTTATGCGCCCTGTCATGCTGCTGATATCTGGTATTATTTTAAGTATAACAGCGGCTGGCGCATTTGGCTGTTTCTTGATTTTTTATTCCGGCTGGATAGATCCATTAATTGTATTAACCGCTTCTTTGTGCGGAACGTTTTTTATCTTTTGCTGTAAAATCGCAGTATTAAAACACAGAGAGCGCATGTTTACCTTAGCTTATGGAACTTCAGTCTCTCCTAATGTACTAAAAAATTTAATAAGTGTTGGAAGGCCGCGTCCCCATGATGTTATTGTAACAACCGCCGCTGTTATCGCGATCAAGGACATCAATCTATTAAACAGGGAAGACAACGAAAAACCGCAAGATGCAGGCAGATATAAAAAACAATTTATCCTGTCGGTTAAAAATGTCATTTATAATGCAGGCGGCATACTTGCGGGTTTTGAAGGAGATACAATTCTTGCCTGCTTTGGCTCTCCTCTTGATATCTCAAGCTCCCGCCGTCCGGTTACGCCCCCTGATCCTGTGTACAGAGCCTGTGCCGTGATAAAAGAACTGCTTGACGATGAAAAAAATACATGGCGTTTTGGAATTGACTGCGGAGAATGTACTTTCTCATGGCTGGCGGAAACAGGTTATACTGTCAACGGCCGTCCTGCTGTACGAGCCAGGATTTTATCTTCCAAAACTCTGCGCCTTAAAGCACGCGCCCTTGTTACTGAAAGTATACGCGAAAGAATGAATATGAATGCAAAAAAAATAGATTCCTTGTACGATGACAAAGAATCTATTTATGAATTTTCAAAAATTTAAATTACGGCCTGTTTCTTGGCTGTGTTACCACCTTTTTAATTTCACTGTTCTGCCCCATCCATATACGTTGATTGGTCTCTATATCGGTTAGTTCTGCGGTAACAAAATATGTCCTTACCATACGGTTTCCGTCCCTGTCTACAATCGATCTTACCGTTCCTGTCATCATATAGTCCGCTCCAGTTTCATTTCGTAATCTTGCCATAGTTTCAGGGCTGGCGTTATTTTGCTGATCTGCCCTTTCAATGCGAATTTCATCTCGTAGATCTCCGCCTGCGACAAAGTCAAGCCTGCCGCTGTTAAATATCGCACTTTCCATAGTGGAAGAAATAATAGCAGTGTTGATATGTTCGCTGCTTTCGTTTCTGAATCTTCCTACAATAACCATTGGCGTTCTGCCCATTGCCCTGACTGCCTGATCAACTCTTGGATTTCTTAAACAATCGTTTATAAGCGCTTCGCAGACTATTCTTACGTCTGTATCATTCCAGTAACCGCTTAAATCAATTTGAGTGTCTGCATCTACTCTTTTAACATTCGTTCTGGTTGAACATGCGCAAAAAATAATAAAAGCCGCACTCAGAAGGATAAATAATTTTTTCATTTAAAATCTCCTATCTTAAATTTACGGACTCTAAAAGATTAAGCCCGCTTCTATTTACAACAACATCTTTATATTCATCGCGGGCAATAATGTTATTGCCGCTATAATAGTTTATTATAACTGAATACGTACCCGGGTCAAGGTTAATGCCGCCGATATATGCCCTGCCGGGAAGGTATCGCGACATTCTGATATCTGCGCTTTCCGATAATTCCATTGCAGCTCTTGCGGCAAGCGCAACAAGCAGTCCTGCTGCAGGTCCCTGACTTCTTGTAGTTTGAAATATTGCAATATCAGCAGCGACATATTTTAGTATCGTACGGATATATGTCTTTAGTAAAATATTGGAATGCCGCGCATTAAAGGTTTCTTCAATTACTGCATTCATGTCTTCCAAAAGTTCAAGATTAAATCTGTTTGTATCGTCTACAACAACCTCAATTCTTGTTATCATGCTTGGCCTTCTTGTTAATGCCGGAAGCTTAAATGAAGCGATCATTAATACAGGGTGTTGAAACGGAAGAAAATAGGCGGTGTATGCTTCCTGTTTAACAGGAGATAAACCTGAAAAACTTATGATATTAAGCCGCGCTTTTCCAGCCGGGATATTGCGCGCAGCTTCTACCGCTGACGGAACGGGGAAGCTGTAAATATTTGTGTTGGTACTAAATGCCCTGTGAACCTGATCAAACTCTAAACGCGCCGCATCGGTATTCCCTATCCCCTGATAAAAAAGAGCTCCAAGATAGCGGGCAAGGGCTGAATTGGAAAAATTTACAGATTTTGTCTGCGGCAATTCGCTGATGCCTGTTTCTCTTTGAACCATATCCTGTAAGCCAGTGCCTGTGCTTGGGTCTGTGTATTCATATTTACGCGCAAGTAAATCCAGTTTGCCGCTTGACATGCTTAATTTTCGTATCTCTACCAAAGCGCCTTCTAAACTGCCTCTTTTGTAATAGTTCAGGGCATTAAACACATTGATATAGATATCTTCAAAATCTTCACCCGGATAATCCTTTGTATTGTCATTCAGAATGTAAGAAAAAAATCCCTGTGTAATGCTTCTGGTATATGCGTCTTCTATCAAACGTTCGGCATGCTGTAAACTGGCAGAAGACTCTGCATATCTGCCCGCATAATGTTCAAGCAGCCCTCTGTCAATATATTGGGATATAGAGTTATTTTGCGAATAAATAGGAAATCTTCCGGCCTGTTCTCTTTCGATTACCTCAAGAGCAGCCGTAAAATTTTCCTGTGCGACAGCGCGATCAATCTCTCTGAATGCGGCAGATGATGACGCGCAGGATACCATGGTTAAGGCCGTCAGTATTATAGAAAAATTTAAAAATTGTTTATATTTTACTGTTTTTATTACCATAATCTGTGATTTTTAATTTTTTTACATTTTAATCCTTTTGTCAAGGATACGATTATTTGTTATACTATAATATAGTGAATATTGTTTTATTTGAAGAACATGAGCTTGGACAGTTTCTTTCAAGGCGTGATGAACGTACAATTCATCTTTTAAAGGTGCTTCACAAAAAAGCCGGAGATGCTTTTGAAGCAGGCATTATTGGCGGATTATGCGGAATTGGAAGGATCGAAAAAATAAATTTTGACGGCTCGGTTTTTGTCTCTGTACAAGCAGACCAACAGCCGCCGCCAAAGATGAGGTTAAGAATGGCAGTCGCCTTCGCACGTCCTATACAGCTTCGCAGGATATTCAGGGATCTTTCCAGTATGGGAGTGCCGGATATTGATTTAATAGGAAGCGAGCTTGGAGAAAAAAGCTACCGCGATACCAAACTGCTTAATGACGGCGGCGCTCGTCAGGCATTGATAGAAGGTGCGGTTCAGGCGCGCGATACTCAAATACCGGCTCTTAATGTATATGAAAACCTGGAAAGCTGGCTTAATGAAAGGCCGTGGGAAAAAACAGGCAGTCATCGCGTGCCACTGCTCATTGCAATGGACAATGTAAGGGCAGAAGGCTCATTCTTTCACCTTTCAACGACAAGCCGCCCTGCTGTTATTGCAATAGGCCCGGAAAGAGGCTGGTCAGACCGTGAAAGGGATATCTTTGAAAAAGCTGGATTTTTACGGCTGTCTATGGGCAGCCGTCCTTTGCGTACAGAAACTGCCTGCGCAGCCGCTGCCGCGCTTGCTATGGAAAAAATTGAGGAGGCTCTATGAATCAGGAAACAGTAAAAGAAAAACTTTTGGCAATACAGGATGCGCCGCTTGAATTTACGCTTATATTTTCCGGCAAAAAAAGTAAAAAAGTTAACGGCCTTTACAAGCCTAAAAGCAGGGAAATAGTTATCCATAACCGTAACTTTAAAAAAGATGATACCGGGCAAAACCTGCTTTTGTACACCGCAATTCATGAATACGCTCACCATTTGCATGCCTGTTCACGCGGAGGCACTCTTTCTGTCCGTGCGCACAATACCGAATTTTGGGCAATCTTTCATGCCCTGCTTGAAAAAGCCGAAAATAAAAAAATATACAACGATATTTTTTCTGTTTCGCCGGAACTTTTAAAATTGACAGAAACTATCCGTACTAAGTATCTTTCTGCCAATGGCTCTCTTGTAAAAGAAATGGGTAAACATTTACTTAAAGCCCATGACCTTTGCACCGGCATTGGGGTAAGGTTCGAAGACTATGTTGACAGGATGCTGCGGATTCCAAGAACTGCCGCAAATATGGCAATAAAAATGTTTGAGTACGATATCGCACCGGAAGTAGGCGCAGATAATATGCGTTTCCTTGCAGGTATCCGCGACAGCGATGATCGCAAAGCCGCAGAAAAAGCGCTTATCAAGGGTAAAAGCCCCGACACTGTAAAGATCGCGGTTCGTAATAAAGACAAAGAAGAAGAAGACCCCATGTCGCTTTTGGAAAAAGAAAAAGCAAGGCTAGAACGTACAATTGCATCTCTTTCCAAACGGCTGGAAGAAGTTATGCGGGAGCTTGCAAATAAATGAGTGATACAAAAAGAAAAGTTTACATAGACTATAACGCGACAACGCCTTTAGCGCCGGAAGTTAAAGCCTCCATGATCGAAGACTTGGAAATTTTTGGAAATGCTTCCAGCATGCACGCCTCAGGCAGGCTTGCCGGCTCCAGAGTAGAACAGGCAAGAGATGCAGTTGGCAGCCTGATAAACGCTGCGGACGGGAAAATCATCTTTACTTCCGGCGGCTCTGAAGCAAATAATATGGTATTTCAAACCATGCGTCTTCTTGCCAAAGAAAGCGGACGTGATGAGATTATCACTACGGCCATTGAACACCCCTGTGTATTAAACTCGGCGCTTAATATAGAAAAATCCGGCTTAAAAGTAAAAATACTGCCTGTTGACGAATATGGAAAGTTAAAAATTGAAGAGCTGGAAAAAACCCTGAACGGCAAGACACTCTTTGTCTCGGTAATGGCGGCAAACAACGAAATTGGAGTGGTGCAGGATATAAAAAAAATCACCGCTTTAGTAAAAGAAGCAGGCGCTTTTATGCACACCGATGCTGTGCAAGCCGTAGGTAAGATACCTGTAAATGTACAGGACTGGGGCATAGACTACTTTACAATGTCAGCCCATAAAATTTACGGCCCCAAGGGAATAGGCGCATTGTATGCGAAAAAAAACGCGCCGCTTTTCCCGTTGATACACGGCGGGCATCATGAAGACGGCCTTAGAGCGGGAACTTACAATAACATTGGAATTTTTGGCTTTGGAAAAGCAGCGGAACTGGCCGCCGCCTCGATAGATAAATACCGTGCTTTTTTCTCTCCTTTGCGCGAAAGGCTTCTGTATGGGCTGGAGAAAAATATCCCCCATATCAGGATAAACGGCCACCCAAATGATACCCTGCCAAATACGCTTAATGTTTCCTTTCCGGGCGCAGAAGGAGAAGCAATTCTCCTTTCAATGGATATGATAGGAATTGAAGCGTCCACAGGCTCTGCCTGTGCATCGGGCAGCCTTGAACCTTCTCATGTGCTTCTTGCGACAGGTCTTGGCCCGGAACTTGCGCATGGTTCAATCCGTTTCAGCATGGGGTGGGGTATTACAGAAGATGATATTGATTATATAATAGAAACACTTCCGCCAATTATTGAGCGGTTAAGGGCAATGTCCACATTGTCCGTTAATTAAAAACTAGTTAGGGGGAGTATATGTCAGATTGGTTGTATTCAGATACGGTAAAAGAACACTTTACAAATCCAAAGAATGTACTTTTAGAAGACGAATCTGTCTTTGCGCCCGATGCCAGAGGGCAGACGGGAAACATAAAATGCGGGGATCAAATGTTGATGCTCCTTAAGATCAGGAATGATGTAATAACCGATGTCCGCTGGAAAACCTATGGATGCGCAAGTGCAATAGCCTCTACAAGCATGCTTTCCCAAACGATAAAGGGAATGAAGATAGAAGATGCCTACAAAATAAGGCCGGAAGACCTTGTAGAAAAACTGGGAGGGCTTCCCAGCTTTAAAATTCACTGTTCTGTTTTGGGCGACAAGGCATTACGCGCCGCAATTGATGATCACCTTGCAAAGACGGGCAGGGCAGGGCTGTTTAAAGAGCCGTCAAGTATTATATGTCATTGCCTTGGCATTACGGACAAGGATATAGAAGATGCATTTCACAACGGCGCTAAAAATTGGGAACAGCTTCAGCAGGCTACCAAGATCGGCACTGTCTGCGGAAGCTGCAAAGAAAAGGCCGGGGAAATTCTCCACGGCCTTGAGCATATCTATAATTAGAATTCAGTTAAATCCGCAGGGTTCAGTACTAACACATTCCCGTTTTCATTCTGGGTTAAAAGCCGTCCCTGTTGAATTATTACGGTCGCTTCAGGGTGTACTCTGGCGCTTGATTTAGCCAGCAAAACAAGGTCTGGATTAAAGCGGCCTATAAAACATTGACTGCTGCTAAGATCAGTTGTAATCGCATAAATATCATTGCCGTTTACCCACAGTAGGCTTCCAGCCCTGATATCATCTTCGCCCTGCTTTGCCATTACAAGACTTTCCTGATTTATTTCGATTAAACGGACAGCGCCCGGTCCCCTGTTTTCGCCGGCAATTGCAAGTATTTTTCCGGCAATGAAAGTGATAGTACGTGTATGAACTGTATCAAGGGGAGAACGGCGAAGCTCTTCTTTTGTTGCGGGGTTTATCCTTACAAGCCTGCCCATTGGCGGATTTTCTCTTTCAATGGTTGCCGCGATAATACCGCCTGTTGTTTCCTGTAAAATAGCCTCTTGTTGATCCCTTGCGATCTCTTCGCGCTGCTCTTGAGCTTCTTCAAATTTCTGCTCGGCAAAATCTTCAAGCCTTTGGGCTTCTTCACGGCGCTGGTCAAGTTCTTCTTCGCGTCTTGCAATTTCCTGTTCTCTTTCTTCGACAGTTTGTATTCTTTGTCCGTTCTCTTCTTCTCTAAGGCCTGCATCCCGTTCTCTTTGCTCAAGTTCCCGCTCTTTTTGATCGAGTTCCTGTTCTTTTTGGTCAAGTTCCTGTTCTCTTCTGTCAAGCTCTTCCAATAGTTGTTTTGCTTCTTCTTCTGTAATTCTTCCTTCTTGCAGGTCTTCTTCTATTTTTTGTCTCTCCTCAGCGATATCCTGTCTCTCCTGAGCAATGTCTTGTCTCTCTTGCTCAATATCCTGTCTCTCCTGAGCGATATCCTGTCTCTCTTGCTCGATATCCTGTCTCTCCTGAGTAATTTCCTGTCTTTCCTGTGTGGTCTGGCCTCTTTCTTCGGCTATTTGTCTTTCTTCCTGCCTTATTACTTCACGTTCAATCTGTGCACGCTGTTCGGCCTGATCAGCTTCACGTTCCATTAAGTCGACCATTCCCTGCCGCTGCGGAACACCCTGATCTTCTTCTCTGCGCAGTTCTTCGATTACCCTTCTGTCGGTAATTGCGCTGGTATCTATTGCACTTAAACCGCCTTGTCCAAGCGGGATCAGCATCATGGTTCTTCCCGGCCATTCATCATAGCGGATAGAAAGTCCTGCTCTGTCCCTTATAAGATTGGATATAACAAGCGATTTATAACGGCTTTCAAAATATTCCCAGTTGCCGCGGTATACGGCATTGTAAATTGTAATATATTCAGCTAACAGGGCTGCATCACTTTCGCTGTAGTCATACGCGCTTTGCAGATAACCCTGAATAATGGTCCTTAAGTTTCTTATATGATCAACTCCCGCATCTACGCCAAGTCCAAAAATATCGGCGTCCAGCTTGCCGTCTTCCGGGCCGGAAATACAATGTATGACAAAATAACGGTTTAACGCGCCAATCTGAAATATGGAGGAATACTGCGATCTTTGTTCATAAGACATCGTCTCTAAATCTGAAGCAATTCCACGCTCTCTTTCAGATACCTCCTGCCCTAAAACTACTCCAAGCTGACGTATCTGTTCTCTTGTATCTATACGTGCGTGGGGGCCTTCATAGTTAATGAATGTGACAGGCGGAAGGTTTTGTAATTCCTCCTGATTAACCTGAGCATGGCCTGTTACGGCAATCCCGGCGAAAACGACTATGGCAAAAAATGCCCAAAATTTTGATAAAACATGTTTTTCTTGTTTCATGAAAAAACTCCTGATATTTTATTATAGTATATTTATTGCCAAAGGTACAGCGAACATTTTTTCCTATATCCCTCTAATACCTCTTGACTTCCCCTCTCCCTCGTATTACAATTTGTATTATGAATACTACCTTAAAAACCAATGACTTTATGACCACTGCAAGGCTTCCCATGGATACCAGGTACAGGCTTAATGCCCTTGCCAGAGTAAAAAACAAGACAAAATCACAGATTATCATAGAAGCTCTGGAATTGTACTACGAACGGGAAGAAAACCAAATAGACTCCTATACGCTTGGCCTGCCTTATTTTGGCAAGTATAGTTTAGGAGAAGGCGATCTATCAACTACCTATAAACAACGCATAAAAGAGAAACTTCGTGCAAGACAGAATTCTTATTGATGCAGGACCCCTTATTGCTCTTTTTCATATCGGCGATAATCATCACAAAAAGATTCGGGATTTTCTTGCAAAACAACATTGTAGTTTTATAAGTACTCTTGCGGTTTTTACCGAAGTATCTTACTTTTTAAGCGTAAATATAAACGCCCAGCAGGATTTTTATGAATGGACAATGCACCATGGGGTTATCATAGCTGATATAAACCAGAATGATTTACCCCGTATTATTGAATTAACCAAAAAGTACTCAGATCTGCCTATGGATTTTGCCGATGCCACTTTGGTTGTTACAGCGGAAAAATCCGGTATTAGAGAAATTATCAGTCTGGATAAAGATTTTGACATTTACCGTCTTCCCGGCAGAGAAAAAATCCACAATATTTATCAACCTTAATTTTTATCTTAATGATGATAACTCTCTTGTGGCATGCCTTCTGACAATGGAAGGATAGCTGCTTTCTGTAAGCAGATTGAGTATTCGTATACCTGTTTCACTTAAGGGAGGGCCTGAAAAACGGCATAAAGCTCCTGTCGCAGAAGTTAAGGCAATAAGCACCTGTTCATCGCGTAAACCCGGAGTCTGTATAATTGTATGTAAAAATGTTTGAATCGCAATACCTTCGGGATCAACTCCTATTGCCCCTATAGCGGATGCCGCCGCCGCCCTTAAAAGGGGTTCAGTTTCCCTGCGGAAAATATTGGCAAGCCAGGGAATTGTTTCTCTTGAACCGATTTTCCCCAAAAGGTTTAACGCGCTGATTCGTATCTGAACATTTTCATGATTTGCAGAAGTTGTTAATAAAAAAGTTGTCCATGCAGCTTCGTTTGATGCAACTCTGCCTGTACTTATCGCATTATCTATCTGTTCAAGATAGGTTCTTACCTCATCTTCAAAAAGCGGGATATCCGGCATTAATGACGGCTGAGGAGTGCCCATTCTGTAAGAACCTTGAGGGCTTGAACCATAAATGCCGCCGGATGCCGTACGATCTTCAATTTTATAAGCATAGAGTATCCAGTCTCTTCCGCCTGAATAAAGAACGCCGTCGTCTCCAAAAGCGGGAATCGCCGCCGCGTTTTCTAAAAGAATATACCAGAGCCTCCCGCCGTCATGAGAAAAACCCGTAGCGCCTTCTTTGCTCAGGATATAAATACCTCTTTCATCATAAAGGATTTCCGCTTCCATTTCCGGTCTTCTGCCGCCTCTGGAAAATTCTCTGATATGGCTGTTTCCTTCCCAGAGTATTCTCCTCTCATTAATCGAGACTAAGACAATTCTTCCGTCAGTCAAGGCTGCCGCTATATTATCCCCCCTGTTAACCGCCGCCAAAGGGCCGGCTGGAAGTTTTGGCATGATAGAAGAATGACGTTCTATTTGATGAGCTGCCATATACCATTCTTCTGCGATTCCGAGTACTTCTATAGTTCCGTCATTATATATAGCCATGATCTCCCCTTGTCCAACCGGGAGCAGGACGGCAGGAGAGCTGGAAGTTGTCCATACATGGGCATTTCCAAATGGATCAACACGGTATACTTCGTTATTTTCCAGTGCAAAAATGATATTCCCGCTATGATCCAGTTTTGGCGCTGTTAAAAAAGATGATTCAAATGTCCTTGTCCACAACAGTGTTCCAGAAGCCGTATAACAAAAAAGTTTTTTATCTGTAGGCACAAACAACCTGCCGTCCCAGCCTATGACTACCCCCGCGCACAGAGGACTGCCAAGGCTGCGCCGCCACAGTTCCCGCCCTGCCCGGTTAACCGCTATCAATGTGCCATTTGTTCTGGAAAAATACGAAGTGCCTTCCCTTGAGCGCGTAATATATGGGCTTATTCTGCCTCTTGCCGAATAATTCCACATGGGATTCCCGGCAGTGGAGTACGCCTTGATGTTGCCGCCGTCAAGGGCTACAACCGCAGACTGCGCCTGTACGCTTGGCAATGACAATACAGCGCCTCCCAAAGCCTGCCGCCAGTAGGGGTCCAGCGTTAAAAAACCCTGTCCACGCTGTGAACCTTCATTCTGGGAAAAAACAGGAACAGCTGCTATAAGGAGAAAAACCACGCAATTTTTTAACATTGAGTACATTACTTTAATTATATCGGGATAATTCTAAAAAAGTATGCCAAAACGGTAAAAATATATGCGTAAAAAGCCCCCTTAACATACATTTCTGCCATTGCCACAAGCCTGTAATATTGATAAAATACCGGTATGGTTCAGAATGAAACATATTTTGAGAGCCATGACGGGACCAAGCTATTTATGTACCGTTGGGCGACTGAAACACCGCCAAAGGCTGTGGTACATATCGTACATGGTATGGCAGAACATGCTTTACGATACCGGCAGTTTGCGGAAAAACTCACACAGGCTGGAATTGAAGTTTGGGCTGCAGATCAGCGCGGACATGGAAAAACTGCAGATCTAAAGATAAACAAACCCGGAAAGGGAGGGCTGTTAGGCCACTGTTCAGACGGTTATAGTTTTGCCCTTGTTACAAAAGATATATATTCTATAAATGAAGAAATCAGAAAAACAACAAATGCTCCCATATTTCTTTTTGGCCATTCATGGGGTTCTTTTATAACTCAAAACTATATAGAAAAATATTCAGATAGTACGATTTTAAGCGGGTGTATTTTGTCGGGAACAAAGGGCCCGGGCGATATTATGGTTAAAGCCGGCCTTCCGTTTTTAACGGTACTTGCATTTTTTCGCGGGCAGCGCAGGGGTTCAAAAGTTGCAAGGGCAATGGCGGACGGGCAGTACAATAATCCGTTTAAGCCTAACCGTACGCAGTTTGACTGGCTTTCCCGCGATGAAGAAGAAGTAAACAAATATGTAGAAGACCCTTTTTGCGGGATGCTTTGTTCTTCCGGTTTCTACCGTGATCTTACAAGGATTTTAAATAATATCCACTTAAAAGAATCTCTGGCAAAAATAAACAATCTTTTACCTGTATATGTTTTTTCTGGAAGTTCTGATCCTGTAGGCGGTATGGGAGCAAGTACTACAGCTTTGGTAAATACCTACAGGAATCTGGGAATTAACGATCTTGAATTTGTACTGTATCCCGGCGCAAGGCATGAAACTCTGCACGAAACCAACCGGGAAGAGGTTATAGACAATCTTCTTTCATGGATAAATAAACACTGTTAATGAGATATAGATATTCCGCCGGAGAAAACGGCAAACTGGTTAAAAAAGCTATAATTTATACAAGCGACGAACATGGAATTAACTATTCCGATGTAGACAGCGAAGCAGTAGGCATTATAAAAAAATTAAAAGGCGCGGGCTTTAACTCATACATCGTAGGCGGAGCGGTCAGGGATTTAATTCTTGGAAAAAAACCAAAAGATTTTGACATTGTAAGCACCGCAAGTCCTGCAAAGATTAAAAAGGTGTTCCGTAATTCAAGGATCATAGGCCGTAGGTTTCGCCTTGTGCATGTCTATTTTGGAGAGAGGATATTTGAAGTTTCCACTTTCCGTTCACTTAAAGACGGTAATACAAGCAATACCTTTGGTACAATGGACGAAGATGTATTTCGCCGTGATTTTACAATGAATGCCTTATTTTATGATCCGGAACAGCAGATAGTAGTGGACTATGTCGGCGGCATCAAAGATATAAAAAAAAGACAGGTAAAACCTATTATTCAGCTTTCAGAAATTTTCACAGACGATCCTGTAAGAATGATACGGGCGGTTAAATACGCTGCGGCAACAGGTTTTAATCTTCCTCTGAATTTAAAGATGAAAATTGCAAAACAATCCAGTCTGCTTGCGTCAATTTCGCCTTCCCGCCTTACAGAAGAAATTTTAAAGATAATACATTCAGAACATGCTGCTGCCATTGTAAGTCTGCTGGAAAAAATGGGGCTGTACCATTATCTTCAGCCAAATGCGGCTTCTCTTATGCGTAAAAATCCTTCTTACAGACACAATTATTTACAAAGCATGGCAGCGCTTAAAGGAGCTGATAACAGCCGGGGTCAGGCTCTGGGCGCTTTGTTTTATGATTATCTTAAGACTACCTCAGACTGGAAACCAGGCGTAATTGAAAATTTTAGGGAAATTTACAAAGATGCCCGTTCTTTTGTTCTGCCTATTAATCCGCCGCGTTATGAAATGGAATATGCGGTAAAAAAATTTCTTACTTCTCATGGCATTACCATAAAACGCCCGCCTTATACGCCAAAAACCAAACCAGCCGGTGAAACTGCCGCGCCCAAACCCGCATCCACAAACGTCCGCAAACGCCGCAGACCCAGAAAAAAAATAAACAAAGAGCAAATATCAAATAACGAATAATTACTCTGTAATTTGATTACTCCGTAATCTTGTCAATAATAATATTAACTTCTTCTATCAATATTCCGGTGTAGCGTTCAATGTTTTCAATAATATACTGCTGTAATTCGTGGATATTTCCTCCAAGCTGGATACCATAAGGAACATCAATAGTGATAACAAGACGGTAGCCCATCTTGTCGTCTTTAACAGTTATTTTTTTTATCTTGATATTCCGGTTATATTCATCAACACAGTGAATAACAAGCTGGCTTAAAGCAGCCTCCGAGATAATTACCTTTCCCCGTTTTGAATATTCCGGCCTTACAAGGGATTTTTCATGCAATGTCGGTACTGGGCCAATACCGGCCGGCGCTATTCTTCGTTTAAAAATCCTTATTGCATCATAAAAGATATTCGGATAACTTCTTCTGATTTCAATGGAAGGCACTGGAATTACATGTTTGCCTTCTATGCGTCTTGTTCTTATAGCTTTGTCAATATCTTCAGGTGAAGCGACATCATCTATCTTGATTATTTTTGACGGAGGCGGGAGCTGCAGGCGGGCTGCAATTTTATATACCATTTTTTCCGAAGTTCCAAGCAGCAGAATACGTTTGTACTTTTCACTTTGCAGCCTGCGGGCAACTTCATCTCTATGGGATTTTTCATCAAACAATGCAACCTTAACAGCTGCGAGAAAAGATTTTTCCTTTTTGGCTGAATGTCCCGCCAGAATACGGTTTTCCCTGATTAAAAGCCCGTCATCAATGATAAGATCAATTCCGTATTTTTGAGCAACAAGTTTAGCGTGAAAACTTTTTCCTGTACCGCTTTCCCCTACAAGCGCTAAAACATTTTTCCGTTTAAGAGCAAAAAGAAATTTATATAACATTGCTCCGCAGGTTTTTTATCAGCCGCCGTAACCGCGAAGATCAGCTAGTAATTGTCTTGCCCTGTCCTTAACCGGGGTAATATAGTTTCCTTCGGATATACGGATTAAAACACTGATAGCTTCAGGAGAATCAATACCATTGTTCTTTTTGGCAATATTTTCAAAAGCGTCAATAGTTGCAAGCGCCATAAGATTATCAGGATTTAAATTATCAAAACGAGAAACAATCCAGGAAATTATTATTAAGGAATCATTATTGTCGTTTGTTCCAATATCGCCCAGAGCTTTTATAGCTTCCTGAAGTACCATAGGTTCATTTTCAAACTGGACTATTTCCAGAAGCGATTTTCTGGCTTCTTCTGTACCCATTTGCCCGAGTAACTTTGCCGACTGCCGTCTGACATCGGGGAAATTATTAACGATCCTCCCGTTTTCCATAGCAACAGTTCTCCTTCCTTCTCTGGAAAGGAAATCCAGCGTCTGACGGATTTCATCGTTAGTGCTTCCGCGTTCTATAGCATCGTTAATATATTCCAAAGCGACAAATTTTTGCTCTCTGGTGCTTGCTCTTGCAGTTTCCCTTATGATCATGAGTTCTATTGATTCCTGCAAATAGGATTCTTCTACTGTCATTTCACTGCTTTGAGCGGCAATGGCTGATACGGCAATTACAGCCGTTATTAACAAAATGGAAAAACGTTTAAACATAAAAATTCTCCTTACCTTAATTGATTATTTTCCATGAATTGCCTATTTTTTCAAGGTCATATAAACGAAGTCTTTGTTCTTCTCCCGCCCTGTTTGTATTTACTGTAAATACCTGAACCCTGTTTTGACCAATAAACAAAATGTCGTCAACACGGCTGTTTGCCCTGGAAGGTACAACAACATGGGTAAAATAGTCCTGAGGCGTTCTTAGTACAATTCTTCTGGTTCTCATTGCGGGCTGTTCAGATAATTCCCGGAGGTTTTCGGGCGAAGAAATTTCATCAAAGTATTCCTGGGACAGAGCTGCTCTCCATGCATTGTAATTCCTGTTGCTTATAACCCTGTTCAGCTCTTCTATAAAGCTGCGCACTTCTTCCATAGTCGAAGTATATTGCGCCTGAGTGACTGTTCTGGGATCAAATGTTTGTGCAGCCGGGGGGCTGGCTGCAGGCTGAGCAGGCTGCGGGGCAGCCGTAACCTGTTCTGTCGCAGTGTCCGGACCTGACAGGCAGGAAACCGTCAGGATAATTATCAGGATAATTATTAAACTTGATAATTTTCTTCTCATATACTATACAATATGCCATTTTTTAGAATTTGTCAATAAACTCAATATATGTTGAATTTATTAGCTGCATGTTTGGCTACTTGAAAAAAAACAGTCAGGCAGTTATGGTTACAGTATGTTAAAAGCCGTTTTTCCCGGTTCATTTGATCCGCCAACGCTGGGGCATGTGAATATTATCCTTCGCGCTGCTTCTATTTTTGATGAATTGACGGTAGTAGTAGCCGAAAACAGGCAGAAAAAGTATCTTTTTTCTTCTGGAGAACGGGTTTCTATGCTCCATGAGCTTGTCAGGGGAAAAGAAAATGTATCGGTTGCGGTTTGTGATACCCTAATTGTTGATTTTATGCGTAAAAACGGCATTAAATTGTTGATTCGCGGTATACGCGGACTTGAAGACTTTTCCTATGAATTCGAGGTTTCCATGATGAATAAAACCCTTGATCCTGAAATTGAGACTATATTTATGACAACCGATCCTGAATATTTCGTTATTCGTTCTTCCTCAATTAAGGAATTGGCTTCTTTCAACGGAGACCTAGGCGGAATGGTTCCCCCGCTGGTTGCCAAAGCTCTGAAAGAAAAGTATAGTAATAAAGGTAATGTATGAACTGTCAATTTTGTTGACAAATATCAGATATTTGTCTTGACAAAAATGGCAGTTTTTGTTAAATTCACAAAATAGCAAGAGAGGTTATATTATGGCAGTACCTAGAGGTAAAACATCAAAAGCAAGGACAAGCCGTCGGCGGTCCATCAACATGAAACTTACCGTGCCCACAATGATAAATTGCAGTACCTGCGGCAACAAGGTTTTATTACACCGGGTTTGTCCAAAATGCGGCTTTTATCGCGGCAAACAGGTAATTGTTCCAAATTCCAAAGTTTAACCAAGGGGAGAAAAATGGACGATTTATTTGAAAAAATGAAAAAACTCATCGCAGAAAAACTAGATGTCGATGAAGGTAAAATTACAATGGAAGCGTCATTCCGACAGGATCTTGGCGCTGACAGCCTTGATACCTATGAATTGGTTTATGCAATCGAAGAAAATATGGGCATCACAATTCCCGATGAAAAAGCCAATGAGTTTGAAACTGTAAAGGACGCATACGAATTTATTAAATCTCAGCAAAAGTAAAAATATTCCCAGTTCACAAAGGAAGAATCAACTGGCGGCTTTCCAAAAGGCCGCCGGTTTTAAATTTAAAAACTTAAATCTTTTAAACCTTTCTTTTATGCACCGTTCTGTTTCCAATGAGACAGGCAGCAAGATCAACAATGAACGCCTTGAATTTTTAGGCGATTCTATTTTAGGCGCAGTCTGCGCTACATTGCTTTATGAAAAATTTCCCGAAAAAAACGAAGGAGATCTTGCTAAAATAAAAGCGGTCGTAGTTTCTGAAGATACTCTTTCGGAGATCGCGGTAAATCTAAAAATTGATAAAATGCTGCTGTTGGGAAAGGGCGAAGAACTTTCCGGCGGCAGAACTAAAAAAGCAATTCTTGCCGATGCTTTGGAAGCATTAATCGGCGCTGTCTATCTTGATTCCGGCTACAAAGTTGCTTTTGATTTTTTAAGCCGCTGTATTATCCCTGAGATCAATAACGCCGCAGGAGCAAATTTCCACAAAGATTATAAATCGCTTTTACAGGAACACTGCCAGAGAGTTTACCGCTGTTATCCTGAATACCGTTTAATAAAAAAGACTGGTCCTGAACACGAACGTACTTTCTGGATGGAAGTAAGAATTGGCGAAACTGTACACGGTTCAGGATCAGGTCGCAACAAAAAAAGCGCCGAACAAGAAGCCGCAAAAATCGCCTACGAAGAATTGGTTAAAGGTTAGTATTTAATTTCCCCGCGATTTCCAGCAATTTTTCTTTTGTATTCTGCTGCGGGTCGTCCAGTACGGTTTCCAATAGTTCATTTAATATTACTCCCATTTTTTTTCCGCTTTCGATGCCAATTTCCATAAGGTCTTTGCCCGATATGGCAAGGTCTTTAACCGTAAACGCGCGGCCTTCGTTAAGGGTCTTTTGCACTCTTTCGATTAATGGCAGCAGCGAACGTGAATTGGGTTCTTTGCCGGAAAACCCAAAAATATCCGCGCGGCGCAGGCGGTAAATATCTTCAAGGTTTGATTCCCCCACACGCGCGATAAAACGGCGTACTGCAGAATCAGACCAGTCATCTGTGTAATTGAACATATGCTCTTTAATAAGGTGGCAGACACTGTCAACCACCGCATTGGAATAACGCAGCCGCCCGAGCATTTTACGGCACATTTCGCCGGAAATTTCTTCATGGCGGTAAAAAGTCCAAACTCCGTCTTCGTCAATCTGCCTTGCCTGCGGCTTTCCGATGTCGTGTAACAATGCAGCAAGGCGCAGTTCATGGGAATACCCGTTACGGGCGGCATAGTCGCACGCCAAAAGGCAGTGATCCAGTACATCAAATTGATGAAAACCCTTTTGTTCAATCCCTCGGCAGGCTGCAAGTTCGCTAAAGAAAAGTTTTAAAAGTCCTGTTTTTTCCATTATTAAAAAAGCGCCGGAGGGCAGGGGAGACAAAAGTATTTTGTCAAATTCGTCTCTTACACGTTCCTGTGAAACTTTCGCGGCAACTGGCAATGCGCTGGAAATTGCGTCTAATGTCTTTTGTTCAATGTTAAAACCAAGTTGGGCGGAAAAACGTACTGCCCGCATTGGGCGAAGACCGTCTTCGTTAAAACGCTGCGCCGCATCTCCTACACAGCGGATTATTTTATCTTTTATGTCTTTTTTACCGCCAAACGGGTCTACAACCTCTCCTTTAGGGAGGCTTAGGGCAATGGCGTTCATGGTAAAATCACGTCGTGAAAGGTCTTCTTCTATACTCGCCGAATATTCAACTTTATCAGGTCTGCGCCCGTCTGAATATTCGGATTCTGTTCTGAATGTGGTAACTTCGGCGCTGTGTTTTTTGTAAAAAATGGTAACCGTGCCGTGTTTTATCCCTGTGGGAACAACCTTTCCGCCTGCACGTTTAACAATAGCGGTAACTTCTTGGGGAAGCGCGTCTGTTGCAATATCCCAATCGTGAATTTTCTTTCCCATTAGCATATCCCGTACTGCGCCGCCTACAAGGAATGTCAGTTTCCCATTATTGTTAAAAATCGAGGCAATTTCTTTCAAAACAGGGTGAATAGTTTTATTCAATTGATTTTCCTTTTCTTACCAAGTATACTATATTTGGTAAAAATTTTTCTCTATATATTTCACACGGAGGGGGCTTGTTAGGTATCATTTTTACAGGCGGAGAAAGTCCTCCTCCGAAAACTATCATTGCACAGTTGAAAGGCAAAACGCCGTTCATTGTCGCCGCAGATTCAGGGTTAATTGCCGCCGAAAATTCCGGTTTTAGACCGCAGTACATCATCGGCGACATGGATTCACTTGGCGATGAAGACCGCCTGCGTTTTTATCCGCCTGAATGTGTTAAACGCTATGAACACGACAAGGATTATACCGACACAGAACTTGCAATGCAGGCAGTTATCAACAAAGGCTGCGATGAAATATGGATAATAGGCGGCGGCGGCGGAAGAATCGACCACATTTTTGGAATCCGTTCTATTTTTGAAAGGGAAATTTTTCCCAGCCGGTGGATTACAGATACGGCAGACATCAGGTGTATAGACGTAAATACCGGCAGTCCAGCCTGCCTTGTTAGCTGTTCTGAAAAAAACGCACGTGTTTCAGTGTTTCCGCTTGGCGACGGGCCGTGGGAAGCAAAAAGCAAAGGGCTTAAATGGCCGCTTGATAATCTGCAATGGAACAGAGGTTTATTTGGTCTTAGCAATGTTGCAGAAAAAAAAGATTTTTCTGTTACTGCGGAAAAAGGACGGTTTATGATTATAATGGAAGAACTATGGCAGCAATAATTATAGACGGAAAAACAACAAGTCAAAAAATCCTTGATGATGTAAAACAACGGGCGGCGGCTCTCCTTGAAAAAGGAATAACCCCCTGCCTTGCGGTTGTACTTGTTGGCTCTGATCCGGCAAGCCTTTCCTATGTTACTGCTAAGGAAAAAGCTCTTGCGGCAGCCGGAATGAAAAGCCGCGATATAAGGCTTCCTGCTGAAACTCAGGAAGCAGCAGTTCTTTCTATTATTAACGATTTGAATAAAGATGAAAATACGCATGGCATTTTGGTTCAACTGCCTTTGCCCGAACATATCAGCGCAGACAAAGTAATTAACGCAATTAATCCAGAAAAAGATGTAGATTGTTTTCACCCGGTTTCAACAGGAAACATGATGTTAGGCAGACCTGGTTTTCTGCCATGTACTCCGCATGGGGTTCTTGTGCTTTTGCAGGAATACAATATCCCCATAGCCGGCTCTCATGTAGTAATTGTGGGCAGATCAAATATTGTCGGGAAACCGCTTTTGAATTTATTAATCCGCAGGGAATATAACGCCACTGTAACATTGTGCCATACAGGGACTTATGACCTTGCCTATCACACACAGCAGGCGGATATATTGGTAGCCGCAGCGGGAATGCCGGCTTTAATCAAACCGTACATGATAAAAGAAAATGCCGTAGTAGTAGACGTTGGCGTAAACCGCGTGGCAGACCCTTCGGCAAAAAAAGGGTATAGGCTGTGCGGAGATGTAGATCCTGCTGTTGCAGAAAAAGCGTCATTTTTTACGCCTGTACCGGGCGGAGTAGGGCCTATGACTATCGCTATGTTAATGTATAATGTAGTACAGGCCGCAGAAAGGAGGTTAGAACAATGAGTGATATCGAAAGAAGAAATGACATTCCTTCAGCATCAGCTTTATCAAAACTGGGTATTACCGCAGTAGGTTATACAGCCGGCGGGATATTTCTTTTTCTTCTGCAGGCGTTTGCCCGTTTCAGAGGGCTTGGCATTGTTGTTGGAGCATTGGTTTGTTTAATAGGCATTGGGGCATTTACATCGAAAGATCCTGCGGATAAAAAAGCCGGCGCCGTTATTATGGCGGCAGGCGTTCTTGCCCTTCTTTCCAAAGTTCCCGGCATCGCTCCTATTGCAGGAACGCTTCTTGCCATTGGAGCGGTAGGACTTTTAGCTATGGGCATCTTAAACGGAATAAAGTTTTTCATCGGCCTAAAAAAACGAAGCTAAATTTGGATAATGACATATTATTTTGAAACCTACGGCTGTCAGATGAATTCAGCTGAGTCGGCTGCGCTTGCTCTTGTTTGCAAGGAACGCGGGTGGGCGGAAACTGCTGACAGCGAAAATGCGGATCTTGTACTGATTAATACTTGTTCTGTCCGGTTAACAGCAGAAAGGCGGGTGTTTGGCCGCATCGCTCATTATACCGCCCTTAAAAAAAAACTTAGCCGTAAATTTATCCTTGTAATCGCCGGCTGCATGGCTCAAAGATTAGGTGAAAAGTTAAAAGAAAAATGTCCCGCAGTTGATTATGTAATGGGCACTTCCGCCCGTTCTTTCTTTCCATTAATACTACAAGCCGCCGAAACTGGCGAAAAAACTGTAATGGATATACAGGAAGAAGCGGTCTTTTCTTTTTCTAAGACACACTTGGAAGAAGGGCAGTTTTTGCCTTCGGTGCGCAGTTTTATCCCCATAATGCATGGCTGTAATAATTTTTGCTCCTATTGCATTGTCCCTTATGTGCGGGGCAGGGAAATATCCCGCGACCCACTTAGTATCGCCGAAGAAATACGCCTTGTGGGAGAGAGGGGAGTGCGGGAAATTACCCTTCTTGGACAGAATGTAAACAGTTATTTTTGGGAAAAGGGCAGTATCGATTTTTCGCTCTTGCTGGAACTTGCCGCCGCCGAAGCCGAAAAAAGCGGTATAAAATGGATACGTTTTCTTTCAGCTAATCCGCGTAATTTTTCGTCCCGGACAGTACAAGTATTGGCAAAAAACCCCATTTTTTGCCGGCATATTCACCTGCCCGTACAACATGGCTCAAACACTATCTTAAAAGCAATGAATCGCGGCTATACAAAAGAACATTTTTTGAATTTGGTAAGGGAAATCCGCGCCGCTTTGCCGGAAGTTACCCTTTCCACCGATATTTTGATAGGTTTTCCTGATGAAACAGAGGAAGATCTGGAACAAACCCTCGGTTTAATGGAAGAAGTTAAGTTTCAGTACTCATTTATGTACCATTTTAACCCCAGAGAAGGGACAAAGGCCTTTGATCTCCCAAATAGAATAGCCGAAGAAGTCAAAAAAGAGAGGCTTTCCCGGATTATTGCCTTACAAAAAAAACATACAACCCAATTACTAAAAAGCAGAATTGGCAGTACAGAAACAGCATTAGTAGAGGGAATTTCCCGAAAAAATGCCGATGAATTAATAACAAGGACAGAAAAAGACGAAATGGTTGTAGTTTCCGGTTCAAAATATTTGATAGGCTCTTTTGTAAAACTTACGCTTTCTTCTTTGAAAGGAAACACATTTCGGGCAAAGGAGGCACAATGCCCTGGCGACTAATAACAGCGATCGCGATATTTGCGATATTTCTTGCGTTTATCACATTTAATCTTGATAACAGATGTGATGTCAGTTTTGGCTTTACTGTTGTTACAGATGTTCCGGTATTCCTTACCGTATTTATCTCATTTGCACTTGGGTTGATATGTGTTTTACCTTTTGCCTTACTTTTCGGAAAAAAGTTCAAAGGATCGCCGGAAAAGGACAATTTACCAAAAAAAGACGGCTTTTTAAGCAAGCGCCTTTCTGAGAGCGGGAATGATGAAAAAAAATAAACATATAATATTTTTTGTTCTATTAACAATATTAACTTTTTCGCTTTTCGCCCAAACGGGTGTCTCTCTGGAAGCGGAAATTCAAAATATGGAAAGAACAGCCGAAAGGCAGGGTATAACTCCTGTTGAGCGGCACGCCGCCCTTGTCCAGCTTGCACGCCTTCGCCAGCTTTCAGGCGATATAGAAGGTGCGGCAAAAAATTGGCTGGAAGCCGCCGGAGCAATTCCCGGTCAGGTAGATGATGACGCTCTTTTGGCATGCGCCTACTGCCTTGCTGCAATGGGCGAGTGGTACAGAGCCCGCACCGCGCTTCAACCTTTGCTGGGTAAATCACTTCGCGCGCGCTTTTTGGATATCGCTATCAGTTCGATTAGTACCGGAGATGTTACTGCACTTGCCGTTATAGTTGATAACCCTGAATTTTCCGAATTAAAAAACGAAATACTTTTCATGTTGTGGAGAATTTCACATGATATTAACCGCAATGACCCCGCTTCTGAAATATGGCGGCAGCGCCTTGTCGCGGAATTTCCGCATAGCGTTGAAGGACGTCTTGCCGCCGGCGGAACATCCAGCGCAGTTGTAATTAAACCAAGTCCATTTTGGTTTTTTCTGAACGGACTTGATTCCCTTCCCCTAATGGAAAGCGAACCTTCTCCTGCGGCAAGACCAGCGGCTGTTTCTGAACCTCCCGCCGCTCAAACGCCGGTTGTTCAGCCCCCCGTTGTTCAAACACCTGCGCCTTCCGGCCCCCGTCTGCAAACAGGCATTTTCAGCCGGCAAAACAATGCACAAGCACAGGTAACAAACCTAAGTCAGGCAGGGTTCACCGCTTCGATTGAACAACGCGGCGATATGTGGGCAGTCACCGTCCCCGCCGGAGCAGACGCAAACCGCACGATAAGGGAATTACGCACCGCCGGCTTTGAGTCCTTCCCTATTCGCTAGGTGTTAATCCCGTATTTCCAACGGAATAAAGTCAAAAGCCTCCGAGTCGAATAACCCCATTTCGGTAATCTTTATTTCAGGGATTACCGGCAAAGCCATAAAACAAAGTGTCATAAGAGGTTCTACATTTGTGCTTACCCCAAGTTCTTCCACCGCCTTTTTTTGAATCGAAGTAAGTTTGCTTTCTACCCATTCTCCATTTTGATCGCTTAATATACCGCCAAGAGGCAGAGGCATTTCATCGATAATTTTTCCGTCAATGACAAGGACTGCTCCTCCGTCCATAGCGATAACCCTCTTTACGGCGGCGGTTATGTCGGCATCATTCACGCCGACAGCGATAATATTGTGGGAATCGTGGGCGACAGAAAGCGCCACTGCGCCACGGCGGATACCGTACCCCTTAATAAATCCAAGACCCACATAACCTGTGTTCTTGTGCCTTTCTACAACGGCAATTTTTGCGATGTCAGAGTCGGGATTAAAAACAAAGTTACCGCTGGAATCAAGAGTTACCTTTTCTTTGATTTTACCTGTAAGTACGCCATTAGGTTTAATTTCTATAACCCAGACATTCTCGCTTTTTAAAGACATGGCAAGTTTTTTTTCTGAAAAATCTTTGACATGAAAACTTCCGCGAAGGGCGGCAGTATCGCAAACCGCAGGTAAATCCGGTAAATAACGGCCGTTTTCGGCAGTTATCTTTCCATTAATAAAAACTTTTTCTACTTTAAAGTTGGTAACATCTTCCAGAATTACAATGTCCGCCCGCCGCCCGGGAGCAAAACCGCCCCTGTCTTTTAAGCCGAAACATTCCGCCGCATTCAGCGTTGCCATGCGCAAAGCAGTCATGGGGTTAAGACCGTTTTTAACGCAGATACGCAGATCGTTATCGATATGCCCCTGTTCAAAAACGGTTTTGGGCTGCAAGTCATCGGAACAAAGTACACAGCGGCGGCTGTTTTCAGGTGTAACGCCGGGAAGGAGTTTTTCAAGGTCGCGGCACGCAGAACCCTGGCGCAGCATTATATACATACCCCGTTCAAGCCGCCTGTTCATTTCATCGATAGATGAACATTCATGGTCGCCGTGAATCATACCTGCCATATATGCTAAAAGTTTTTTTCCTTCTAATCCTGGGCTATGTCCGTCTATTATTTTTTTATGCTGCAGTGCAAGAAGAATCTTATCCAGTACTTCATCATTTTTATTGATAACTCCTTCGTAATCCATCATCTCGCCAAGGCCAAGTATCCGCTCATTTTTGATAATTTCCCTCATGTCAGCGGCTTTAATGGCTGCCCCTGAATGTTCAAAGGGAGTTGCGGGAACACAGGAAGGAATCATAAACCTGATATCCATAGGCAGGTTTTCAGAAGACTTCAGCATATATTCAAGCCCTGCAA
>Ga0099364_10002471_pt1 | contig 29391 bp, 22 predicted proteins | sample TergutTh196P3_FD_73070 | JGI IMG/M metagenome (GOLD analysis project Ga0099364, IMG submission 73070) | Microcerotermes parvus P3 segment gut microbial communities from Pointe-Noire, Republic of the Congo - Th196 P3 | ecosystem: Host-associated > Arthropoda: Insects > Digestive system > Gut ...
TGCTTGCTGAAGCCGGTATCAGACTTGATACGCAAAAGCGGACGTTGTTAGTTCCGGCAAGGGACTTTCAGGCGGAAATACTCTTTTTGCGCGACGACGATATTCCGCAGGCGGTAGCCGATGGTGTAGCTGATGTAGGCGTGGTGGGCGAAAACGAATTTATGGAGCGCAAAAGGAACGCTCAGATTATCAAACGTCTTGGCTACAGCAAATGTCGCTTGTCGTTGGCTATACCTAAAGACGTAGAATATAGCGGTTTAGGATGGTTTAACGGGAAAAAAATCGCGACGTCTTATCCGGTTGTATTACAGGATTTTATGGCGTCCAACAATATTAAAGCCGATATACATATAATAACAGGCTCCGTTGAAATAGCTCCGGGCATAGGATTAGCCGACGCTATCTTCGATATTGTCAGTTCGGGCAGCACCCTTGTCAGCAACCGGCTGAAGGAAGTAAAAGTTGTAATGCACTCCGAAGCCCTGCTCATCGGCAATCGCAACTTGAGCGCCGAAAAAAGAAGCATACTCGACGAGGTTATCTTCCGCATTGGTGCAGTGCAGGCTGCCAGCGGGAAAAAATATGTGTTGCTCAACGCTCCGAACGACAAGATTGACGAAATAATACAGATTTTTCCCGGAGTGAAAAGCCCGTCGATACTGCCGCTGGCGCAAGAAGGATGGAGTTCGGTGCACTCGGTGATAGACGAAAACCAATTTTGGGAAATAATAGGAAAACTGAAAAATCTGGGAGCGCAAGGCATACTTGTTATTCCGATAGAAAAAATGATAGCTTAAATTTAATAACGTAAAAAATGCAAGAACAACAATTAAAAGACATTGTCGGTCAATTCGACATTCAGGGCGCTGTGTCATCGGCTAAGCCGCTTGGCGCAGGACATATAAACGACTCGTATAAGGTAATAACCGCATCGGCTGCCACGCCCGACTACGTGCTGCAACGCATTAATCACAACATTTTCAAGAATGTAGATGGCTTGCAGGAGAATATTCACAGGGTTACTGAACATATTCGAGGTAAACTCACAGCTGCAGGCGTTAAGGATGTGGAAAGCCGCGTATTGCGGTTGGCTACAGCCAAAGACGGCAAATTGTATCACAACGACGCCGACGGCAATTTTTGGCGCATACTGTATTTTATTCCCGACAGTCACAGTTACGACGAGGGTATCACGCCCGAGTTGGCGTTGTATGCCGGTCGCGCCTTTGGCGATTTTCAGTCTATGCTTGCCGACATTCCGGGCGAGCCGCTGATAGAAACAATACCCAATTTCCACAACATGGAAAGCCGACTTGCAACCTTCCGACAGGCAGTGAAGGACAATAAAGCCGGACGCTTAGCGAAAACGCAGTATATGGTGGACGAAATTGAAAAACGCGCCGACGATATGTGCAAAGCCGAGCAAATGAACCGCGACGGCGTTTTGCCAAAGCGAATAAACCATTGCGACACAAAGGTAAACAATGTATTGTTCGACAAAAATAATCAGGTGTTGTGCGTGGTGGATTTGGATACGGTTATGCCGGGTTACGTTTTAAGCGATTTTGGCGACTTCATGCGCACCGGAGCCAATACAGGCAAAGAAGACGACCCCGATTTGGACAGAATTTCTATCGACATGAAAATTTTCGAGGGTTATACGAAAGGTTACCTGGAAAAAGCCAAATCGTTTCTGCTACCCGTAGAAATAGATAATCTTGCCTTTGGCGCCAAACTCCTGACATACATGCAGACAGTGCGCTTCTTTGCCGACTATTTGGACGGCGACCTGTATTACAAAATACACTCGCCCGAACATAACTGGCAACGAACAGTAGCGCAGTTCAAACTGTTGCAAAGCATGGAGGCGAATTTTGAGGAAATGCGGAGGATAGTGAAGAATGAAGAGTGAAGAATGAAGAGATAAATGAATTTTCGATTTTAACAAAAATTGGAGATTTAGGAGCGAATGTTTGGTATGAAATTGTAGGAAGTCAATGGGCAAATGGGGCAATGAATGGGCAATGAATGGGCAATTAATTTGTAAATATCTAAAAATCAGTATGCAAAATGGGCAAAATATTTATAAAATACAAATGTCGGGAAAATGTCGGGAACGTGTCGGGAATGCAATTGCGCCAATTGCGCCATAATTGCGCCATAATTGCGCCACAAATTTGTAAGTATCTAAAAATCAGTAAATAAAATGGGCAAAACTTTAGTAAAATGAAAATAGTTATAGACGATAAAATACCATTCATAAGAGGTATTTTCGAGCCGTACGCAGATGTTGTTTATCTGCCCGGCGCCGGATTTGTACGCAGCAAAATAGTAGACGCCGACGCGCTTATTATACGCACCCGCACTGCATGCAACGAAGCCTTATTGAAAGGCTCGAGCGTTAAGTTCATCGCTACTGCTACCATCGGACACGACCATATAGACGCCCGATGGTGCGAGGAAAACGGCATAGCATGGACAAACGCCGCCGGTTGCAATTCAGGGTCGGTATATCAATACATGGCATCTGTATTTGCCACATTGTCAGTGCAGTTCGGCATAAATTTCGACGAAATGACATTAGGCGTTGTCGGGGTCGGAAATGTAGGTAGCAAGGTTGCCCGATTAGGCAGGCTTTTAGGTATGAACGTGCTGATGAACGACCCGCCGCGCGCCGAAAAGGAAGGATTAGCGCAATTTGTGCCGTTAGACGAAATATTGAACATGAGCGACATAATTTCGCTGCATGTTCCGTTGAAAACAGCCGGTTCGCACCAAACTTACCACCTGTTTGACAAGACGACCTTCGAGCAGTTGCGACGCAGCACGATATTAATTAACAGTTCGCGGGGCGAAGTAGTCGATACAGTTTCCCTGAAAAATGCACTAAAGAAGAAGGAAATTGGCGCCGCAGCGATAGACGTTTGGGAAAATGAACCCGAAATCGACGTCGAACTGCTTTCGCTGCTCAACATCGCTACGCCTCATATAGCCGGCTATTCAGCCGATGGTAAGGCAAACGGCACAGCAATGAGCGTACAGGCAGTAAGCCGTTTTTTCGGACTGCCGCTAACAGACTGGCAGCCATCTGATGTGTCCAAACCCGTACAACCATTGCAGTTTGAGCTGGATTGCACCGGTAAGAGCCTGCAACAGTGCCTTAAAGAAGCTATATGGCATACCTATCTTGTGAACGACGACGACGGCAAACTGCGCGCCTCGCCCGAAACATTCGAGCAGCAGCGTGGCGAATACCCCGTCAGACGCGAATTTGAAGCGTTTACGATTGAAGTGAAAAATGCAATACCTAAAATTGAAAAACGCTTGCAATCATTAGGATTTAACCTTTTTTAGTTTTCAGTTTTCAGTTTTCAGTTATCAGTTTTCAGTTATCAGTTTTCAGGAAATAAATAATACATATATAACAGTAAATAAAAAAATCAAAAAATGAATGACATTGGATTAGTAGGTTTAGCCGTTATGGGCGAAAACCTTGTATTGAACATCGAAAGCAAAGGCTTTTCGGCAAGCGTGTATAACCGCACTGTAGAAAAAGTAGATAATTTTGTTCATGGACGCGGCAAGGGTAAAAAAATTTTTGGCGCCCACAGTATTGAGGAGTTCGTAGCCTCGCTGAAGCGTCCGCGCAAGGTGATGTTGATGGTAAAAGCCGGCAAGGCGGTAGACGACTTCATCGAAATGTTAATACCCCATTTAGAGGCGGGCGACATCATCATTGACGGCGGCAACACGCATTTTCCCGACACTAACCGACGCACAAAATACGTCGAAAGCAAGGGACTGTTGTACATCGGCACGGGCGTTTCGGGCGGCGAAGAAGGCGCATTGCTGGGACCGTCAATCATGCCGGGAGGCTCGCCCGAAGCATGGCAAGCAGTAAAGCCTATTTTTCAGGCAATAGCAGCTAAAGTAGAAGACGGAAGCCCTTGTTGCGACTGGGTAGGACGCGACGGAGCCGGACATTTCGTCAAGATGGTACACAACGGAATAGAATACGGAGACATGCAGCTGATTTGCGAAGCATACCATCTAATGAAAGAACTGCTTGACATGGAACCCGATGATATGCACGAGGTATTTTCTGAGTGGAACAAAGGCGAATTAGACAGCTACCTTATCGAAATCACCAGCGAAATACTTGGATATAAGGAGCGTGACGGCAGTTCGACGGTAGAAAAAATATTAGACGCCGCCGGACAAAAAGGCACCGGCAAATGGACTGCCGTAGCTGCGTTAGACCAGGGTATTCCATTAACATTGATTGGCGAAGCTGTTTTTGCACGTTGTCTGTCGGCGCAAAAAGACGAGCGCGTGGCTGCATCCAAGATACTGACGGGTCCTGTTCCCGAATTTAAAGGCGACCGCCGCGGCTTTTTAGAAGACCTGCGCAAGGCGTTGCTGGCAGCAAAAATAGTCTCGTATGCGCAAGGCTACGCTCTGATGCGCGCTGCATCCGATGAATACGGATGGGAACTGAATAATGGCGGAATAGCGCTAATGTGGCGCGGAGGATGTATTATTCGTTCGGTATTTTTGGGAAAAATTAAGGAAGCGTTCGACAAAAATCCGAATATCGCAAATATACTGTTAGACCCGTACTTCACCGAAAAAATAATGGACGCGCAGGAAGGCTGGCGCAACGTAGTATCGTTAGCAATAACCAACGGCATACCCATTCCGGCGTTTGCTTCGGCGCTATCCTATTTCGACGGCTACCGTGCGGAACGACTGCCGGCGAACATGCTGCAAGCACAGCGCGACTATTTTGGCGCACATACATACGAGCGTATCGACAAACCACGCGGAGAGTTCTTCCACACAAACTGGACCGGACGCGGAGGAAATACCGTGTCGAGCGAATATGTTGTGTAGAAGGCTCAGGAGGAGAGTTCCTCTATCGTTTTTCGCAGAAATTCTTCGAATTTCGCAGAAAATTCGGGTCTACGCAGGGCAAATTCTACTGTAGTTTTTAGAAAATCAAGTTTGTTTCCTATGTCGTAGCGTTTGCCCTCAAAGGTTATTGCTATTATGTTTTCGTGTTTCAACAGCAGTCGTAGAGCGTCTGTAAGTTGTATTTCGTTTCCTTTTCCGAGCTGTGTTTGTTCTATAGCCTGAAAAATTTGCGGGGTCAGGATATATCTTCCGGCAATAGCCAATTCAGACGGAGCCTTGTCGCTATCCGGTTTTTCCACTAATTCAGACAGTTGCATAATCCGGTCGCTTAAATTTGTTCCTCCCACAATTCCGTATCTCGAAACTTTGTGTCGCGGAACAGTTTCAACGGCGATAACACATTGACGGTATTGCTCGTAGGCATCTATCAACTGCTGTGTCACCGGAATAATAGAGCTTATAACTGTGTCGCCCAGCAATACGGCAAATGGTTCGTTTCCGCAATGAAAACGCGCATGGTATATAGCATCGCCCAAGCCGTTAAGCTCTTTTTGACGTATGAAATGAATATTCGCCATATCTTCTATGTGGCGCAATTGGTGGTACAGTGTTTCGTCTTCCAATTCCTGAATACGCGCTTCCAATTCGGGATTTCTGTCGAAATGGTCTTCGATAGAACGTTTGCCCTTACCGGAAATAATTAAAATATCTTCGATACCCGAATCAACACATTCCTGCACAACATACTGTATTACAGGGGTATCTATTATAGGCAACATCTCTTTAGGCTGCGCTTTTGTGGCGGGCAAAAAACGGGTTCCAAGGCCTGCCGCGGGAATAACTGCTTTCTTTATCATCTATTATCTCTTAACTTATATAAGGTTTTATCACCCTTGCATTTATTTTTTTCAGGTTTAGGACTAATTTTCTCAGTGTTTCGTCGTCGGGGTACATTTCAATAATTGCTCCGCCTGAGCCTGAAAATTTTGCTGAAGCGCCTGAGGTTCGCGCTAACCGAACTAACTCCATATTACTTTCGGAGATGTTCATTATTTTACAGCGAAGGTCGAAATTGAGGTCTATCAGCCGGTTGAGAGTTTCATAATCCCTGTTGATAAGCGCGTCCCTGCCTTGTGTTGCTACATCTGCCAGCTCGCGTATTGTTTGATGTACCAGTTCGTCGCCGTTGTTAAATCTTTCTTTCAGGTTGTTGAAGACAGTGCCTGAGACCTTGCTCAAATCGGTTTTGTAAGCCATATACAGTTTTGGCAACAAGGTCGGGTCTAATCGCTCGTATTTGCCGTGTTTGTGTTTTTCCATAAACTTTTTGTCAAAATCCATATACACGCATCCTTCGTAAGCCTGAATAACTCTGTCCTGCAGTCCTGCATTTATAGCCAATTCTTCTGTTTCGGCGGCAAGCACTATGCCCGGCGCTATTTCTATGGGTATCTGCACGTCGTAGAACTGCATCAATGCCCGCATGGCGGCAGTAGCGATGGCGCTTGAGCCTGCCATACCTACCTGACGCGGAATAGAAGACTGGTAGCGAATAGTAAAATTTTTATTTGCTAACCGTATTTGATTTGTCTCGCAATATTCGCAAAAGCGTTTGACAACAGCCTTTATCAGCCGTTGTCCGCCGTAATAGCCGTTGCGTCTGATAGTGTCGGTGAGATGATAAATATTCCGGAAGTTGTTGCGGTCTACCTCCATCTCTTCTATAACTAATTCGGGCGTTTGATACAACGAAACGACCGCCCCGAAATTTTTTACTATAATAGATACAGTTCTACCAAAATATCCATCAGATGGGTTTCCCAGCAGTCCCGCGCGCGCGTAAGCCCTACTTTCTATAATCATGTTCAAAACAGGTTAGATTAGCGAACAAGGTGCTTGCGCATCAGTCCTATGAGCTTGTTGGCATCTATGGGCTTGGAAATATAATCATTACATCCAGCCTGAAGAGCTTTATACTCGTCGTCCTGCATAGCGTAGGCGGTCTGAGCTATTACCGGTAACTGCGGACGTACAGCCTTTATCTGTCGGGTAGCGTCCAAGCCATTGACATTTGGCATCTTTATATCCATCAAAACCAGGTCAATACTTGGATTGTTCTTCACTGTGTCTATTGCTATTTGCCCATCTAAAGCATGGATAAGCACGGCTCCGGTCTCTTCCAGGAGCACCTCCAGAAACATGTAGTTCACTATTTCGTCTTCGGCAATCAGAATAGTTTTTCCTTCCCAAATATTGTTCGTAGAGGCTGACTTGGTTTCGGCAGCCGCGGACTCTTGATTTGACGTAGAAGCAACTTTTTCGGGCTGTTTAACATCTGCCGACGCTTCAACCGTTTCAGTTTTGAACGCTACGTTGAAATGTACGGTAGTGCCCATTCCCGATTGCGATTCAATCCTTATTTTTCCGCCCATATCTTTTACCAAACGGTCTACATCAGTCAAATTTTCAACCACAATGCCGGAGTTTTTTCCGGGTGCAGCAAAAAGTATTGACAGTTTTTCGAGAATCTCCGGAGGGAAACCATTGCCGGTGTCCTCTACAAAGAACTGCAAAACAGAATTTTCCAAGATTCTGTAGCCTATCTTGACAAAGCCCTTGTCAGTGTACTTAACGGCGTTTTTTATCAATACATCGAAAACAGACTTCAACATCTCTGTATCTAATGAAACAGAGAGATTTGGAGTGAAGTTGCGTTCGTCAAGCAAAAACATGATACGTTTCGACTGAGAGGCAGCGTATTTGCTGTATTCAGGCTTCAACTCCTTCAAAAAATCATTCAGCTGGCAGGTCATTATTACATTATATATTTTACACTAAAAAAACTGAAAAAATTCGCGGTAAAATTAGACATTTTTTTTCAAACATACAAATTTTTTTATTTTTTTTTGTAAATAAATTTAATTTTTAACATTTGTTTTCTACCGGTGCGTAATTTTTTTCTTTTCCACCTCTTCCAATCCCAAAAACAGCCTCTGCGCCCGCATCATGTTTCGCGACTGAAGCATCATCGTTTTTGTTTCGCTCACGATATCCAGAAAGAGCATACTGTTGCGGGTGCTGCTTTCCTTGCTTTTTACGCGCTTAATCTGCAATTTGATATTATCTACGAAAAGGTCGAAAATATCGTCGCGTTTAGCTAATGTTTCATCGAAATTGGTATAATCGGAGGTGCGCAACATTTCAACGATGTTTGCATATACTTCAGAAACAGCTTTATCTATGTCTTGCAGGCCTTCTAACTGTTTTTGGCTCAAACCTTCGTGATTGTTGTCTATATATTCGTAACTGCCTTTTGTTATAGCCATCAACGATTTAGACACTTCGTAGAGATAATCGTTCACCTGCACGAAATAATGTCCTGTATCTACCGCGTCTTCATGTAATTTATTTAGCGTGGGCAACATTTCGTATACCCTGCGCTCTTTTTCTTTATGATACAGCTCTGTAGCTTCTTTATACAGTTTTTTCAGCATTTTCCGGTCTTCAATAGCCAGACCGTGCAATGTTTGGCTATAAATGCGGCTCATGTGCTCGAACACGTTGTGAATCTCGTCGTTACAATCCTTTATCAGCGAATTTTTCTCTGTTTCGAGTTCCAGCGCTTCTTCCTGATGCATTTTTTCGCGTTTTTTGTGCAGTTTTGCCGAGTTTATCAGCAATAATACACAGAGTATCAATAGCGCTGCCATTGCTATTTTTCCGCCCCACATAAGCAGCAACGCCACTATTGCTCCGGCTGAAAAAGCCACAATACCGGTAATAAACCACCCTGAAACTACCGTCAATACGCCTGTGATGCGGTATACAGCGCTTTCGCGTCCCCAAGCCCTGTCGCTCAAAGAGGTTGCCATAGCTACCATAAACGTAACGTATGTTGTAGACAGCGGTAGCCGCAGCGATGTAGCAAAAGCTATCAGCAACGCCGCAATGGTGAGGTTTACCGACGCGCGTATCTGGTCGAAGGCTGCCTTTTGTTTGCGGTCGTAATTGGTCAGCTTGAAACGGCTGTCTATGAAGCGATTAACACGCTCGGGCATGATAGCAGAAAATTGTTTGCCGAGCGTCATAGCGCTTCGCACTAACGCCCTCGACGCGGGCGTAGAATCGAAACGCTCCACGCCGTCGCCCTGACGCGCAAGATTTACTTCGGTATTAGTTACTGTTCGCGCTTTTCGCGAAAACCATAATGCAAAAACCATTATGCTGCCGGCTATCAACAGATAGAGCGGGTTCACTCTGACGGGCTCGGCAAGGGCTTCCATAGTTATATTGACGCTTCCTGCTGCTGAAGCAATTTGATAAGAATCAATGCCTGCCATCGTGACGCCAATGAAGTTCACAAGGTCGTTGCCCGCGAACGCCAACGCCAATGCGCCCGTGCCTGCCAAAATTATGATTTTCAGAATATTAATCCTGAAAATAAACTGCAAAATACCCATTACGATTGTCGAAAGAGCTAAAAATGCCAACGACAATATTTGTATATTAGCTGAAATCCATGTTATTGCTTCTTTTGACACTACTGTGCTGTCTTTCAAGCCTTTGAAGATTGCGAAATATGCTATCGCTGTCAGTGACAGCCCGCACCATAAGGCGCCAAACCTTCTGAACGCCCGTTTGTATCTGAAGGAAAACAACAGCCGCGAAACAAACATTACGAAGCTTCCACAGATGAACGCTACCACTATAGAAGCAAGTATTGCCGAAATCATTGTCAGCGCCCGCGCCGAATTGATGTACAGGCTTATATCGCTTGCAGCTGCGGGGTCGGTCCATATTTTGAACAACGCCACGAGTATCGCCGCTCCCAGCAACTCGAAAATCAACGCTACGGTAGTAGATGTGGGCAGTCCGAAGGTATTGAACATGTCGAGCAGCACCACATCGCAAATCATCACCGCGAGGAAGATAATCATCACATCGTGGAAGGTAAACATTCCGGGATTGAAAATTCCCTGTCGCGCTATTTCCATCATACCGTTGGAAGTGAGCGTACCGATGAGGATTCCTATCGAAGCCACGGTAAGTATAACCCAGCGCGCAGCTACTTTAGAGCCTACGGCGGAGTTTAGAAAGTTTACTGCATCGTTGGACACGCCTACCATCAGGTCTACCACCGCAAGCGCTACCAACACTATCACTATGAATAAGTATATACTATCCAAAATTTATCATTTAAAATTCGCCGCAAAATTAAAAATAATTTTTTAAAAAGTTGTTACGAAAATGTTAAGATTTTAATTGTTAAAAAAAGTTAAAACATTTGCAAATATCACGAAACGTTCGTATATTTGCAACGTTTTCGAAAATGAGTGTATAATATTAAAAAACGTATCGAAATGATAAGTAAAAAAGAGATGCCACGTGTTTTTGCTGCCGGATATTTGTCAGTTGTACCGGTTTTGGCGGCATTTTTGTTCTCCGTACATATTTCCGGCTTACAGGCGCGGGAGCTTGCCTCTGATATTCAAATCAGGCAAGACACAATAAAAACCACGGAAGGTGTGGGCGCTAAGAGTGAGCAATCGGGTAGTGCATGGACGAGAAGTTTGCTAATTTCAACGCCACTTTCAACGCCGCCACTTTCAAGACCACTGTATGTCGTTGACGGTAAGAAGGTTGATGATATAAGCAATTTGTCGCCTACCGATATCCATTCAATAACTGTAAGAAAAGGCGATGATGCAGTTGATTTGTATGGATTTATGGCTGTAAACGGAGTAGTTGAAGTCACTACAAAACGATTAGTTAAATCAGCCAACAATCCGATTTTCTTTGTTGACGGCAAAGAAGTTGAAGATGTATCAGGTATCCCTCCTGCTGATATTCGCTCTGTTTCAGTGTTAAAAGACGCTAGAGCAACTGAGGCGTATGGTGAAAGAGGCAAAAACGGGGTCATAATAATCACCACGAAAGCCGCAACGGAATGATACATGCAACATGTTCGTATCACTTTTCATACTGTTCTACTTTTGTTGCAGCGCAACGTTAGCGCAATGGAACGATGATTTTTCTTACGAACATTTAGACGACAATCCGTCGTGGCAGGGCAACGTCAATCATTTCGTTGTTGATGACGGCTGGTTGCGCTTGGATGCGCCTGCTGTGGCGGCAACATCGTATCTGTCAAGAGCCTCTGACGTCGTTATTGACGGCTCGTGGGAGTTTGAGTTCCGGTTGAACTTCACGCCCTCCTCGGCAAATTATGCAAGGGTATATCTTATTTCCGACAGGGCGGCGCTAAATTCCCCGCTTGTAAACGGTTATTATTTGCGACTTGGCGGCGATGCTAACCGAGATATCAGCTTGTTCAGGCAAAATGGCGCTACCACTGAGAGACTTGTTTCAAGCCGCGCCGGACTGCTTGACGCCTCCGCAAGCCATATCAGAGTGTTAGTAACACGCGACCTGCAAGGCAACTGGACATTGGAAACCGACCAAACAGGCGGACGTGATTTTTTTCTTGAAGGCAGCGCACAAGACAGGGCGCGAAACCATTCGCAATATTTCGGGATAGTGTGTATTTACACTGCCACGCGGAGCGATGGCTTCCATTTTGGCGATTTTCGAGTTGCGGGGGCGCCATACGTAGATACAGAACCGCCTGCGGTAAGTTCCTGGTTAATAGATGATAAGCAGGTGCACATATCATTTTCCAAACCGTTGTCCGAGTTTTCGGCTCCGTTCGACCGCTTTTTCAGTATCGACGACCGTTTGAACTTAGTTGATGTGCGCGCGGACGAGCCTTCGACAATATCGCTGCTATTTTCGGACGAAATAAGATGCGGACTGCGGCATCAATTGACAGTCAGAAGGTTGGAAGACGCGCAGGGAAACATGATGCGCGACACAACGTTCTTTATTTCTACGCCATGCCATACAGAGCCTTACGATATAGTTATCAACGAAATAATGGCTGACCCGTCAAATCCGGTACGTTTGCCGGTTTACGAATATGTGGAACTCTACAATCGTAGTGATAAAAACATCGAAATTGGCGGTTGGACGTTCTCTTACGGCAATGTAAACAGAACTATACCCGAATATCTTTTTCCGGCGGGCGCTTATCTGCTGTTTGTTCATCCAACGGCTGTTCCCGACTTGTCGGCTTACGGCGCCACGCTTCCCGTTCTTGGCTCGCTCACGGCTATTGCCAACGCCGGTCAATACCTGCAACTGCGCGACAACGCTGGAAGCGTGATTTCGTGGGTCGATTTTAACAGCGACTGGTATGGCGACCCGCTGAAAACGAACGGCGGCTGGGCATTAGAGCAAATAAACCCTGATTTAGTCTGTAGCGTAGAAACCAACTGGAAGGCGTCAAACGCAGTAAACGGCGGTACACCCGGACAACAAAACTCGGTATATTCCTCTGTTTCAAACGTTTCAACGACCGAAATAATACGCATCGCAACGCCAGATAATCATACCATACTATTGTACGCATCAAATCCGCTTGGGAATATTTTACCCGATGTTTCGCAGTTTGACCTAACGCCAAAAATAGAGCGGGTAGAAATCGCGGGGCAGCATTTTGACCAACTCAGACTGCATTTACAATCGCCTTTGCGGGATGGGGATTGGTACGATTTGGCGATTACAGGCGATGTTATTGACTGCGCCAGCTTCAAGGCATCGCCTGCGAGGTTTCATTTTTCAATGCCCCAATATGCAGAGAATTTTGATGTCATTATCAACGAAATACTGTTTAATCCTGTTGCTGACGGTTTTAGTTTTGTTGAAATCTACAATCGTTCGCAAAAAGCTGTGTCGGCAAATGACCTCCAACTGTCGCTGAGAAACAGTAACGGCGAGCTTTCTACGCCTGTGCCGCTTACTAATGAGCCGTTTTTGCTGTTGCCCGGAGAATATTTGGTCGTGTCGCGAAACGTGGAAGCCGTCATGCTGCAATACATGGCAAATAATCGCGGCGCATTTCTTCAAATGAGGAACATGCCGGCGCTGACGAGGACTTCGGGGCGTTTGGTTTTACTAAACAGGAGCCTTCAGGTTATTGACGAGGTGCACTATAACAGCAACCAACATGCTGATTTCCTTGCATCGGGCAGCGGCGTATCGCTTGAGCGAGTAAACCCTGACCGACAAAGCCTTGACCCGGGAAATTGGCACACAGCAGCACAAACAGCAGGTTTTGCAACGCCGGGCAAACAAAATTCGCAGTTCATGGAACTTACCGTTGCATCGACCTCAGAGGTGAGCGTAAACCCTGAAGTCTTCTCGCCCGACAACGACGGAATAGACGACCTGTTGAGCATAAACTATCGCTTCGATGTCCCGTCGCTGATTGGCGACGTCATAATTTTCGACACCGCAGGACGCGTCATAAGAACCCTTGCCCGACAACAATTACTGTCTGCCGAGGGCGCTTTTATCTGGGATGGCGCCGACGATAGAGGAAGAAAAGCGCTGACTGGCGTTTACATAGTCTTTTTTCAGGCATACAACTCGCAAGGAGTACAAAAAGTTTTTAAAATACCGTGTGTTCTCGCGGGAAATAGAAGATAGGTTTATATTATTTATCTATGTTCGCGCATACGCTCGAGTTCTGCTGCAATAATCGAATGTATATGTTCTGCTACTTGCCTAACGTTCATATCTTTAAATGTTTCGTAGGGTACAGGCGGCAATATGTTCAAAAATATTTTTTGCGAGTTCTTGGGAATTATGCCTTTTTCGGGCAACGCCTTGTACGAGCCGTCGATAACCATTGGTACGATGTCTGTTTTTTCATGCAAGGCTATTAAAAACGCTCCTTCTCTGAATGGGCGCAGTTTTCCGTTGCGTGCGCGGGTGCCTTCAGCAAAAATCATTACCGAGCTGCCGTTGCGGAGGTGGTGGGCGCAACTGTTTAGCATCTTGCGCTGACTTCCCGTGCTGCTGCGCTCTAACTTTACGCTGCGGTTGAGCCACATGTTCCAGCCTATGACAGGTATTTTAAACAACGAAGCCTTTGCAACCCATTTAAAATTCAAAAATGTACGAAAAACAACCGGAATATCCAGCAAAGTCTGATGATTGCACACCACGACATACGCCTTTTTTGTATCAATATTTTCACGTCCGGTAATTTTTACGCTCCAAATAGGGCTTAACCACGTGTAGACGGAAGCCCAGAAACTTGTAAAAACGTTCAACGCAATCAATCGACGGTCAAACCAACCCGTAAACACCCGCAAAATGACAGCGATAGGGAAAAACACTAAAGAAGTGCTAACAAACAAAATCACAAAATAAACAGCAACAAGATAATACATTGGTTTTCAGTTTTCAGTTCTCAGTTATTCAGTTTTCAGGGCTGTTTTGCGTTGTAATCCCGTTAGGGATGTAATATCGGTAGAAAATGGATGCATACATGCGCCACGGCGTGCCGTCAGGTACGAAATATTAACTTAACACTACAGCCTTATTCAATTATTCAATTATTCAATTACTCAATTACTCAATTATTCAATTATTCGGTCACTCTGAAGTGGTAGAATGTGGCGGCGAAAAGCGCAAAAACCAATAACAGTCCTCTGTTCAGTCTTTTTTTGGATTTTTGGGCTTGCTGGTCTAATGCGAAACTCAACAGGTTTGGTTTCAGGTCGTCTACTTCAGGCATATCGTTATGATGCCACTTTCCTATCACTGTGCCGTTTTGGAGCAACACAAGACCGGGATTTGCTCTGACAATCGTTTTCAGCGTCACATCGCCTGTTATGCAAAATTCGTAATCCAACTTAAGTTCCGATTTTGTCTTGTCCAGCACGTCTGATGTTGAGGCGGTCAGGGCATAAAAACTATGTCCGTGTCGGTTGCTGTAATTTGCTATGTCTTGGGCTTTTTGCATTGCTTTTTTGTTGCTTTTGTTCAGGTCATACGCTACTAACAGGAATGTATATCCCTGGTCTTCAAGTATTTCGTCTGTAATGTCCCACTCGCCTAATGTTCTGATATTAAATTCTCGAATGGGGGGGACGTAGCCTTCGCTTACCAGCACATTTATCGTTTCGCGCCATTCCCAATCCGGGTCGTCCCATGGGAAGTCTTCTTCCGAAAACTCTTGTATGGTGCCGTCATTTTTTTCGTAAATAAACCTTGATACCCAAACGTCGCCCGGTGCATCTTCGGGCACTATTCTTCCTTGCCTGATATCCGCTCCGATGCGATATGGACGGAAATCTATCCAGGGCAGGTGTCTGTAGCAATGTATCGAAATTGCCAGCATAATCACTGTGCACGCCGCCACCCATGTCCATTCGGCTATGGGCTTGTATGCCGGAGTATATTTTTTCCGGTAAAGGAAAATTATCACCGTAGGTATCATCATTACCACGTTTTTGAAGAATGTCTCCCAATTTGAGAGTATGAGAGCATCTCCAAAACATCCGCAGTCGCTAACCGGGTTTGTCAGCGCGATAACGAGTGTCAGTGGCGTAAAGAACCCCATAAAGAGCAATGCTCCCCACGCTGTTTCTTTCATTCGCAAACCTACCACTAACGCCACTCCGATTACAAATTCAGCGGCGTTCTGCACTATCGCCAAAGAGAATGCCGTAGGATGCATCCACGTCATATTGAACGCCGTGAAGTAATCAATAAACTTATAGGTAGAACCCCACGGGTCTATACCTTTCACAAAGCCGGAAAAAATAAACATTATTCCGAGCAAAATACGGGCTATAATTGCTATTGTCTTCATATTAATACAAAAATTTTTAAAATTACGCGCCGCAAAGATACGATTTTTTTTAATTTGGCACAAATTTTGATGTTATTTTTTTATGGAAGTAAAAGTAGAAAGTAAAATTGGAGTTCTGCACAGCGAATGTAGCCACATCTATGCTTTTTTGTCCGATTGCAATAATTTTCAGCAGTTTGCCAAAAGCGATAAGGTGAAGGAGTGGCGCTCTGACAGCAATTCGTGCAGTTTCGTGGTTGAAGACGTTGGCAATCTGGCATTTAGCATCGTGGAGCGTCAGCAAGACAGTTTGGTGAAGTTTACGATAGACAACGCACAAGCCGAAAATATTTTTCTGTGGGTGCAAATGAAAAGCGTCGATTACGGCATCACACGCGTGAAACTCACAACAAAATTAGAGGTAAACCCGATGATGAGCGTGCTTATATCCAAGCCGTTGAAAGCGGGATTGGACAGGATAGTGGAAACGCTTGAGAAAATTTGCAGTTAGCCCTGACAAATATCATGCGTTTTGTTTCGCCATTTCGCACATCAGCACAGCCGCCGCAGCTGATACGTTGAATGACGATATTTGCCCCTTTATCGGAATTTTAACCGACACATCTGCCATTCGCAGAAGTTGCGCGGAAATACCCGTATCCTCGCTGCCAAGCAGGAGAGCGGCAGGGAGAGTGAGGTCTGCATCGTAATAAATGTCTCGTGCCTGTTCGTGTGCTGCAATAATCTTTAGTCCGCTGTTTTTCAGAAACATGAGCGTCGATTTAAGATTGTCGGTACGGCAAACGGCGATGTGATTTAACGCTCCGGCAGATGCTTTTACTGCGTCGGCGCTAATCATAGCCGAGCCTTTGGAAGGCAACAATATTGCGTGTGCGCCCACACACTCGGCTGAGCGGGCTATAGCGCCTGTATTGCCAACATCGGTTATGCCCTCGCAAACAATAATGAAAGGCGCCTCGCCCTTCTCAAACAGCGTCGGAACAAGGTTTTCGATGCGGACATACTCCACCGGCGACATAAAAGCTATAACGCCCTGATGATTTTTTCGCGTTATTCGGTTAAGTTTTTCAACAGGCACTACCTGCAAGGGAATGTTGTGCTGACGTATAGCGCTAAGGAGTTTGACGTCAATACCCTTACGAACCAATATTTTTGAAATTTCGCGTCCGGCTTCGATGGCTTCCAACGCCGGATGTAGCCCAAAAATCAATTGTTTATTATTTTCTTTTGTCATACTATTCAAGGTTAAATATTTTTTCTATTTTCAATTTTTAAAAAATTTATACGCTTTCGGGATGCAAAAGTAGTTATATTTTTCAATTTTTTTTTTAATCTTCACTTTTTTTGTTTTTTCAAAAAAAAAATTTGTATCTTTGCCGCGACAAAAAAAATAAAAAATATACTAAAAATATAATTAAGATGGGAACGTATTATTTTTCAGACAAAAACGGACAACAACAAGGGCCTGTATCCAAAATCGAATTAACCAAGCATGGAATTACAGACAGTACGATGGTATGGAAAGAAGGTATGAGCAAATGGCAAGTGGCAAGTTCATTGCCTGAATTATCTGACCTTTTTCAGTCGCATTTGTCACAACCTCAATATAGAGTGGATGACGATATGGATTTAAACCAAATAATTAAGAATCGAAAAGAGGCGGTCAATAAAAAAATGGAGTTTACCCTATTAGACGGAGAAGAAATTCTAACTGAAATTGAAGGCACTCTAAGCTTTTCACCCCATCCGATGATGCGAATATTCTTTTTCTTATTAAGAATTTGGTGGGCTATTATTGGAAAAAAATTACGCATATACATCGTTATCACAAACCTGCGTATAGTGAAAATCACAAAGAAAACTCTTTTGTGGGGACTTTTGCTGGGCTCTATCAGCGTTGATACGTTAAAAAAATCAACCATACTGTCTGTGGGGTACTCAATGGAATCAAGTTGGTTTGTTTTCCGAAGATATTATTTTAAGGTATCCAACTCCAATGTGTTTGATTCAATACGGATAGTATACAAGGGGAAAAAAGAAAAATTGCTCGAAGCATGTAGAATAATGGATAAATTAGTAACTCAAACATAAGAGCGTACATTCATTATTTTGAAAACTCTAAAACAATATTTTTCAAAAAAATATCAATTTCATCATCTGACCATTCGGTGTTTCTTTGCAGGCGTGATTTTTGTCTTTGATATTCTTCAGTTTTTTTAAATAGCTCAAACATCTGCTCCTTAAATATCTCAAATTCAGCATATTCAAACTGTTTTTCACTGACAAGCGTTCCGTTATTAATTTCCAAAACGGTGTAACGTTCAAATGTTGAGGCATATCCACGGTCTACATAGCTTAAAAGTTTTCCTGACGGCAAAACAAGCAGTCCGGTCATCCAATCAACTTTTACTAACCTCCGTCTTGGGAAAATATTTTTTTTTACGCTTTTCCATCCGCTTTTTCCAGTGTTGTCAATAATTTCGATGTCTCTGACATATAGCTGATTGTTCCTGATTTGGAACGTAGCCACATATCCTCTGTATAGCGCGTTTGACCATACCTGGGACTTTGGTCGTTTTTCGGGATATTCCTCAAAAAAAACTTCCAAAGGATTGCTTTGCAACATGTATTCTTTTTTGTTGTAAAGGATTTTGTCGGGAATTTGCGCAGTCCCCAAAACCGTTTGACAAAGAAAAAGAAACGGTACTATTGTAAAAAATGATTTCATGCCTAAGATATTTTTTTTGCAAAGTTAAACATATTTTTTATTTTATCAAATTGGAGCGTCAATCGCCTTCACCAGCGCCTCATACACGCGCGCCCGCAGCCCCAGTGTACTGAGCAAGTTATTTGAAGCATCGGGGCACACGCGGTTTGAGAGGAATATGAAAATCAAGCCGCTTTCGGGGTCGGTCCACACCATTGTTCCCGTAAAACCGGTGTGTCCGTAGCTTAGCGGCGACGAATTTTTGGTCATCTGGGTCGGGTTTCTTGCTGCATGGTCGGGCTTGTCGAAACCAAGAGCCCTGCGGTTTCCCTGTCGTGCAAAAGGGCTCGAGGTGAACTCCCTGACTGTCTCAGCCCGAATGTATCTCTCGCCTCCGTAGGTTCCCATGTTTAAGTACATTTGCATTAGTTTGGCTAAGTCGTTGGCGCTGCTAAACAGTCCGGCATGTCCCGCTACGCCGCCCATTAACGCTGCATTTTCATCGTGAACGTAACCTAATAGCAGCTGTCTTCTGAAGACCGTATCGTTGCTGGTAGGAACTATGCGTCTGTCAGGAAAACGGTTTAACGGTCTGAAGCCAAGCGTTGTAGCGCCTAAGGGAGCATACAGGTTTTGATATACAAATTCGTCTAATGGTTTGTTGTCTACTCGTTCTACAATATTTCCCAAGAGGATAAATCCCAGGTCGCTGTAGACCATTTGTCGTCGGGCAAGCAGGCGCACGTTGCGAATGACCCGCGACATACTGTCTAAAAATGTGCCAACTATAAACATGCTGTCTGCTACCTGCATACTGAATATTTCGTCTTTCTCTTTTGAATAAAATCCTTCCTTGAACTGTCGCTGACTGTTGAGGTATGTTCTGGGTCCCAGGAATATGGAATGTAGCGGACTTTCTCTGTCAGCAAGTAGTCTTTCTGTCTTGTCCAACGGTTCTTTTGTTCTCAGATAGAAGGCTATGTGCGCCGGCAGCCGCGATTGATGTGTCAGCAGGTCTATCATTGTTATGTTCTCCTTGTCGCTGTCTGTCATTTCGGGCAAATAGTCGGCTAATCTTCCTTGCATGCTAATTTGTCGTCGGTCATACAACTGCATTACTGCCGGAGTAGTTGCAGTTACCTTGCTGACAGAGGCAAGGTCGTAGATATGTTGCGGGGTTACCGGTCTTGCCTCGTCGTCGTAGCGGGTCTGTCCGTATTCCTTGCTGAAAAAAACCACTCCGTTGCGGGCAGCCAAAATTTGACAACCCGGAAATGCCTTTTCGTCCATCGCTCTTTTAACCATTTCATCGATAACAGACAGCCTGCCTGAAAATATCTGCACCTCTTCGGGAATAGAGTATTTCAGCCGCAAACCGCCGGCAGTATTCACCCCCATTCTGTTGCGATAAACACTGTCGACCGAAACGGGCAACCGTCCTCTGCCTGCTACAGCGCCATAAATCATTTGAGCGGTGTAGTCCTGCACAAGCGTAGAGCCCTGATAGCTAACCACTATAGCCGCCATATTTTCTTTGTTGTTAAACAACGATAGCGCGTATGGCGGAGCAAACAGACAAAGTATAACCTTGGTTTGATATGATAATCTGTCTACGAAATCAGTGACATTAGGTTGAATACCATAATCGTTTGCCGGACTTGAAGTGGTGTTGTGTATGCCTACAATCACCCGAGAATACGTTGTCAGTCTTTCTAAAAGGTCGTTTTCCTGTTGCCGTGTTATTCCCCTTAACAGATAAAAATGATTATTTTCTTCATATAGTTTGAGCGTATTTAGAAATTGGTTTTCTTGCGAAACGCCTGTCAGCAGTATTGCGGTTCTTTCTTCGTATAAACGTTTCAGAGGCAGTATGCTGTCCTTATTTTGCACTACCGTTAGCGATGCTTCTACTAATTTTCGGTTTAGCAGTTCTGCTTCTATGGTGTTCAGTCGGTCGCGCAAGCCTCTCATTTCGACGGGTCTGTAGCTGTTAAGTCCCGCCCATTCTTTCGCTGCAAGTATTCTCCGGCATGACAGGTCTATTTTTCTACGGTCTAACCGTCCGCTGTTTATTGCCGTTTTTATTGCTGCTATTGCTTTAGGTATATCTGCGGGCATCAGCAGCACGTCGGCTCCTGCTTCGAGCGCCATTACCTCTAATTCGCCGGCGCTAAAATGGTCGGTCACGCCTCTCATGTTCAGCGCATCGGTATAAATCAATCCGTTAAAGTTCAACGTATCGCGCAAAATATCTGTTAAAATGCGTTGCGACAGTGATGCCGCCAAATTTGGGGTACTGTCCAACGCCGGAACATGTACGTGCGCCGCCATTATACCCGTCAGGTTGTATTTTATCATTTCCTTGTAGGGAAACCATTCTAATGCGTCCAACTCTTCATAAGTTTGTGTAACTACCGGCAGTGCGTAATGCGAATCAACCGATGTATTTCCGTGTCCGGGAAAATGTTTTGCCGACGTCAGTATTCTTTGTTCCTGCAATCCACCCATGTACATCAATGCGCGCCGTGAGACGTCGTGCATGTCTTCGCCAAAGGAGCGCGTACCTATCACGGGGTTTTGCGGGTTATTGTTAATGTCGGCAACGGGCGAAAAGTTTATATGCACGCCTAAGTTTCTGCATTGTCTGCCTATTTCTGCCGCCATTTTATTTATCAGCGACAAATCTTCTATCGCCCCCAGCGCCATCTTTCTGGGAAACGAAATAGCGCTGTCTAACCTCATGCCTAAGCCCCACTCTGCGTCCATAGCTATAAGCAGCGGGGTTTTCGAAATCCTCTGATATTGGTTTGTAAGGCGCGCCTGACGCATTGGTCCGCCCTGAAAAAATATCAATCCGCCAATGTGGTGATTGTTTATTAGCGCTGTTATCGCGTCTATGTGGCTTCTGCTCTGATTGGAGTAGGCTGCCGCAAAAAACAGCTGTCCGATGCGCTGGTCGGGGGTCAGACTGCTGTAAACCGAATCCACCCACGGCGAGTAAAGGTTGTCAAACGGAGCGGTAGCATCCGAAAACAGTGGCAATTCGACCGGAATTATTTGTTTGCTTGGGGAAATAACCACTCCAAGAAACACTATAAAAACTATCCAAAAAATAACTTTTTTCATGAAAAGACCATGTTAAAACCCTTTCAAATGTTCATCATACACTTCTATTGTGTCTCCCACCTGCTTAATCATTGCTATACCGGCTTGGCGACACGCTTCTTCTGTATTTTTGTGGAACGACATACCGGCGATTGCAAGGTATACTGTTTTGTCTTTATGCTCGGGAAAATTTGCTCTGAATGTGATTATTTTCCGCAGCACGCTCTGTATATCGCCTGCATCTGCCTTGTACTTCACCTCTACTATGCAAACTGAGCGCCCGTTGAGCATAATTATATCGTATTCAGCCTCAAAGCCAACAATTGTTTTTCTACATTCCTGCTCAATAACTATGTCAAAATTCTCGCCGAACAATGCTTTCTTCCGGCGCAACGAATTAAAGAAAAACTCTTGCGCCGCATCGCCGTTGCTGTTACACATTCCGCCCAATTGTTTGTTTGTCTGCTTTATGGCTTCGCTCAACTTATCTATCTTTTCCTGTAATAAATCACCCTTCACACGAGACTGTTCAAATTTTTCGTTGAACTCTACGCGAGACTGTTCTAGTTTTTTGTCGAACTCTGCTGACCTGCGGTCTGCTTCTGCGCGAGAAGCAGCAAGGCTTTGGTCGAACTCTGCGCGTGACTTCTCAAGTTTTTGGTCGAACTCTGCGCGTGAGACTACAATCATCTCCTTTATCGACGCCAACACACTTTCGGGAGTTATTGGCTGTTTATCATTTGTGGTTTCCATTTTTTATGCTTTAAATTTTTCTGCAAAGGAACTAATTTTTTTTTTTCAAAACAAAAAAATAAAAAAAAAATGCACTTTTTTCAAAAATTAAGCATTTTATTAAGCGTTTTGTTAATAGGTCTCTGTTACATTTGCATAATTTTTTATCTTAAATTAATAATTAATTAATGTAGTAAAAGTAATAATAGATTTTTATGCGAACAAAAGTAATTAGTAGAAGGGATTTATTTCCCAAACGATGTGTTTACGTTCTTGTACTCACACTATTGCTGGCAGGTTTTTCTGCCTATAGCAAGGCTAACGTTGCCATGCCGCAACAGATAGCCGTTACCGGCGTTGTTACCGATGATACGGGCGAGACGCTGCCCGGAGCAAATGTTTTCATCAGAGGAACAACCACAGCAACGGTAACCAACATCGACGGTAGATACAGCATCTCCGTACCCAACGAAGAAGCTGTATTGATTTTCTCATTTGTGGGCTATCAGACCCAGGAAATAGAAGTTGGCAACCGTCGCACCATCGACGTAACCATGACAACCGACGCCAGCCAGATTGACGAGCTGGTAGTAGTTGGTTATGGTACGCAGGTGAGAGCCACTATCACGGGCTCAATAGCTACGATAGGCTCTCAGGAGTTGTCTGTTACGAAAAACACCAACGTGCAAAACATGTTGACGGGTAAGTTGCCCGGCGTGCGTAACATACAAACGACGTCAGAGCCGGGTGTTTTCAACAACCAGTTCGATATTCGGGGGATGGGGTCGCCACTTATAGTGGTCGACGGCGTACCGCGCGGAGACCTTCCGCGCATGGACCCCAACGATATTGAAAGCATCTCGGTACTCAAAGACGCTTCGGCTGCCGTCTACGGACTGAGGGCGGCAAACGGCGTTATACTCATCACCACAAAAAGCGGTGAACGAGGCAAAGCCAAGATAGAGTATTCGGGATACTACGGACTGCAGACTATAGCTGACCGGATGTATCCTATTGACGCCTACAACCGCGCCATGTTAGTTAACGAAATAAGCATGCGCAGCAACACCAATCCGACGTTGCGAATTACCGACGCCGATTTAGACGATATAAAGAACGGTAGAGTAAGGAATACCAACTGGTACGACACTCTCCTGCGAAAGACGGCGCCGCAACAGCAGCACAACGTTTCGGTGAGCGGAGGCGCAGACAAGATTGACTATTTCATCAATCTGGGTTATAGCGACCAAAGCAGCTTTTGGGTAACTAATGCGTCGAATTACAAGCGTTACAATTTGCGCACTAATGTGAACGCGCAAATCACTCCGCGCCTGAAAGCAGGTATCCGTCTGCACGCTATGACAGACGAAACAAACCGTCAGCGACAAAGTACATGGGAGATTTTCAAGATGGTATGGCGCGCCAGACCTACAGAACCGATTTATGCAAACGATACAGAGCCTTATTTCTATCATGCAGAAATGGATTTCAATCCTATGGCGACCATTATGCCCGAAGTTTCGGGTTTCGTGACGGATAAAAGGACGATGTTCCAGTCAAACCTGCAATTGGACTATGAAGTTCCCTACATCAGCGGACTCACCGCAACGTTCCTGTTCAGTTATGACAGAGCTTATAACGACAATAGTAATTTCGGCAGGGAATATAGTGAATTTCGCTATAACGAAGTGACTCAGACGTTCTACAGGAGCGCCTTTCGCAATAGCCCCTCGCATCTGACGCGTCATTTCGGCAACAGTTACTCCTCTCTTTGGAACGCACGGTTGAGCTATAGCGCCACATTTGCCGCATTGCATAACGTAAGCGCTCTGGCTTTATATGAAGAAAGGTATAGCCAAAGCTATAATTTTCAGGCAGAACGGTATTTTGACATTCCTATACCCTTCCTTTTTGCCGGTAATGCCGAAAATCAAACTATTGGCGGTAGCGGTATCACCGAAGATGCAAACAGGGCGGTAGTAGGAAGGATAAATTACGATTATGCGCGAAAATACATGCTCGAGTTTTCGTTTCGCTTCGACGGCTCTTCAAATTTTCCTCAGGGAAGCCAATGGGGGTTCTTTCCGAGCATTCAGTTAGGATACCGAATTTCTGAAGAAGCGTTCATTAAAGACAATTTCTTTTTTGTAGATAACCTGAAGTTCAGAGGCACATGGGGGAAAATGGGCGACGACAGGGCGGCAGCGTTTCAGTTCATTGAAGGCTTTGACTATCCGGCAACAAACCACAACCGTGAAGTAATGGGAAGAGGCTATATATTTGGAAATACCATCGTAAATGCGTTGGGCTTCCGCAATGCGCCCAATCCGTATATTACATGGTATACATCTGTGATGAAAAACGTCGGAGTAGACGCCGATTTTCTTAACGGACTGCTTGGCTTCTCAGTAGACCTCTTCCAGCGCGACAGAGAAGACCTGCTTGCAAGTCCGGCAACCGTTGTACCCGGCACCTTTGGCTCAGGGCTCTCACAAGTCAATTACGAAGCAGACCGCACTAAGGGGCTTGAGGTAGAACTCAGACATAGAAACAGAATAGACCAGTTTAGCTACAATTTTTCGGGATTTGTGCAAATGACCAGAAGCATGTGGACAAAAAGAGTGCAGGCAGACCGCAACAATCACTACGATTATTGGCGTAACAATAATGTAAACCGCTGGAACGACATCTGGTTTGGCAGAGGCTCAGACGGGGTATATCAATCGTGGGAAGAAATAGCCAACTGTATGTTTGCCACAGCAGAAACGCTTCCGGGAGACCCCAAATATTTAGACTGGAACGGAGACGGCTGGATTGCCGACGACGATAACCACCCTATTGCCACAACAACCAATCCAAGCACAGATGTGAGAAATCAACGGAACTATCCATTGATGAACTTCGGATTTTCGGTGGGTGGCGCATGGAAAGCGTTAGACTTTAATCTACTGTTTCAGGGCGCGGCAATGACGTATATTGCTTACCCCGAGCAATTGTACAGACCTATGGAATGGGACGGAAACGCGCTTGACATGTTCTTAGACAGATGGCGTCCCGCAGACCCAAAAATAGACCCCTATGACCCATCAGCCGAGTGGATTTCAGGTTTTTATCCATACGGAAGAATGAGGGCGCCCGAAAACTCGGAGTTCAACATGCAGAAGGGTGACTATCTGCGTCTGAAAAGCGCCGAAATAGGATTTACGGTCCCTCAAAACAGTGTTTTCGAAAGACTAAAAATACAAAGAATGAGGGTCTATTTCAATGCCTACAACCTGTTTACAATTACAGGAGTGAAGGGCATGGACCCCGAACGTCCTTCGGAATTGTGGGGCTACGTATATCCTCTCAATCGCACGTTTAACTTTGGCGGAAGCATAACTTTTTAATAATTCATCACTAAAACATAATAAAAATGAAATTTATAATAAAAATGAAGAGGTTACAATTGATAGCAGCAAATTTAATTATTTTGCTCACGGTCACGGTTTCCTGCGTAGACTTGGACATCACACCTACTACGGTCATTACCGCCGAAGCGGTGTACAATGAAACCGGAATAAGAGCCTATATGGCTGGAATGTACAGATATTTGCCTATGGAGGACTTCATGTACGATTCAAACAATAGTCAGGCGAATGCCAACGCAGGCAGTCATAACGGATATTTCAACAGATTGAAAATAGCATGCTTTTGGACTTTTACCGGTGAAAATACTAACCGTAACAATGATGGTACCAGACGCCACAATGCCGGATATTACAGTAATGGGTTCCGCATTGTCCGTCAGGCGAATACGTTGATAACGAATTTGCCTGATTATCCGGAATTAGGAGACCCCGCGCTGGAATGGATTGCCGAAGCAAAGTTTATCCGCGCTTATGTATATTTCCAGTTTGTGAAGCGCTATGGCGGTATGCCTATAATAGAAGCGCCTCAGGTTCAAGACCCCAATGACGAATCGGCGCTTTGGATTGCGCGTTCGAGCCATGCCGACACCTACGATTTCATCTTGAGAGACCTTGACGATGCTATCGACGGTTTGCCTGAAACAAGCGTCGCAGGCCGCGCAAACAGATATGTAGCTGCAGCCTTCAAAAGCCGCGTAGCGCTACATGCCGCAACAACAGCGCGCTACGGCTCAGCTAAATTTCCGGATTGGGAAGTAGACGGAGTGTTGCTGCAGGGAATACCCGCAAACCGCGCAAACAATTATTTCCAACAGTCGTGGGACGCAGCAAAAATGCTCGAAGGAGTATATCATCTCCACAGGGGAAATCCCGACAAGGTAGCAAATTATGCTGAAATATGGGAAAGAACCGAAGCACACAGCGAAAATATATGGTTGAAAAAGTATGACCGCACGCTTCAATCACATTCTTTTAATTCGCTTTTTGGTCCTCCCCGTATGCAAGTAAATGGCGGCGACCGCTATAACCCAACGCTCGACTGGGTGGAACTTTTTGACGGATTGCCATTAGACGAACATGGACGTTTCAGCGCTTTTGACAACGCCGGAAACTATATCGTATATAACACCATAAATGAAATGTGGGAAAACGCCGAACCCAGACTGCAGGCTAATTTACTGTTGCCCGGTAATATATACCGCGAGCTGAGATTAGATGTCCGCGCAGGTGTTTTCCACGAAAGCATTGACCCCGATGAGTTCAGTTACAAAAAGTTCTCAATAGACGACGGAGCCACAGGTTCATGGTATAATAATGATAGTCAGTTTAATACCGCTGATTATACCAGCAATCAAATACAGGTTTTTCGCAACCAGGGGCTTCTTCTAACTTCAACAAGGGAGGCGCAGGCGCAAACAGCGGATGACGTGCATACCAGAGATGATGGCACAGGTTTTTACAAGACCGGATTTCATGGTCCAAAGATGTCGTGGGCAGAAGGTAACAACACAAAAACAGGTCTTTACGGACGCAAACATTTGAACGTTACCCAACCGGCATCATATTTCGACCATCATATAGATACCCAGCCCTGGATTGAAATACGCTATGCCGAGGTGTTGCTCAACCGCGCCGAAGCGGCCCTTGAGCTGTTTCAAGATGGAGAAACAACATTTCGCGGCGTGAACATGCAACAAGACGCTTATGAATGTATCAACGACATCCGCGACCGTGCAGGCGCAGTTCCGCTTGCATCGCCGGCAGAGCTTTCAGAAGATGCTGCGCGCATTAATTATTTCCCATCAAGAGTCGGCATAGGTCCCCCAACGGGACCAACAGGACAGGGAGGTTTCGTGCACGCGCCCAATCGCGGACTGCAGATTATTCGCGTTGAAAGGTACAAGGAACTGGCATTCGAAAGCAAGATATATTGGGATCTGCTAAGGTGGTTTACCTTCGATACCCAGATAAACCAATACCGGATTAGAGGACTGTACTCGTTCATGTTTGCAAAAGGAGCAGTAGCCGACGAACAAGGACGCATAGAAGACGGAAGGTTTATTTTCGACGCTAAAATTATAGAACAGCAAAATGTTGCGTTGACATTCAATGCGAACTGGTATTATGAAACCATTCCGAATACAGAGTTGCAGAATAACCCGCTGTTACAAAGAAATAGAAATCAATAACCTGAAAAATCAATTAGAAATGAAAAGAGTATCATTATTTAGTAGTTTAATAGCAATTATTATTTGCTTATTATCAGCGACATCCTGTGAAATAGACAATTACGATGCGCCCGATGCCACGATTCAAGGAACGCTTTACGACCATCACGGTCAGCCGCTACAGGTGGTGCATGGCAGAGAGTATATCCGTATCAGAGATATAAGTTGGGGTAAAAACGACGAAACACGTTATACCGCAAACAGAAATCTTAGAGTGCAGCAAGACGGTACCTATATCCATACCAAGCAATTTGCCGGAGAGTATCGCCTATTGCCATATCAGGGCAACTTCTTTCCCTTTTGGGACGCAGACGACACTGTGAGAGACGGAGACGACGGCGGTATTCTGGTAAATATATCAGGCGTCACCACTCAAAACTTCACCGTTATTCCATTCCTGACAATAGAGTGGGTGGAAGACCCAAAGGTGGTGATGGTAGAAGGCAGACCATATATAGAATGTACAGTCCGTTTCACGCGCAACCAAAAAGAAGGTTATGCACAGCCTAACCTGCGCGACGCCCGACTGTTTGTCTCGCGCACAGTTAATCCTTCGGCGATGGTTAGCGAACTGTTTCCTACAGATGTTGCTATTACCAACGCGCAAGAAGGACAGGATATAACATTCCGCACGGCAAGAGACCTGAGATATACAGGTATCAATTACTGGGTTAGAGTAACGATGAGGTGCTCAAACCCAGCCGGTACCACATATCCGAACATGGACAACGCAAATAACTGCACCACAATAAAGCAGATATTTGTTCCGTAAGCAAGTAAATATTTTTCCAGCCGTGAAAAAATAGCTCACGGCTGGAATTTTTTCGGTAAATAGATGGATATTAAATTAATATTAAAAAGAATGAAAACAAAGATTTTGATATTTATTCTGGCAGTAGTTTTTGCCGGATGTAGCGAAACCGCCTTAAAAGGTGATGATTTTCCCCTTGATAGAAGCAACGTAACCCCAAATTTAACGAACGACGGTGAAAATCTGTATCCGGTTTGGGTAAATTTTACCTTGGAAAACTCGGGTACCTGGCTGTTTTTGGAGGATGGTAGCAAAATATGGCGCTTGAAGGTAAACATTCCAAACGCGTTAGCGACCGTTACATATTATGATAAGTTTTGGCTGCCTGAAGGCGGCAAGTTCTTTGTTTATAACGAAGAAACTAAGCAATCAATAGGCGCCGTTATTTCAGATTTTATTGAAAGTAGTCACGAAAAACCAATCGAATTTGCAACGTCACTAATATACGGCGAAAATGTTGTTTACGAATATCATCAGCCGGCTTCGGTAAAAGAACATCCAATTATTTCAATAAATCGTATAGAAATAAGTAACTGGCAAGCAGAAAAAAATGCAATAGCAAGAATTTCTATAACTTTTCCAGACCCCGGATTTTGTACTATAAATATATTGTAGTGTCAAGTTATCTATGAATGAAATGACGCTTAATAAGCACTGTCATCCCTTTGGGGATGTAATATCGGTAGAAAATGGATGCACATATACGCCACGGCGTGCCGCTAGGTACGCCAAAAATTTTTTCATTTCGTACCTCACAGCCC